>Ga0213835_101872_pt1 | contig 11234 bp, 6 predicted proteins | sample SWPATP01_FD_160576 | JGI IMG/M metagenome (GOLD analysis project Ga0213835, IMG submission 160576) | Coastal seawater microbial communities from Marineland, Florida, United States - SWPA TP0 #1 | ecosystem: Environmental > Aquatic > Marine > Coastal | place: USA: Florida | collected 2016-08-05
ATCGGCGCGCGCCGGTCGAGCAGGCTCGCCGAGACCGCCGGCGGCGAGCAGACCCACGCCCCGTCGCGCCACACCGCGCGCGAAGCCGACACGCGGCGCGACGCCACGCCCGACGCGTCGAACTCGTACACGATCAGCCCTTCGAGCGTGCCCGAATCCGCATCGAACCGCTCCGCATAGAACCGTCGCCCGAGGCTGTCGGCGAGCAGGGGCACCCGCGTCTCGCCCAGCGCACGCCGCCCCGCCTGCCCGTGATCCCGCGTCAGCAGCGGCGCGATCCGCGGCAGCACCACCTCGTGGTTCACCACCTGCAGCGCGCTCAGCCCGAGCGCCACGATCAGGAACGGGCGCCAGGCGCGGTGCAGGCTCTGCCCGCTCGCGAGCACCGCGACCATCTCCCGCTTATGCACCATCTGCGCGCACGTGAAGCCCATCCCCGCCACCAGCAGCACGCCCAGCAGGAATCCGAAGAGCTGGAAAAACCGCGGCCACCACAGGTCCGCGATCAGCAGCGCCGTGATCACCCCGCGCCGAATCGCGCCGGGCGGGACGGCTTCGCCCGCGGAGGTGACGACCGCGCCCGCCTCGTCGGCGATGCGCGCGAACCGGTTCATGTTGATCGCCGCGTCGATCGTCACGACGAACGCGAACAGGATCACCGTCAGGATCGCGACGTTCACCGCGAACTGGCGCGCGATGTACCGGTCCAGCAGGGTCATCCGAGTCGGCTCCGGCGCACCACCGCGCCCGACGGCGGGCGACCGCCCAGCCCCGCGTGCACCGCGGACGCCGACGCCAGCCCGACCGCCGCCCCAAGATACACATCGCTCAGCCAGTGCGCCCCCACCGCCAGGCGCGACCACGCGCACCCCGCCGCCAGCAGCAACGCCAGCGTCCGAACCGGCGCGTGCAGCAACGCCAACGCCCCGCACGCCCCGAACGCGACGGCCGCGTGGCTGCTCGGCAGCCCGAGATTCCCCCCGGAACCCGTCAACGCCCCCAGCAGCGGCTTGAACACGTACCCCTGGAACACACCCTCATCGATCGGGCGCTCCCGCCCAAGCACCAGCTTCAGCAGCTCCGCGAGCACGCCGGCCGCCACCGCGCTGCCCAGCAGGATCGCCCCGCGCCGGTACGGCTCAAACGGATCGCGCACCGACCACGGATCGCCCGGGCGGGCCCGATCGATCAGGATCAGCCCCAGCGAGACCACCCCCCACGTCCACAGCGAGCCCAGCACGCGCAGCAGCCGGTACCAGTCCTGGTGCAGAAAGCGATCGCGGTTGACCTCGTGCACCACCCGCGCGCCCTCGACCGCACCGGGCACTGGCTCGGCCGTCGGCAGGCGCTCGGTCAGCAGGTAGAACGCCGGATAATCCAGCGCACACGCGATCAGGAACCCGATCGTGACGGCCAGCGTCAGTCGCGCGAGCCGTCGGCGTCCGAGGCGTCGTTCCGCGGGGCTCTGGTAGCTCAAGGCTCACCCCCCGGCGCATCGTGCGCGTCCCAGGGCTCATGCGCCGCGCTGGGGAAGCCGATGTACCCGTAGAGGCGGAAGGTCTCCATCCGCTTGTGGTCGCCCAGGATCTTGCCGAGCGGCTCGAGCTCGCGGAAGCCCTCGAGCCACTGCGCCCCGGTCGCCCCCACGCCCACCGCGTCCCTCCCGCGCAGGCGCTCGAAGACGTCCGCCCGGCGGAGGTCCGTCTCCGGGAAGACGTCGTACTGCGTCGTTCGCCCCGCGAGATAGCTCGACGCGCCGTACACCGTCGGCTGCCCCGGCAGATAGAACGCCAGCAGGCTTGCGCGCCCGTAGTGCTGCACGATCACGAACGGGTCGTTCGCCCCGCTTTCGCGCATGCGCTCCAGCTCCGTGCGCACGCCATTGGCCATATGCACGCCGGAGAACACGCGCCCGATCGGGATCAGCCCCCCCACGCCCGGCACGCGCGTGAGCAGATCCACCCGCAGCATCCCGAGCCCCACGATCACGCCCACCACCCACGTCACCCGCCAAGCCGCGAGACGATGCTCGATGCCCGAGCCACGCCCGCGCGCCCGGCGCAGGTCCAGCGCACGAACCACGCCCCACCCGGCGACCGACGACAGCGTCACGTACCCCGCGAGCGTCCAGTTCCCCTCCACACGCACCCACGGGCTGATCACGAGATACCCCAGCAGCACCGGCAACCCCGTGCACAGCGCGAACCACGCCCCGGGCACCGGATCAGCGCTCGGCACGGGCTCGCCCGCCCGGGGGCGCAGCGCCCGCGCGAAGCTGTAGATCATCAGCACCACCGCCGGGCCCACCAGCGCGAGCTGCAAGCCCAGGAACTCCAGCAGCAGCAGCCCGTTCGGCACAAACGACCGCGACTCGACCTGAGCCGGGGGCAGGTCCGACCCCGGCAATCCGAGATGCCCCAGCAGGTGGCGGACGGTCGCCCAGTCGTGCTGGGCGTTCCAGATCGCGACCGGCAGCAGCCCGAGCAGCGCGATCGAGACGCCGACCGCCCCGCCGAACCGGCTCCGCCCCAGCTCGCCCCGCCCGGGCACGCGTCCCGCGCGGGCCATGCGCGGGCGCAGGAGCCAGGCGTAGACCGCGACGCCGGGCAGGATCAGGACGGCTGTGTACTTAAAAAGGAACCCCCACGCGACGGCGAGCCCGAACGCGCTCCACCACCCGAACCCACCCCGCGTCAGCCCGAGCCACGCGAACCAAGCCGCCAGCGCCCAGCACGCGGCGAACGGGCCGTCGATCGTCATCAGCAGCCCGAGCGCCTGGAAGACCGGGATCAGGCAGGTGACCAGCGCGGCATAGAACCCGGCCCGCCCGTCGCGGAACGCCGACCGCGCCAGACCCGCCACCCCCAGGCTCAGCAACGCCCCGAACACCGGCGCCAGCCCGCGCACCGCCAGCTCCGCCGACGCGCCCGGCACCCACGAGAACACCCGCCCCGCCAGCGCGATCGCCCAAGCCACCCCCGGGCCCTTGGAGTAGTACGACCAATCCAGGCGACGCGACCACTCCCAGTAGTGGGCCTCGTCCTCCACCAGCGCGTACGGCGAGAACCAAGCCAGATAAACCAGCCGCCCCACCATCACCAGCAGGATCAGCGTCAGCGTGGGGGCCCAGGGCTCGCACCATGCGCACGCCTTGGGCTCGCCCAGAGCGGGCGCTCCGGGCCGGGTCGGCGTCGTGCTGTGCGGGCGGCCCGGGGCCCGGTCCGTGGGCATGGGCACACGATAGGAACCGCCCGCGCGCGGGATCCCTTCCGCCGACCGAGCACTACAGTCCACCATGACCACACCCGCCCGCCAGATCCCCAGGCGCCCCCGCCCCGCACTCGCCGCCCTGTCGCTGGTCGCCCTCGGGGGCGCGCTGGGCATGGCCGGCGGGTGCACGCCGAGCTATTCGGTCGAGATCCGCAACGCCACCGCGAACACGCTGGACGTCCAGCTCGTCCGCGATCGGCTTGTCGATGATCCCGTTGTGCTCGAGCAGGGCTTCGTCGAGCCCGGGCGCAGCCTGCTGTTCGGGCCCGTCCGCTCCCCCTGGACCGATGGCGTCCGCCTCGAGGTCACCGAACGCGGGGAGATGGGCATCCCGCCCACCCGCAAGTGGCTCCACCGCGGGAACAACATCCTTGACGTGAGCCGAGCCCAGGACGGCTGGGGCCCCATCCGCTTCACCGAAGTCCGCGAGTAATCCCTTGCCCCGCTCGATCCCGCCCCCGACCCGTCGGCATGGCGAGAAAAAAACCGCCCGCGAGACGTGAGCCTCGCGGGCGGTGAGGGAGGGGGAAATCTGCACTGAATGATACGTGAATCCGCCCTTCAAGTTCTACGGTGTAACAAGGAAAACGCGCGGAGTTTGCCCCATATTCGGCATTCTTCATCCCGCGATCGGGCAACAAGCCCCGAAATACTGGTGAAAATGCTGGGATTATTCTTGGCCCGTTTCCCAGAAATTGCGCCGCACACTCACCCGCGGCGACGACGGGCGGCCCCAAGGCCGAACGCCGCGAACGCCGCCAGCGTCCCCGCGCTCGGCACGATCGAGACTCGGTCCAGGTCAAACCGGACCGTCACGTCCTGACCGGCCAGCTCCGGCGCGACGTTCGCCCCGATCTGGATCCGACCCACGTTCGAGAATGTGTTCTCGAACGGCTGGTTGCTAAAGCTCAGCCACTGCGGGTCGTTCGGGTCGATCGCGATGCTGACCGTGGTCCAGACGCCGGGCTCGACCGCGAAGCTCGTCTCCATGCTCGCGCCGGGGTTGTTGCCCGGCGTCGCGATCCGGCTCGTGATCGTCATCGCCACCGGGGCGTCGTGGCGGATGTCGAACGAGAACACCGTGACGCCAGCAGCCAGCCAGTCGCCCACGAACGCCCCGTTCGAGGCGTTGTTGCCGACCTCGCCCCGGAGGATGATCGGCGGGAAGCCGCCGACGCTGGTGTTCGCGTAGTTGAACGTGCCGGAGACATAGCCCCCGCCGTCGGACCCGCCGGCGGCGACGTAGTCGAGGTCCGCCGAGTTGTTGAAGTTTCGCCAGTTGGCGAAGCCGTCTTCGAACGCCTCCGTGAAGGGGACCGTGACCGCGCCGGCCGAGCTGGCGAGGGCGATCACCCCGATCAGGGTGGCCGGGAGCACGCAGGAAGTCTTCGTCATGCCGTCGTTCCTCCGAGTCTGCACGCCGCCCGAAGGCGGCGGGTGGTGAATGATTCTGCGACTGAGTCTCAATCGCTGTGACGAGCGTAGGGCGTGCGGTCTGGCAAGATCCAGTCCGGCTGCACAAGAATTCACGCCACGCAGGACCGGAAACGTACCACGCGGCACGGGAATGACCAGCCGATTTGGGGGAGGGGAAGGGGAAGGCACCGGGAGCCGGGCACCGGGCACCAGGGAGGAGCGGCCCACAGTCGCCTGCATCCCCCTCCGGTGCCCCGGAAACGCGCAGCCCCAAGGGCGGAGCTTTTCCGGGCTCTGCCTCTCCCACCTCTCAGCGTTCCGACCACCCTTAAACCGTTCGTTGATATCCGGAAAGCCCGTGAAGGGATTTTTTAAGTTTCAGATAAATGTGTGTATTAACTCCTGGCAAGCCAGATTAATGTGCCAGAGGTAAGTGGCTGCTAGAAAGGAGTTAGAGTGAAAATACAAATAAAGATCAAGATAAACATTGTAAATATCTGTATCATTGTCATGCTTTTGATTGGATAACCCTGTGGTAGCTTATTCAGTGACGCGTGGGTTAAATACGCCCAAGCGTCGCTTTTCGCGACACCGACACCGGGCATCTCGGTGCCCCGGAAACGCGCAGCCCGAAGGGCGGAGCTTTTCCGGGCTCCGATGCTTCTACGCCTTAGCACTTCGACCCACCCTCAAACCGTCCGCCGTCCACCCGGAAAAGCCCGCAGACGGCCATTTCCGGGGCACCAGACTTGCTGCCGTCACCTCCGGTGCCCCGGAAACGCGCAGCCCGAAGGGTGGAGCTTTTCCGGGCTCTGCTGCTTCGACGCCTCAGTGTTTCGACACAGTGTCAAACCGTCCACCGACCACCCGGAAAAGCCCGCGGCGGGCGTTTCCGGGGCACCGGGGACCGGGTGCCGCGGGCTGCGTCAGTTCGGGTCGCGGCCTTCGAGGACGGTGGTCACCATCCTCGGCAGGTTCTTCAACCCCTCGCCGGGGTCGAGCTTTTCGAACTTCTTCTGCCGGTCGAGGTCCTGGATCGTCGCGGAGCCGTCGGCTTCGAGGACGACGAACGTCCGCGCGTGCTGGGCGAGGGCGTCTTTGAACAGCTTGCCGACGTTCCGCGTCGCCTTATCGCTCCGCCGGGCGTGCAGCAGGCGGACGCCGCCCGAAGCCGCGTCGTAGCGCGTGCCCCAGTCCCAGGGCTTGGCGCCCTCCTGCTGATATCGCTCGCTCTCGACGCCGCGGCGGAGGTTGGCTGTCGCGCGGATCACATCATCATCGCGCGACTCCTCCGGCGTCACCACGAACGCCTCCGGGCGCACGCTCGCGGGCGCTCGGCTCACCGCGTCCATCAACGCCGGGCCCTCGGGCATCAACCCCTTGTCCTGCAACAACAGCCCGAGCACCACGTCCCCCATCCCGAACCCGCACGCGGGCGTGGGCGCGCCGCCGAAGAGTTCGATGAGGTTGTCATACCGCCCACCACCAGCGACCGCCCGCTCGCCATCGGCGATGACTTCGAAGACAGTGCCGGTGTAGTAGGCGAGGCCGCGGACGATGCGCGAATCAAACTCGTACCACGCGTCGAGTCCGAAGACGTGGACGCGGTTCTCGATCGTGCCCGGCACCTGCGATCGGCTCTGCGTCCTGCGCAACGCGTCTTCCAGCGTGGCGCGTTCGTTCGCGAGCCCCGGGTAGCGTTCGATAATGCTGTCCACGGTGTCCGTCATGCGCACGGCGAGGCTCGCGTTGTTGGAGCCGTACTGCGCGACAAACGCCGGGGGCAGGCTGAGCTCAGCGGCTCGCGCCATGAACTGCTCCCGGCTGATCTTCGCGGACGCGTCGATCAACGCGAGCACGTCATCGTGGCGATCGGGCGGGATCTGGATGCGGACGAGATAGTCCGAGAGCGCCCGGCGCGAGTTGCACTTCAAGCGCACCGAATCGGGGCGAAGCCCCATCGCCTCGATCAGCCCGATGTTGACGAAAAAGACCTCGCTGTCGTAGGTCAGCTCGAACGCCTCCCCCTCCGGCGTGCCCATCACGTCACAATTCCACTGCAAAAACTCGCGCAACCGCCCACGCTGCGGCTTCTCCGCTCGGAAGTACGGCCCGGCTGTGAACCACCGCGTCACCGGGACGTCCCGCTTCTTGCCGTACTTCGCGACGTACATCCGCGCCAGCGTCGGCGTGAACTCCGGGCGCAGCGCGTACGGCGCGCGCCCCGTCGCCTGCACCTCGGCCCGCTCGGCTTCGTCCTTCCCGCTGTACGCCTGGAACAGCTCGCTCAGGATGCCCTCGCCGCTCTTGACGGCGTACAGGTCCGCGTGCTCGAACGTCGGGCCCTCGATCTCCTCGAACCCGTGACGGATCGCCGTGTCCCGCCACACCTGCGTGATGTATCGGCGGCGGAGCACATCCTCCGGGTACGCGTCCCGCGTGCCCTTGGGGGCGCGGATCTGCACAGGCGCAGGCTTGGCGGGTTCACTCATGCGCAGACGGTAGCGCGGGGCAGGCACCAGGAGCCGGGCACCGGGCACCGGGCACCGGGCACCGGGCACCAGACCGGAGCACACAGCACTGGTACCCGGTGCCCGGCTCCCGGTGCCTTCTTCTCCTCACTCCGCCCGCATGAACTCCGGCGCGGGGATGCGCCAGATGGCCCAGGCTCGCCCGCGGTTGCTGAGGAAGTAGATGTTCCGCCCGTCGGGGCTGACGAGTGGGTAGCGGTCGGTGGAGGGGTTGGTGGTGAGCTGCTCGCGCATGCCGCCGTCGGCGTCCATGACCCAGATGTCTTCCTGTCGGCGTCCTGTGGGGTCTTGCCCTTGCATGGAGGTGTAGACGATGAAGCGTCCGTCGGGGCTCCACGCGGGGTGGCTGTAGGCGAAGAAGGTGCGGTCGAGCTCGTCGCGGACGAAGCGTTCGCGGGCTTCGTCGTTGGGGAGTGCGGCGAGATGATCCTGCACGATGCGGTCGGCGTCGGTGGTGAGTTGGGTTTCGCCGATGCCGTCGGCTCGGCAGACCCAGAGATTGCCGTTGCGGATGAAGGCGATCTTGTCGCCGCTGGGGCTGATCGCGGGCTGGAGCCCGACGGTGACCTGGGTTGGGAATCGCCCGGGGCCGCCGATGGTCCAGATCTCGGGTGGGCGGGGCTCGCCGCGGTCGCCGGGGCGTGGTGCGGGGATCATGTTGAACGCGATGGTGCCGTCGGCGCCCTGGGTGGGTCGGACGAGCCAGTGCCCTTGTGGATCGGTATAGATGTTCTGGATGCCGCCGGCTCGCGCGGTGGAGCGGATGCGGAGGATGTCGCTGGCGTTCATGTTGCGCCGGTTGGAGGCGAAGAGGATGTGCTGCCCGTCGCTGGTGAAGGATGGGTCGAAGTCGTAGAACCCGTCGACGGTGATCTGCTCGATCCCGCCGCCGGCGAGTCGGATGCCGCGGAGGTTGCTTCGCGTGACGAGGTTCTGCTCGCTGGGCGCGTCGGCGGCGACGGCTCGTGCGGCGGCGCGACGGGCGGCCGTGCGGTCGCCGTTGCTCTCCGGGAGGCGCACGCCGAAGCTTTCGGACGCCTCGACGCCGTCGCTGAAGCCCTCGGCTTCGGCGATCGCGTAGACCATGCGATCCCCATCCGGGCTCATGCTCATGCCGCGGAGCCCGGTGAGCTCCGGCAGGCGCGCGACGCGCTGCGGGGCGACGCCGCCGCGTTCGGTCACGTCGTCGTAGGCGCGCCGCGTGGTCAGCAGCGTCGTCCACCCGCCGCGCCGTGCGTCGAGGATGACCTCGACGAAGGGCAGATCCTCGTACGCCTTGCGCTGGAGGGGCAGCGTCAGCACGTGCGCGTTGCGCGTCGAGGGGTGCGGGCGGATCTGGCGCGAGGCGTGCAGCCCGCTCTCGCTGACGGGGAAGGTCGTCTCCAGAAACTGCTCGGCCTGCGGGCCCACGGGCGTCGCGACGATCGTGTAGACCGACTGGCTCGGGTCCTGGAAGCGGAGGCGGAACGTCGGGGGCTCGCCGCGCGGGCGGATCGTCTGCCCGTCGGGCGTGCGCGCGAAGACCATCGCCGAAGCCGGCTCGGCGCGGACTTCCAGTCGCGTCGTGTTCGAGGCGCAGCCCACCAGCCCCAGCAGCACCGCCGCCAGGGCGGGAGCCATCATCGGAAGACGCGGTGCGGAACCAGCCATGCGTGCACCTCCCCGCGGACAAGCCGCGGCGCTGCCCCGAACTCGAACCGAGACACCGAACCCTACGGCTTCGGATCCGGCGCGGCAATCTGGGGGGATCCCGCCCCCCGGTTCGTGTGCGGCTCTCGTGCGGGCTCCGGATGGACCGCGCGCCCGCGGACGCGCGTGTCGAACTGCATCCGCAGCAGACGCCGGAACGCGCGCCCGTCCGGACGCACGCCCGCGGGCATCGCCGGCGGGCGTCGGCACACCCCCGCCACGCCCGCGCGCAGCACCGTCCAGTGCCCCCCCACGTCCCACCGCGCCAGCTTGTGCGCCCACGCCCAGCCCGCGAGCGCCCCGCCCCACTTGCTCACACCCCGACCGTGACGCCGGGCGAGCCAGATCCAGTTCCGCGTGGCGTGGGCGAACCAGAGACGGCTCTTGGTGACGGCTTGCGGGGAATCGTGGTGCACCACCCACGACGGATCGAACCAGACGCCGCGACCCATCGCGAGCAGGGTCATCGCGAGGTCCGTGTCGTTGCGGTACAGGAAAAAGCCCGGCGCGTACCCGCCGGCTCGAGCCCAGTCCTTCCGGCGCACCAGGTTCGCGCACCCCATGACGGGCCAATCGGCGCGCGGATGGTCGGCGGCGAAGGGCCACTCGCTCACGCCCGTCACCGGGTGGCGCGGGTGGAGGGCGACGGCGGCGAGGTCGGCACGCTCGGCGAGCAGGGCCGCGGCGGCGTCGAGTGCGGCAGGGTCCGGCACCGCGTCGTCGTCCAGAATCAGCAGCAGGTCCGCGTCAGCCAGCTCCGCCGCACGGTTGAACCCCGCGACACCCAGGTTCCGCTCCAGAGCCACCAGACGCACGCCCGGGAAACGCTCGGCGACCATCGCCGGGCTTCCGTCGGTCGAGGCGTTGTCGGCGACGATGATGTCCGCGTCGCGCAGGCGGGGGTGAGCCGAGAGCGCCGCGAGCGTGCGCTCCAGCGCCTCGCGCCGGTTGTAGCTCAGCACGGCGGCCCCGACGCGCAGATTCGCCCCCGCGCGGGGCGGGGCGGGCTCGTTCGGCACCGAGGGCGGCGGGCGGAGCGCCAGACGCGCGCTCCGCGTCAGCCCGGCGAGGGCGAACCGGAACGCCGCGTGGATCGAGCGGGCGCGTGAGGGCTGGCGGAGGATGAACCCCGCGGGATCGCAGTGGACGGTGACGCGCGCGCGCCACCAGGCGTGCGTGCCGGCGACGCTAGGGACGCACGCGACGCGCTCGCGCGGGCCGAGCAGGAGGCGCGCCCCCGAGCCGAGCCAGTCGCCCGGGGCGTGGTCCCGATCGAGCGTGGCGCACCGCTGAGCCTCGGCGAGCAGAGACGGCGCGGGCTCGACGCCGACGGCTCGGAGTGCTTCGGGCAGCTCGTCGTAGGGTCGCCACGCCTCGGTGCGCAGGCGATCCTCGGGCGCGGGCCCGGTGAGGCGCCCGGCGAGCGCGTCGTCCAGCCCCGCGATGTGGAGATGGGCGAGGTCCGGGCGGTCCTGGATCGCCTGGCTGACGAGCCGACGGGTTTCGAGCAGCCCGCGCCGGAAGCGGGCGATCGCCGCGGGGATGGGGGCGCGGGGGAGCGCGCTCAGCGGTGCGCACGCGTTGCGCGCCTGGTAGTAGCGCTGCCAGGTGGGCGCGCGGTCGAACCGCGGGTGGGCGGCCCTTGCGCCGGGATCGCCCAGCACGCGACCCCCGGTCACGCGCGCGAGCCGGAGGAACCAGGTCACGTCGTCGGCGTTCAGGAACAGATCCGGCAGCAGCCCGGCCTCGCGCACGCCCTGGGCGCGGACGAGCGCGCAGCAGGCGGCGAGGTAGTCGCAGGGGATCGGCTCGCGCCGGTCGCGCGCGGCGTCCCGCGCGAGGGCCGGCATGAACTGCCCGTTGGCGCGACGAAGCCGCCCGCCCAGCTCGTGGACGCGCCGGGGGTGGGGCTCGGGCTGGTCGATGGTTTCGGGGTGCTCGATCGCGGGTCCGACGGCGACGGCTTCGGGGTGAGCCGCGAGCGTCGAGAGCAGTCGCCCCAGCGTCTCCGGACGGACGCGGGCGTCGGAATCGAGGAGCCAGAGCAGGTCCGGCGGGTCGTCGGCGTCGCGGAGCGCGCGCGCCAGCCCGGCGTTGAACCCGCCGGAGCCGCCGCGGTTGGTCTCCAGCCGCAGAACCTCGATCCAGGGGGGCAGGGCGAAGGCGGCGGGGTCGATCGGCTCGCGGGAGGCGTTGTCGACCACGACGCCGCGGAGACGGGCCGGGGGCGCGTCGGTCGTGGCCAACTCGGCTTCAAGGCGGCGGAGGTCGCCCAGCAGGGCCCGGAGATCACCCGGGCGGTCGCGGACGGGGATGACGAGCCAGACG
>Ga0213835_101873_pt1 | contig 11228 bp, 10 predicted proteins | sample SWPATP01_FD_160576 | JGI IMG/M metagenome (GOLD analysis project Ga0213835, IMG submission 160576) | Coastal seawater microbial communities from Marineland, Florida, United States - SWPA TP0 #1 | ecosystem: Environmental > Aquatic > Marine > Coastal | place: USA: Florida | collected 2016-08-05
CCCAGTCTCCTCCTGGCATCCGAACTTTGTGGAGGGGGCTATACCAGTTTGAATCTATCTTCCATGGATGGAAGCTCGCTCAATCCACACTTGTGTGTACACAGTAGCCCCTGGAGGGGAGCTAGAGGGGTGATGTTCTACCCCGAAACCCTCGATGTCACAATGCGATTGCGCCCTTCATGTTTCGCTTGATATAAAGCTTTGTCGGCCTGAAAAATGAAATGCCCCATATCCGCCTGGGGTTGGGGTTGGGCCACGTGGAGACCGATGCTGATGGTAATAAATTCACTGATCGGCGACTTTGGGTGGGGAATCTTCGCCTTGGTGATCGCCTTGATCAGTTCCTGGGCAATGTTTTTCGCGCTCGCAAAATCGACATTGGTCAATAGCAGCACAAATTCTTCCCCTCCATAGCGGGCCGCCAAGTCCGTTGGACGACGGGCCATCAAATTTACCCAAGAGGAAACCTGTTGAATACATTTATCCCCTTTTTGGTGCCCATAGTGATCGTTGTAGTTTTTAAAAAAATCAATGTCGATCATCATCAGAGCTAAAGGATACTGATATCGCACTGCCCGCTGCCACTCCTTTGTTAGGGTGAGATCAAACATGCGGCGGTTAGCAATGCCCGTCAGCCCATCCAAGTGGGAAAGTTCCTCCAGTTCCTGATTTAACATCAAAATTTCTTGTTGGGCCTGTTTTAACGCTTCGACCTGGGCCTGCAAACGGATCGCAAACCACACGGCGATCGCCAATACCAAAGACAAAGAACTGCCTAAAATCAAGATTCCCCAGGCCACCGGGTGCTCAAATAAACTCTGGCTGGTGTCCTCGGCCACTAGCAATCTCTTGGAAAAAAAAGCCTGCCACAGGGCGATCGTCAAAGTTAGTCCCAGCCATAACAATGCCAGAGGAAAGAAAAAATTTGATACCCGACGGTGAATTTGTAAACTCAACTGCCGCGCCTGGAGAATGACGATCAGACCCACCACGATAAAACCACTGGAGGTATGAACCGCCATTTGCGTCAGCTTCCCCCAACCGTAGGTCGTCTCAATATTCGCAAGATAGCCCAAACAAGCCACCGTCCCCAATCCCATCACCGACGCCCCCAAAAAACTTCCCCCCAGCAAATTTCTTTTTTGTTGCGGCTGCGTAATCAAAAACAACCCAATGCTGCTCAGGAAAAAACAGAGGGCGGTGTTCGGGGCCATGCGTCCTGGATGGGAGGTCGCGACGACGATGTAATGGCGCATAAAGAGTTCATCTAGGGGGAGGTTTAGGCCAAAGATATATTCAGCCAAGGTCAGCCCCCCCAACAAACCAATTAAAACGGCCAGGGCGATCGCCACTCTTTTCATCGGCCCCAAGGCAAACATAGCCAGACCCACCAACACAAACCCCAGGGCCGTATTAAACTGCATCGGCACAAAACTAGGATGAAGCTGAATGATTTCTGGCAGGCGCAAATACCAACCCAAGATCACAGCAATCCCTAGGGTACAGACCGAGGCAGCACCAAGATAAATCAGGGCTTGGGAAAAGGGAAAACGTTTCATCAGCAGCCTGGAGTTCCACGGGCCGGGGGAGGAAAATATTGCAGTCTAATTTTGCCCGCTATTCCTATTTTGTCCTGTTGGCTCGTAAAAACTAGCAGGGGACGGTGACAAATTTGGTGAGGATCTTCCCTTTTGCCCCTAGTTGAGGCGTTAGATTGCCCCTAAGGCATCGTAGATCGCCCAGATCCCCATGGCCCGTAGGTAGTGACAGGCGCGGAAAGTACCATTGGCTGTAATCGCTTCGGGGGTGCGGAACTGTAACCCATTGTCATAAACCTGTTCCACTACGGCTTCCACCATCCGCAGAGCTTCGGTTTGCATCCCATTACGAATCATCAGGGCGGCAATGCCAAAGTTAATCCCTGTCCACACTTCGAGGGGGTGGGTGTCATTTTCTTTTTCGGGGGTGCCGTCGGGGTTGAGGCCATTGGCTGCACCAAATTGACCGCCATGGAATTTTTCAAAACAAGCAGTGTAAATGGTAGCCAGGGTTGTGGCAGTGCGATCGCCGGGGTTCACATCCGGAAGACTGAGTAGTTGGGTGTAATATTGACCGCATAGTTGATCGGCCATCACCACGCGGGAATTACTCCCCGTATCCAGGGTGTAGTAGCTGCCGTTCCAGAGGATGTCTTGGTAAAGGGGCCGGGCCTGGTCGAGCCAGGTTTGGTAGGTGGCGATCGCCTGCTCAAATTCTGCTGCGGAGACTTGATTTTGGTGTGCTTCAAAGTGACTGGGACTTTGTTGGAGGATTTTTGCCATGGCGATCGCCGCTTCGAGGGCCGCAATCCACAGCCCCCCACAGTAGGCACTGATCCCCTTCAGTTTCCAGTCATCAAAGGTTTGATCCGGTGCCCCTCCATTTTCGGGAATGCCATCGCCGTCTAGGTCAAAGGTCTTCAGGTAGTCGAGGGCAGTGAGGACGCTTCCCCAACAGCTCCAGAGAAATTCCGTATCCTCGGCCCCGGTCATCACAAAATCCCGGTACACTTGCAGGACAAAATCTGACCCCAAATCTTTCCAGAGGTTGCAATCCTGGTAGGCGGTGTAATTGGTGGCTTCCCAAGGATGTTCGTTCGGTGCCCCCAGATCATGGGGCGTTGCCCCGGCGACTTTGCGGGTGGCCATGGTCTTGTTGTAGCCGATCATCCGTTGGGTATCGTCACTGGTGGGAATTGCCCGGGCAAAGGCTTCTAGCACCGCTTTATCCAGTCGTGGCCAGAGCATCGTCAAACCAAAAGAACCATACATCCGCACATCGAGGCTTTCGTACCAGCAGTAGTCGAGGCATTCTAAAACCCCAAACTGACCGACGGGATCATTTTCCGTGGCCGCCGTCCAGAGGCTGCCCCCCTGGGTTAAGAGGTACAGCTCATTAAATAAGGCCATTTTTAGCCAATCCGGCAGATCATCCCGCCCCAGGATCGGTTGTTGCCAGGCCGCGATCCGTTCTTTCCAGAGATCGCTATGTTTCATCGCTGTGCGGATCATTGTCCAGACATTATTCCCACTCCGGCCAAAAAAGTCTGTGTAGCGGCGAAAATAGGTGATATCCGGCGCAAATTCCATCACAGGCAAATCCCAGGCGAGAAAGAAGGGGATTTTCTTCGTTTTGCCGGGTCGGAGCGTAAAACGGACGGCGATCGCCCCGGCAATTTGTTCCCCAGGCGCAGCCGGTGTTTCATCTTCAATGTCTGGCAGGGAGCCATTCCCGGCAAAATAATCCCACACATCGCGGCCATCCCCCACCGGGTTCCAACGGTTGTGATAAAAGACTTCCAGGGTTGGATTCGTCACCGTCGCAAAACACAGTTGGCCTTCCCCTTCGCTGAGATCCGCATGGGGCCGCACCCGATTCAGCAGGCAGCCCACCCGGTAGCGGTCTTGCACCCATTGGTTTAAATTGCCAGTGCTATCGCCCCAACGGGATTGGTATTCGTACACCGGGGAGCCGTCATCCCGCAGCACCACCTCCGGCGTTTTTTGGGCCTTGGTAAACCACCCCACCATATTTTGCCAAGTCATCATAATACTGACAGTGATCGGCTTATCGGTGGGATTGTGGGCCGTCCATTCAAAAACAGCGACGGGATAACTGGTTTCTTGGTAATTCTGGGCAATAATCGGCGAAAACTGCTCACAGGTCAGCTCTGCGGCGAAAGCCCCTTGATATTCGTACCAACTGCGCGGGTATAGGGCCGCATAGGTACCTTTTTTGGCGGGATACCATTGCCAACTGTCCAAGGTGCCATCCTCTGGGGCGACGGTACTCATCGCGTAGGCTTGGGCTGCTTCTCCCTCCGGCTGTTCAAAGACACTAAATTGACAAGCACCAGCATTGCGAAAGGTGTGTTCCCCCGCATCTAAATGCCACAGATTAAAATCTCCCCGGGGTGATCGCCCGATGCAACCCGCCCCAAACCCACCGAGGGGCATCCCATGCCAGGGGCCATCGTCTAAATTACTGCCATAGCGGACGGTGTAGGGGTGATCCCATCCCAAACCAAGGGGACGTTTCCAGGCACAATCGGGGATGACAGGGGGTTCCGCAAACAGACTCATAGGGACGGGCTGATCTCATGATTAAATACAGCTTTCAGTCTATCGCCTTTATTCCCTCCCCGAACTATCCTCCCTAGAGGGAGGTGGCCGAAAGGCCGGAGGGTGTCTTCTCCCTGTAGGGAGGTGGCCGCAGGCTGGAGGGTATTCTCTCCTCATAGTCCTCATAGGGGAATTAGAGGGGTGCCCCTAGAGTAGTCTACATGGGTAAAGAACGAAGCCGAACTTTTTCATCATCAACTGATATGGCAACTCCTTGTCGCAATTCTGTGGAACATTGTTCTAAGTTCTAAAACGAATGCTAAACGGTTTTCAATGACCTCACGGCTGGCGTTCCCTAAGCGAAAAATGACGACACTCGGCAGCTTCGCCTTTGACAGTGCTAATAAAGTCCCAAAGTCGAGATCAACGGTCAAGATAATGCGATTTTCCTGACGGGCTTTTTCTAAAATTTGTGCATCGGTAAGCTTTTCTAAACCTTGCTCTAGGAGATGAATGGCATCATGGCCTTGGTTGCGTAGCCAGCGCACTGTCTTGGGCGAAATTCCCATGTCTGCCAAAAATTTCATGAGGCCTTGGATTGCCTCAGAGGAATAATTTTGTCCTCACTTAGCCAGGCCGCATAGAGCATCACCTGCTGAATATCTTCTGGTTCTAGGTAAGGATAATCATCAATAATCTCGGCTGAACTTTTGCCATTTGCTAACAGGTTTAGAATCAGGGAAACCGGTATGCGCATTCCCCGGATGCAAGCTTTACCACCCATGATATTTGGATCAAAAGTAATTCGATTAAGTGCCTGTAGCATTTGTGACCTGACTCGACGAGGGCGATAGGACTTATCCATTGTTATTTTAGCCAATCCCCTAGACCATTCTCCCTAGAGGGAAGTGGCCAGAGGGTATTCTCCCCTGGAGGGGAGTCTCTCAAAAGTCCAAGGTTTTTGGCTAAATTGATATTACCCAAGGAAAAAAGCCAAGGAGGAGAGGTTAAATACTGACACAATTACGGTTCGCTCCCATTAGTGGGTGACATTGAACAAAAGGAGGGATTTTTACGTCAGGGAAAAATAAACGTTTTCTATGACATTCGAGGGGAGATGGTAAAGATGTTTCAATTCAAACGAACGTTATCGGTAGGGGCGATCGCCACTAGCCTAACCATGATCACCGGGGGAGTTTGGGCGGCAGAAAAACCCACGATCCAAATTGCGATTTTGCTGGATTCTAGCAATAGTATGGATGGCCTCATTGACCAGACCCGACGCCAGTTGTGGACGGTGGTCAATGCCCTAACAGATGTGCGCAAAGATGGCGAGATCCCCGACCTAGAGGTGGCCCTGTACCACTATGGCAATGATTCTTTACCCCCCGACGAAGGCTTTAACCGTCAACTGACAGATTTCACGACGGAACTGGATGGAGTCTCAGAGGCATTATTTACGATCCGCACCAATGGCGGCCAGGAATATAGCGGCTGGGTGATCCAAGATGCCATTAACCAACTCAATTGGGATAGCGACCCCGAAGACTTTCGGACAATTTTTATTGCGGGGAATGAACCCTTTGATCAAGGGAGTGTGAACTGGGCCGAGGCGGTGAATCTCGCCAAAAATCAAGATGTGCTGGTCAATACGATCTACTGCGGCAATGCCGAAAGTCGCGAGCGGGATCTGTGGGCTGCTGGGGCCGAATTAGGGGATGGGGCCAACTTTAACATCGACCAAAATCGCGCTGTGGTGATTCAACCCTCTCCCTATGACGCTGAAATTCGTCGCCTAAACGATGAACTAAACCAAACTTATCTGCCCTACGGCAGCCTGGGTGAGCAGGGCTTAGAGCGACAATTGGTACAGGATGCGAACGCTGGGGCCGCCATTGTGACGCGGGGAATCTCAAAAAGCTCTGCCTACTACCGCAATAGTTCTTGGGATCTTGTCGATGCGATCGCCGAAGCAGAAGTAAGCCTTGAAACCCTCGCAGAAACGGCCCTCCCAGAGGAATTGCAGGGTCTTAGTCTGGCAGAACAAGAAGCCTACATCGCCAATACCCAAGCAGAACGCGAACAAATTCAGGCCCAAATTCGTGACCTGACGGCCCAACGGGAAGCCTATCTCAGCAGTTTGCCCACCGATGAAGACGCCAAAGACACCCTCGACTACGTGATGATCCAAGCCCTACGGAGTCAACTGGCGCGCAAGGGATTTGTCCTCCCCCGCTAAACTGACGGAGCGCATTAATCATCTCCCAGCACTTTTGGGTGCAGCTAGCCTACGCTAACGAATCAAAAAATTTCGCTATTTTTTAGGTCTGCCACATTAGTCATCTTGGCAGACTCGCCACAGGTGCGGGGGGTTGGAAATAGCTTGCCGGGATTCGCTAATCCCTTTGGATTAAAGGCTTCTCGCACATAGCCCATGGTTTCGAGATCGGCCTCGTTGAACATATCCGGCATATACATTTTTTTGTCCGCGCCGATGCCATGTTCTCCGGAAATGCTGCCCCCCTTCGCAACACAGAGCTTGAGGATTTCGCCGCCGACTTTTTCTACGGCTTCTAGATCCCCTGGAATGGCGCTGTTATATAAAATTAACGGGTGTAAGTTGCCGTCCCCCGCATGGAAGACATTGGCAATTTTGTACCCGTGGCGATCGCCAATGGCATTAATCTCGGTTAGAACTTCGGCCAACTTTGTCCGGGGAATCACGCCATCCTGCACAAAATAATCGGGACTAATATTACCCGCCGCCGCAAAGGCTGATTTACGCCCTTTCCACAATTTCAGCCGGGTTTCTGGATCATTGGCGCTGGTGATGTGCCGCGCTCCCTGGGCCAAGCAAATTTCCTTGATTCGTTCCTTTGCTGCCTTGACCTCCGCCGCCATCCCATCAATTTCGATCAACAAAATAGCCGCCGCATCACGGGGGTAACAGTTCAGCTTGACGATATCTTCCACCGCATTAATGCTGAAGTTGTCCATAATCTCCATTCCCGCTGGAATAATCCCCGCACTGACGATCGCCGCTACTGAATTTCCCGCCGCCTCGATGGACGTATAATCTGCCAGAAGCACACAAACCGCTTCCGGTCGCTTCAAAATTTTCAAGGTGATTTCCGTGGCAATACCTAGGGTTCCTTCTGATCCCACAAAGACGCCCATCAGGTCATAGCCCGGCATTTCTGGCACAACGCCGCCAAGGGTGACCACATCCCCCATGGGGGTGACGACCTTGAGTTGGAGTACATGGTTCGTGGTGACGCCATATTTAAAGCAATGGACACCGCCGGAATTTTCTGCCACATTGCCACCGATAGAGCAGACCGTTTGGCTCGAAGGATCGGGTGCATAGTAAAAGCCAGCCCCACTCACCGCTTGGGTGACCCAATTGTTAATCACCCCTGGCTGCACGGTGATCTGCTGATTGTCTAGGTCAATGTTAAGGATTTCTCGCATCCGTGCCGTCACAATCAAAATGCCATTTTCTAAGGGCAAAGCGCCCCCCGATAGCCCTGTCCCAGCCCCCCGCGCCACCCAGGGGATTTCTTGTTCATGGCAAAATTTGGCGATCGCCGCAATTTCTGCAGTGGTTCTGGGGAGCACCACTAGGGCAGGCCGTTTACGGTAGGCACTGAGGCCATCACATTCATAGGTAAGAATTTCTTCCTTGCGCCGGACAACGCCATCCCGCCCGACAATTTCCACCAGTCGCCGCCGAATCCAGGGCCAATCTCGTTGTTGCGTTGCGGATACTGACGAAAAAACCATTGCTATTTTCAGGAAAGCACAGTGGTTTCTATCTTATCCCCTGGCTGAGTCGCCCCGGCACAAACCGCAGATTTTGTTACGGTTGCTGCCCCCTAAGCAAACGCCTCCACCAGCGGCAGAGGCGATTGGATAATTTCAAGCTCAGAAATCTAAGAACAACTCCTAACGGATTTTCCGGGCTTCTTCGACCATTTGGTCAATGAGGGGTGACAGAATAATTTCCATGGCAAAGCCCATTTTGCCCCCCGGAACAACCAGGGTCGTATGGCGGGACATAAAGGAACCCGGAATCATACTGAGCAGGTAAGGGAAATCAATGGAAAATCTTTCGTAGAAGCAGCGATTGGTGTGGACAATCACAAAGCTCTCATCGGGGGTGGGAATATCCCGCGCAATGAACGGATTAGAGGTATCAACCGTTGCGACCCGTTGGAAATTGATGTGGGTGCGGGAAAATTGGGGCGTGATGTAGTTCACATAGTCAGGCATCCGGCGCAAAATCGTATCAACGATGGTTTCTGCACTGTAGCCACGCTCGGCATTATCCCGGGAAATCTTTTGGATCCACTCTAGGTTGACGATGGGCACAACCCCCACCAACAGATCAACGTACTGGGCCACATCGATGCCATTACCCACGGCGCCCCCATGGAGCCCTTCATAAAAGAGCATATCGCTGTTGGATTTGATGTCTTCCCAGGGGGTAAATTCTCCGGGCTGACAACTAACACCGAGTCTTTCGTTGTGGTGTTCGGCTTCTTCGGGGCTGTGGAGATAGTAGCGTTGTTGTCCAGAGCCCTGTTCACCGTATTCTTTGAAGAGGGCTTCGAGCTTGTCGAGGACGTTCGCCCCAAGGCCAAAGTGACTAAAGTTTTTCCCGGCAGCGGAAGCCTGGGCCATCATGCGGCGCATTTCGACCCGATTATATTTGTGGTAGCTATCACCTTCGATGACAACGGGGTTGATTTGCTCACGACGGAAAATATGCTCAAAGGCGCGTTTTACGGTGGTCGTCCCGGCTCCGGAGGATCCAGTGACAGCAACAATAGGATGTTTTTTAGACATGGATGGTGATAGTAAACGGACAAGGGTAAGTAGCACAAATCATATCAGGCGATCGCTCTTTTCGCGGCAGGGGCGATCGCCTTCTGGATCTACCAGGAGACTTTGGGGATCAAGTAGATCGCTCGCTAGAATCTTGTTTAATCAGCCGATAACACTCTTCTAGGGGGGCGCGGTCAGCCATTGCGGTGACCAAATTTTGGAAAGCATCTTGGTGGCGATCTAAGAGGTTTTTTGCTTGGAGTAGGGCCCATTGCTCCCGTTGTTGGTAGCTGGCGACAGAAATGCCGAGTTTAGCTAACAGTTGGCGGAGTTGGTCGCGGTCGTTGGCTCCCCCTAGGGCTTTGCCGTAGATCGTCGTTTCGGCGGCGATCCCCGCCATTAGGGTAGTGCTGAGACGTTCGAGTAAAAGATTCATCTGCTGGGGATTTTTGAGGGAGGCTTCGACGCTTTCGAGATCAAAACTGACGCCTCCTTGACCCGTTTGTCCCTGCTTAATCGCTTCCCAAGGGGTCAGACTGTAGCCCGTAATCGGAATGCTGAGGAGATAACCCGCCAGGAAATGGCCCGCTTCGTGGTGCAAAATGCGTTGGCGCTGTTCGGCGGGGGTAAACAAATCAAGGAATAAGGTCATGCCTCGCCCTTGCCAATTGAACGTATCCACGGTGGCAAAGGCCATCACGGCAGCGGTAATGCCAGCGGGGACAAAGGGAGACAACTGAAAAATCCCTCCCAAAAGGCTGGTCATGGTCATCAAGAAAACACCGATGGCGATTAGGTTAAGGGCGGTTTGTTGCATGGCACTGGGTCGGTCAATTGATTGGCTACGGCGAGGGCGGTTGCGTCTTCAAGGTAGCGAAATCGGCGGGGGTGTTGCAATTAAAGAGCATTGCTGGGTTGGCGATCGCCAGCGAAAAAACAGGCACAGTAGCTAACCATTTTTGAAAAGAGCGCCCCCCCTGCTCGATAAATTGTTGGAGCGAAGTTTGGGCCGTATTGCGATAGAAACCACAGCAGGGTTCATAAAGTTGCCCTTGCTTGACGAGGGCGGCGGTGTACTTTGTTGGAATTGCTGCGAGTTGCTTGAGCCATTGCTCTAATTGCCCCTGATCAAGCTTGGGTAGGTCACAGGCGAGCAGTAAAACCCAGCCCTGAAGATTTAGGGTTTTCATACCCTGATGTAAAGCAACGAGTCCCCCCTGTTGAGCCGGATCATCGAGCCAGTGGACAGTGGTGCTGAGATAGGGTTGATAGCGATCACGCCAGGGGGTCAAGAGATAAATTTCGTCACTGAGGGCCGTGGCTATCTCAAGGGTACGCCGGAGCAGGGTTTGCTCACCCCACTGCAAAAGGGCTTTGTCGGTGCCCATGCGCTGGCTTTTTCCGCCAAGCAAAATAAAAATTGGTACAGAATTAGGCATGGAGTGGCTGGGAGGCGATCGCCTGGAGGGCAGTCATCAAGGCTTGAACTTTGCTGAGGTCTTTAATACCAGGGGACTGTTCTACGCCGCTCGACAGATCGATGCCATCGGGATGCAGTTGGCCCAGGGCGACGGCAATATTATCAGGATTGAGGCCCCCTGCCAGGAACCAAGGTACAGCCGGATTAAATTGGCGCAGATCATCCCAGTTAATCTGGTGGCCTGTCCCGCCGAGTTGTTGGGGATCATAGGCATCGAGGAGCAGTGCATCGACCACGGTTTCGTATTGTTTTGCCCATTCTAAAGAGCGGCGATCGCGGATTCGCAGGGCTTTAATAATTTCCAGGTCGGGCCGTTGCTGGCGGAGTTGCTGGCACAATTCTGGGGATTCATCGCCGTGGAGTTGGGCGGTGGTGAGGTTGCCCTGACTAATGATTGCCAGCATTTCAGACAATGTCTGGTTCGCGAAAACACCCACTTTGCCAATGTGCGCGGGCAAGGCTTCCGTCAGAGTTGCCAGTTGGGTGGGCGTCACATACCGGGGCGATTTTTGGACACAAATAAATCCCAGATCCGTTACTCCCACCTTGGCGATCGCCTGGGCCTGGTCTATCTGGGTCAGCCCACAAATTTTTATCCGCATGAAAGTTCTCTACGCCATAACCATGGTGCGAATTTAGCACAACACCACAAAAAAAAGAGGCGGCGATCGCCCCTAATCATGTTTGAAATCTTTGTAACTAGAGCTCTGGGGCCATAGAGATTACTTTTATTCCAGCAGATCACAGGCCTCTGGCTTCAGATCCCGTTCCATCAACATTGTCACCGCTTCCATGGGCGTAATTTTCCCCTTGAGAAGACG
>Ga0213835_101875_pt1 | contig 11213 bp, 6 predicted proteins | sample SWPATP01_FD_160576 | JGI IMG/M metagenome (GOLD analysis project Ga0213835, IMG submission 160576) | Coastal seawater microbial communities from Marineland, Florida, United States - SWPA TP0 #1 | ecosystem: Environmental > Aquatic > Marine > Coastal | place: USA: Florida | collected 2016-08-05
TCGCGACCAGCGACCTGAACGACCTGTACCGCCGCGTTATCAACCGCAACAACCGTCTGCGTCGTCTGCTTGACCTCGGTGCCCCCGAGATCATCGTGAACAACGAGAAGCGCATGCTGCAGGAGGCCGTTGACGCGCTGTTCGACAACGGTCGTCGTGGTCGCCCGGTCACCGGTACCGGCAACCGTGCCCTCAAGTCGCTCAGCGACATGCTGAAGGGTAAGCAGGGTCGATTCCGTCAGAACCTGCTCGGTAAGCGCGTCGACTACTCGGGCCGTTCGGTCATCGTCGTCGGCCCGCAGCTGAAGCTGCACCAGTGTGGTCTGCCGAAGATCATGGCGCTCGAGCTGTTCAAGCCGTTCGTCATCAAGCGTCTGATCGACCTGGGCCACGCCCAGAACATCAAGAGCGCCAAACGCATGGTCGAGCGGTCGCGCCCGCAGGTGTGGGACGTGCTCGAAGAGATCATCCGCGAGCGCCCCGTGATGCTGAACCGTGCGCCCACGTTGCACCGTCTCGGCATCCAGGCGTTTGAGCCGCAGCTCGTCGAGGGCAAGGCCATCCAGCTTCACCCGCTCGTGTGTGCGGCGTTCAACGCCGACTTCGACGGTGACCAGATGGCCGTGCACCTGCCGCTGTCGGTTGAGGCTCAGGCCGAGGCGCGCATCCTCATGCTCGCGTCGAACAACATCCTGAAGCCGTCTGACGGCCGCCCGGTGACGGTTCCGACGCAGGACATGATCATCGGTCTGCACCACCTCACGACCGTTCGTGAGGGTGCCGCCGGTGAGGGTCGCGCGTTCTCGAACACGTCCGAGGCGATCATGGCCATGGACGCGGGTGACCTCGACCTGAACGCGACCGTGCGCATCCGTCTGACCGGCGAGAAGTACAACGGCCGCCAGCTGAAGGAGACGACCCTCGGTCGCGCGCTCTTCAACGACCTGCTGCCGGAAGACTTCCCGTTCGTTGACCGCGTGGCCGACAAGGGCACGATCTCGCAGATCGTGAACGACCTCGCCGAGCGCTACCCGAAGACGATCGTCGCCGCGACGCTCGACAAGATGAAGGACGCCGGCTTCTACTGGGCTACGCGCTCGGGTGTCACCGTTGCCTTGAGTGACGTCGTGACGCCGCCGAAGAAGAAGGAGATCGTCGCCGAGTACGAAAAGAAGGCGGCGAAGATCCAGGCGCAGTTCGACAAGGGGCTGACGACCGACGACGAGCGTCGCCGCGAGCTGGTCGCGCTCTGGAGCGAGGGCACCAAGGCCGTCAACGACGCGATGCGCGAGAACATCCCGACCGACAACACCATCAACCGCATGGTGACGTCGGGCGCCCGCGGTAACTGGCTGCAGGTTGGAAACATCGCCGGTATGCGAGGCCTCGTCTCGAACCCGCGCGGTGAGATCATCGCCCGCCCGATCATCAACTCGTACCGCGAGGGCCTGTCGGTCGCCGAGTACTTCATCGCCACCCACGGTGCGCGTAAGGGTCTCGCCGACACCGCTCTGCGTACGGCTGACTCGGGCTACCTCACGCGTCGTCTGGTCGACGTGGCGCAAGACGTCATCATTCGTGAAGACGACTGTGGCACCTCGAAGGGTCTCGACTTCGAGATCGCGCACGAGGTCGACGGCCAGTGGGTGCGCGACGACAACGTCGAGAACCTGGTGTTCGCCCGCACGCTCGCCGCTGACGCGGTGGATGCACAGGGCACCGTGGTTGCCGAGGCCGGCGTTGACGTCGGCGACGTTCTCATCAACACGCTCGTCGCCGCCGGTGTGGGCTCGATCAAGGTTCGCTCGGTGCTGACCTGTGAGAGCGCCGTCGGCGTGTGCGCGGCCTGCTACGGCCGCTCGCTCGCGACCGGTCAGCGCGTCGACCTCGGTGAGGCCGTCGGCATCATCGCGGCCCAGTCGATCGGTGAGCCCGGAACCCAGCTCACGATGCGTACCTTCCACACGGGTGGTTCGGCGTCGGCCGACGACATCACGCAGGGTCTGCCCCGCGTGACCGAGCTGTTCGAGGCCCGCACCCCGAAGGGGTCGAGCCCGATCGCCGAGAGCGCCGGTCGCATCGCGATCGACGACACGCAGGCTCAGCGCCGCATCATCCTCACCCCCGACAACGGGGACGAGGAGGTTGTGTACCCGGTCACGAAGCGTGCCGCCCTCCTCGTCGAGGACGGTCAGCACGTCGAGCTCGGCCAGCAGCTGCTGGAAGGCCCGGTTGACCCGAAGGAGGTGCTGCGCGTCAAGGGCGTCCGCGCCGTGCAGCAGCACCTCGTCGAGGGCGTGCAGGGCGTCTACCGCTCGCAGGGTGTGCCGATTCACGACAAGCACATCGAGGTCATCGTGCGCCAGATGCTGCGCAAGGTCACCGTGGTCGACCACGGCGAGACCGAGTTGCTGCCGGGTGAGCTTGTTGACCGCTCGCGCTACAACTCGCTGAACCGCGAGGCGCTGTCTGAGGGCAAGAAGACCGCCTCGGCTCGCCAGGAGGTCATGGGTATCACCAAGGCCTCGCTCGCGACCGAGTCGTGGCTGTCGGCCGCGTCCTTCCAGGAGACGACCCGCGTGCTCACGCAGGCCGCCATGGAGGGCAAGCGCGACCCGCTTCTCGGCCTGAAGGAGAACGTGATCATCGGAAAGCTGATCCCGGCCGGTACCGGCCTGTCGGCTTACCGCAACGTGTCGGTCGACGCGACGGAGGAGGCGAAGGCGGAGCGCTACCCGAACCGTATCTTCGCCGACGACTCGGCCTTCAGCGAGGCCGACCTGTCGTTCGTCGACTTCGACTCGTTCTCGAGCGACGAGTTCACTGGTGGGTCGAACAACAACGCGGGCGGCACCTACAGCTAGCCCGCAGTCGCACCACCCCGACGGCCCCGGCCCTGCTTTTGGCAGGCCGGGGCCTCTTTCGTGCCGGCGTTTCCCGGTCACATTGGCCCCACGCTCACCACCTGCCCCCCGAACGCGGGTGTTGGGAGGACCTTCGGCGTGTCGTAGCGTTCACTGCGGGGGATTGCATGCAAGGCCGGTTGGTCTCATGCATTAGCAAGGGGGAACCGTTCGATGGTGTCTGTAGCCGAAGTGCTGATCATTCGTGGGTATATGCCCATCACGGCGCTCGACTCTGCCGATCTTGATCGAGACGAGATCGTCGACGAGTTCGTCGAGAAGGGCATCATTTCGCCCTCCCAGGCGGCGTCGGCGCGAGCCGAAGCGCTGGGTCTGTCGTTTGTCGAGTTGTCGGAGTACCCGGTCGATTCGTCGGCTGTCTCCCTCGTGTCGAGCCAGATTTGCCGTCGGCATGCGGTGTTGCCGATTCACGCCACTCCGACGACGCTGACGCTCGCCATGGCTGACCCCGGCAACGTGCTCGCCATCGACGACGTTCGCGCTGTCAGTCGACTGCACGTGATCCCGGTCGTCGCCGAGGCGAGTGACCTCGACCAGGCCATCAATCGGTATCACCGCGCCGACGGCGAGCTGACGAGCCTGTCGACCGAGATCAACGACGACGCGACGACTGAGGTCGCAACGACCGACTACAGCGAGGTGCGCGATGACGATGCGCCGATTGTCCGCTTCGTTCACCTCCTGATCGGGCAGGCGATCCAAGACCGCGCATCCGATATTCACATCGAGCCCACTGAGCATGACTTCCGGGTGCGCTACCGCATCGACGGTGTTTTGCACGAGATGCAGCGTGCCCCGAAGAACATTCAGAACGCCGTCATCTCGCGCCTGAAGATCATGGCCGACATCGACATCGCCGAGCGGCGCAAACCGCAGGACGGCCGTTTGTCGGTGCAACACTCGGGCAACAAGATTGACCTGCGTGTGGCCACGCTGCCGACGGTGTTCGGTGAGAAGGTCGTCATGCGTATCCTCGACAACTCGACGACGACGCTCAGCCTGGAGGCTCTCGATCTACTCGAGCGCAACGCGTCCGTCTTCAAAGAGTCGTACACGAAGCCGTACGGCATGATCCTCGTCACGGGGCCGACGGGTTCCGGCAAGTCGACGACGCTGTACACCACGCTGCACGCGGTTTCCACGCCCGAGATCAACGTGATCACGGTCGAAGACCCGGTCGAGTACCGCATCCCCGGGATCAACCAAGTTCAGGTCAACCCCAAGGCTGGGCTGACATTCGCGAGCGCCTTGCGCAGCATTCTGCGGTCCGACCCTGACGTGGTTCTGTTGGGTGAGATCCGTGACCAGGAGACGGCGCAGATCGCCATCGAGGCGTCGCTGACCGGTCACCTCGTGCTGTCGACGCTGCACACGAACGACGCCCCCAGCGCGGTGACCCGCTTGACCGAGATGGACATCGAACCGTTCCTCGTCGGCTCAGCGCTCGACTGCGTGGTGGCGCAACGACTGGCACGCCGCCTGTGTGGCAAGTGCAAAGAGGAGTTCACGCCCGAGGTCGCGCAGCTGGTGGGGATGCGCGTGGGCTTCGACCCCGAATTGCACGCCGTGCCCACGCTGCACCGCCCGGTGGGATGCTCGCACTGCTCAGGAACCGGCTATCGCGGGCGTATCGCCCTGCACGAGGTCATGCAGGTGAGCGAGCAGATCGAACGGCTCGCGGTGGAGCGCGCATCGAGCGCCGAGATCGGCCGAGCTGCGGTCGAAGAGGGCATGATCACGCTGCGCCAGGACGGGTGGTTGAAGGTCGCCATGGGTAAGACATCGATCGAAGAGGTTCTGCGGGTCGTCGCCTGACGACTGCCGCACGGGGGGAGAAGCACACGACATGTCAGACAACGGTTTTTCACTGTTCCAGCCGAAGGGGTCGACCGACACGAACAAGTCGGTTCTGACGCCACCCAGCGCGAGCGAGCCGAGCGCGGCGCAGGCCGCGCCCCCGGTGGTTCCGCCGAGCGCGCCACCGCTGTTCCCGCCGGCTAATGCCGCCCCGCCCATCGTCACTCACCGTCCACCGGTGATCGCCCCCGCACTTCCGGCGGCGCCGCCGGCACCGGCTCAGGCCGCCCTGTCGAGCCCGCTGCCGGCCCAGTCGGCCCCGCCGCCCTCAACCCCGCCCATCGCGGCCGGACACTCGACGATGTCTGCCCCGCACGCATCGGTCAGCGCGCCGATGGCACCCTCCGCGCCCGTCGCTCCCCATGTTTCCGCGCCCGCATCCGTGGCGCCCGCGGCGGCACCTTCGCCCGAGAGGGCAACAGTGGCTGCTCCGGCTCCTACCGCCGAGCGCGCTCCGGAACATGCACAGGGCGCGGAGCCTGCGCTCGAGCACGTTCAGCGCGGGGGCCGCCGTCGCACGGCCGAGACCGAGGCTGACGGCGACCTGTTGTGGGCGCTACATCAGGTCGTGGCGCAGGGCGCGTCTGACCTGCACCTCGCCGTTGACGCCGCCCCGCGCATCCGCCTGCACGGCAGCCTGCGTGATCTTCCGACGGCCGTCCCGTGGACGGTCGACAAGATGCGTTCGGCCTTGCACAGCATCATGTCGCCGACGCAGCGCGAGACTTTTGACGACGAGCTCGAGCTCGACTTCGCGTTCACGCTCACGGAGGACAGTCGGTTCCGCGTGAACGTGTACCAGCAGCGCGGAAAGATGGGGGCGGCGTTCCGTCTCATCCCGACCGAGATCAAGCCGCTGAGCGCACTGGGTGTGCCCGACGTCGTCGCGCGATTCGCGACGCTGCCTCGCGGGCTGGTGCTCGTGACAGGCCCGACCGGTTCGGGTAAGTCGACGACCCTCGCGGCCCTCATCGACCTGGTGAACCGCACGCGTGCCGACCACATCGTGACTGTCGAAGACCCGATCGAGTTCATGCACCAGAACCACAAGTCGCTGGTCAACCAGCGCGAGGTGGGCGCCGACACGCACTCGTTCCAGAAGGCACTCAAGCACGTGCTGCGCCAAGACCCCGACGTGATCCTCATCGGCGAGCTGCGAGACCTCGAGACGATCTCGACCGCGCTGACCGCCGCCGAGACCGGCCACCTCGTGTTCGCGACGCTGCACACGCAGAGCGCCGGGCAGACCGTCGACCGTGTGATCGACGTCTTCCCGCCGCACCAGCAGGGGCAGGTGCGGGCGCAGCTCGCTGCGACTCTGCAGGGCGTTGTGTGTCAGACCCTCGTGCCGCGAGCCAGTGGTACTGGCCGCGCGATCGCGACCGAGGTGTTGATCGCGACGCCGGCCATCGCCAACCTCATTCGTGAGGGCAAGACCTACCAGGTGCCGTCGGCGCTGCAGGCGGGCGGTGACCTCGGCATGCACACGATGGATCAGCACCTCGCTGACCTGGTCAACCATGGCGTGATCACCCACGCCTCGGCGATCGAGAAGGCGCAAGACCTCGAGAGTCTGAAGCAGCTGATCCACCGCGGCGACTCGATGGCGAACATGACCGGCTTCGGCCAGGGCGGGGGCCACTGAGATGTCGACGACGGCACGCACCTTCGCGTACGCGGCGCGCGACGCCCAGGGAAAGCTCGTCAAGGGCAAGCTCGACGCCTCGTCAGAGTCGGAGGTCATCAGCCGGCTGCGCGTGATGAATATCTCCCCCGTATCGATCTCCGAGTCGGGATCGGGCACGGGTCTGCAAAAAGAGATCGAGATTCCCGGCCTGACGAAGCGGGTCAAGCTCAAAGACCTGGCTGTCTCAAGCCGACAGCTCGCGACGATGCTGGCCTCCGGCCTGTCGCTGCTGAGGGCGCTCACGATCCTCTCCGAGCAGACCGAGAACGAGAAGCTCCGCGAAGTTCTCGGCAAGGTTCGCGCCGACGTCGAGGCCGGGTCGTCGCTCTCCGATGGGCTGAGCCGTCACCCGCAAACCTTCCCGCGCCTCATGATTCACCTGGTGAAGGCGGGCGAGACCGGCGGCTTCCTCGATGGCGCGCTCGAGTCGATCGCGACGAACTTCGAGTCCGACGTCAAGCTGCGCCAGACCATCAAGAGCGCCATGACCTACCCGGTTGCCGTGCTGGCCATGGCGATCCTCGCCGTGATCGGCATGATCCTGTTCATCGTGCCCGTCTTCCAGGGCATGTTTGAGGGCTTTGACGCCGATCTGCCCGCACCCACCCAGTTCTTGGTCACGCTCAGCGAGAACATGGTCTGGATGCTGCCCACACTGATCGTGGGATCCATCGCCTTCATGATCTGGTGGCGCGCCAACCGCCTGAAAGACGAGGTGCGCTCGGTCGTCGACCGCTTCAAGCTGAAGATGCCCGTCTTCGGCGACCTGTTCCGCAAGGTGGCGATCGCGCGCTTCTCGCGCAACTTCGCGACCATGATGGGCGCCGGCGTGCCCGTGCTGCAATCGCTGGCCGTGGTCGGCGAGACGAGCGGCAACTGGGTGATCGAGCAGGCACTGTCGAAGGTGCAAGAGTCGGTGCGTACCGGCAACTCGATCGCCGCGCCGCTGGCCAAAGAGCCGGTCTTCCCCGAAATGGTGACGCAGATGGTCGCCGTCGGCGAAGACTCGGGGTCACTCGAGATCATGCTGACAAAGATCGCCGACTTCTACGACGAAGAAGTGCAGTCGACCGCCGAGTCGCTCACGGCGTTGATCGAGCCGATCATGATCGGGCTCATCGGCGGCATCATCGGCGGCATGATCATCGCGCTGTACATGCCCGTCTTCACGATCTTCGACCAAATCAACTAGGCACGCCGCGCTAGCCCCCTAACTGGGGGCAGGTAGACAGGCCAGACCCCCCGAACACGGGATAGATCGGGGCGAAGGCGGCAGGAAGTATTGCACCTGGGGGGCCCGACAAACATCTGGGGGTCCTGTCCGAATCCACACCGACAGGAAAGAGAGGCATCTCAAGATGCTTAAGTTCAACGAATCAGTCGCCGAGCGGCTGCAGGCCCGACGCGAAGGGGAGAAGGGCTTCACGCTCATCGAGCTCCTCGTCGTCGTCATCATCATCGGCGTTTTGGCGGCCATCGCCATCCCGGTGTTCCTCAACCAGCGCGAGGCGGCATGGCGCAGCTCGGTCGAGTCCGACCTGCGCAACGCGGCCATCGCGATGCAGACCGCAGCGACGGCGCAGAACGGGTCCTACCAGGGTCTGACGCTCGCGGATCTGAACCTCCAGTCGACTGACGGAGTAGACATCGCGATCACCTCCGCGAATGCAACATCGTACGTTCTCACGGGCTGCCACACTTCGCTCGACAACACTGCGAACACAACGACGTTTAACTCGGGAACCGGAGGCCTTTCGACCGGCGCTTTTGTCGCTGGAACCTGCCCCATTCCGTAATTCGTAACTCGGCAACGCATCTGGGGGGCGTCGCAGTGGCGGCGCCCCCCCAAATGCACTCAAGCAAGAACGCAAAGCAGCACCGATCACGAGCCCGGAGGGGGGAGCTCGCATGACCGGCATTCGCCGCATCTTCACGATCACGCACCGCGACGAGCGCGGGCTCGGCCTGCCCGAGATGCTCGTCGCCATGGTGATCTTCGCGCTCATCTCGACGGGCGTTCTCTACGGACTTCTCGCGATGCTGCAGCTCAGCCGCGAGTCCCGCGCCATCCAGGTTGCCGCCAATCTCGCGGCCGAGGAGATCGACCTTGTCCGTGGCGTCGACGACATCTTCACCCTCGTCGACGCGACGCGCACGGTCGAACTCAACGGCGACCAGTTCGAGGTGCGTCGCATCGCCCGTTGGGTGAGCGACCCGGGCCTCGACCTCGACTGCGGCTCGGGCGGTCAGCCTCTGCGCTACAAGCGCGTCGCCGTCGAGGTGCGCTGGGACAACATGCGCGACGCCGACAACCCCGTCGCCTCGTACACCATCGTCGACCCCGACAACCGCATCAACGACCCGTCGCTCGGCACGATCCTCGTGAATGTCATCAACGCCTCGGGCACCGGCACCTCTGGTGTCTCCGTGAACGCGGTGCCAGCGAGCCCGGCGAATGGCGCCCTGCCGCTCGGCGAAACGCCGAGCCCGACCGACGCGCAGGGGTGCACCTACATCTTGAAGGCGACCCCCGGCAACTACACCGTCACGCTGTCGCGCGCTGGCTATGTCGACGCCGACCAGCAGGCGACTCCGTCACGCATCGTGGGCGTCGAGGCGGGCGCCGCCGGCTCTGCCGGCTTCCTGTACGACCAGGGCGCCACCTTCCGCGTGAACTACGCCTCCAACCGCCCCGCAGGTCAGACGCCACTGTTGCCCACGAACCTCGTGACCTCCTTCGTGAGCACCTACGGCATCCACCAGAGCACGCAAACGGCCCAGGCGCAGGCCGGCACGCTGCGCCTGTTCCCCTTCGCCTCGGGCTATGAGGTTATTCCCGGCGCGTTCGTCGAGCCCAGCGATGGTAGCGACGGGTGCGTCAACGTCGACCCGGCAGCGTGGGAGCCGCGTGTCGAGGGCGGTCAGACCTTCGTGGGCGAGCGATCGGGCCCTGCAGCGGCGGCGCCGGGGGGGAGTGCCCCCGTAGTTGACGTGCCGATGGGCATCGTTGACTTGTCGGTGAGTACGGCGAATGCGAACCGCTACATTCGCGCTCAATCGATCGACGACGGGGGACCGGGGTGCTCGATCGTCACCAATTTCGTCTTCGACCGAGGCGGTTCGAGTTCGCGCACCAATCCACAGCGCATCGCACTGCCGTACGGCACGTGGCGCTTCTTCACCGGAAACGCCAGCTCGCAGAATACCGCGGTACCCGGACTCGCCATCAGCCCTGTCACCGAGGGTGCGGTGAGTAACTCGCTGATCGGCGCCCTGCTCGTGGGCGTCGTGACGCTCGACCCTCGAACGGTCGTGCAGTGATGCTTCGCCGCGCGCACAGCGCTGAGGACGGCGTCAGCTTGCCGGAGCTTTTGGTGACCATGTTCCTCACCGGCATCGTCGGCGTCATCGTCGTCGGATTCTTCATCGCTTTCACGAACACCTTCACTGCCGACCGCGCCGCGACCGACAGTTCAACGACGGCGGCGCTCGGCATGAACGACGTGACGCGCGTGATTCGCGCGGGGACCGAGATTCCGGTCGAAAACCAGGTGCTCAACATCCCCGTGTTCGAGCGGGCCGAGAACGAGCGCATGATCATCCACGCGTTCATTGACACGTCGTCGGCCGACCCGCGCCCCGTGAAGATCGAGTACTACGTCAACGCGCAACGCGAGCTGGTCGAGCGTCGCTACGAAGCCATCGCCCTCGCCCGGGGCTACTGGAGCTTCTCGTCCACGCATCAGGGCGACCGCGTCATCGCGCGCCAGCTTCCGACCCGCCAGAGCGGTGACCCCTGGCTGTTCACGTACCTGACGGCCACGGGCGGCGAGTTCACCATCCCAGCGGGCAATACCTTGAACGAGACGCAGCGCCGCTCGGTCGCGGCGGTGCGCGTGACCATGACCGTGCAGGCCGACATCACCGCCCGGGCTGAGCCGGTGACGCTACGAAGCACGGTCGGAATTCCAAACCTCGGCATCTCGAGAGTGGGGCTGTAATCATGTTGCGCATCCTGAAGGCACGCCTCGGCGACACAGAGCGGGGGCTCTCCCTTGTCATCGTGATCGCGGTCGGCTCGGTGCTCACCGTGTTCGTCACGATCATGATGTCGTACGGGCTGACCGCTTACACCAAGGCGGCGTCGGATGAACGCTGGCAGTCGGCGATGGCCGCCGCTTACGCCGGGGTTGAGGAGTATCAGAGCCGCCTGGCCAACGAACCCGCCTACCTGCGCTATGGCAACCCGGCCGCCGCCTTCAGCGCTACCAGCACCGTAGAACTCCCGCCCACAGAAAACCCGGCGTTCGGCATCGGAACCGACGGCACTTGGGCCGAGATTCCCGGCTCGGCGGGCTCGGCGAGCTTCCGCTACGAGGTCGACAACTCGAACTACATCGACACGGGAACCCTGCGCATTCGATCGACCGGACGCGTCGGCGACGCCACCCGCACGATCGTCGCCGACCTGCGACAGCAGGGCTTCATCGACTTCCTGTACTTCACCGACTACGAGATGCAAGACCCTCAGCTCAGCGGCGCAGCAGCGAGTTGCGTGCGCTACAACTGGGTCTCGAGTCGGCCGAGTAGCTGCGGCAACATCGCGTTCGGTTTCGGCGACGTCGTCAACGGGCCGATGCACTCGAATGACACCATTCGCATCTGCGACTCGCGCTTCCGCGGCCCCGTGACGACGTCGAACCCCAACGCGGCACAGCGGTATCTTCCGCAAAACTCCAACGGCA
>Ga0213835_101877_pt1 | contig 11207 bp, 7 predicted proteins | sample SWPATP01_FD_160576 | JGI IMG/M metagenome (GOLD analysis project Ga0213835, IMG submission 160576) | Coastal seawater microbial communities from Marineland, Florida, United States - SWPA TP0 #1 | ecosystem: Environmental > Aquatic > Marine > Coastal | place: USA: Florida | collected 2016-08-05
GCCCATGAACGAACAGGTTGCACGACGGGTCGTGCTGGTGCGCGCGATCGAAAGCGCCGACACCGGCCACCAGGTGCTGAGCGAGGACGACCGCAAGTACGCCAGCCGCAGCGCGCGCGAGCTGGCCGCCTGGCAGGCCGCCGACAGCAAGGCCGCGGTCACCCAGGAACATTTTCTCGAGCAGCGCTCGGAACAGATCGTCAAGCGCCTGGCCGAGCGCACGCCGGCCTTCGCCAGCTTCCAGCGCCGCGGCCTCGGCCTGCCCGGCGTCTGGGCGGCGCTGCCGCTGCTCGCCCTGGTCGCCGGCGCGCTGCTCGACCGCATCGCCGACCCGCACCGGGTCGACCTGCTGTCGGCGCCGCTGCTGTTCGTGATCGGCTGGAACCTGCTGGTGTATCTGATCCTGCTGATCTGGGCGCTGATCCCGTCGCGCAAGACCGGCTGGGCAGGACAGGGACTATTACGCCGCCTGAGCGTCGGCAAGGCGGTCACGCCGCGCAAGCTGCCGGGCGCGCTGGCGACCGGGATCAGCAATTTCATGAGCGAATGGGCCGTGCTGAGCGAGCCGCTGACGCGCGCGCGGCTGAGCCGCACCGTGCACCTGTCGGCCGCCGCCTTTGCCCTGGGCGCGGTGCTGTCGCTGTATGCGCGCGGGCTGCTGACCCAGTACGTGGCCGGCTGGGAAAGCACCTTCCTCGATGCGCAGCAGGTGCACACCCTGCTGTCCTGGCTGTTCGCCCCGGTGCTGTTCCTGTTCCCGTTCCTGCAGGGTTTTTCGCTGGCCGATATCGAATCGCTGCGCTTCGGCGCCGGCGCGGCCGCTTCTCCCGCCGGCGGCGCGCGCTGGGTGCATTTATATGGCGCGACGATCCTGCTGCTGGTCGTGCTGCCGCGTCTGCTCCTGGCCGGTGTCCAGGGCTGGCGCGCGCGGCGCCTGGCGCGCCGCTTCCCGCTCGAACTCGAACACCCGTATTTCCGCAAGCTGGCCGACAGCATCGGCGCCGGCACGGCGGCCGTGCTGCGCGTGCTGCCCTACAGCTTCACCCTCGACGAAGCGCGCGACCGCGGCCTGTGGACGGTGGCCGCGATGGCGCTCGGCGCCCAGGCGCGGGTGCTGTTGCGCCCGACCGTGCCGTATGGAGAAGAGCCGAAGGAGGCGCTCGGCGACACGCTCTCCGAGGAGGCCGGCGTCACCGTCACCGCCGCCTTGTTCAGCCTGGCCGCGACGCCGGAAAAGGAAAACCACGGCGCCTTCCTCGACCACCTGGTGCGCAATAGCCGGCGCGGCGTCGCCGTGCTGCTCGACGAGTCCAGCATGACCGAGCGCGGCGCCGGCCAGGCCGGCCTCGAGGCGCGCGTCGCCGAACGCATCGCCCTGTGGCGCCAGTTCTGCAGTTTCCATGGCACGGCCGCCACGGTGGTCAACCTGGTCGATCCTGCAAGACACCCGATCGAACTGGGCGCGGGCCTGGCCTTGGCGGAGCTGCGATGAGCGACGAATTTGGCAACCGCGCGGTCAAAATCCAGTTCGCGCTGGTATCGCATACGAACAACGGCAAGACGACCCTGGCGCGCACCCTGGTCGGCGCCGACGTGGGAGAAGTGCGCGACGCCGCCCACGTGACCACCTTCGCCGAAGCGCACCCGCTGCAAACCACGCCGGCCGGCGACAGCCTGCTGCTGTGGGACACGCCGGGCTTCGGCGATTCGGTGCGCCTGTTGAAACGCCTGGCGCTGGCCGGCAACCCGATCGGCTGGTTCCTGCGCGAGGTGTTCGACCGCTACCGAGACCGTCCGTTCTGGCTCAGCCAGCAGGCCTTGCGGGCGGCCAGGGACGAAGCCGACGTCGTGCTGTACCTGGTGAACTCATCGGAGTCGCCTGGCGACGCCGGCTACCTGCCGGCCGAAATGAACATCCTCGAGTGGCTCGGCAAGCCGGTGGTGGTGCTGCTCAACCAGATGGGGCCGCCGCGTCCCGGCGCCGCCGAAGGCCTTGAACAGCAGGCGTGGAAACAGCACCTGGCGCGCTTTGGCGTCGTGCGCGAGGTGCTGGCGCTGGATGCCTTCGCCCGTTGCTGGGTGCACGAGCATGTGTTCTACGAAGCCGTCGCGCCGCTCGTCGCCCAGGAAAAGCAGGCAGGCTACGCGCGCCTGCGCGCGGCCTGGGAAGCGCACAACCGCCAGCGCTACGCCAGCGCCCTGCGCATTTGCGCCGAACAGGTGGCCGCCGCTGCGCGCGACAGCCAGGCCGTGGCGGAGGAGGGCGGCGGCTTCCTGCGCAGCGCCCTGAAAGCGGTGGGCCTCAGCAAGGACCAGCAAAAGCGCCAGGACGCGGCGATGGCGGCGCTGGTCGAACGCCTGAACGGGGAAATCAACAAGGCGACCATGCGCATGCTGGTGCTGCACAAGGTCGATCCGGGCGAAGCGCGGGTCATCAATACCCGCGTCCTCGACAACTTCAAGGTGCGCGCACCGATCGACAAGGCGCAGGCCGGCCTGCTGGGCGCGGTGGTCTCGGGCGCGGCCACGGGCCTGTCGGCCGACCTGATGGCGGGCGGCCTGACCCTGGGCGGCGGCGCCCTGCTCGGGGCCCTCGTCGGCGGCCTGACGGCGGCCGGCGCCGCCTGGGGTTTCAATCAACGCGCCGACCAGGACAAGCCGGGCGTGCAGTTCGCCGACGCCTTCCTGCACACCCTGCTGGTGGGCGCCGTGCTGCGCTACCTGGCCGTGGCCCACTTCGGGCGCGGGCGCGGCAACTACGTCGAGAGCGAGGCGCCGCCGTTCTGGCAGGCCGAAGTCGAGGCGGCGCTCGGGGCGCAAGGCACGAACCTGGCAACGCTGTGGCAGGAGGTGCGCGCCGCGCCCGACCTGGGCAGCGCCAGTACGCGCGTGCTGGCATTGATCGAGCCGGCCGCCGGCGCCGCGCTGGCGCGCCTGTATCCGGGCGCGGCCGCCGCGCTGCCGAACAAGGAACTGTTCGCCGCCATGTAGCACCTGTCCCAATTTGAAACAGGTGTATGGCCCGTACGTGCCGCCTGGGTATGGCATGCCGTTTGCTCATGTTGGAGGTATCGAGATTGATAACCAGCAGGAGACAAGGCATGACCACCCCGATCCGTATGCTTGGCGGCGCCCTCGCGCTGTCCGCCGCCGCCCTCACGTCGCTGTTCGCCCAGGCCCATGGCAACGTCACGCCGCAAAGCGTGGACACGCGCGGGCTGCCCGTCCTCGGCGATAAATGGCGCGACGAGAACCCCTATCGCACCAACGCCCTGGCGCAGAAGATCGGCGCCTCGGCCTATGGCCAGAACTGCGCGCGCTGCCATGGGTTGGAGGCGGTGTCGGGCGGCATCGCACCGGATTTGCGCCAGCTCGACCGCGACTGCGTCGGCATGAAGAACGCGGCCAAGAAAACCGCCTGTTTCAAGGAGATGGACAATTATTACCTGACCAGCGTGCGTACGGGGAAGGTGCGCAACGGCGCGGTCTACATGCCGCCCTTCGAAGGGGTGTTCAACCAGGAGGCGATGTGGGCCATCAAGACCTATCTCGAGACGCGCCGCGAAGCCAATTGAAAGCCGAGCGTATGACACCAACGGTTTTTTCGCCCGCCCGCAGGCTGGCCGCCGCGGCCTGCCTGATGCTGGCGGCCGCGGCGCCGGCGCGCGCCGACTGGAACAAGATCCAGGGCAGCGGCGCCCTGAAGGTCGCGGTGTATAACGAGTTCGCGCCGTTCTCGGACAAGGGCGCCGGCATCGACGTCGACCTGGCGCAGGCACTGGCCGCGAAGCTGGGACTGAAGCTGAACTTGATGCCCTTCCCGGCCGACGAGGAAGTGGGCGACGACTTGCGTAACATGGTGTGGAAGGGCCATTACCTCGGCTACGGACCGGCCGACGTGATGCTGCACGTCCCGGTCGACAACCGCCTGATGAACGACAATCCGCAGGTGCGCATCTTCGCGCCGTATTACGTCGAGAGCCTGCGCCTGGTGCGTGCCGAGCGCAGCATCCCGCGCTTCGACGACCTCGACGCGCTGGTCGATAAACGCATCGGCGTCGAGAAGGTGTCGATTGCCGGCATGCTGATGCTGGGCGAGGGCAATGGACGCTTCCGCGAACAGGTGCGGATCTTCCCCACGGCAGGGGAGGCGCTGACTGCGCTGAAGAAGGGCGAACTCGATGCGGTGCTGGCCAAGCGCTCCGAGATCGAGGGCGTAATGCGCGGCGACCCTGCGTTTCCGTTGACCGACGTGAATTTCCAGCGCCTGCCGCGCTCGGGCTGGGCGGTCGGCATGGCGGTGCGCAAGGACGACGAGGAACTCGGGCGGCGCCTGCAGGCGGCGCTCAACGAGATGGCGGCGAACGGCGAGTTGAAGGCGCTGTTCGCAAAGCATGGGGTGCAGGCGGTGACGCCGTGATCGGCCGCCACCTGCTTAAAACTGATACTGCGCACTCACCCCCGCCACCCAATTCCTCCCCGGCGCACCTTCATAAAAGCGCCGGTTCGCATCGCCCACGATCACCGACCCGACGTACTGGGTGTCGAACAGGTTATTGAGCCGTACGAACTCCTTGATTTTCCAGCCGCCCCATTCCTGGCCGGCCTGGGCGCGCGCATTGAAGATGGCATAGCCCGGCGCCGCCTGGGCGGTGTTCGTGTCCTCGGCGTACACGCGCCCGTTGCCGATCGCCTCGAACGCCGCGCCATAGCGGCCGGCCGCTTCCTTCCAGCCGAATTCGCCGTACACGCTGGTTTTCGGCACGGCCGGCAGGCGGCTGCCCGCGCGCACCGTGCCGAAGCCTTCGTCGTAGATCGCGCGCAGCAGCGTCAGCGCCAGCTTGGCGTTCCAGCCGGCGCCCAGATCCGCGTCGACCGACAATTCCCCGCCCTGGCGCAGGGTGGCGCTGGCATTGCGGTAGCTGGTGCGCCCGCCGCTGGAGACGTCGACCACCAGCTCGTCCCGCGTCTTGACCTGGAACAGCGCCGCGTTCACCCGCGTGTTGCTGCCGACGAAGGCTTTCACGCCCGCCTCCAGGTGGGTGCTGGTGGCCGGCTGCAAATTGAAATTGAAACCGGCGCCGGCGCCCGAATAAAACACTTCGTTCAGGGTCGGCGTCTCGAAGCCGCGCGCCGCGCTGGCATACAGGTTCAGCGTCGGCGTGAGTTTATAGAGCAGGCCGACCAGCGGCGTCGTGTGGCTGTAGTTCACGTGACCGCTGTCGTTGCCGTTCGAGAGATAGCGGTCGGCCACGTCGAATGTCACGCGGCTGTGGCGCAGGCCGCCGGTCACGACCCAGTCGCCGCGCTCCCATTCGGCTTGCAGGTAGGGGTCGGTGTTGCCGACTTCGTCCTCTTCGTCGCGGCGCAGCTTGCCGCGCACGCCGAACTCGTTGCCAACGAAATTTTCGAAACCCTGGCGGCTGTCCGTCGAGCGGCCCATGTCGATGCCGAGCGTGGTGCGCAGGGTGCCGCCGGCGAGTTCGCGCACGTCGCGCCAGTTGACGTCCAGGCCGCGGAAGTCGCGATCGAAATCGACCACGCCGCCCGAATGGGTCGGTGGCGCCTGGAAGCCGCGCGAGAACGACTGGTACTGCACCACGCGCCGGTTGCCGCCGTAGGCCGTCACTTGCAGGCGGTTCGCGCCGAAACGCTGTTCCCAGGTCATGCCGATCTGCTTGTGGTCGATGCTCTTGCGGGTGTTGTAGCGCTCGGCCAGGGTGCGCTGCGGCGTCACGGTATCGGTGGTGTCGATTTCGCCGGCGCGCGGGTCGCGCTGGTAAGTGGCCCAGGTCACGCCCAGGGGATCTTGCGTGTCGTCCTGCTGCAAGCCGCTCGCGGTGAAGACCAGGCGGCTGGTGGCGGAGGGGGCGATGGTCAGCTTGGCATAGGCCTGGTCGCGCCGGGCCGCGCCGTGGTCGCGGAAACCGTCGGTGTCGAAGCGCGACGCGTCGAGCAAATAGCCGATGCCGTTGCTGGTGCCCTGGGCGTTGACGTCGAGCTTGCGCATGCCGTCGCTGCCGGCGGAGAAGCTGGTCTCGATCGAGGCCGGCCCTTTCGGCTCGCGCGTGAACAATTGAACGACGCCGCCGGAGTGGTTGCCGTACAGCGCAGAGAACGGGCCGCGCAGCACTTCGATGCGCTCGGCCATGTCGAGGTTGAAGGTGGCGGCCTGGCCCTGGCCGTCGGGCATGGTGGCCGGGATGCCGTCGGCGATCAGGCGCACGCCGCGCACGCCGAAGGCGGAACGGGCGCCGAAGCCGCGCGAGGAAATCTGCAGGTCTTGCGCATAGTTCTGGCGGTCGCGTGCGACCAGGCCCGGCACCGCGGCCAGCGCCTCGGACACGTTCACGCGCGCCTGGGTGTCGCGGATCTGCGAGGCGTCGATCACGTCGATGGCGGCCGGCAGGTCGAAGCTGGCGTGCTCGCTGCGGCTGCCGGTCACGACCACGACGGCCATCGGGCCTTGCGCGGCCTCGGCCCCGGCCGGCGCATCTGCTGCAAAGGCTGCCAGCGACCAGCAGGCGCACAGGGCGGCGATCGCGTTCAGGCGAAATGCATGTTGCGTCATTGTCTCTCCAGGTTGTGATGACGCCCTCGGCGGGGCAGTACTAATTCGACAAGCAATATACCTGCCATGTCGAAAACATGACCACACATGCCGGTGGCATGGCGCTTGCACTTCTGTCTTGTCGCGCATCCGCGCGCAAGAAAACTGAAAGGACTTCGCCATGCAATTGCGCCACCTGTTTGCTGTCGCGGCCGCGCTGGCCGCCTGCCATGCCGGCGCCGCGCCGTTCGCCTACGTGCCCAACGAAAAATCGGCCACCCTCAGCGTGATCGACACCGCCAGCGGTGCGCTGGTTCGCCAGATCCGCGCCGGCCAGCGCCCGCGCGGCATCGCGGCCGACCCGGCCGGCCGTATCCTGTGGGTCACCGACGCCGGCGGCGGCGCGCTGCTGGCGCTCGATGCGGCCAGCGGCGCCACCATCGCCAGCATCGCGGTCGGCAAGTCGCCTGAAGGCGTCAGCGCCTCGAACGACGGGCGCCTGCTGGCGGTCGCCGTCGAGGAAAGCAACAGCGTGGTGCTGGTCGACGCCGCCACGCGCCGCATCCTGGCCGAGATCCCGGTGCAGGGCCGCAACCCCGAGCACGCCGTGTTCAGCCCCGACGGACGATGGCTGCTGGTGAGCGCCGAGGAAGCCGAGCAAGTCGACGTGGTCGACGTCGCCGCCCGGCGCCAGGTGGGCGCGGTGGCGGTCGGCCTGCGCCCGCGCGGCATCGGCTTCAGTCCTGACGGCACGCGCGCCTACGTCGCCTGCGAGCTGGCCGGCGCCGTGTACGTCGTCGACATGGACACGCGGCGCGCGATCGCGACCATTCCCGCGGGACGCAACACCGCCGGCATCGCCGTGCACCCGGGCGGCAAGCAGGTGTATGCCAGCAACGGCATCGACGGCACGGTGACGGTGATCGACAGCGCGACCCATACGGTCAGCGCCACGATTCCCGTGGGCAAACGCCCCTGGAACATGGCGCTCACGCCGGACGGGACGCGCCTGTACGTCGCCAACGGCCGCTCGGACAGTGTTTCGGTGATCGATACCGCCAGCAACACGCGCCTGAACGATATTCCGGTCGGGTCGCTGCCCTGGGGTGTGCTGATCCGTTGATCAGTTGAGCTGTTCCAATCTGGAGCAGGTGTACCAGAAACACGCGGCGCAGCGCGCCTTGTCCCACGCGGGAAGGCTGGCACGGAGCTTGCGGAACCCCAAGGGTGCTTCGACACACCCGTTGCCGCCAACGGCCCATAACCATCATGAAAGAGGATGACATGAATCTCGCGGACATCAGCAAGCTCGGCGTCGCCAACCCGTTCAAGCAGCGCTACGACAACTACATCGGTGGCCGCTATGTCGCCCCGGTCAAAGGCGAATATTTCCCCAACATCACGCCGATCACCGGCCAGCCCTTCTGCGAAATCGCCCGCTCCACCGCCGAGGACATCGAGCTGGCGCTGGACGCCGCCCATGAAGCGAAGGAAGCCTGGGGCAAGACCTCGCCGGCCGAGCGCGCCAACATCCTGAATAAAATCGCCGACCGCATCGAGCAGAACCTGCAGATGATCGCCACCGCTGAGACCATCGACAACGGCAAGCCGATCCGCGAAACCATGGCGGCCGACATTCCGCTGGCCATCGACCACTTCCGGTATTTTGCCGGCGCCATCCGCGCGCAAGAGGGCTCGATCGCCCAGATCGACCACGAAACCTATGCTTACCACTTCCACGAGCCGCTCGGCGTGGTGGGCCAGATCATTCCCTGGAACTTCCCGATCCTGATGGCGGTCTGGAAGCTGGCCCCGGCCCTGGCCGCCGGCAACTGCGTCGTGCTGAAACCGGCCGAGCAGACCCCGGCCTCGATCATGGTGCTGTTCGAACTGATCGGCGACCTGCTGCCGCCGGGCGTGGTGAATATCGTCAACGGCTTCGGCCTGGAGGCGGGCAAGCCGCTGGCGTCCAGCAAGCGCATCGCCAAGATCGCCTTCACCGGCGAAACCGGTACCGGCCGCCTGATCATGGGCTACGCCGCGCAGAACCTGATCCCGGTCACGCTGGAACTGGGCGGCAAGTCGCCGAACATCTTCTTTGCCGACGTGATGGACGAAGACGACGACTTCTTCGACAAGTGCCTGGAAGGCTTCGCCATGTTCGCGCTGAACCAGGGCGAGGTCTGCACCTGCCCGTCGCGCGTGCTGGTGCAGGAATCGATTTACGAACGCTTCATCGAGCGTGCGCTGGCGCGCGTGGCGGCGATCAAGCAGGGCAATCCGCTCGACTCGAACACCATGATCGGCGCCCAGGCCTCGCAGGAGCAGCTGGAAAAAATCCTGTCCTACCTCGACATCGGCCGCCAGGAAGGCGCCGAGGTGCTGACCGGCGGCGGGCGCAACAACCAGGGCGGCGAACTGGCCGGCGGCTATTACGTGACGCCGACCGTGTTCAAGGGAGATAACAAGATGCGCGTCTTCCAGGAAGAGATCTTCGGGCCGGTCGTCTCCGTCACGACGTTCAAGGACGAGGCCGACGCATTGGCCATCGCCAACGACACCTTGTACGGCCTCGGCGCCGGCCTGTGGACGCGCGACGCCTCGCGCGCCTTCCGCATGGGCCGCGCGATCCAGGCTGGCCGCGTCTGGACCAACTGCTACCACCTGTACCCGGCCCACGCCGCGTTCGGCGGCTACAAACAGTCGGGCATCGGCCGCGAGAACCACAAGATGATGCTCGACCACTACCAGCAAACCAAGAACCTGCTGGTGAGCTATAGCCCGAAAGCGCTCGGCTTCTTTTAAATAACCTTTTCACATCCGGCAGTCCGGGTTCCGCCATCCAAGGCGGGACCCTGGCCCGGTGCATCCCGCACGATCGAAATCACTACGGTTTCGGAGTGTATTTACTACGATTTCGGAGGCACATCATGACGATTTCGCTGGAACGCGTGACGGCGACACCTGCCGCGCTGGACTTCATCGAGGAGCTGCGGCGCCGCCACGGCCCCGTGATGTTCTTCCAGTCCGGCGGCTGCTGCGACGGCAGCGCGCCGATGTGCTATCCGGCGGGCGAATTCGACCTGAGCGACAGCGACGTCTACCTGGGCAACCTCGGCGGCACGCCTTTCTACATGGGGCTCGAGCAGTTCGCCTATTGGGAACACACCCAGCTGATCATCGACGTCGTCGCCGGCAACGGCGGCATGTTCTCGCTCGATAACGGCACCGGCCGCCGCTTCCTGACCCGCTCGCGCCTGTTCACCGACGAAGAATGCGCGCTGCTGCGCGCCCAGCCGCCGCGCCGGCACGCCTGAACCTACAACAACAAGGAGACCATCGTGAAACAACCCACCCTCTGGCTGCTGGCCGGCTTGACCGCCCTCGGCCCCGCCCACGCGCTCGACGTCACCAACGCCATGCTCGCCAACGATGCCAAGGACAACAAAAGCGTCCTCTCGTTCGGCATGGGCACCGAAGGGCAGCGTTATTCGACGCTGACCCAGGTCAATACCAAGACCGTCGGCCAGCTGGTGCCGGCCTGGTCGTTCTCCTTCGGCGGCGAAAAGCAGCGCGGCCAGGAATCGCAACCACTCATCCACAACGGCAAGATGTTCGTCACCGCCTCCTACTCGCGCATCTTTGCCGTCGACATGAAGACCGGCACCAAGCTGTGGAAGTACGAACACCGCCTGCCGGACGGCATCATGCCCTGCTGCGACGTGGTCAACCGCGGCGCCGCCCTGTACGGCAATCTGGTCATCTTCGGCACGCTCGACGCCCAGCTCGTTGCGCTCGACCAGGAGACCGGCAAGGTGGTGTGGAAAGAGAAGGTCGACGACTACGCCGCCGGCTACTCGATGACGGCCGCGCCCCTGATCGCCAACGGCATGCTGCTGACCGGCGTCTCGGGCGGCGAGTTCGGCGTCGTCGGCCGGGTCGAGGCGAGGAACCCGATGACGGGCGAGCTGATCTGGATGCGGCCGACGGTCGAGGGCCACATGGGCTTCCGCTACGACAAGGAAGGCAAGGAGATCGCGAACGGCGTCACCGGCACCGTCAACAAGAGCTGGCCGGGCGAACTCTGGAAGACCGGCGGCGCCTCGACCTGGATGGGCGGCACCTACGACGCCAGCACCGGCCTGGCCTATTTCGGCACCGGCAACCCCGCGCCCTGGAACAGCCACCTGCGGCCCGGCGACAACCTGTACTCGTCGTCGACCGTGGCGCTCGACGTCAAAACCGGCCAGATCAAATGGGCCTACCAGAACACGCCCAACGATTCCTGGGACTTCGACGGCGCCAACGAGTTCGTCACCTTCGACATGAACGGCAAGCGCTACGGCGGCAAGGCCGACCGCAACGGCTTCTTCTACGTCATCGACGCGAAAGACGGCAAGCTGCAGAACGCCTTCCCGTTCGTGCGCAAGATCACCTGGGCCAGCAGCATCGACCTGAAAACCGGGCGCCCGAATTTTATTGCCGCGAACCGTCCGAGCGACCCGACCAAGGGCAGTGGCGACGGCAAGAAGGGCAATACCGTGTTCGCCGCGCCCGCCTTCCTCGGCGCGAAAAACCAGATGCCGATGGCGTATAGCCAGCAGACGGGCCTGTTCTACGTGCCGGCCAACGAGTGGGGCATGGATATCTGGAACGA
>Ga0213835_101878_pt1 | contig 11203 bp, 5 predicted proteins | sample SWPATP01_FD_160576 | JGI IMG/M metagenome (GOLD analysis project Ga0213835, IMG submission 160576) | Coastal seawater microbial communities from Marineland, Florida, United States - SWPA TP0 #1 | ecosystem: Environmental > Aquatic > Marine > Coastal | place: USA: Florida | collected 2016-08-05
TCATCGAAACCTCCTGTCCGACGATTGGAAGGGCCCCGATCGTCCGCCCGGACAGGCCTCACACATGGAAGAACGACCGAACGCACGCGAAACGCCAGCCACAGGCGCCATTGCCGCAGAGCGGCTTGGTCCTTCCTGGTGATCTCGGCCTCGGGATAGCCGGTCTCGAACAGGTGCGCGTCGAAGCCGGCGCCGATGGCGGCGCGAAAGATCGGCTCGACCATGCCCTGCATGGTGCCGGGCCGCACGGTGGAGCGACAGACCACGGTCAGGGGGTGGCGCGCGGGGCCTGCAGCACGACGGCGAGGTCGCGCGCGCTAGCGATGTGGCGCATGTCGAGGGCGCCGTCCGGCCCTCTGGGCGTGCCGACGCGGACGATGGCGATGTCGCAGCCGTCGATGTGGCCGGGCAGGGTCTCGTGCGCGCTGATGCGGCCGGCGCGGACGGCCTCGACCCTGGCGCGGCTGACGTCGAAGCCCGCCACCTCGTGGCCCTGATCGGCGGGGCAGCACAGGCCGGTGAAGCCGACATGGCCGGGCCCGATGATCGCGATCTTCATCCGCGCGGTCCCCGTCGTCTGCGCGACCGCGGTCGCCCCCGGTCGGCCGGGCGGAACGCCCGGAGGACCTCCTCGACGGAGACGTCGACGCTGGCATGGGGGGGCGCGGCGGCAGGCCCCGCACGGCGCCTCAGATCCGGCCTTCCTCGCGCCAGCGCAAGAGCAGCTCGCGGCTGATCTCGAAATGCATGCTGTCCTCGCGGCCGAAGGCGGCGCCCCAGATCCAGCCTTCGGCGGCGAAGAACTCGGCCAGGATGGTGAGGCCGAGCTGGGTCATGCCGCTGCCGAAACTGTCGAGCCGCCCGTCGATGGTCAGGTCCACCGCCGTGCCGAAGGCATGCGACGAGAGCCGGTCGACGGTGCCGCGGATGCGCCGGACGCAGAGCGAACCGGCGGTGCCGATGCGGTCATAGAGGTCGGGGTCGGTGCGGCGGACCTCCTGGAACACGCGCTCGAGCGATTCGACCGCCGGCTCCAGCATGCGCACGCGGATCGGTCCGACCTCGGCCAGCACCAGCCTGGAGCGCAGCTCCTCGTTGGTCATCGGCTCGCAGTCGTCCGAGAGGCTGTCGCGCGGCCGGCCCAGAAGTTCTTCCAGAAACCCGGGCGTCGCCACCGTCATGCCCTGGTTCAGGTTGCGCCGGTCCGGGATCACGACCACCTGCGCATAGCTGTCGAGGATCTGGTTCACCGTGTCGCGCGGCCAGTCGAGGTCGGGATCGTCGGGGTCGAAGAAGGGCAGCTGCTCGTCGTCCTCGGGGCGGGGGCGATGCGCGATGCGGGTCTCGAGCTCCATCATCTTGCGTTCGAGCGATTCGATCTGCTGGCGCAGCATCTCGATCTCGATCCGCGCGCCGCTGTCCACCGCCGGGGCGCCGTCGCCGACCGTCTCCCCCTCCAGCAGCGCCTGCGACAGGAACCAGACCACGGGGGCCAGCAGGATCGCGACGGCGATGAGGGCAGCAGGCAACAGACGCATCGGACAGGCCCGGACAGGACGCGGGGCGCAAAGTGTACCCCCTCGCCGGTCCCGGGGCAAACTCAAGTGACTGCGAGCCGGCGGTTACGGGGGGGGGGCAGGGGCGGCGGGCGCACGACCCCGTCATCCGGGTGCCTTGTCCGTTGGCAGCGCGGTGCAAAACGTGTAGTCTCCCGGCATGTTGGGCGGAGCCTCCGGGCCCCGTCCCTTGCGACCAGCGTCAGGAGAGGTATCGCCATGCGCCCCGGATCGTCCCTCTTGCAGGCCCGTCTCGCAACTGTCTGCATCGCCGCCGCCCTGGCCTTCGGTGTCGGCGGGGTGGACCCGGCGCGGGCCTCGGACGCCTCGGAACTCAGCGAACAGCAGCTCGAGGAGCTCTTCCGCACCCAGCGCACCCGCGGGCTGGTCCTGGCCCCCACGACCGGCAGCGCGGCCGCCGCGCAGGCCACCGCCGCCGCCACGGCCGCCGCGCCCGAGCGCAGCGATTACGTCCAGTTCGACCGCGACGAGCAGGTCAACGTCCAGATCGCCTTCGACTTCGACTCCTCCGCCCTGCGCGAGGACCAGAAGCCCCGCCTCGCCGCGCTGTGCAACGTGATGCGCGACATCGACATCGAGCGGTTCCGCATCGTCGGCCACACCGATGCCGTGGGCAACCACGCCTACAACCAGCGCCTGTCGCTGATGCGGGCCGAGGAGGTGAAGCGCCATCTCGTCAACGAATGCGGCATCCCCGCCGACCGGCTGGAGGCCGTTGGGGTCGGCCCGGACTTTCTCTACAACCCCGACGACCCCCGCGCGCCCGAGAACCGCCGGGTCGAGTTCCAGGCGCTCAGCTGAGGCGCCGCCCGTGCGGGCCGCAGGCGCCGGGGGCACAGGCCCTGCCCGCATGCGGGGCGGGTGCCCGGTCGGGATGATCCGACAGCCATGACGGACTCGCGCCCCTCGGACATCTTCAAGCCCGGCGACCTGCTCAACAACACCTATCGGGTCGAGGCGGTGCTGGGCCGCGGCGGCACCTCCGAGGTGTATCGCGCCCGGAGCGAGATCTCGGGCCGGGTGGTGGCGCTGAAGGTGCTGAAGTCCGAGTTCGCCGGAAACGAGGACTATCTCGTGCTGATGACGCGCGAGGAGGCGATCCGCGACATCCGCCACGACGCCGTGGTCCGCTATTCCGAGAATCACCGCACCGTCGAGGGCCATGTCTATCTGATCATGGACTATGTCGAGGGGCCGGGCCTGCACGAGATCCTCGCCCGCGGCGGGCTGCCGGCCGAGGATCTGCTGACGGTGTGCGGCCGGGTCGCCTCGGGCCTCGCGGTGGCGCATTCCCGCAACATCTTCCACCGCGACCTGTCGCCCGACAACATCATCCTGCGCGGCGGCCGGCCCGAAGAGGCGGTGATCATCGACTTCGGCATCGCCAAGGACGACAACCCCGGCGCACAGACCATCACCGGGGGCGAGTTCGCCGGGAAATACGCCTTTGCGGCGCCGGAACAGCTCAGCGGCCGGGCCGATGCGCGCTCGGACATCTATGCGCTGGGGGCGCTCCTGCTGGCGGTGTTCCGGGGCAAGCCGCCCGATGTCGGGCGCAACCCGATGGAGGTGCTCAAGCGCAAGGCCGAGCCGCTGGACACCGAGGGCGTGCCCGAGCCGCTGCGCGGCCTGATCGACCGGATGACCCATCCCGACCCCGAGCGCCGCCCGCAATCGGCGCTGGAGGTGCTGGAGGCGCTGGACCCCGCCCATGTGCCCGAGGACGCGCCGCTGCGGCCCACCACGCTGCCGCCGCGGCCGCGCCCGGCCCAGGACGCCACCGTGATCGCCCCGCGGCCGTCGCAGCCGGAGGCCGCCGCCCCCGCGCCATCCGCCGCGGGCGGGCGCGCGGCCGCGCCGCCGGCGCCGGCGCCGGCGTCGGGGGGCAAGGGCCGGGGGCTTGTCCTGGCCGCCGTGGCGGTGGTGGTGCTGGCCGGCGCCGGCGGGGGCGCCTATGTCGCCGGGCTGTTCGGCCCGGGGGCCGGGCGGCTGCCGGTGGTGGCCCCCTATACGCTGGAGATCGCCCGCACCGCCGACGCCCCGCCCCGCGCCGAGGGCCATGTCCCCAGCCGCGAGGTCCGCGACGCGCTGACCGCGCGGCTCGAGGCGCTGGGCGGCAGCGCGAGCCTGACGCTGGCGGCCGGCGACATCCCCGAGGGCTGGGGCGACGGCATCGAGCGGCTGGTCGAGGTCGCCGCCCCGCTGGAGGAGTGGGAGATCGCCGCCACCGGCCCGGCGGTGCGGGTCACCGGCCTCGCCCCCGACCGCGGCACGCAGGAGCGCGCGGTCTTCGACCTCGCCGCGCCGCTGCCGGGCGATCTCGCGGTCCGCTCGGACATCCTGCTGGGGCCGCGCCACCTCGCGGTCGACGCGGTGCGCGAGGCGCTGACAGCGGTGTCGGACTGCGGTCCGATGCAGCTTGTGGGCGCCCCGGACGACAGCTTCGCCATGGGCGAGCGCATCACCGTCGCCGGCCGGGCCGCCAGCGCGGCCACCCGCGCCGCGGCCCATGAAGCGCTCACGGCCATCGCCGGCGACCGCCCCGTCCTGCTGGATCTGGAGATCCTGAACCGCGGCCTCTGCCTCGTGGCCGACAGCCTCGCCGGCGCGGCCTCGGGCGGGGTCGAGGTGCGGCTCGGATTCGGCGACCGCGAGGGCGAGAACCCGGCCGGGCGCTATTACGTCGGCGAGAACCCGGTGATCGACGTGATCCTGCCCGAGACGCTGCGGGACGGCCACCTGTGGGTGTCGATCATCGACGTGAAGGGGGCGGTGTTTCACCTCCTGCCCAACGTCAACCGCGAGGAGACCTCGGTGGCGGTGCTGCGCGACGGGCGTGACGGCGCGGTCCCCCTGCGCGTGGCCTTCGGCGTCGAGGAGGCGCAGGGCAGCAACCGGCTGGCCTTTCTGGTCGACGGCACCACGCTGGGGCGCAACGAGGTGGTGGTGCTGCACTCGGCCTCGCCGTTCTTCGACGACCTGCGGCCCACGACCGAGTCGGCCGACAGCTTCGCCGAGGCGCTGTCCGAGGCCCTCGCGACCCGCGGCCCCGGCGACACGGTCACCGTGGACACCCGCGCGCTGGTGACCACGGCGGCGAACTGACCCCCACCGCCGGCAGGACACCGGTCAGCCGCGGCATTTCCCGGGCTCACGGCCCCATGGGCGCGCCTCCGGCCCGCTGCGGGCGACCCGGGCGCGGGCGGCGGAGTGGCAGCCGCACCACAACCGCGCCGGGGCGGGGCGCCGGAAAGCTTGACATATTGGGCAATTCCCGAATTCCATGCTAGGCAATAAAAAATTCGTCAACGCAGAGGGGCGACATTGGGCATGGTTGACGACAGGCCGTGCGGCGCCGCCGCACTCCCGACCCCGGGTGCGACGGGCCCGATCGTTCGGGCGGGCGCCGGGACGCAGCAAGCCCGGACCCGGCAGGTTCGGAGGCTGGCGGGCGGGATCGGCCTGCGCGGACGGTCGCTGGCGCTGGCGGCGACGGCCTGCATCGCGCTGGTCTCGGGCGGGGCGCTGCTGGCGCAGACGGCGGCCGACATCACCCCGGCCTCGCTGGCGCCCGAGCTTCAGCGCCTTGTCGGAACGGTGCAGTTCACCGGCGCCCCGGGCCTCGGCGTGCCCGAGGGGGCCGATCGGCTGTCCGTCACCATCCGCGGCGTCGACACCGAGGGCGCCTTTCCCGCCATGGCGGCCGCGCAACAGCGGCTGGAGCAGCGGTTGGTCGGCCGGGTGATCCCGGTGTCGGAGATCTTCCTCGCGGCGCAGGAGCTCGAGGCCGCCTATGCCGAGGCGGGCTTCGTGCTGGCCCGCGTCGTGCTGCCCGAGCAGCAGCTGCGCGACGGCGACCGGCTGCGGCTGACGGTGGTGGACGGCTTTGTCGAGCGGGTGGATGCCGCCGCCGTGCCCGAGCCCGTGCGCGCCCGCATCAGCGGCCTGACCGCCCCGCTGGAGGGCCGTCCGGGCCTGCGCCTGCAGGAGATCGAGCGCGCGCTGCTGATCGCCGGCGACACCTTCGGCGTGGCGCTGGAATCGGCGCTGGCGGCGGGGGATGCGCCCGGCGCCACGCAGCTGGTGCTGGGCGGCGAGTTCCGCCCCGTCACCGGCTTCGTCGGCATCGACACCAGCCACGGCAGCAAGCTGGGCGGCTATTCGCTGGACACCGGGGTGGAGCTGAACAGCCTGCTCGGGCTGTCCGAGACGATCTATTTCCGCGCCTCCGGCAACCCCTCGGGCAGCGACACCTCCGGCGGGCTGTTCAGCGCCACCCCGCGCATGCGCACGCTCGCGACCGGCATCGTCGTGCCGCTGGGCAGCGACGGGCTGACCGGCAACCTCGAGCTGACCGAGAGCCGGACCACCCCGCGCGCCGCCACCGGCGTGCTGCCCACCACCACCCGCTTCCGCCGCGGCTCGGTGCGGATGTCCTGGCCGCTGGTCCGCTCGCGAGAGCTCAACATCGTGCTGCGCGGGGGCCTCGACCTGCTGGACGACCGGCAGGCGGCGCTCTTGGCGGGCGGGCAGCAGGTGCTCAGCCAGGACCGGCTGCGGGTGCTGCGGGTCGGGGCCAACATGGTGCAGTTCGACCCCGAGGGCGGGCTGAACGAGGCCGGGGCGACGCTGTCGCTGGGGCTGAACGCGCTGGGCGCCCGCAGCGGCACCGCCGCGGTGCCGATGTCGCGCGACGGGGCGCGGCCGAACTTTGCCAAGGTCGAGCTGTCGGGCCGCATGGTCCGCCCTCTGGGCGAGCGGCTGGTCTTCGCCGGCTCGGCCCGGGCGCAGAGCGCCTTTGGCCGCCCGCTGCCGCAGAGCGAGCAGATCGGCTTCGCCTCGCTGAGCGAGATGTCGGGCTTCGCCTCGGGCAGCGTCACCGGCGACAGCGGCGCCATGGTCCGCGGCGAGCTGCGCGCGCCCACGGACGTCGCCACCTCCGGCATGCCGGTACGGGCGACGCCCTATGCCTTTGCCGCGACGGGGATGCTGTGGCTGCACCGGCCCACCGCGGCGGAGGTCGGGCGCCAGCGCGTCTCGAGCTTCGGCGTGGGCGTCGAGGTGCTGCCGATGCTCGAGTCGCAGTTCTCCAGCGCGGCGCTCAGGGTCGAGGCGGCGCGCGGGCTGCGCCACGGCACCCTCGGGGCCGGCGTGCCCCGCAACGAGAACCAGCTGTCGCTCGTCGGCACCGTGAGATTCTGACCGCCCCGGTCGGCCAGAGGATGAGAGGTTTTCCCATGCGTCCCCGCTTCCTCCTGTCGGCCCTGATGGCCACCACCGCCCTCTCGCCGGTGCCGCTGGCGGCCGATCCGGGCCGGCTGCCCACGGGCGGGACGGTGGTGCACGGCGATGTCGGGATCGCGCGCTCGGGCCGGGCGATGGACATCACCCAGGGGTCCTCCAGCGCCATCGTCGACTGGCGCGGCTTTTCCATCGGGGCGGATGCGCGGGTGACCATCCACCAGCCCGGCGCCGATGCGCGCATGCTCAACCGCGTCACAGGGCAGACCACGAGCGCGATCCACGGCCGGCTCGATGCCACCGGGCAGGTGTTCCTGATCAACCCCAACGGCATCGTCATCGGCCCGGGCGGGCGGGTGACGGCGGCGGGCTTCGTCGCCTCGTCCCTGCCGATGGCGAACGAGGATTTCCTCGCCGGTCGCGACCGGTTCGAGGGCTCGGGCGCCTCGGCCGCGGTGCGCAACCACGGCACCGTCGACATCGTGCCGGGGGGGTATGCCGCGCTCCTCGGCGGGCGGGTGGCGAACACCGGCACGATCCGGGTGCCGGCGGGCCGCGTCGGCCTCGGCGCGGGCGAGCGGGTGACGCTGGACTTCTCGGGCGACGGGTTCCTGCAGGTCGCGCTGCCGTCCGAGGTGGACGGCGACGAGGCGCTGATCACCCATTCCGGCCGCATCGAGGCCGGGCAGGTCGAGATGCAGGCCGCCACCGCCCGCGAGGCGGCGCGCAACGCGATCAACCTCTCGGGCGTGGTCGAGGCGCGCAGCGTCTCGGGCCGCAACGGCGCGGTCACGCTGGGCGGGGGCGGCGGCGGTTCGGTGCAGGTGGGCGGGCGCGTCTCGACCCGCGCCACGGGGCGCCAGCCGGTGACCGCGCGGGTGGAGCGCTCGCCGATCCCGCCGGCCCGGCCCACGGGCGGCGACATCACCATCACCGGCAACCGGATCGCCCTCGAGGGGGCCGAGATCGACGCCGGCGGGGCGGGCGGCGGCGGCCGCATCCGCATCGGCGGCGACCTGCAGGGGCAGGGCGAGCTGCCCCGCGCGCGCAGCCTCGCGGTGGACGGCGCCACCACCATCCGCGCCGACGCGCTGGAGCTGGGCGACGGCGGCACCATCATCCTGTGGTCCGAGGACCTCACCGAGGTTGCCGGCAGCCTCAGCGCCCGCGGCGGCCCCGAGGGCGGCGACGGCGGCTTCATCGAGGTCTCGGCCCGCGAGGTCCTTCGCTATCTGGGTACTGCCAGCGCGCTGGCTCCCCGCGGCACCGCCGGCACCCTCCTGCTCGACCCGCGCAACATCGCCATCGTCACGGAGGCGGCCGACACGCCCGAGGGGTTCTCGACCATTCTGGTCGAGGTCGTGGAGCAGTCGCTCGACAACTTCGCGACCGTGATCGTCGACACCGCGGATTTTCCCCCCATCGGCGACGTCGATACCGATGTTCTGGAGCCCGTCGGGCCCAGCGACCCCGAGCCGGGCGACATCCGCGTCCTCGGCGCGCTGGGCTGGGACGGCGGCGCGACCCTGCTGCTGCGCGCCGACAACGACATCTCGCTGGAGGCGCCGATCACCGCCACCCTCGGCGCGCTGGCGCTGGATGCCGGCGGCACCGTCACGACCGGCCCCGCGGGCGACGTCCGCATCGGCCGCTTCGAGTTGCTGGCCGGCGACTGGGTGCAGACCGGGCCGGACCTCCCGGCGTTCGAGGCCGGGGATTTCCGCCTGCGGGAGGCGCCGCTGCCCGGCTCGACCGGCCTCTTCGACACCCTGTTCCTCCGCGTCGCGGGCGGCAGCGGCACCGAGGCCGACCCCTACATCCTGACCGATGTCTACGGCCTGCAGGGGATCGACACCGCGGCGCTGGTCGGCGCCAGCTTCGTGCTGGGCAACGACATCGACGCCGGTGTCACCGCCGGCTGGGCCGACGGGCGCGGCTTCAACCCCATCGGCGATGCGGCCGCGACGGACCGCTTCGGCGGCACGCTGGACGGCGCCGGCTTCACCATCTCGGGGCTGACCTCGAACCGCTCGACCGCGGCGCTGTTCGACATCACCTTGGGCGCCAGCATCCGTGACCTGACGCTGCGCGACATGGCCCTGACCGGCACCGGCCGGGCCGCGGGGATCGCCGGCGTGGCCGTCGACAGCGTCATCGACGGCGTCGACGTCATCGGCGACATCTCCGTGACCGGCAGCCTCGTCGGCGGCATCGCCGGGCAGCTCTTCGGCGGCACCCTCAACGACAGCCGCTTCGACGGCCGTATCGACGCCACCGCGGTCAGCGGCAGCCCCGCCGCGGTCGGGGGCCTCGTCGGCGTCAACACCGGCGAGATCCGGCTTTCGGCGGCCCAGGCCGACATCACCTTCCTGCGCGATGCCGATGCCGACATCCGCGCCGATTTCGTCGGCGGCGTGGCGGGCGAGAACCGCGGCACCGTCGCGCTCAGCAGCTTCGGCGGCCGCATCGACGCCGTGCGCAACGGGGCGCCCGTGAACACGCTCCGCATCGGCGGGCTGGCGGGCGACAACCGCGGCGTCATCGACTCCTCCGCCGTCGGCGCCGAGATCGTGGTGACCAACAACGCCGGCCCGTTGCTGCTGGGCGGCGCGGTGGGCGACAACTTCATCGGCACCCTCATCGACACCGACGTCGGCGGGCGCATCGAGGTGACCCAGCGCACCGGCACCGGGGTCGTGGCCATCGGCGGCTTCGTCGGCGAGAGCCGCTCGGCGATCGAGGGCAACACCACCTCGGCCGACATCGCGGTCACCGCCCCCGGCGGGCAGGAGCTGCGCGTCGGCGGCTTCATCGGCGACAACCGCAGCCGCGTCGCCGGCGCCCTGGCCAGCGGCGACGTCACCGTCACCACGCTCGAGTCCACCGGCGGCTCCGGCCGGGTCAGCGCCGGCGGCTTCGTCGGCGTCAACCTCCAGGGCGCGGTCATCTCGATCACCGATTCGGTCGCCACCGGCAGCGTCACCGCCGAGCTGGACACCATCGACGATGCCGGCATCGGCGGCTTTGCCGGCACCAACTCGGCGCTGCTGGCGCGCAACATCGCCACCGGCGACGTCACCGTCGGCGCCCGCGGCGGCGCGCTGGGGGTCGGCGGCTTCGCTGGCTTCCACGGCGCCGAGAACATCAACCTCTTCGGCGGCACAATCGAGGACAGCCGCGCCAGCGGCACCGTCACCGTCGCCCTGGACGACGGCTTCAACGCGGCCGAAGCCGCCGTCGGCGGGCTCGCCGGGCTGAACGCCAGCATCATCCGCCGCACCCTCGCCGAGGGCGACGTCGCGATGACCTATGGCGGCATCGACAGCCTCGCGCTGGGGGCCGGCGGCGGCCTCGTCGGGCTCAACCTCGGGCTGATCGAGGATTCGGCGGCCTTCGGCGGCGTGACGCTGAGCGGCTTCACCGAGAGCTTTGCCGGCGGGCTGGCGGGGGTGCTGCTGGCCGGTCCCTCGCCCTATACCTTCGTCTTTCCCGGCACGCCCACGATCCGCCGCGCGCTGGCCACCGGCCCGGCCGAGGCCGAGACGGCCGGCGGCCTCGTCGCCGCGGTGCTCGAGATCGACGGCGCGCCCACCCTGCGCTCGGGCCTGTTCTGGGACACCGAGAGCTCGGGCCTCGACATCGGCATCGGCGGCACCGGCCTGACCACCGCCGAGATGCAGGACACCGAGGGCTTCCGCGCCCTCGCCGCCGCCCAGGGCTGGGATTTCGACGGCGTCTGGGCCCCCTCCGACGCCGGCAACTACGCCACCCTCTACAGCATCTCGCCGGTGGTCTGGGCCCGCGCCGGCGTCGCCACGGCGGTCTATGGCGACCCGCTGCCGGCGCCGGGCGATGTGGTCGGCGGCCCCGGCGTCTATGTCTTCGGACCGCTCGGCGATGCCCTCCCGCCCGAGGGCCCCTTCCTCGTCGAGGGCGACGGCCAGGTGGGCACCGCCGTCATCGGCGCGACACCGACGCTGACCAGCCTTCTCGGCCAGACCTATCGCGTCGTGGTCTCCGAGGGTGAGCTCACCATCCTGCCCGCCCCCCTCGTCATCACCGCCCTGGACGCCGAGAAGCTCTACGGCGAGCTGCTCGCGGGCCGCACCGCCACCGGCTTCGAGGCCGAGGGGCTCCGCAATGCCGACACCGTCGCCTCGGTGGCGCTGGCGAGCGACGGTGCACCGGCGACGGCCCCGGTCGGAGGCTACGCCCTCACCCCGTCGGACGCCCTCGGCACGGGCTTGGGCAACTACAGCATCACCTTCCGCGACGGGGTGCTCACCGTCACCCCCGCCCCCCTCGTGATCACGGCGCTGGACGCCGACAAGACCTATGGTGAGCTCCTCGCCGCCCGCACCGCCACCGGCTTCGAGGCCGAGGGC
>Ga0213835_101881_pt1 | contig 11192 bp, 3 predicted proteins | sample SWPATP01_FD_160576 | JGI IMG/M metagenome (GOLD analysis project Ga0213835, IMG submission 160576) | Coastal seawater microbial communities from Marineland, Florida, United States - SWPA TP0 #1 | ecosystem: Environmental > Aquatic > Marine > Coastal | place: USA: Florida | collected 2016-08-05
GGCGCCAGGCGGCGAAATCCTCGTAACCGACACGCGCCTGGAAGGCCTTGTCGGCCTGATAGCCGCGCAGCGCATCGCGATCGCTGTAGCCGCGCACGCCCAGGGCCACCACATAGGTGCCGGCCTTGGTGAAACTCCAGGCAAAGGCCGAGTCGAACGGGTGCTCGGAACCGTCGCCATAAGTCGTAGACGAGTCGTCGTTGCGTAGCAGTAAAGTGGTACCGTCGTACAGCCGCATTTCGTCGTCGAAACCCGTAATGAAGCCGTCGCCGTTCAAGTCGCGGGTCAGCTCCAGCACAAGGGAATCGAAGAACAGCCGGGTGTCGGCGCCGACGGTGAACGCGATCCGCGCTACCTTCAGTTCCGGATCCTCGCCATCGCCGGCGATAGTGGAAATCCTGCCGTTGATGACAGCGGCGCCAGCAGCATTGCTCAGGGCCAGCGCGGCGCTCGCGACCAACACGCGGAGAAACTTGCTCATGTGAACCTCATCCTTGAATGGAAATGTATTCAGAGCAATTTTTATGCCCTGAAATGATTACAGTTCCAAATCAAGGACTTGGGTTTGCGGCACGTCAAATAACGCGACCAGGTGTAAATTTTTCCGGCACACTGGTGGTTGCCATGTTCAGACGTTGAACAGGAAGTTGGCTATTAATCTAGCCGTGGCCCTACAAGTACGATTCTCATCTAAGATTTATACCCGGCTTTGTACCCGGTTTTCTGTGACCGTGACGCAAAAAAAATCGATACTTGCAGCATCGAACCCTCCTCGGATTCCGGGTAACCTGATAAATTGCAATCTTTACGATTGAAACCGACTTTATGCCATCCAATGCCTTCCTTCCCGAGCGCTGCTGTGACTGCTGAACCGTGGGTATCTGTGGACCAGATGGCCGAGCATCTAGGTGTCACGCGCGACTCCATTTATCGATGGATCGACCGCAAAAACTTGCCCGCGCACCGCGTGGGGCGGCTGTGGAAGTTCAAGCTGTCTGAAGTCGATGACTGGGTGCGAGGTGGAGGCGCAGACGAGCCTGAAAATGAGAATAACAAAAATGGTTAAAAGCCCCAAACATCACTTTGGCATTCGAGACAACCATAGTCGTGGGAAGGTGATTGACTTCCTAGCCGACAAAATTAACGACGGCAGCCATCTTTCGGTGGTCTCAGCCTATTTCACGATTTACGCCTACGAGGCTTTGTCTAACGAACTGGATCAGATTAGTCGCCTCAACTTTTTGTTTGGGGAGCCGCGCTTCGTCGCGTCATTGGACTCTGAGAAGACCGACAAGAAATCGTTCCATATCGAAGACGAGGGGCTGGAACTCTCGAACCGCCTGCAGCAAAAAGAAGTGGCGCGCCGCTGCGCAGAGTGGATTCGCAATAAGGTGGATATCCGCTCCGTCAAGGATGAGAACCTGTTGCATGGCAAGCTCTATCACATCAACGATGGCCGCCGTGAGCACGCCTTACTCGGTAGCTCCAACTTTACACGGCGTGGCCTGGGCTTGTCTGCGACATCCAACATCGAGCTCAATCTCATCGTCGACAGCGACCGCGACCGAGCAGAACTCAAGCTGTGGTTTGACGATATCTGGAACGATGACAAGCTAGTTACAGACGTGAAGGAAGAAGTGTTGGGCTATCTGGAGCAACTCTACGTAGACCACGCGCCGGAGTTCATTTACTTCAAGACTCTCTACCACGTGTTCGAGCGCTTTCTGTCCGGTCAGGAAGCAGATGCCGCACTGTTCGATCAGACAGCCATCGTAGACACGGAAATCTGGAAGGCCTTGTTCGATTTCCAGAAAGACGGCGTCAAAGGTGCCATACACAAGATCAACACCCTTAACGGCTGCATTTTGGCGGACAGCGTCGGCCTGGGCAAAACCTATTCTGCACTGGCCGTTATCAAGTACTACGAGCTACGCAACCACCGTGTATTAGTGTTGTGCCCCAAGAAGCTGCGCGACAACTGGACGGTCTATCTCGCTCAGAACAACAGCGAGCTCAACCCCTTTCTGAAAGATCGCTATGCCTACACAGTACTTTCGCACACTGACCTGTCACGCGAACACGGCAAAGTAGATGCGGTCGACCTGTCCACACTAAACTGGGGCAATTTTGATCTCATCGTGATCGATGAATCGCATAACTTCCGCAACAACACAAAAGGCAAGCTGGACGAAGACGGCAACGTTATCCGCAAGAGCCGTTATGAACGCCTGATGGAGGATATCATTCAGAAAGGAGTGAAAACCAAGGTTTTGCTCCTCTCTGCGACCCCAGTTAACAACGACCTGAAAGACCTCCGCAATCAGATCTATTTTGTCACGGAGGGACGTGATTCCGCCTTTGCACAAAGCTTCGGCATCCATAGTATCAAAGACACGCTCACCCTCGCCCAAAAGACCTTCATGGAATGGGCCATACGTGCGGGTGAGAAGGATGCACGAGAGTTGATGGACCGCCTTCCGGCTGGCTTCTTCACCTTGCTAGATGAACTTACTATTGCCCGCTCGCGCAAGCACATCAAGAAATACTACCGCTCATCGCTCGCGCAGATCGGTGAGTTTCCAAGGCGCAAGAAACCGCTTTCCATCTTCTCAGAGATTGATCTGAAAGGAAGGTTCCTTTCCTACGACAAGCTCAACGACGAGATCAACAATTACCAGCTATCCCTGTACAGTCCGTCACGATACGTGCTGCCACATTTCAAGGCACATTACGACGCCCGCAATGTACGCAATTTTAGCCAGGAAAGCCGGGAAAAATTCCTCATCGGCATGATGAAGGTGAATTTCCTCAAGCGACTGGAAAGCTCCGTGCATTCCTTTGCGATCACCATGGAACGCACGGTGGCCAAGATCGAAGACCTCGAAGCGCGGTTGAAAGCCTTTCATCAACAGTATGGCGCCGAGGGGGCGGACATCCAACTGGATTTCTTCGCGGAGCCGGACGAGGACGACGACGACTTGGCTGAAGCTTTTCAGGTGGGCACCAAGCTGAGATACGAAATGGCCCACCTCGATGTGGCTGCCTGGTTACAGGCTCTAGCGCGTGACAAACAGCAACTATCTTTGTTGGCTGATGCCGCCCAATCGGTGACCGCAGAAAGAGATGCCAAACTCGCCGAACTCAAGGCGCTCATCGAACACAAGGTGCGGCACCCCGCCACAAACAAACTTGGCCAGCAAAACCTGAAAGCCATTGTCTTCTGCGCGTTCGCCGATACAGCCGCTTACCTGTACGAACAGCTTGAAAACTGGGCGCGAACGCATCTCGGCGTGCACATTGCACTCGTCTCTGGCGGCACGCGCCCCAACCGCAGCACCTTTGGCAAGGCTGACTTCACGCAGATCCTCACCAATTTCGCGCCACGTTCCAAAAAGCGCGACAAGATGAAATCGATGCCTCAAGAAGGCGAGATAGATATCCTGATCGCTACAGACTGCATCTCGGAAGGCCAGAACCTGCAGGACTGCGACTATCTAATCAATTACGACATCCACTGGAACCCGGTGCGCATCATCCAGCGCTTCGGCCGAATCGACCGCATCGGCAGCCCGAACGGGTCTATTCAGCTCGTCAACTTCTGGCCTACGCCTGACCTCAACAAATACATCAACCTCAAGAACCGCGTCGAAGCGCGTATGGCGCTGGTGGACATTGCAGCCACAGCAGAAGACAACATCCTGCAATCGGATGATCTGCAAGAGCTGATCAAGGAAGACCTGCGCTACCGCGATAAACAGCTACTGCGCTTGAAGGACGAAGTACTGGACCTAGAAGATTTCAATGAATCGGTCGCGCTTAACGAATTCACGCTCGACGACTTCCGCATGGAGCTGGCTTCGTATATCGAAGCCAATCGTGACAAGCTCGACGAAGCTCCCTTCGGCCTTTACGCCGTAGTGCCGCCCCATGTGGAATACCAAAGCATCAAGCCCGGCATCGTCTACTGCCTCAAACAACGTATCGATGCAGCTGGCAATGAAGCGGTCAACCCGCTGCAACCTTACTTTCTCGTTTATATCCGGGATGACGGAGAGGTGCGCTACAACTTCACAGCGCCCAAGCAAGTGCTGGAAATTTTCCGCGCTGTCTGCCAAGGGCAAACGGAGCCGCACGCCAAGCTGTGCGCACTATTCGATGACGAAACCGCTCATGGGCAAGACATGAGCCGCTATAGCACCTTGCTCGACAAGGCTGTGGCTGCTATTGCTGCGCAATTTGGCCGCAAGAACGCAGGCAACCTGTTTGCCGGGCGCGGTGGCAAGCTCCTCGGTACCCAGAGCGCCATCAAAAGTAGAACCGATTTCGATCTCATCACCTGGCTGGTAATTAAGGAAGTAAAGAATGCCTGAAGCAAGCACCGCCCTCCGCGAATCCATACAAGTGGCCCTGCAGGGGTTCACCACCCAAACCTTGCACCATAGCGCGCTGGCCTTGTTAGCCACCCTGGGCTACCGCAGCGACAAAACGACCGACCTCGGTACCAGTGCCGAGGAGATGCTCAGCAACATCGAACAGTTCCGCCCCGAGCTTGGAATCATTGACCGTAACAAAGTACACGCGCCGTGTTGGAAATCCTGCGCATTGTTGTTTCAGCTCACCAACGACGAAATCCCTTCGTTGGCCATGGGGCAGGCCCCCTTCGGAGCCGATGATGCGCTGGCGCAAAGCCAAATCGAATCCTTCGTATTCCTCGCGATTGACCTGTCCGGCGAGGAATGGTCACGTACGAAACTCGCAACCATCACCCGCGAGTTGAACAAGCGCTTCCCAATGCCGGCGATCGTCCTATTCAGACAGGAATCGCTGTTCTCGCTCGCAGTGATCGATCGCCGCCTGCATTTGCGCGATGCCAGCCGAGACGTGATCGATAGCCGCATCACCGTCATCAAAGATGTACGGCTCGCTCACCCGCACCGCGCCCATATCGATATCTTGAGTAACCTAGCCCTGAGCAACCTGGGCGAGAAAGCGCGCCCGAGCAATTTCACCGAGCTGTATAAGGAGTGGATCGACACGCTGTCAACGAAGGAACTCAACAAGGTCTTCTATCGACAGTTATCGTGGTGGTACCAATGGGCCGTCAAAGAAGTGGATTTCCCCAAGGGGGGCGGGACGGACCGCAATGCCATCGGCGTCATTCGTCTTCTTACACGACTGATCTTTGTTTGGTTTATCAAAGAGCGCGGCCTCGTGCCTGATGCCCTTTTCGAACGCGCCAAGCTCAACGGTCTGCTCAAGCAGGCGCCGGATGCTGCGCCCGATGAGAGCAACTTTTATCATGCGATCCTGCAAAATCTTTTCTTTGCTACCCTGAACCAGGAAATGGGCAGCGAACGCCGCTGGGCGGAAAGTGGCAATGGCATAAAAAGCGACTATCTGATCTCGCTAGTTTACCGCTATCGCGAGGCATTCAACGACCCGGACACTGTCCTGCAGAAGTATTTCGCTGACGTCCCCTATCTGAACGGTGGCTTGTTCGAGTGCCTAGACGAACAGCTTAGCGATGATGACCTCGTCCGACGTCAGGAACTCAAAGCACTCGCGGTGCGCGAGGGAGATAGCCACGTGCTGCGCATCGATGGTTTTTCCCGCCGCCCGGAAGCCCAGGCTAAAGTGCCTAATAAGCTCTTCTTTGGTGGCACGGACGATGCTGCACTCAACATCGAATTTGATACCAAAGGCAAACGCTACCCAGTCAAAGGGCTGATTGACTTGCTCGAAAGCTACAAATTTACGGTCGACGAAAACACTCCGCTGGACGAAGAAGTGGCGCTCGACCCGGAACTGCTCGGCAAAGTGTTCGAAAACCTGCTGGCCAGCTATAACCCTGATACTAGAACCACGGCTCGCAAGCAGTCCGGCTCCTTCTACACCCCGCGTGAAGTAGTGGACTATATGGTGGACGAGGCACTAGTTTCCTACTTCGTGCGTTATCTGCCTGATGGAGAACGGCGCGAAGCGGACTTCCGCCAGTTGCTCTCCCACGCAGACACTGACCACTCCTTCAGTGAGGCCGAGGCCGATACGTTAGTACTCGCAATTGAGCAACTCAAAGCACTTGACCCAGCTTGCGGGTCTGGCGCCTTTCCGATGGGGATTCTGGCCAAGCTGTTCGTGGCGCTAAAAAAGCTGGACCCGAATAATGGCCGCTGGCGGACCCAGAACCTTGCGCCCCTCGAGCAGCGCGTGGCGATGGCCCAGAGAACGCCCGACCCAGTGCTGCGCGATGTGGAAATCAGCGACGGTGAGGCTGCTCTGGAAAAGCACAAGAAGGACTTTGCTGACCCGGCCTACGCCGATTACACGCGCAAGCTTTATCTGATTGAAAAGTGCATCTTCGGTGCGGACATCCAGCCTATCGCTGTACAGATCGCCAAACTGCGCTTCTTCATTGCGCTGATCGTCAGCCAGCCTATCGACCGCGCAAAACCCAACTGGAACATTACCCCCCTTCCCAACCTGGAAACCAAAATTGTCGCGGCCAACACGCTGTTCGGGGTCCCGCGCCACGGGGTGCAGGGCTCACTGCTCGATGATCCGGCCATCAAGCAGAAGGAAGCCGAGCTATGCGACGCGAATGCAGCATATTTCACGGCACGAACCCGTTCCACCAAGAAGCGCCGTAAAGAAAAAGTGCAAAAGCTGCATGAGGAACTCGTTGCTTTGCTGGCGCGGGACGGCTTTGTCGCCCCTGGCGACGCCAAGCGTATGGCAAGTTGGGACCCGTTTGACCAGAACAGCCGTGCCGAGTTCTTCGATGTCGAGTGGATGTTTGGGATGCAACGTGCCAAGGACAACTCGGAGGCAGTGTTCGACATTGTCATCGGCAACCCGCCCTATGTGCGGCAGGAGGAAATCAAGTACAAACCACTGCTAAAGGAGGTTTACAAATACGAGTGCTATACAGGCACAGCGGATTTGTTTGCCTATTTCTACGAGCGCTCGGTTAAGTTGCTCAAACCACACGGCACCCTGTCTTTCATCACCTCGAATAAGTGGTACCGCGTTAAGTACGGCGAGAACCTGCGCGTGTTCATGTCCACGCACACGCGGTTGAAGAAGATCATCGATTTCGGCGACGAGGCCGTGTTTACAGCGCTTGCCTACCCGACCATCGTCGTCGCCACGAGGCGGGAGAAACCGCTGAATCCGCCACCGGAGACTGATCAAGTTCACGTCCTGAACTGGGTGCAGGGACCGGGTGTCGAGGAGTTTCCCGAGATTTTTGCGAGCAAAGCCTTCGTGGTGCCGCAGACCGAACTCAGGAAGGAAAGCTGGTCACTTGAACCCAAGGGAAGCCGCCTCTTGCTCAGCCAGATTGCTAGTTCGGGAATGCCTTTGCGGAAATACCTCGGCACGCGGGTGTATCGAGGAATTACGACTGGACTAAATAAGGCTTTCGAGATCGACGGGGCAACACGCGCTCGGTTAATAGAAGAATGCCCTGCGGCAGATGAAATCATCAAACCCTATCTGCGTGGGCAGGATGTTGTGCGCTGGAGCGGAAACCCATCCTCACGCTGGGTGATTTTTGCAAGAAAAGGGATCGACCTGGCACAGTACCCTGCCGTGCGTGATTATCTTGAAGGGTTCAGGAATGCACTGGAGCCCAAGCCCGGCCAATGGGATGAGAGCATTGACGGAAAATGGCACGGACGTAAGGCCGGCAACTATAATTGGTATGAAATTCAAGACAATATCGCTTATTGGGAGAAGTTTTCCTCCACTAAGATTGTATCTACGAAAGTATCGAAAGAGCCAACATTCATGTTGGATACCGACGCCCATTTCCTGGGGAATACAGCCTATTTCATTCCGTTAACAGTTTCACCGGGATTCCTGCTTGCGCTGCTCAACAGTACGACCTCCGCTTACTACTGTAGGGCGCGTTTCGTTGGAAAACAAAATGGCTACTATGAGGTGCAACCTGAGGGGCTGGAGTCATTCCCAATTCCACCAGCAACTTCACATCAGAAGGCTTTACTAGAACTTGCCGTCAATGTCGTTTTAGATATTGGGGATAACCGTTTCGAGCAGTTGATTAACGGCCTTGTCTTCGAACTGTTTTTTCCTAATGACCTGCATGCTGCAAATATTCGCCTGTTTGATGCATGCGTAACAGCTGGCTTCGATAGACTGGCTAACCTGCAAAGCGATGAGCTGTCTCAAAAAGCACAGGAACTAGCATCCACAATATTCGCGAATGACCACCCCATCTATGGCATGCTATTCGACCTGCAAGCGCTGGAAGTGGTGCGTATCATCGAGGGTAAAGAATGAGCACGCTACCGCCTGCCCCCCAGCCAGCGGTCCCTTCGACCACGGCGACGCCTGTACGCATCGAGCGCTTGACGCTGACAGATTTTCGCGCGTTTCCCGGCCCAGCACCAACAAGCTTTGAACTCCAGGGAAAGAACCTGCTGGTCTACGGCGAGAACGGCGCCGGCAAGTCCTCCCTCTTTTACGCGCTCAGCGGTTTCTTCGCATTCAAGCCGCCACGTCCGCTTGGCGCGCACAAGAACGTTTTTTCCGGCCTGCCGGACACAAATTGTAAGGTCACGGTCGAGTTCGTCAATAGCGGGGCCGGCGTTGATTGGACGACTGCCCATCATCCGGGGTCCCTCCAAGGTGCGGCGCCTGACATACGTGTTACTGAAGCCGCCTTGCGACGCGCTTGCCTAGATTACCGGGCGCTGCTCGATACCAACTACAAGCAGGGCAACGGCCCTGTCAATCTATTTGATATCGCTGTTGAGCACTTGTTGCGTGATTATCAGGTGACGGTATCTGGGGGCACCACCACCACTATCGGCGATCTCTGGACTAAGGTACTGCTCAGCAAACCAACTAAGCACTCTACCGCTGAACTCACCCGAATCAACCAGGCCTGTCTGGAATTTAACTCTGCCTTCAGGGGTGCTTTTCCAGCTCTAGTTCCGCTGGTAAATGATTTGATGGAGCTACTCGGCTGGCAAGATCTCAAAATTACGCGCTTCGATACGCCTGGGCTCACCTACAAGGCTGCCAGGTTTAAACAGAATCGTGTCGTCGAGGGCCAGCTACTGACGCCCGTACTAAGTTTCCTCGATCACCCGCTACTAACCCCGCAACTGTTCCTCAACGAAGCTCGCTTATCAGCGCTGGGCTTAGCCATTTACCTTGCAGGCCGGCTCGCCTGCACCCCAACGGCTACAACAGCGGCCCTAAAACTGTTGGTGCTAGACGACGTGCTGATCGGCCTAGATCACTCTAATCGTCTGCCAGTGCTAGATGTGCTCAATGCAAAATTTGCTGACTGGCAAATTATTTTGCTAACGCATGATCGGGTTTGGTTTGAGATGGCACGGTTCCAATTAGGAAATTCAGGGAAGTGGCAATGTGTGGAGATTTTTGAGGGCAAAGATATAGAGCGAGGTATTCCTGCCCCCACCATTCGTGCGACCGGCGACAAGGCTGCGAAAGCGGCACTCGATCAGGCACGTGCATTCTTGATAAGCAATCACATCCCCGCCGCCGCCAATTATGCGCGAGCAGCCTTCGAACTTGCGTTGAAATCCTTCTGTGAGCGCTTTGGTGTCCCAGTGGCATATAAAAGCGATCCTCGTCATCTAGACACTGAAAAGCTTCTGTCTGCCGTCGAAGCATGGCTTAATAGCCACTCGGCGAAGGTCTGCTTGGCCGGCGTTATAGAACGCATTAAGCTGTTCAGGAAAGTTGTACTGAATCCGTATTCGCACGCTTCGCCGCCGAACATTGCGCGCGCCGAAGTAGCGGGAGCAATTTCAGCAATCGACCAGTTGCTCGCGGTAACCGCTAAGGGCAAATTAGATGATAATCCGATAGAGGTGGCACAAGAGCTGATCGCGACAGCATCGCCGTCGGCTGCCGACAACCACGCTGCACTAGGATTTCTGCGCGCGGCTTTCTTTCGCTCTCTACATTCTTTCTGTCATCGCAAGCAAGTGCACCTCGCGTTATCGGCACAACCACACAGCACCTTGGTTTTATGGCACGCCGTTTTCGGTAGCCGAGCGACACTATTTCCACCGCCGCACGATACCGTCCCCGTGCAAATTGATACAGAGCGCCGCTGGCTTATTTCACCGATAAGCGAATCGGACCTGTTGGGATTAACGCGAGCAGATTTGATGCGGTTGCAAACATTGCTTGTTTCTCCAGGTAATGGCCGTTTAGTACTAGACTTAATCTAAGAAAGCACTCCCATGAATTTATTAAACCTCGGTCTATAAATTGAGAGTCAAACATAGTTGGATTCATTGGGAGGCAATAAAAAGTCTTCCAAACAGCATAGCTCGGCGATATGACGTGCTTGAACATTACGATGCCCAGGACTCGCCGGACACGCTCGTTTTGTCACATCGACCTTTTTTATAAAACTGCGCCTTCTGCCTTGTAAGAGAACGAGTTGCATGCTAGCGCACTCGTACAGCTTCAATCGTAAGCGGTGCCTATGTTTAGAGTGAGTTTCGTTATGGATCTGCTTAATTGGCATAATTTAAAAGGAAGAGCATCCAGGTCGGCTAGGCCAAGAAAAGTCGACACATGACGTATAGATAACTTTGTGCAGAACTTCGATGACATTTTCAGGCAGGAGGTCGATCCCACTGAAACCTGCATGAGCTGAAACCGTACTGAATCAACACCCGAGTCGGCGCAAGTCGGCCACAGACCAGGCAAGCCTTCCGTGGATCCGAATCGGATGGACTGGCCCGTTCTCGTAGCATGCCCACCTCCGAAGCGTCTGTACCTTACGTCCAAGGTGATAAGCTGCACGGGCTGTGTCGACATGCTCACGGGTTTCACCGGCTAACGATGAATATGGCGCGGATGGCGGAACCGCTTTAAGGCCAAACTGGTTACGTAGCATGGCCACGTCATTCCGAAGGTTTTCAACTTCTGTATCCAAGCGAGCCAAAGCTGCAGCTAACGTGTCACGCTCGCGCGCAAGAATGGTAAGAGTGCCAGCCAGTTGGGTGAGCGTCTGAAATAGTGAATTGTCCATAAGTGGCAGTCTAAGCCGATTTTGAATCGCCCCGGCTTTCGTGGAGGCCGGTTAGTGTGAGTCAGGCCGGAATGGCTTGACTGCTCAGTTGCTTGTAATAGTTTGCCTCAGCTTCGGCTGGCGGTATATAGCCGAGCGGTGCGAGTAG
>Ga0213835_101882_pt1 | contig 11173 bp, 8 predicted proteins | sample SWPATP01_FD_160576 | JGI IMG/M metagenome (GOLD analysis project Ga0213835, IMG submission 160576) | Coastal seawater microbial communities from Marineland, Florida, United States - SWPA TP0 #1 | ecosystem: Environmental > Aquatic > Marine > Coastal | place: USA: Florida | collected 2016-08-05
GCGAGGTGACCCCGTAAATGGCGACCAGCAGCGCCAGTGCATTGGCGTTCAGGTCGCGCCGGCGCAGCGCCGCCTTGCCAATCGCACCCAGCAGCGCAAAATACAACCCGGCGCCGATCAGGCCGAATTGCACCGCCAGCAGCAATGGTTCGCTGTGCGGCTGGTGGCGTACCTTGAGCTCGTTCGGCTGGCCGGCCCAGATGCGCCGCGCCTCGGGTGCGAACACCTCCGCGAACGACCCCGTGCCGTGCCCGAGCAAAGGGCGCTCGAGGACCGACTGGATCCCGACTTTCATATAGCTCTTGCGCAGGCCGTTGGGCGACGCCGGATTGTCGACCGCCACCTCCTTCACCAGCAGGTCCATGCGCAGCTTGAGGTTCGGCGAAACGAGATACGCGCCGGCGAACAGGGTCGAGATGAGCGCGGCGACCAGCACGCTGCGCAGCAGGGTCACGCGCCCGCGCAGCAGGTAGAGCGCAAACAGGCCGATGAACAGGCCGACATAACCGGTGCGGCCATTGCCCATCAGGATAGGCGCGCCGAAATACACGCCCGCCGCAAGCCAGGCCCAGCGCGCGCGCGTGCGCGCTTCGTGCGTCGCCAGCAGGAAGGCGGCGCAGGCGGCGAACGAGAGCAGGATGCCGGCCGTGATGTGGTTACGGAACGCGAAGGGGTCGCTGGCGTCGCCCACGCGCCACCAGCCCAGGCTGGAGGTGGGCATCATGTCGATCCAGACCAGGTAGAGCGAGGTCGCCAGCACCGCGCTGCCGGCCAGCGACCAGCGCAGCACGCGCGCGGGCAGGCCGGGTGCGCGCCAGCACAGGCAAATGGCCACCGGCAGGATCAGCAGCTTGGCGTACTTGCGCATGCCCATCGAGACTTCATTCGGAGGCGCGATCGACCACGTGCCGCCGACCAGTACCAGCGCCAGCAGGGCCAGCGCCAGCAGCGCGGCGGGGCTCGCCAGCGGCCGGGCCAGCGAGCGGTCGGCGAGCAGGGCCGGCACGAAGGCGATCAGGGTCAGTCCGGCAAAGATATTCGTGAGGGCGGTCGAAAACGGGATGCTGAAGGCGGCCAGCAGCAGCAACTGGCGCGCGAGGCGCTCGATGCGGCCGCCGACGGCGGGGGAGGGCAGGTGCTGCATGGTTCTTCCTTGGGCGTGGACGGCAACAAAATCTCGTGCATTGTACCTTAGACAATTTGCGCTCCAGGGCGGCCGAGCACCGCGCCGCACGCGGGCGCGAGTATGCGAAAATGGCGAGTTCCTGCGGCGCCGCACGGCGTCCCCCTTGCAAGCGAAAAGAGCAAATTGGAAAACAGTGTCATCGTCAAGCGCCTGTGGGCGTTCATCAAGCCCTACCGTTCGCGCGCCTACATGGCGCTGCTGGCCATGGCGCTCACGGCGGCCACCCAGCCGCTGCTGGGCAAGGCACTGCAGCTGCTGCTCGACAAAGGTTTCAAGAACAAGGTCGAATTTTCCCTGTGGTGGATCCCGGGCATCCTGATCTCGATTTTCGTCCTGCGCGGCATCGGCACCTTCGCCACCGCCTACCTCAACAACTGGGTCATCAGCCGGGTGCTCAACGACATCCGCGCGCAACTCTTCGATCGCCTGCTGCGGCTGCCGGCGGCGCGCTTCCAGGAAGAGTCGACCGGCAAGATCATCAACACCGTGATCAACGACGTGCGCCAGGTGGTCGACATGATCAACTCCGTCTTCATCGCCTGCGTACGCGACGTGCTGGTCGTCATCGGCCTGCTCGGCACGCTGCTGTACTTGAACTGGAAGCTGACCCTGGTCGCCGTCGTCGTCATGCCGCTGACCGCCGGGATCGTGCGCACCACCACCAAGCGCCTGCGCCAGATGCACCGCGAAAACCAGCGCGTCACGAGCGAGATGACGCAAGTGGTCGAGGAAGCCGCGCGCGGGCACCAGGTGATCCGCGTGTTCTCGGGCGAGCGCTACGAGCGCCAGCGTTTCGACACCCGCAGCGAGGCGCTGCGCGGCTTTTCCCAGCGCAGTACCGTCGCCTTCGCGGCCACCACGCCGATCACCCAGGTCGCCACCGCCATGACCCTGTCGCTGGTGGTCGTGCTGGCCATCCGCGCCAGCATGACGGTCGGCGAATTCACCCAGTTCGTGACGATGATGCTGATGCTGCTCACGCCCCTGAAATCGCTGGCCGAGGTCAACGGCCCGATGCAGCGCGGGATCGCCGCCGCCGAAACCGTGTTCGAGATGATCGATTCCCCGGTCGAGGAAGACACCGGCACGCGCGAGCTGAGCAGGGCCGCCGGCCACCTGGTGTTCGAGAACGTCACCTTCCACTACCCGAATACCGCAAGTGCGGCCCTGCAGAACGTGACGCTCGACATCCAGCCTGGCCAGACGGTGGCGCTGGTGGGCATCTCGGGCGGCGGCAAGTCGACCTTCGTGAACCTCGCCACCCGCTTCTACGACCCGCAGGAAGGACGCATCCTGCTCGACGGCGTGCCCTACCGCGACCTGCGCCTGGCCAGCCTGCGCGCGCAGCTGGCGATGGTGAGCCAGAACGTGGTGCTGTTCGACGACACGCTGGCGGCGAACATCGCCTATGGCGTGGAACGCATCGACTACGAGCGCCTGGCGGCGGCGGTCAAGGCCGCGCACCTGACGGACGTGGTGGCGCGCCTGCCGGACGGCGTCGAATCGATGATCGGCGAAAACGGCATGCGCCTCTCGGGCGGCCAGCGCCAGCGCGTGGCGATCGCGCGCGCGATCTACAAGGACGCGCCGCTCCTGATCCTCGACGAGGCGACCTCGGCGCTCGACAACGAATCCGAACGCGCCGTGCAGGCCGCGCTCGACACCCTGATGGCCGGCCGCACCACGATCGTGATTGCGCACCGCCTGTCGACCATCGAGCGTGCCGACCGCATCGTGGTGCTGGAGCAGGGCCGCATTGCCGAGCAGGGCACGCACGACGCGCTGCTGGCGCAAGGCGGCGTCTACGCCAACCTGTACCGGCTGCAGTTCGCCGCCACGGTCAGCGCGCAATGAACGGTTCGCGCACCCTCGTGATTTCGCCGAACTGGATCGGCGACGCCGTGATGGCGCAGCCGCTGCTGGCGCGGCTGAAAGCGCAGTATCCGGAGCGCCCGATCGACGTGCTGGCGCCGCCCTCGGTGGCGCCGGTCTGGCGCGCGGTGGCGGAGGTCGACACCGTGCTCGAAACCCCGTTCCGCCACAAGGCGCTGCAACTGCGCGAGCGCTGGAAGTATGCGCAAGTGCTGCGCGCGCGCGGTTATGCGGATGCGTACGTGCTGCCGAATACCCTGAAATACGCGCTCATTCCCTGGCTGGCGGGAATCAAACGGCGCGTCGGCTACAAGGGAGAAATGCGCTACGGCCTGGTCAACGTCATGCATCACGACGATGCGCCGCCGCGGCCGATGGTGCCCTTCTATGCGGCCCTGGCCCTGGCCCCGAATGCACCCCTGGCGCCGGCGCCGCGCCCGCGCCTGCAGGTACCCCTCGAGCGCATCGAGGCCGCCTGCGCACGGCTGGGCATCGAGGCGGACCGGGCGCTGGTCGTGTTCGCGCCGGGCGCCGAATTCGGCGCCGCCAAGCGCTGGCCGCCGCGCCATTTCGCCTCGCTGGCGCAGTCTGTCCTGGCCCGCGATGGCGGCGCGCGGATCGCGCTGCTTGGCTCGCCCAAGGACCGCGAGACCTGCGACGAGGTGCTGGCGCTGGCCGGCGCCGCCGCGTCCTCGATGCTCAACCTGGCCGGCCAGACCAGGCTGGACGAAGCCTTCGCCCTGATCGCGCGCGCGGCCGCCGTGGTGGCCAACGATTCGGGGCTGCTGCACATCGCATCGAGTCTGAACCGGCCGGTGATCGCGCTGTATGGCCCGACCGATCCGGACCATGCGCCGCCGTTTTCCGATGTGGCGCGCGCGCTGTCGCTGCGCCTCGACTGCGCGCCGTGCCGCCAGCGCGAATGCCCGCTCGGGCATCACGCTTGCATGGAGAAGATGGAGGCGCCGATGGTGTGGAATTCGTTGGAGCCGATGCTGGCGAAGTAGGGCGTTCGGGAATTTTGAGGCACGAAAAAACGCGTGGAGTCAGGACTCCACCCTACGAATAGCGACGAATCGTAGGGTGGGCTCTCGAGCCCACGCGGTAGAGCAGCGGATCATCCGCAACGAAAATCAGCGCGCGTAATGCGCCGCTCCCCCCACCATCTCGCCATCGTCCACGGCATGTTCTTCCAGCGCCCTGATATAGCGCCCCAGCGCGTCTTCCAGCGAAGGCAGCAGCGTCCCCCGCTCGCTGCCCAGCGCCGAGTATCCGGGCCGCACCGCCATATAGCCCAGCTCGCGCGCCGGCCGTTCCTGCAAGCCGCGCGCATCGATGCCGGCCACCTCGCAGGCCCTGCGCGCCAGGTCGGCCCAGGTCAAGGCTTCGCCATTGGTCAGGTGCCAGACGCCGCGCTCGCGGTCGATCAGCAGGTCGAGGCTGACGTTGACCAGGTCGGGTACATAGGTCGGCGTCACCACCAGGTCGTTCGAGGCCGTGAACGGCCGGCCGGATTTCAATGCGGCGAGTGCCTGGGTGACGAAATTGTGCTTGTCCCAAGGCCCGAAGAAGGAACTGGTGCGAATCACCAGTGCCTGCGGATCGGCTTCCAGCACGCGGCGCTCGGACTCGGCCTTGCTGCGGCCGTACACGCCCAGCGGCGCCATCGGGTCGGACTCGACATACGGCGTGTCCTTGGCGCCGTCAAACACCAGGTCGCTCGAGAAGGTCATGAAGCGGATCGCATGGCGGATGCAGGCCAGGGCCAGCACGGTCGGGCCATGCGTGTTGCCGTCCATGCAGCCGGCGACGTCGGTTTCGGCTTCGTCGACCCGCACATAGCCGCCGGCATTGATGACGGCCCAGGGTTTGAAGCGCTGGATCGCCGCTTCGACCGAGGCCGGATCGGTGATGTCCATCTCCTCGCGCGTGAGCACATAATGGGCCAGGTTGCGCTTCTCGCAGATGCGCGCGAAGGCCGAGCCCAGGGTGCCGGTGGCACCCGCGATCAGGATCGGCTGCACATGGCTCGACTTGAACTGGCTGCGCACCGCGATGTCGGCCACCGCCGTGCGCGTGGCGACCGGTTTGCAGAAGAAGCGGCCCGGCCGGCGCCACCAGCCCTGGCCCTGCAGCACGGGGTTCGACAGCGGACGGCCGCTGGCCAGTTCGCGCATCAGGCTGGCGAGCGCCGTCGGACGCGGCGTCGGCCCGCGCACGTCGAAGGGGCCCGGCTCGTAGTAGCCGCGGCATTCGGTTACCAGGCAATTCCAGTCGTAGGAGCCGAGCAGGGCCCAGACCGTGACGGCGCGAATGTCGGCGCCGTTCGTCTTCGCCTTGTTGGCGGCGTTCCAGATCTCGAGCAGCCAGCGCAGCTGGTCTTCGCGGTTGGCGTCGATATGCGCTTCGGTGATCGCGATCGGCAGGCCGTAGCGCTCCCAGGTCTCCATCAAGAGCGGGCCGATGCCGGGCGTCGGCGTGGCCAGGGCGCGCGGGGTCTCGATGTCGGCGTGCAGGTGGCCGTCGTAGGCATGGACGCGGTCTTGCGGATAGCGGTCGGTGCGGTGATCGAGCCAGCGCTCGCTGGTGGCGTAGTAGTTGGCGCCGATGATGTCGGGCGCGCAGGGGTTATCGCGGAACCAGAGCAGTTCGTCGGGCGTGGCCTCGGCGTCGATCAGGTAGTCCCACAGGGTGTGCTCGGGGTCGACCTTGCCGCACAAAATGTCCCAGGCCAGCCAGCGCCGTTCGTTGAAGAAGTTCGCCAGCCAGGCCATCTCGGGCGTGCTGTAGGTTTTCGACAGGTCGTCGGTCTGCACCAGCCTGGCGTCCGGGTTGACGGCGCGGATCGCACGCATCGACAGCACGGTGGCCTTGCATTGATTCAGGAGGGCGCGGACAAAAGTCGCGTGGCTCTTCCCATGCGGGTACCAGACGCCTGCCAGCCCGGAGAAGCGCGCTGTCGTCAGGATTTCGTTGACGGGGGTGTAGTACGCGACCCAGGGGTAGCGCTGGGCTACCGCACCGGCGTACTCGGCGAGCTTTTCGGGGAAGGCTGGATCGACCAGGCTTGTATGTTCGGGACCGCTGCCGTGGTGGATCAGGCCCACGATCGGGGTGACGCCGAGGCGCTGCAGTGCGGGCAGGCGGGCGTCGGACCAGGACCAGTCGGCGTGCTCGATGCCGTTCGGTGCGGTGCGTTCCCACAGCACCGGATAGCGGATCGCCTTGATGCCGAGGGACGCGAAGCGTTCGATGTCTTCCACGCGGTCGGCGTGGCCGTTGCGTTCCATCTGGCTGAAGTAATGATCGCGGACGCGATTGACTGTACATTCGAGGCCGCCCCACAGCGCCAGCTCTGGTGCGGAATCCGGCTGGACCTGCTTTTCTATGTTCATGAGAAATACCTGCTATTTATGAAACAGGCCCTAGACTAACGGTGCAGCGCAGTCTGTTATGTGAATCGGTTAACATATAGAGGACATTTCGGACTAGTCCTACTTTTTGTCTTCGTATCCGTTTCCTCTGCCAAATATCTATTAACTGCATCGAAATCGTGCGCTTCTGTTCGACGGCAACGGGCAAAATTGCAGCATTGTTGCCTGATCGGCAATTTCGTCAAAACCTGTTGGGAGCGGCTTGATGTACATGGTGTATTGGACAATTATTGAGGAAACCGGCGCCCGTCCCCATGCCCAGGACTTCGGCACCGACGAGATGGTCAAGGCGATGGGTTTCATGGAAGACTTGCGGCGCCGCCAGCGCGCGGGCGAGGGGATCCGCTTCATCACGATGTGTTCCGAGCACCCGGAGTCAGTGGGGCATCCGGGGGTGAATGTGACGGGGCCGGGGTATGACTGGAAGAAGCGGCGGCGTTAGATCAGGAGGCGGTGACGCTGCTTCACTTCATGCCTTTGCGAGAGGCAGCCGGATGTGACGGTTCCCACAGCATTGGGTCTCCCGGTTTCACGTCGAAAACATCGCGACCGACGCCCACGTCGATGAGGAATCGATAAGGCGGTTCACGGGTCCAGCAGCCTTCGGTGCACTTGATCCGAAAGACCATGCCGTACAATTTGGGAACATGCAGGTTTGTTTCTTGTGCGTAGCCTGGCTCGAACATTCGGGCATACAGCCGCTTTTTGCCCTGCGGCGTCAGATCGAACCAGATGCTGTCGTCGGCCTCCCAAGGGTGCCACCCTCCTGCCTTGAACTGATTCTGAAGATTTTCCAGCACTGTGATCGCTTCGTCGAAAGGGAGGGTATCGAGCATGGGCGAGGTCGCCAGTGTTGAGGCCACGTTCCGCTGAAAACTTAGTGCGGCAAACTTTGTCGGCGGCAAAGTAAATCCATGTTGGGAGTCGTTGAGACGAATAATGACGGCCGGTTCTGTCACCCAAGTCCCGCCCCAGCCGGTGTCAGGGTCAGGGAGATTTGATTGTTCCAGGACCGGAAATGTAGAATCCTTGACTACCCCCGCGAAGGCTTGGCCAGGACGAAATGACAGGATGGTTGGCTCGGGTGAAGATGAGCGCCACCAGACAAGCAAGAAGACGCAGCCAGCCAGGAGGGCGAGGAGATGATACCGCCCTTTCATTCAACGCCTCCGCCAACGGCAATCGCACGGAGCGACTCCTCAACGCGAGGACGCTGCGGGCTGTTCAGGAGCTCGTTGAATTGTTTTGCAGCCTGGTTCACGAAGATCATCCGTTCTGCAGCCATCCATAACTTTGCACTCTTGTTTCGGGAGAACCAAGAGGTGAAGCCGGGCTTGGTGTGGCACTCCGCTGAAAGTGTCAGTTTGATTTCCATGTAGTCTCCGGTCGGAAAGCCAGTCGCCCAGGCATACTGGTTCATGGCAAGCAACTTGCGCAGCACTTCGTCGTCGTACATGATCTTTTGGAGAATGTTAACCTGCTCATGCTGAGCCAGCTTTTCAACACTGTTCGCTAAATTGCCTTGCTCAATCAGGTCAAATGCGTCGCGAATCTCGACAAACGGTGTTCCAAACCGCAGCTTGTTCCGGTTTACTGCCCAATACACCGACTGCTTCTCGCTATGCCTTCTTTCCAGATAGGTGCTGAACTCCTTCCACCCCCGTTCCATGAAAAACCTGTGCAGCGGATAAATATCCAAAAACAGGTGCACATTCCCGAAGCCCAGTTTACGGGCCATATAAGCCGCACCGGCCTCCGTGGCCGCTTGGGTCCCGACTGCGGCCTCCGCGCCCGGAAGCGCCGCCCCAATCGACAATTGGAACGATTCCCGCTCGCGCCGGTTCTTCACAATCGTCTCCGCCGAATGCAACAACCCGCACCCCACCTGCTTCGACGCAAAGGCGGCCAGTCCCGCCCACTGGAAGCGGTTGTCGGCCAGCCATAACTTCGCGTACGCCGCGTTGATGCGTCGATTGCGTTCGCGCTCGTTTCCTTCCAGGCTGCCGTCGATGGTGAGGATGTTCTCGGCCTCCACCTGGAAGGTGCCCCACAAATGCTCGGGCGTGAGGATGGGAACGGCAATCGCCTTTTCCACGGTCGCCGCCGGGCCGACGCAGTGGTGCAGCTTGCACTCGCTGATCGGCTTGATGTTCCGGTTGACCGGGATGCCGTGGTATTTGTGTTGCGCGAACCAGGGATTCGGCATGCCGGGCACGTAGCGGGCGAGCATTGGCGGCCCCTCAGGAGACGGTTTCGTCCAGGTGCCAGGCAAGGACACCGGCGCGCTCCGCGGCGCTCAAGGGATTGGTCCGGCCTTGGTCCAGCGTGTCGACGAGCGCGCCATCGGCCAGGCCGAGGCGATACGAACCGGTTTCCAGCGGTTCCAGCGTGTCCGGATCGACCAGCACCAGGGGAAGCAGGTCGGCGTCGCCCGCATCGAGCGCGGCGGCGTTGGCGCGCGCGGCCGTATCAAAGGCCGCGGCGAGCTTGCCCGCATACCAGTCGCTGTCGATCGACTGGCACACCAGGGTTTGCGCCGCCACCAGGCGCGGCGGCGGGGTGCACTTGCAGGCGCACAGGTCGTCGTGCAGGGCGATCAAGCGGCCGTCGACCGTCTCGTCCAGGCGCGGCCCGTCGGGCACGATCACGCCTTCCGAACGGCAGCCGGGGCACCAGCAGGTGTCGCCGATGACCGCGACCGGTACCGCGGCTATTGTCCGGAAGCGGCTGCCCGACGTTACCTTGCCGCCCGTGGTCGTTGCCGCGCCCAGCGTGATGAAATATCTGTCGAGCATGGCGTCCCCCGCGTCTCCTGCCGTTCAGGCAAAGACACCAATCTATCGACGGAGGCGTCCGCTCACTTGAGGAAGCGCAGCAGTGTAATGACGAGCTCGGCGGGATGGCGCCTGCACCCCGCACTTCTCAAGTCTGTAGCGAAAACGCGTCGGCGATCGACACCAGTTCGCCGGTGCCGGCCGCATCGTAGCCGGGCAGGGCGGCGACCAGCCGGTGGTAAGCCGGGTCGCGCATGAGGTCGAACAGCTGGCGCATGGCCGGCTCCTCGACTGCATCGATGCGCAGCGCAAAATAATAATGTTCGCGCACCAGCGGCACGAAATCGAGCTTGAACTGGGCGGCGGCGGCGCGCATGCCGATGCCGGCGTCGGCCATGCCGCTGGCGATGTAGGCGGCCACCGCCGAATGGGTGAACTCGGCGCTGTTGTAGCCGTTGATCGATTCCAGCGGCGGACCATCCGCCGCCAGCATCATTTCCAGCAGCATGCGGGTGCCGGAGCCGGCTTGCCGGTTCACGAAGCGCACCTCGGGCCGCGCCAGGTCGGCCAGGCCTTTGACGCCGAGCGGATTGCCGCGCGCCACGATCAAGCCCTGCTGGCGGCCCGCCACGCGCACCAGGCAATGCAGGTTCGGATCGAGCCAGCGCCGGTACCAGTCCACCGTCGCCGCCTCGAAGCGGCCGACGGGAACGTGAAAACCGGCCAGGTCGCACTCGCGGCGCGCCAGCGCCGCCACGGCGTCGGTGCTGGTGCGGTAGCGCAGCTCGAGCGGCAGGGCGTCGCGGTCGATGCGGTTGATCAGGGCTGCGACCGCGAAACCGTGGCTGCCGTCCATGCGCAAGGTGCGGATCTTGTTAGCCGCCATGCGTCCGAGTTCCGCTTCCAGTTCCGAGGCCAGGCTGTGCAGGGTCGGCGACAGGCGCGCGGCGATGCGGCGGTCGGCCCAGACCAGCTTTTGCGCCAGCGGCGTGAGCGAGGTGCCGCGTCCGCGTCCGGTTTGCAGCAACTGCTCGCCGAACAGGGCTTCCGCCGAGCGCAGCAGGCCCCAGGCATAGCGGTAGGACAGGCCGACGCTTTTCGCCGCCTGCGCGATCGAACCCGTGTCCTGGATCGACATTAACAGGCTGAGCAGGTCCTTGGTGTCGAGCGGCGTTTCGCCCTTGACGCTGATTTCCCAATGCGGGCGGATATGAACGGTAAGCATATGCTTAAAATAGCCTATTTCTATGCCAAAAACATCATGCTAACCTCCCGAAAGTAATAAAAAATGACTGATAGATATGCTTTAAAAAGCATATTCAGAAACTAAAAAACCGGAGGGGACATGGGTTTGTTCGATTTTCTAAGTAAGGAACGCACGATCGCGGGACCGGGCTTCAACCGCTGGCTGGTGCCGCCGGCGGCGCTGGCGATTCACCTTTGCATCGGTATGGCCTATGGCTTCTCGGTGTTCTGGTTGCCGCTGTCGAAAGCCATCGGCATCAAGGAATCGGTGGCTTGCGGCGCCGACCTGGGCTTCATGGCCCAGATTTTCTCCACCACCTGCGACTGGAAGATTTCGATGCTGGGGTGGATGTACACGATGTTCTTCGTCTTCCTGGGCCTGGCCGCCTGGCTGTTCGGCGGCTGGCTCGAGCACGCCGGTCCGCGCAAGGCCGGTATCGTCGCGGCGGTCTGCTGGTGCGGCGGCCTGGTCATCTCCGCCCTGGGCGTCTACACCCACCAGATCTGGCTGATGTGGGTCGGTTCCGGCGTCATCGGCGGCATCGGCCTGGGCCTGGGCTATATTTCGCCCGTCTCGACCCTGATCAAATGGTTCCCGGACCGCCGCGGTATGGCGACCGGCATGGCCATCATGGGCTTCGGCGGCGGCGCCGTGATCGGCG
>Ga0213835_101883_pt1 | contig 11171 bp, 8 predicted proteins | sample SWPATP01_FD_160576 | JGI IMG/M metagenome (GOLD analysis project Ga0213835, IMG submission 160576) | Coastal seawater microbial communities from Marineland, Florida, United States - SWPA TP0 #1 | ecosystem: Environmental > Aquatic > Marine > Coastal | place: USA: Florida | collected 2016-08-05
GCGGGCGGCGCTGCGGGTGGGGGCGGGGCTGGTGACGCTGCTGGCCCCTCCGGCGGCGCTGATCGAGAATGCGGCGCGGCTGGATGCGGTGATGCTGCGTGCGGTGGCGGACGGGGCGGCGCTGGCGGAGGTGCTGGCGGACCGGCGGATCACGGCGCTGTGCCTCGGGCCGGGGCTGGGGCTGGATGCGCGGGCGGCGGGGCTGGTGCGGGCGGCGCTGGAGAGCGGGCGTCCGGCGGTGCTGGATGCCGATGCGCTGACGCTGATCGCGCGGGCGCCGGAGCTGCGGGCGGCGCTGCATGCGGGCTGCCTGCTGACGCCGCATGCGGGCGAGTTCGCGCGGCTGTTTCCGGCGCTGGCCGCGCGGCTGGAGGCGCCGGCGGAGGCGGGGCCGGCGTTCTCGCGGCTGGACGCCGCGCGGGAGGCGGCGGCGGCCTGCGGGGCTGCGGTGCTGCTCAAGGGGCCGGACACGGTGATCGCCGCGCCCGGGGGGCAGGCCGAGGTGCATGCGGCGGCCTATGGGCGCGCCGCGCCCTGGCTTGCGACGGCGGGGGCGGGCGATGTGCTGGCCGGGCTCTGTGCGGGGCTGATGGCGCGGGGCATGGCGCCGGCGGCCGCGGCCGGAACCGCCGCCTGGCTGCATGTGGAGGCCGCGCGGGCGGTGGGCCCCGGGCTGATCGCCGAGGATCTGTCCGAGGCGCTGCCCCGGGTGCTCCGGGCGCTGGCGGTGTGAGGCCGGGCCCGGCCGGGTGCCTGGTGGCGCGGTCGCAGGGGGGCTTTCCGCCCCCCGTCGCCTGCGGCGCCTCCCCCCGAGGATATTTGAGGAAAGATGAAGGGGGAAAGGGCCGGGCGACGTCGACCCGGGAGGGGTCGTTCGGGGGCTGTGCGGGTCGGGGGCGGGATGACGGCGCGGTGTGGAGGCCTGCCTTGGGGCGGTCGGCTCAGCGGGCCAGCGCGCGCCAGCCGATGTCGCGGCGGCAGAAGCCGCCGGGCCAGTCGATCCGCTCGACCATGGCATAGGCGCGCGACCGGGCCTCGGCGAGGGTGCGGCCGCGGGCGGTGACGTTCAGCACCCGGCCGCCGGCGGCGAGCAGCCGCGCGCCTTCGGCCCGGGTGCCGGCGTGGAAGACCATCTGCCAGCTGTCCGCCTCCAGCGCGTCGAGGCCGCGGATCTCGGTGCCGGTCCGCGGCGTGCCGGGGTAGCCCTCGGCCGCCATCACCACCGTCAGCGCATGGTCGTCGGCCCAGTGCACCGCCATCCCGCCGAGCCGCCCCTCGGTGCAGGCGAGCATCAGGTCCAGCGCCTGCCCGCCCAGCCGCATCATCAGCACCTGCGCCTCCGGGTCGCCGAAGCGGACGTTGTATTCGACCAGCCGCGCGCGCCCCTCGTGGATCATCAGCCCGGCATAGAGCACCCCGCGGTAGGGGGCGCCCCGGCGCACCATCTCGGCCAGCGTGGGGCGCACGATCTCGGCCATCACCTGCGCCTCCAGCGCGGGCGTCACGATGGGGGCCGGCGAATAGGCGCCCATGCCGCCGGTGTTGGGGCCCGTGTCGCCGTCCAGGGCGCGCTTGTGGTCCTGCGCCGTGCCGAGGGGCAGCGCGGTCTCGCCGTCGCAGAGGACGAAGAAGGAGGCCTCCTCGCCCGGCATGAACTCCTCGATCACCACGGTGGTGCCGGCCTCGCCGAAATCGCCGCCGAACATGCCCTTCGCGGTGTCGAGCGCGATGTCGAGCGTCTCGGGGATGACCACCCCCTTGCCGGCCGCCAGACCGTCGGCCTTGATCACCAGCGGCAGGCCGATGTCGGCGATATGGCGGCGGGCGGCGGCGGCGTTGTCGAAGCGGGCCCAGGCGGCGGTGGGCACGCCGGCGGCGTCGCAGACCTCCTTGGTGAAGGCCTTGGAGGCCTCGAGCCGCGCCGCCGCCGCGGTCGGGCCGAAGGCGGGGATGCCGGCCTGCGTCAGCGCATCGACCACGCCGGCGACCAGCGGGGCCTCGGGGCCGACGATGACGAAGTCGACCGCCTGCGCGCGGGCAAAGGCCACCACGGCGGCGGGGTCGGTGATGTCGAGCGCCGCGGTCTCGGCGATCCGGGCGATGCCGGCGTTGCCGGGCGCCACCAGCAGCCGGTCGCATTTGGGGTTCTGCGCCACCGCCCAGGCCAGCGCATGCTCGCGCCCGCCGCCGCCGAGGATGAGGATGTGCATGTGCCCTTCGCCTTTTCCTTTGCCCGCGGGCGTTCTAGGCTCGCGCCGGCGGGGGCACAAGCGGGGCCGGGGATGGAGTTGTTCGAGGAGGACGCGGCGGGCAATGCCCCGGCGCTGAGCGTGTCCGAGCTTTCGGGCGCGGTGAAGCGCGTGATCGAGGGCGAATTCGGCCGGGTGCGAGTGCGCGGCGAGGTGGGGCGGGTGAGCCGGCCGCGCTCGGGCCATGTCTATCTCGACCTCAAGGACGACCGTGCGGTGCTGGCCGCCGTGATCTGGAAGGGCACGGCCGGGCGCCTTGCGACCCCGCCCGAGGAGGGGATGGAGGTGATCGCCACGGGCCGGCTGACCACCTTTCCCGGCCAGTCGAAGTATCAGCTCATCATCGAGGAGGTGGCGCCGGCGGGCATCGGCGCGCTGATGGCGATGCTGGAGAAGCGACGGCAGGCGCTGGCGGCCGAGGGGCTGTTCGATGCCGCGCGCAAGCGGCCCCTGCCCCATCTGCCGCAGGTGATCGGGGTGATCACCTCGCCCTCCGGCGCGGTGATCCGCGACATCCTGCACCGGCTGGCCGACCGGTTTCCGCGCCGGGTGATCGTCTGGCCGGTGGCGGTGCAGGGGGCGGCCTGTGCGGGCGAGGTGGCGGCGGCGATCCGGGGGTTCAACGCGCTGGACGGCGCGGGGCCCGTGCCGCGGCCCGATGTGCTGATCGTGGCACGCGGGGGCGGCTCGGTCGAGGATCTCTGGGGGTTCAACGAGGAGATCGTCGTGCGCGCGGCGGCCGCCAGCGCGATCCCGCTGATCTCGGCGGTGGGGCATGAGACCGACACCACGCTGATCGACTTCGCCGCCGATCTGCGCGCGCCGACGCCGACGGCGGCGGCCGAGATGGCGGTGCCGGTGCGGCTCGACCTTTTGGCGTGGTCCGAGGGGATGGGGGCGCGGCTCGCGCGCGCGCTGGCGCAGGGGCTGATGCGGCGGGGCCAGCGCCTGCGCGATGTGGCGCGCGCCCTGCCCCGGCCCGAGGCGCTGGTCGGGCAGGCGGCGCAGCGGCTGGATTTCCTGTCCGAACGCTTGCCGCGTGCGCTCGGGGCGGCGGTGGCGCAGAAGCGGCTGGCGCTGGGGGCGGCGGCCGGGGGGCTGCGGCTGCGGCTGGTGAGCGAGCGGCTGGCGCAGGGGCGGACGCGGGCGGCGGGCCTCGGGGCGCGGCTGGCGCCGGCGCTGGGGCGCGGGGTGGCGCGGGCGGGCGAGCGGCTGGGGGCGCTGCGGCTGCCCTCGGCGGGGCTGTTGCGGCGGGTGGCCGAGGGGCGCGCGCGGGCCGAGGGGCTGGCCGTCCGCTCCGGGGCGGCGCAGCAGGCGCGGCTGCGGGCGGCGGCCGAGCGGCTGGCGGCGCTGGAGCGGCTGCGGCGCTCGCTGGGCCATGAGGCGACGCTGGCGCGCGGCTTTGCGGTGGTGCGGGCCGAGGGCGCGTTGGTGACGACGGCCGCCGTCGCGGCCACCGCCGGGGCGCTGGAGGTCGAGTTTCGCGACGGCCGGCTGGCGGTGGTGCCGCAGGACGGCCCTGCCCCCTCGCCGCGCCGGCCGCGGCGCGCGGGCCCCGGCGCGGACGGCCAGGGCAGCCTGTTCTGAGCCGCGGGGCCCCTGCCCCGTCCGCGGACCGCGCCGGGAGAGGCATCGCCCGCCACGGGCGCCCGACGCGGCCTCCCGCCACGGGCGCCCGACGCGGCCTCCCGCCACGGACGCCTCAGATCGTGGCGTTGATCGCCCCGCCGTCGAGCAGGATGTTCTGCCCGACGATGAACCCTGCCTGCACCGAGCACAGAAAGGCGCAGGCGGCGCCGAACTCTTCGGAGGTGCCGTAGCGGCCGGCGGGGATGGTGGCCTCGCGCCGGCGGCGGGCCTCGTCGAGGGTGATGCCCTCGCGGCCGGCCACCGCGCCGTCCAGCGCATCGGCGCGGTCGGTGGCGTGGATGCCGGGCAGCAGGTTGTTGATGGTCACGCCGCGCCCCGCCACCTGCCGCGCGGTGCCGGCGACGAAGCCCGTGAGCCCGGTGCGCGCCGAGTTCGACAGGCCGAGCTGCGGGATCGGCGCCTTGACCGAGCCCGAGGTGATGTTGACCACCCGGCCCCAGCCCCGCGCCATCATCCCCGGCAGCACCGCCTGCATCAGCGCGATCGGCGTCAGCATGTTGGCATCGAGCGCGCGGATGAAGTCGTCGCGGCTCCAGTCCGACCACATCCCCGGCGGCGGGCCGCCCGCGTTGGTCACGAGGATGTCCACATCGCCCGCCGCCGCCAGCACCGCCTCGCGCCCCTCGGGCGTGGTGACATCGGCCGCGACCTCGGCGACGGCGACGCCATGGGCGCTCCGGATCGCCCCGGCGGTCTCGGCCAGCGTCGCGGCCGTGCGCCCGTTCAGCACCAGATCCACCCCCGCCGCCGCCAGCGCCTCGGCGCAGCCGCGCCCCAGCCCCCTCGAACTCGCGCAGACCAGCGCGCGCCTTCCCCGGATGCCCAGATCCATCGCTCTCCCCTCCGTTTCGCGCCCCGCGCCTAGCATCTCCGCGCCCGCGCCGAAAGCCCGGACAGACCCGCCCTGCTCCCCCGCGCCGCGCCCGTTGCCCCGCCCGCCCCGGCGCCCTAGGATGCGGGCCGACCGCGACGCCCCGCCCGGACCCCTTCATGCCCCAGCCGCTGCCCCACCACTCCGCCCAGGTCTTTCGCGCCGCCGACCTGATCGTCGCCGCCGGCGTCAACCTCGGCGACGGGCTCGACGCCTGGGACGAGGCCTGCCCCGGCGACGTCTACCGCCTCGGCGCCGACAGCGCGCCGCTGGGCCTCGTGCTCGCGCGCGAGGGGGGCGCCACCGGGGCGCGGGAGGGCGACGGCGCGCACCGGATGCCGGTGGCGCCGGGCTCGCCCATCGGCCGGCCGGGCGAGACGGTCCTGCTGCGCCGGCGCTTCTCGCTGATGACGGCCGAGGGCGACGGGGTCGAACTCCTCGGGCTCGAACACGAGGCCGGGGACGGCACGGTGATGGCCTATCTGCTGCCGCTCTCGCCGCTCGCGCCCGGCACCGGCTATACCCTCCTCAGGATCGAGGAGAACCCCGAGCCCGCCCGTCTTTCGGACCTCGTCTGCGTCTCGCTCGGGCGCGGCACCCGCATCACCCTGCCCGACGGCCGCCAGCGCCCGATCGAGGATCTCGTCCCCGGCGATCCGGTGCTGACCCGCGACCATGGCCCCCAGCCGGTGCGCTGGATCGGCCGGGCGACGCTGCGCGCGCAGGGGGCCTTTGCGCCGGTGGTGATCCCGGCCGGGGCGCTGGGCAACGCCGGCGACCTGATCGTCAGCCAGCATCACCGCATCTTTCTCTATCAGCGGCACCGCCACCCTCTGCTGCCCACCGCCGAGGTGCTGGTGCAGGCCAAGCACCTCGCCGACGGCACCCGGATCTTCGTGCGCGCGGGCGGCTTCACCGACTATTTCAGCCTCGTCTTCGACCGCCACGAGATCGTCTATGCCGAGGGCATCCCCACCGAGAGCCTGCTGGTGAACGAGGCCACGCTCGCGCATCTGCCCGAGGCGCTGGCCGAGGAGGTGCGCGCCCGCTTTCCCGGCCTCAACCAGAACCAGCACTTCGGCACCGAAGCGGGCCGGCAGCTGCTGGACGCGCTGGGGCGCGACCGGCTGCTCGAACCGCCCCGCGCCCGCTGAGCTGCCCCCGGGACCCCGCGCCGCGGCCTGCCCGTCCTCGGCCCGCCGCAGCGCGCCGGCGCACCCGCCACCCGGCCGGCCGCAAAAGGCTTTGCAGCCGGCGGCCGCGCCCCCTAGAACAAAGTGACACGCGCGCGGAGGAGCGGGGGATGGGCGTCATCATCGCGGCAAGCGATCTTACCGCGCGCTCGCGGGCGGTGGCCGGCCGGGCGCTGGCGCTGGCACCGCGGCTGGGGGCGCGGGTGCTGCTGATCCACTGCGTCGGCCCGGGCACCGCGCCGCGCGAGATCGAAAGGGCGCGCAGCGCGCTGCTGGCGGCCTGCGAGGGCGGCGCGGCCGAGGTGCGGGTGCTCACCGGCGCGCCCGAGCGCGTGATCCCGGCGCTCTGCCACGACGAGGACGCCCGGCTGGTGGTGCTGGGCCTGCACCGGCCACGGCCCCTGCGCGACATCCTCGGCCTGACCACGATGGAAAAGATCGTCCTGCGCGCCCCGGTGCCGGTGCTGATCGCGCACACCCCGCCGTCGCGGCCCTATCGCACCGTGCTCTCCTCGACCGATTTCGCGCCGGCCTGTGCGGCGGCGCTGGCGGCCGCGGCCCGCATCGCCGCCCCCGACGCCGAGTTCCACGCCATCCACGCCCTGCAACTGCCCCTGCGCGAGATCTTCAGCCCCGCCGACATCACCCACAGCCGCGCCATGACCAAGGCCCAGGCGCTGTGCTCGGCCTTCCTGACGCGCCCCGGCCTTCCCGAGCGGCTGCATGCGCCCGAGATCGTGCCGGGTGGCGTGCACGAGGTCCTCAGCTTCCGGCTGGAAGAGCTGCAACCCGACCTGCTGACCATCGGCACCCATTCGGGCCGCGACCCCGAGGCGCTGGGCAACTATGCCCGCGACCTGATGCGCGAGCCGCCCACCGACGTGCTGGTCACCAAACCGCCCGGCGGTCCCTGACCCCCACCGACAGGCCGAGGTGACCTCGCCGGAGGGCCCCCCACAGCGGGGCGACCCCGCGAGCGCTGCACCGCCCTCCCCCATCCCCGCACCTGCCCCGCCCGGAGATCGCCCGCATGCCCCCAGCCCCGCCGCCCACTCCCGGACGCTGGCGCCGGACGCCGCCGGCGATCTTTCCGCCCGTCCTCGGGCTGTTCGGGCTGGGGCTCGCGTGGCGCGCAGGCGCGCCGGCCTTCGGCCTGCCCGGCGGCGTGGCGGAGATGCTGCTGGGGGCGGTGACGCTCCTCTATCTCTTCTGCCTCGCGGCCTGGCTCGCCAAGCCGCTGCGCCGGTCCGGCGTGGTGCTCGACGAGCTGCGCGTGCTGCCCGGGCGGGCGGGGCTGGCGGCGATGACGCTGTCGCTGATGCTGACCGGCGCGACGCTGGTGCCCTATGCCCCGCGCCTCGCCCTGGGGCTGAGCGTCCTGGGCGTCGCCGCCCACGCCGCCCTGGTGGCGACGCTGACGGTGCTGATCCTGCGCGGCCCCGCCGAGGGGCGGACCGTGACCCCGGTCTGGCACATGGTCTTCGTGGGCTTCATCGTGGCGCCCGCGGCCTGGCTGCCGCTGGGCCTCGAGGGCGCGGCGCGCGCGGTGCTGTTCGCGACCCTGCCGGTGGCGGGGGCGATCTGGGCCGTCAGCCTGTGGCAGCTCGCGACCCGCATCCCCCCGGCCCCGCTGCGCCCGCTGCTGGCCATCCACCTCGCCCCCGCGAGCCTCTTCGCCGTCGTCGCCACCGGCCTCGGCCACAGCACCCTCGCGGCCGTCTTCGCCGGCGCGGCGACGCTGATCCTGATCGCCCTCCTCGCGGCGGCGCGCTGGATCACCGCAGCCGGCTTCTCGGCGCTGTGGGGCGCCTTCACCTTTCCGCTCGCGGTCTATGCCGCCGCCCTCCTCGCCGTCGCCCCCGGCTCCGAGGCGCTGCGCATCGCCGCCGGCCTCGCGCTGGTGGCGGCCACGCTCGCCATCCCGCCCATCGCGGCAAAAGTGCTGCAGGCCTGGGCCAAGGGCGGGCTCGCGGCAAAGACCAACGCGGCCGAGGCCTGACACCCCCCGGCCCTTGCCATTCGCCCCCCCGCATGGAACAGGGAACCGCCAAACGCATCCATGAAAGGGACCCCCCATGGAGATTCGCGAGGCGCTCACCTTCGACGACGTGCTGCTGGTGCCGGCGGCCTCCAGCGTGCTGCCGGCCGAGGCCGACACCGCCACGCGCGTCACCCGCGCCATCGCGCTGAACATCCCGCTCCTGTCCTCGGCCATGGACACGGTGACCGAGGCGCGGATGGCCATCGCCATGGCCCAGGCGGGCGGGCTCGGGGTCATCCACCGCAACCTCACCCCCGAGGCGCAGGCCGACGAGGTCCGCCGCGTCAAGCGCTTCGAATCCGGCATCGTCTACGACCCCGTCACCCTGACCCCCGACCAGACGCTGGCCGACGCCAAGGCGCTCCAGGCGCGCTACAACGTCACCGGCTTTCCGGTGGTGGACGAGACGGGCCGCGTCCTCGGCATCGTGACCAACCGCGACATGCGCTTCGCCTCGGACGACCGCACACCGGTGCGGGTGATGATGACCGCCGACAACCTCGCGGTGCTGCGCGAGCCCGCCGACCGGGCCGAGGCGCGCTCGCTGATGCAGGCGCGGCGGATCGAGAAGCTCCTCGTCACCGACGCCGAGGGCCGGCTCACGGGCCTGCTGACGCTGCGCGACATCGAGCGCGCGGTGCTCAACCCGCAGGCCTGCAAGGACGAACTGGGCCGGCTGCGCGTCGCCGCCGCGACCACGGTCGGCGAGGCCGGCTTCGAGCGCTCGCAGGCGCTGGTCGAGGCCGGCGTCGACGTGCTGGTGATCGACACCGCGCATGGCCATTCCGCCGGCGTCGCGCGCGCGGTGGAGCGGATCAAGACCGCCTCCAACGCGGTGCAGGTGATCGCCGGCAACGTCGCCACCGCCGAGGCCACAAGGGCGCTGATCGACGCCGGCGCCGATGCGGTCAAGGTGGGGATCGGGCCGGGCTCGATCTGCACCACCCGGGTGGTGGCGGGCGTCGGCGTGCCGCAGTTCACTGCCATCCGCGACGCCGCCGGCGCCGCGGGCGACGTGCCGGTCATCGCCGACGGCGGCATCCGCTATTCGGGCGACTTCGCCAAGGCGATCGCGGCCGGCGCCTCGGCCGCCATGGTCGGCTCGGCCGTCGCCGGCACCGACGAGGCCCCGGGCGAGCTGATCCTCTATCAGGGCCGCAGCTACAAGAGCTACCGCGGCATGGGGAGCCTGGGCGCCATGGCCCGCGGCTCGGCCGACCGCTACTTCCAGAAGGACGCCGCCTCGGACAAGCTGGTCCCCGAGGGGATCGAGGGCCAGATCCCCTACAAGGGCGCGGCCGGCGCGGTCATCCACCAGCTCGTCGGCGGCCTGCGCGCCGCCATGGGCTACACCGGCAACGCCACCATCGAGGAGATGCGCCGCAACTGCCGCTTCGTGCGCATCACCGGCGCCGGCCTGCGCGAGAGCCACGTCCACGACGTCCAGATCACCCGCGAGAGCCCGAACTACCCCAGCGCCTGACCCCGCTCCCGCCCCGGGCCCCCGCCCCCCGCCGGGACACCGCACTGTCCCCGGACAGAAGGCATCCCGCGCCCGCCCGCGCCCCCTTTTCATCTTTCCTCAAATATCCTCGGGGGGAGGCCCCGCAGGGGACGGGGGGCGGAAAGCCCCCCTCCGACGCCAGCCCCACGGCGCCGCCGGACGGTCCATGTCCCCCGGGTGCGCAGGAGGTGTTGCAGGGACCCGCCCGCAGGCGCTAGCTGCCGCGACGACAGGCTGGAGGAGCGGTCATGGCCATCACGATTCTCGACGGCGGCATGGGACAGGAGCTGGTGCGCCGCGCCGGGCGGGCGACGCCGCTGTGGTCGACCCAGGCGCTGCTGGACGCGCCCGAGCTGGTGGCCGAGGTGCACCGCGAGTTCTTCGCCGCCGGCGCCGAGGTCGCCACCGCCAACAGCTACGCCCTGCTGCCGGACCGGATGGCCGCCCACGGCCTCGAGGACCGGCTCGAGGCGCTGATCGAGCTCGCCTGCGGCCTCGCCGCCCGGGCCCGCGACGCCGCGGGCGCGGGGCTCGTGGCCGGCTCGCTCGGCCCGCTCGGCTTCTCCTACCGGCCCGATCTCGCCCCCCCGCCCGAAGAGGCCGCCGCGATCTACGCCCCCCTCGCCGCGCTCCAGGCGCGCATCGTCGATGTCCTGCTGCTGGAGACGATGTCGTCGGTCGCGCAGGCCCGCGGCGCGCTGATGGGCGCGGTCACGGCCGGCAAGCCGGTGTGGCTTGCGCTCAGCGTGGCGGACGACGACGGCACGCGCCTGCGCTCGGGCGAGCCGCTGTCCGAGGTGGCGCCGCTCCTGGCCGAGTTCCGCCCCGAGCGGGTGCTGCTGAACTGCTCGCCCCCCGAGGCGGTGTCGCAGGGCCTGCCCGTCCTCGCCGCCCTGGGCCTGCCGTTCGGCGCCTATGCCAACGGCTTCACCCGGATCGACCCGCGGTTCGACCGCATCGGCGCCACCACCGACCTGCTGGAGGCGCGCCACGATGTCGGACCCGACCGCTATGCCGAGTTCGCCGCCGGCTGGGCCGCCGAGGGGGCGAGCACGATCGGCGGCTGCTGCGAGATCGGCCCGGCCCATATCGCCGCCATGGTCGCCCGCCTGAAACCCGCCCTCGAACCCCTCGCCCCGGCCGGCTGACACCGCCTGCCCCCTGCCCGGGGACGGGCTCACCCGCCGCTCAGGCGATCTCGATCGCGCCGACCAGCCCGTCGGGGTCGGCGACGTTGCGCAGCACCAGCACATCGCCCGAGCGGAACTCGAACACCGTGTGGCCGCTGTCGGTGACCTCGGCAAAGCGGTCGACCACCTGCCGCGCGGTCAGGGTCGGCCCCCACAGCCCGGGCCCGAGCATCAGGACATCCCGCTCCGCCAGGCTGAAGTCGCGGATCACGGCGCGCTCGTGCCCGCCGGCAAAGACGAAGGTGTCGGCCCCCGGACCGCCGACGAGCAGGTCGTTGCCCGGCCCCCCGTCCAGCGTGTCGCGCCCCGGGCCGCCGCGCAGCGTGTCGTCGCCCGGCCCGCCCAGCAGCAGGTCGCGGCCCGGCCCCCCGACGAGGAGGTCGTCGCCCAGCCCCCCGTCCAGCGTGTCGCGCCCCGGCCCGCCGCGCAGCGTGTCGTCGCCGCGCCCGCCGATCAGCAGGTCATTGCCGCGG
>Ga0213835_101884_pt1 | contig 11170 bp, 4 predicted proteins | sample SWPATP01_FD_160576 | JGI IMG/M metagenome (GOLD analysis project Ga0213835, IMG submission 160576) | Coastal seawater microbial communities from Marineland, Florida, United States - SWPA TP0 #1 | ecosystem: Environmental > Aquatic > Marine > Coastal | place: USA: Florida | collected 2016-08-05
GGGGGTGGCTATCGCCGTTACTCTCTACTCCCTGATTTCTCAGTTCGTTTATGACCTTGAGTTCCCTGCCTTGCTTAGTTCCCTAAGCGTCGGGACATATAACCAGTTATGAGGATGGTCAGGAGAGATCTCCTTATATCCAGATTCGGAGCTGGAATCCTCACCGGGTAGTTATTTCGGGCATTTAAGCCCTATTTCATACCCGAACGTCTCGCACCATCCGCTTACACTTATCACTACTGATTACCTCGACCAGATAATCAGAGCCTTAGAGGGATTACAACGTTCCGTTTATATGGGCATTCCATCTTTAGATTTGTCCTCTCCACCGGGGTACTTTTAAAGGTCTGTGTAGGTAGTTGCAAAAGTCCCCTACTATTCCCCTTACTCTTTTGATCGCAGCGTATAAAAACTTATTGCGCTACTAAATATTTACGATGGTTCAAGCCGGACATTCGGTTTCCCTAATCATGGATGGTTGGCAGTGGTCGCTTTTGGTAGTAGGTTCTACTTCACGCCTTCCGTTCCCCGCTTCAATCCCAGAGTTGTGATTCCCGAAACTGGGGGTGGCTATCGCCTTTACCCTCAACATACTTTGTAACAAATTGTTAGGATTTATTACAAAGTATGTTGACCTGGGGTTCCCTGCCTGGTTTTGGTATCTTGTGATACAAAACGTCGGGACATATAAACAGTTATGGGGATGGTCAGAAACGAGTTGTCTTGTATTCAACCAAGGGGTTGAAGTCCCCACTAGGAGGTTATTTCGGGCATCTCAGCCCTATTGAACTCCTAAACGTCTCGCACTTTGCTGATATTTTAGCGAATTTGAGAACTTGGGGTGAGGGTTCGGAAACCGGGTTTCTGGGTGGCTGCTTAAATCTCCCCTAACCAGGTTTCAATGGCGGACATCAGATTCGGTTGATTGGGGGGAAAGGCCTTTTAACGGCGCTTCTAGGGGGTCGTCCGTGAGGAAGGCGATCGCTTCTACCGAGACGCTTCGCGATCGCTATTTCCCCCGTCAGACAAAAGGCGATGATTCTGGGTGGGTTGATTAACGGTGACTCGGAGCGATCGCCTCAATTTGGGAACACCAAGAAAAGTCCTTGATATTAAACGTGTAGATGCTGTTCACTTCATGGGCTAACACGATCCAAATATGCAGTAAATCAAAAACTCCTCCATTGGTTACAGGTCTTTCTGCCAATAAACCAATCCAACCTTCAAACAGCTCCACCGGAGTTGAAAGTAAGCAGATATGGGGCATCTGACAAATCCGGTTAATGCGGATAATTGCTTCCGTTGGCTGTAAAGGCGTGGCTAAAATAGCGGGATTAGTAATATAGGAGTAAAATTCCGCTAAAACCTGCGATGAGACACACAAAATTTCCCTTTCGGTCGGTCTAAATATTTCTAAGGCGGCTTGATGTTGAGGGGCTTTGGTATTAGCAACATAAGCCAGGATGTTCATATCCAGATAAATTCGTTTAGCTTCCCCTGCCATAAAGCATCGTCCGATTAAAGGGTGGGAGAATTTAGCTCTCAAAAAACCAGGAATGCCGGTCTAATTCCGAGAGATTTTCTGGGGCTGATTGGTTCTGCTGTTGATTGATAGTTTTAAATATTTCTATCATTAGATAAATTTGCTCGATTGGTTTTGGGGTTAGTCCGGTGATATCAAGAGTTTGAGTCATTTTTTCGTCGTGGGCTAGGGGTTGCTGACATTCTAGCTAATTTTGCTGCCCAGGGTCAAAAACCTAGTTTCTTTGCTGCTTAAATCTCCTCTAAACCGGTTTCAATGGCGGATATCAGATTCGGTTGATTGGGGGGAAACCTTTTTACCGAATCACTCGAAATTCGAGGTTGAGATTTAGCTGACTCCATTGGCGGTCTGCGGTGATTACGGGTTGATTGAGAACAAGACCCAAGCCTAGACAAGCACGATAGCCTAGGGATAAGCCTAGAGGTTTAGTGATGGTTCGTAGCATACCAGCAATATGAGCTTGCGGTTTATCAAAGGGAACAATTTTTAAGTTCAAGTCGGACAAAATTTACCAAATCTCCGGTTCTGAGATGCCAATTTATGCCAATTTAGCAATAACTTCCGATAAATTAATGGTGCTAATCGTTGCATTGTCAATCAAGTCTGTTATTTGTTCACTCCCGCTTTCTTGATTGAGAAATGCTAATATGGCAGAGGCATCCATGATTACATTACTCATGGATATAGCAATCCTAAATCAGTTGTGGAAGACCCTCACCCCCAACCCCTCTCCCAGAACGGGAGAGGGGAGAAGAAGATGTTATAAATCATTTAGGACTGCTATAGACTCGTGACGGCGTTCTTGAATCAGTTCCTCTGTTAGGTTGCGATTTTTCCCATATTTTTTGACTATTTTTTGAGGCTGGGTGAGGGGGCTGGTGGAGTCAGTTATTAGTGGGCGATCGCCTTGTTTCTGCTGGTGATTAATAGTTTTAAAGGTTTCTATCATCTTTTGAATTGGCTCGATTGGTTCTGGGGTGAGTCCGTTGATATCAAGAGTTTGAGTCATTTTTGAGTTGGGGGCTAGGGGTTGTTGACATTTTAGCTAGTTTTGCCGCTAAGGGTCAGAAAGTGGGTTCTTGAATCCTCCAATCTCCCCTAACCCGGTTTCGATTCTCCTGGGTCAACGCTTCCGGAAGCCCGATATCAGATTCGCGCTTATTGGGGGGAAGCCTTTTAATGGTGCTTCTAGGGGGTCCTCGCTGTTTAAAGCTATGGCGATTACCCCCGTCAGTGTTTGGCAAAAGGCGATTCTCCTGGGTCAACGCTTCGCGATTCTCCTGTGGAGACCCTTCGCGATCGCTTCTGGGGTGGGTTTCGTCGGGGTGGAAAATGTTTCGCCGCCGAAGAGGATGGCGCGGTGGGGGAGGAGGTGGGGCGCGTTTTAGGGTTTTGATGTGGCGATCGCCGATCAACTGTTGCGGCGGCGCAGGCGAGTCATAGCCAGGGCTCCGACCCCCAAACTGATCGCCAGGGTGGGTTCGACCGGCAGGTTGCGTTTCCCAATTCACCACTTGAATTGGGTAAGCCAGAGCCGATTTGAGGCGGTTTGCTGCAGCCCGTGAGGGTGAAGGGTTCGGTCACGTCGCCAATCCACAGGTAGTCCGCGCCCCATCCGTCGGTGGGATTCTCGAAGGCGGAGCGATCGCCCACCGCCACGACGACCCTTACCGGTTGTCCACCACCAGGCTCATCCCAAAACATCCGTAAATTATCGGTTAAAATTAGGCTAATGAGTCCGAGTTTATTAAGAGTTTAAATATATCCATAAACCGGCTGCCCCTGATGTCCAGGTAATTTCAATTCTCGATGGCCTGACGGAGCTGTGGCCGCTTTTCTGCGGGCAGCTCCATGACTTTATTAAAAAAATAAAAAGAATCGACTTCCTGCCATCGCTTGAAGGCTAAGGTATTAAAAAATTATCCGATAGTTTCTCGTCCCATTTGCGGGTGCAGTAACCGACAGAACGACTAGGATTCACTCTTTTTTTTGAAGGGGGATGGTTTTTTTCGTTAGTCCCAGCCCCAAACTGGCATCAGGGAAAATGTGATCAGCATCGTGACAACTGCAAGGGGAGCGATCGGGCCGGGAAGCGGCGATCGTGTCCTTGGCTAACAATGTAGAATCTCTCAACAAAACAGGAACTTATGTACCTAAAACAAGACAAACTCCAACATATTAGTACAATTACCCATGAGGGTAAGGTTGTTGTCTTTGGCACTGATAGCAGCGGTAAGATTTTCTATACGGTGAAGCAGGATGGTTTTGAAGATAGTTACCTAAATACCCCTGCTGACCAAAGAACCGGTTGGGAAACTTGGCAAACCCTAGAGTTTCCGAATGAGGCGGATGATCAATCGGTGATTGAGCAGGAGAAGGCTGAACTCACCTACCAGAATGATCCGAGTCGATATTTGCTAAGGTCTCGCTACTCGACCCAAGGCATGACCGCCGTTGCTCCCGTCCAGGTGATTGCTGCCCTGGATCATCTCTATGTGTTCCGCCAATCCACGAGTAATACCCTGTTGGTTGATCGCTTTGTTCTGGACGGCATGACCAACAAGCTAAATCGGAAACTGGAAGTCCGGTTTAAGCGGAGTCGGCAAAAGCACACTCCGACCAAAACTATGACCATGGGCAGCAATGGCCTCAGCAACGTCGATACCCTCGACTTCCGAGATGCCAATGGCAATTTATTTTATGAACCCACAACGGAACTTTGCTTAGTCAACAACCTGCACAAAGGTTGGTTTTCTGTGGTAGTAGTGCCTACTATTGAAAATGATGTTCATCGGTGGCATATTTTTGCCTACAACAGCCAAAGTGAAAAAGTTGAATTAACGACCCTTCGCGCTTCCAAGGAAGGACTCTTTGACCTCAAAGACTACACTATTTATGAAGAAGTCGAAGAGACCTTAGTGCCGAAGAAAATTCCAGGGGTGATTCAGCGAACCCTGGATATTGATGGGGTCTCTATCACCAATGGCCTGTCAGCGACCAAGTATGATCTCCAGCAGGAACAGGAAACCCAATCTGGGGATACCCAACTGCTGCGAAGTGCCACTAAACTCATGGTCGCGATTCCTACTGATAAAGGGGCAGCGGCTCTGAGCTTTGCCATTGCTGGAGATGGCACCCTATCTGAAATTGATGAAACTCCTGAACGGACTATTGCCCGCAGTCGTCAGCGGGAAATCTTGTTGCCCCTCAATACCCTAGACGAAGTCAAAGCCCTCGCAGATTCAACGCCCCCACCCCAGGGGGTGATCCGTGGATTGGCCCTGGGTACTGATGCTGATGATGCCGAAGACCTGGTGAAGGTGTCTACCGAAGGAGACGCTGGCGAACTGACCAATGGTGATCTGGTAAAGATTATGGGCACCCAGGATCTGGGTGGGCTCTATGGTGCTCAGAAGATTGACGACCATACCTTTGAGATTGAACTACCGAATGCCGCCGATAATCTAGGGTATTGGGAAAAAGAAGACCTAGAGGAAGCGGGCTTGATTTTCGATGGCATGATTGCCGCCTATGAGAAAACCGCTGACGGCAAGCTGCGCGTTACCTGTGACTACCACGGTCTTGAAAATGGAGATGAGGTGCAAATCATTGGCACCGAAAACTATGACAATACCTATCCGGTGCAGCCCGTTGATGATAATCACTTTGTCATTGAGCGGCGGTGGGCCAAGGCGGAAGCTGTCAACATCAAGGTCATCTCTCGCAAACGGCGTGGCATTGTGCTGGATGGCGTAAACGACTATATTGAAATTGCCAACCCCTTTGCTAAAAACAAAAACTTCACTATTTCTGCTTGGATAAAGCCGATGCAGATCAATACTGGGGCAACTCAAGCTGTGATGGGCAATGATCTATGGCAACCATCGTTGTGGATTACACCTGACAACGGTGGCTTACACTACATGGCGTTTGCTGCTCCCAACCAAGAGTCTGTCTTGAGCGGCACCTTCAACAACTTCTTTGATCAGGCAGAGACTTGGGTTCATATAGCCTGGGTAAAAGATGACAACAGATTCAAGTTCTATAAAAATGGTGTGGAATTTGCTGTTGTTGAGAATGTACCGGAAAAGCTTTACAGTGATCCATCCAGCAATTATCAGTTCGGAAAAGTAGGCCAAGACTTTTTCTCTGGGCATCTGGCCGAGGTACGGATCTGGTCGCTGCCCCAAAGTGCTGAAACCATCAAAAATAATATGTACCTGCAACTGCGGGGCAAAGAGGTGGGCTTGGAAGGGTATTGGCGCTTGGGTGGCATTGCCGAAGGCAAAGTGAGTGACTTCGCTATCCACGGCAATGAGGGTACCGTTTATGGCGATCCCTACGTCAGTGCGGCTACCCTCAGCCGCAAACTGGCTAGTGGAGCCAATGCAGTTAAATACAGCAATTCTGACCTGTTTGCCGTCAGCCAACGCGCCACCTATGAAGAAAGCTTTGAGTTCAAGGTCAATGCTTCAAAACCAGTGACGCTAGCAGATCTCAACAATGCCGATGGCCGTGGCCAGGACACTAAACTCTTTACCTTCTCCCACTGGGGTAAAACCAGCCGCAGCGCCAACGATACCATTGCGGTCTCGGCAGTGCAAGATGAGTTTGAAGATCTGGGGAACGGCTGGTATCGGGCTTCTTGTACCCTAACGATTCCCGATGAGATCAGTCTGCTGCGCTCCTTCGAAATTGCGAAGGTACAAGGTAACTGGAATTCCTTGGAAATTCGCAAGCACCACATTCGTCTGTTGTCTGATTCGATTACATCGGCAAAGTATGTCGATGATATGGCTTTAAAAATGTTGGCAGATGATCAAGCTGATTCGATGGCAAATTTGAAAGATCTGAAGCGAAAAGAAATGCAAGAAATAACGCTAAAAAATGAAAAACAGGAGCTAGAAGAAAAACTGGCAGGGCTTAAAGATCTTGAACTAATCAGAAGACGAGTTAATGAATTGATTGTCGAAATTCAAGACCTTGAAATTCAAGAAAAGAATTGCAAATCGAATTATGATTATGAAGTGAATAATCCTTTTAATTATGTATGCCATATCCAAACGACATACAACGGTTGGTTCTGTCACTATGTATTATTGTATGATTATAGTGGCTCCTTTCCAACCATAAGAATGTCCCCTTCGAGTTCTGGTGCTGGTGGTAAATGGAAATTCAACAAGATAAGTCAAGAATATTACACAATTCAGACGACATACAACGGCTGGTTTTGTCACTATGATTATAGTGGCTCATTTCGCTCATTTCCAACTGTAAGAATGTCCTCCTCGAGTTCTGGCGCTGGTGGAAAATGGCAGCTAAACAAGGTGGATCAAAAATATCATACAATTCAGACGACATACAACGGTTGGTTCTGGAACTATGATGATAGTGGTTCATTCCCAACCACGAGAATGTCCCCTTCGAGTTCTAATCCATGGCAACTTGTCAAGACGGAAGAGCAAGTCAATGATGAGATAGAAAAATCTCGACAAGCATGGCAAAAGATCACTGAACTGCTTAAGCAAAAGAGAGATCTATTGTATGTAAGCAGGCAAATTTTAAGTGCTGGTGATCAAGAAAAAGAAGCATGGGAAAAACGATTGGATCAGGTGATTTCTCTGCTGACCCAATTGCAAATAGAGATAAATACTCTGAACACAGACTTTCTTAAGTTCATCAGTAATTCTCATGTGAAGCCCCAGGTAATGCCTGAAGTTGCCAAAGACGACAATGACTTAGTGACTCAAGGAGCACTGCTCGGATTTTTGCAGCCAGCGAGTCGGCTTCATGCCCTAGAAACTTGTGAAGGGAACGTCCAACTGAGTTACTTCGATACCCAAGGGCGGATGCGACAGACTAACTACGATGCCACCGCTGATAGTCGGAATGCCGCCTTTGAACAATGGGTTCCTGATGCCTACCGAGCTTGCCTCAACTTCAATCTTAGCAAGAGCGTCTTGACCTTAAATACGGCATTGCCCCTACCTATGGACTGGAGCATGGAGGCTTGGTTTGTCTATCCCTTGCCTGAAAAATTGGAATGGAATACCTTAAGTCGTTCAGACAGTGAGCACCATGTTTTAGTAAAAGATGGCAAACAGTTAGGTATCTACTTACGAGATGGCATTCAAGAACAGAGATTCTTTGACTGTGGCTTCAATTTAGATCAGCTCTCTCCAGGTTGGCATCACCTGACCGCAGTCGCCAAAGGGGATACAACCCTGTTCTACATTGATGGTCAAAAGGTTGGTGACACTAAAGCGAAGGCTCTAGCCGATGCCGAGGAAAGTTTGACAAAAACACCTAATGATTCTGCTGCACAGCAGAAGGTGGAAGCCATCAAGAAGGCAATTCTCAAAGTGGTTGGTGTTATTCGCACTATTGGTAATGCACCTGGGGGACAACCCTTTGGCAAGCTTTCCGAAGTTCGCATTTGGGGTGATGCCCTCAGTGAAGAGGAAATTAATATCAATAGCAAAACTTTACTCAGTGGTAATGAACCAGGATTACTAGCCTACTACCCCATGAGTGAAGCGACGGGCGTAGAAGTCCGCGATCATTCTGGCAACAGTAACAATGGCACGATATCTAGTGCTAGTTGGTGGGCTTCCACAGTACCCATTGGTAATCTGGGACATACTGTGATGCAATTCGATGGCGTGAATGACCACATCACCTTGCCTGAGATGAATATTAACTACTCAGAAGGGTTCAGTTTAGAAGTGTGGGTGTGTCATAAGAGTCTCAAGAGCTGGTCAAGAATCATTGATTTTGGTAATGGATCCGGTGCAGATAATATTCTGCTAGCTAATTCAGCCAAAACCAATACCCTAGTGTTTGCTGTCAATCGAGGCTCTTCTGTTCAGGAAAGAATCGAAGTTGCAGATATCTTGATACCTGGAGAATGGACGCATCTTGCTGCAACTATTGACGCTTCCGGCAATGCCAAAGTCTATAAGGATGGTCAGCTCCTCCGCTCAGGAACTTGTCACTTGCCGAATAGCATCAATCGCAAAAATAATTACATTGGGCGCAGTAACTGGTCTGTTGATGAATACTTAGATGCTCAAGTTTCCGATCTTCGGATCTGGAACGTTGCCCGCACCCAGAAAGACATTCAGGCAGACATGAATACCCGACTCGGCGGCAAGGAACCTAATTTGGTTGCTTACTACCCACTGAATGAAGTCAAGCTGGAAGGCAACACTCGCAAGGTGCAAGATCTAGCGGGCAACCGTCATGGCACTGTCCACGAAGCCTTAACCACGCAGGATAATACCCTGCCCATTGGCGGCGATGCCTTAGTCTCTGCGGAGTACAGCACCGTTACCTTGGAACCCGCCACCAAGCGCAAGGTGGCGATCATGCGGCGCTTCCTGGGTGCGCCCACCACCAATGGGGCCACGCTGCTACCCGATAAGCGAATTGAAACCCTAGAACTGAAGTGGATTGGTAACGCCCAGTTTGCCCCGACCCTGCTGGGGTACATTGAAGGCCCGCCTCCCGTTCCCAGCGAGAATTTGACCATCGAAGAAGACTACAACGGTGCCACCTCGGTGGAACTCACCATGTCGGAAGACGTAGACTTTAGCTGGAACCGCGCCCAAGATAGCGGATTAGGTGCAGCGGCAGAGATTTTTGCCGGGGCAGAGACAGAGGCATCTGCTGGTCTTTTCGTCAGTGCAAGAATCGCCACCATGCGAGCCGGATTCAAAGGCAACTTTGACTTCAGCTACCAGTTCTTAAACGAGAGCAACATCACCTCCAGTTCTTCCCTCAGCTTGACCGACAAACTGGAACTGCGGGGCACCCCTGAGGTAACTCCCCACTTTCCCCACTTGGGCACCCGTTTTATCCCCAAGAATATCGGCTATGCCCTGGTGGTCTCGGCCATCTCCGATGTGTTTGTGACCCGCCTAGCCCGCAGCGGCAAGATGGTGGGCTACCAAGTGCGCCCTGTGGAAGGTCTGCCGCCGGATGTGAATACTATCACCTTCTTGATGAACCCGGCCTACACCATGAACGGCAGCCTAGATGGCATGACCGGCAGTAGTGCCACCAGCGATCGCTTCTTCAAACATGTTCCCGAAATGCGATCGCAGTATGGCTCCCTCTATCCGGCCAGTTATTACCGATTGAAAGAAGCCTACGACCTAAAAGAGCAGATCGAAGCAGAGGACAAGCGGCGAGAATCGTACTTCTCTAACTTCAATGTGCGCCTCTTGGATGAAACCTCCCTGAATCGGAACATTGACAGCGGCCCAGCACCTAGCACGATTGGCGTTAATCGAGAGGAAGATAAACCTGCTACCGAAATGACGGAGGAGGAGAAGAAGGCTGCCGATGCGGCGAAACAGCAAAATCTCCAAGCCAATGCCAATGCCAATGTGGATAAACAGAGTCAGGCTACCCAAGCCAAACAAGCGGAGATTCAGAGCAAAATCACTGACCAAGAGAAACGAGTGCAAGCCACAGAAAGCTTTGCTGGTTGGCAGAGACGAATGGAAGATCTACAGATTCGTGCTGCTAAACGCAACATTGTCAACACCTATGTCTGGGATGCCGATGGTGGACTGCGCTCAGAACAACAAAGCTTTGCCAACACAGTTGAACATACCATCGGTGGTTCATTTACGATGAATGCAGCCTTGGGGGCGGAAGCCAAATTTGGGGCCATGGCGACCGCAGAGCTAACCGCCCAAGCAACGGTAAACTTGACCCAAACGATGACCAAAACTGAAGCTCGTAGTAAAGGTTTTGAGCTAACGGTAGACCTCGGTGGATTAGAGTACAAGGGCATCACTGACTACAACGATCAGCCTATCCTGCCTGGAGAAAAAGTAGACCGCTATCGATTTATGAGCTTCTACCTGGAAGGCAGCACCGATCACTTCCAAGACTTCTTCAACTATGTGGTTGATCCCGAATGGCTACGCAGCAACGGCGAAGAAGCGCGGGCACTGCGCCAGACCCAGGCGGGCAAACCTAACAAGGCGTGGCGGGTGCTGCACCGCGTCACCTATGTGGAACGTCCAGCTTTGATGGGCTTTGGTCGGGACGTGCGTAAATTGCGGGTGGCGGCTGAAGTTTCAGAAAATCAAGCACTGTTGGATAAGATTGCCAAATTGGAGGATAAAAACCAAAAACTTGAGGAAAAACTGGATACTATCCTCGGCTTGTTGAAAGAGCAGAAATAGTCGATCATTAGATCATTAAAAGGAGGGGAAATAATTTCCTCTCCTTTTTTGATTGAGGGCGATCGCCGGATGATTTGGAAATTTTGGTTGGATCGAATCATATCAAATCCAGTTAAATATAGCAATGAGCGATCGTGTGGTTACAGATTCGGGACTAGGGACTCGGTATTAGGGAGTCGGGAGTCGGATCGAGCGTTTTTACAATTAAGGTCTGTGACGACTCCAGCGCTCACTGCTATACCCAGACAAAAACGGGTCTGATACCCGTTTTATAGCCTATAACCCCTATTCTACCGCCATTCTAATGCACTCAAAAGCGATCGCATTATTAGGAGTTAGTGCAAAATGAGTGCAAGTACAAACAGTACACATAGTGCTACATATCAAGGCTTTCAAGACATTCTTGAGTTTTTCAACCTATCCCGCA
>Ga0213835_101886_pt1 | contig 11152 bp, 8 predicted proteins | sample SWPATP01_FD_160576 | JGI IMG/M metagenome (GOLD analysis project Ga0213835, IMG submission 160576) | Coastal seawater microbial communities from Marineland, Florida, United States - SWPA TP0 #1 | ecosystem: Environmental > Aquatic > Marine > Coastal | place: USA: Florida | collected 2016-08-05
GTTGTTCTGACGGATCGCGCAAAATCGCCAGGTGATAGCGGTAGGGCCGGACGGCGGCGGGCGCCGGGAGGATGGCGCATTCCACCGCCGCGAGGGCGATGCGGCTCCGGCTCGACTGTGTGTCGTTAAGGGCATGGATGTTCTGAATCCGGATCGCATCGATCTTCCAGTCGTCATCGCGCGTGAATTCGATGCGCATCAGCGGGGCGGGGAAGGTCTCGAAAATCCGGCGCGCCAGGCCGGCCAGCGGCGTGTACTCGGTCACGCCAAAATAGACGTCCATCGAAAATTCGACCGGCATGGGGCGCTCGTCCGGGTGGTCGAGCGCCTCGTTCAAGGCGTGGTCGAGTTCGTCCGTATCGAGACAATAGATCGCCTTGCGCGAGAGGTCGTTGATGGTCTTGACGGAGGGCAGCACCGCTTGTCCGCGCGCCTCGGCCAACAGTGAGCAGTAATAGCCTACCGACAGGTATTTGTAGCTGCGGCACAGGTTCACGACGGTCGTGCCGAACGCGCCGAAACGATCGGGAGAAGCAAGGAAGCCGGCGGCGTCGACGACCTGCTGTCCAGGCGCGGGATCGGGCCAGTCCTTGCGTTGTTCGACCACGATGACCAGGCGCGTCGCGGCGGAAGGCTCCTGGGGGGCGGCGTCGACGGCAAGCGCGGATTGCAGCGACGGGATGCTGTGTAGTGTGGTGGGCATGGTGTCGATGCTTGTTCAAAAAGAGGAGGGGCTGTGCCCAGGGGGATAGACCACGACGACTGCCTTGGTGGCATTGCGGCCGTAACGGGCCATGCGTTCGAAATCCTTCTTCAGGATCGCCATGTTGATGCGCTCGTCGGGCGAGCGGCCGCTCGCGTTGTCGGGGTCATGAATGAAAAAATGGCGCTCGTCGCAGCCGGTCAGCACGACCCAGTGCGGCGCGCGCTCGCGCGTGAGCCGGTAGGTTGAAATGAGCACCAGCGCGATACCGCCGGCTGCGTAGCAGCGGGTCATCTCGGCAATCCCGGCGACCTTGTGGTGGACCGCGATGCCGCATTCGCGCGCCTGGCGCACGAAATCGTCGTGCACCAGGCGGATGACTTCGCGCTTTTCTTCGCTGCGCACCGATTCGCGGAACAGCACGCCATCGCCGTTGACGTAGATCTCGGTCGGAAAGCCGCGCCGGTGCGCGGCCAGCGCCAGGCCGTAGGGGCCGCAGCCGCCGTGACCGGCGGTCATGTAGATGGTGGTGGCTTCGCGCCAGAGCTGCAGTTCCAGCGTGCGCTCCAGCACCAGCGAGCGGTCGAAGGCCTTCATCGCCATCATCAGGCACGAGGCGCCGCAGGTAAAGCCGAGGGTCTGGCGGTAATAGGCGATCCGGGCCAGTTCGGGACGCAGGCGCGCGGTCAGCGATTTCTCGAAACGCAAGGCATCCATCCCGTCCTCGTAATAGCCCGCGTGCTCGCCGAAGAGCGCGTAGCCGTGGCCGAGGAATAATTTTTGCGAAGCGAGATTATCCCGGCGAATCTCCAGCCGCATGGCCACGCAGTGGCGCGCAAGGGCGAGTTCCTCCGCGGCTGCCAGCAGCCGCGAGGCCACCCCCTGGCCGAGCCAGCCTGGCGCCGTCGCAATCGAATACACGCGGGCCAGCGCGACGTGGGCCCGGAACAGCAGGGTGACGTAGCCACGCGCCACGCCTTCGGTCTCGTCGAGCAAGGTCACGGAGTTGCCTTCGGTCAGAAGGTGGCGGAAGCTGCGCCGGCTGAGGCGGTCGGCGTCGAAGCTCGCCTCTTCGATGCACATCAGTAAGGCGATGTCTTCCGGCTTTGCCTGGCGGATCGTGCCGGCCGCGCCAGCCGGGCGGGAGTCATCGCCGGGCAGGGCATGTCCATCGACAGCATTCATCGTGCCTGGTCCTCGTTGCATGGTTCGATCGGTCCATCGTACACATCCGTCCGTAAAAATCGTGTCAAGAACCCGCGCCTACGCGTAAAGGAAACGTAAACGAGCGCTGCGGCGGATGCGATTTTTACGCGGCGTTTACAGCCGGGCAGCGGTTTTTTAGAAAATCTTTACGGCGCACTTGCTACGCTTCTCCGGGTCGAACACATATCGTTGACGGAGGCATCATGAAGTCGTCTGCACCCCTGTTTTCCCGTTCCCGGCTGCTGCCCGCGCCTGCCGCCGCGCCGGCCACCTGCACCATCCGCCTGACCGTGGACGCCGCGTCCATCACGGCCTTGCGCCAGCTGGCGATGCGGGTCTGCGGCGAGGGGCTGGAATTCATGCGCATCGCGCTCTGCGAAGGCGGCCGGCGCATCCGCGCCTGGCTCTGCGTCAGGCGTTCGCTGGCAGCCCTGCTGGGCGAGACCATCGCGCGCCAGTTGCCCGGCGCCCGTTTCCGCAAACCATTCCGTCCATCCGCAGCGCAGCCGTGATCGGCGCGTTTATCCCATTTTTTAACAAGCACCATAGAAAGTACCACCATGAAAATGACCCTCCTCGCTGCAACCCTGATGACTGTCTTTGCCGCGGGCAATGCGCTGGCCGAAGAAACCAGGGCGGCGACGGACCTGAGCTTCAATGCCGCGCTGACGAGCGACTACCGCTACCGCGGCATTTCGCAAACCAGGCTCGAACCCGCGCTCCAGGGCGGCGCCGACGTCGTCCACAACGCGTCCGGCCTGTACGCCGGCGCCTGGGCCTCGACCATCAAATGGACCCGCGATGCCGGCGGCGACGGCGATGTCGAGATCGACCTGTATGCCGGCAAGCGCGGTGAAGTGGCGAGCGGCCTCGGCTACGACGTCGGCGTCCTGACCTATGTCTATCCGTCGAACGGCCTGGCGCACGTGCCCGGTTTCGCCAGCGCCAACACGACCGAGGTCTACGGCCAGCTGTCGTATGGCCCGGCCCTGGTCAAGTATTCGCACGCCGTTACCAACCTGTTCGGCTTCGTCGACAGCAAGAACAGCGGCTACCTCGACCTGGTGGCCAACCTCGACGCCGGCAACGGCATGACCGTGAACCTGCACGCCGGACGCCAGCGCGTGGCGCATAACGCCGCGGCCAGCTACACCGACTGGAAAATCGGCGTCACACGCGATTTCGGCATCGTCACCGGCGCGCTCGCCTACGTCGGTACGAATGCCGGCAAGACGGCCTATGCGTCGCCCGCCAACGGCAAGTTCCTCGGCAAGTCGGCCCTGGTCGCCACGGTCAGCAAAACCTTCTGATTTTTACGGCCTGTTTACACCAGGCGTGCGCATTTTTACAAAATCTTTAGACGGCGGGCGCTACGCTTGCCGTTCCAGAAAAACATGAAGCAAGAGGGATGAAATGGACGCACTCTTTATCGGCGCACTGGTGCTGTTTTTCGCACTGACCTGGGCCTTCGCGGCCGGCTGCGACACGTTGAAAACGAAAGGCAAGTAATGGACATCCTGTATATAAGCGCGCTCGTTGCCGTCGGCCTGCTGGCCTACCTGATCCGCGCCCTGCTGAAAGCGGAGGAACTGTGATGACCATGCAATCGGTAGCGCTGCTCGCGCTCTTCCTGGTCGTGCTGCTGGCCCTGGCCTGGCCGCTGGGCCGCGTGCTGGCGCGCGTCGGCGACGGCGGCAAGGTTCCCGGCCTGAACTGGCTGGCGGGCGTCGAACGCCTGCTCTACAAGGTGGCCGGCGTGGCCCCCGAATCGACCATGAGCTGGAAGGGCTATGCCGTCGCCTTGCTCGTGTTTAACGCCATCGGCGCGCTGTTCGTGTACGCGCTCCAGCGCCTGCAGGGCGTATTGCCGCTCAATCCCCAGGCGCTCGGCAATATCAGCCCGGATTCCTCGTTCAATACCGCGGTCAGCTTCGTCTCGAATACCAACTGGCAGGGCTACGGCGGCGAACAGACGATGAGCTACCTGACCCAGATGCTCGGCCTGACCGGCCAGAACTTCTTCTCGGCCGCCACCGGCATGGCCGTCGCCTTTGCCCTGATCCGCGGCTTTTCCGCGCGTTCGGCCCACACCATCGGCAACTTCTGGGTCGACCTGACCCGCTCGACACTGTATGTGCTGCTGCCGTTGTCGCTGCTGTTTTCCGTGTTCCTGATGGGGCAGGGCGTGATCCAGAATTTCTCGGCTTACCAGGAAGTGCAACTGGTCGAACCGGTCACCTATTCGGCGCCCGCCACCGGCGCCGATGGCCAGCCCGTGAAGGATGCGCAGGGCGCTCCCGTGATGCAGAGCGCCGTCGCAAGCACGCAGTCCATCGCCATGGGCCCGGTGGCCTCGCAGGAAGCGATCAAGCTGCTCGGCACCAATGGCGGCGGCTTCTTCAACGCCAATTCGGCCCACCCGTTCGAGAACCCGACCCCGCTGTCGAACTTCGTCCAGATGCTGGCCATCTTCCTCATTCCTGCAGGGCTGTGCTTCGCTTTCGGGCACATGGTCGGCGATACGCGCCAGGGCATTGCCGTGCTGGCGGCGATGGGCCTGATCTTTGTTGCCGCCACCCTGGTCGTGCTGGGCGCCGAGCAAAGCGCCCATCCGCAGCTGGCGGCGCTCGGCGTCGACCAGGCGGCCAGCGCCGTGCAGGCCGGCGGCAACATGGAAGGCAAGGAAACCCGCTTCGGGATCTCGGCCTCGAGCCTGTTCGCCGCCGTCACCACCGCCGCCTCGTGCGGCGCCGTGAACGCCATGCACGACTCGTTCACGCCGCTCGGCGGGATGGTGCCGATGCTCCTGATCCAGCTGGGCGAAGTCGTGTTCGGCGGCGTCGGCTCCGGCCTGTACGGCATGCTGGTGTTCGCCATCCTGGCCGTCTTCATCGCCGGCCTGATGATCGGGCGCACCCCGGAATACCTGGGCAAGAAGATCGGCAGCTACGAAATGAAGATGACCTCGATCGCGGTGCTGGTGACGCCGGTGCTGGTGCTGGCCGGTACGGCCATCGCCGTCATGCTCGACGCCGGCAAGGCCGGCATCGCCAACCCGGGCGCGCACGGCTTCTCCGAAATCCTGTACGCCTTCAGTTCGGCCGCCAACAACAACGGCAGTGCCTTTGCCGGCCTGTCGGCCAACACGCCCTTCTATAACACCATGCTGGCCATCGCCATGTGGTTCGGGCGTTTCGCCGTGATCGTGCCGATCCTGGCGATTGCCGGTGCGCTGGCGGCCAAGCCGCGCCTGGCCGCCAACCCGGGCACGATGCCGACCCACGGTCCCGTGTTCATCGGCCTGTTGATCGGTGTCGTGCTGCTCGTCGGCGTGTTGAACTATGTTCCCGCCCTGGCCCTGGGCCCGGTGGTGGAACACCTGCAGCTTTATACGGAGTAACGATTCATGGCCCCGGAGTCCACGATGTCCCAAGCAAAAACCCTGCCGCTGGCAGCAACGCCACGCAAGGCGCTCACCCTGTTCGACGCCAGCCTGTTCAAGCCGGCGGTCGCCGACGCCTTCCGCAAGCTCGATCCGCGCGTCCAGGCGCGCAGCCCGGTCATGTTCGTCGTCTATGTCGGCAGTATCATGACGACGCTGATGTATTTCCTGTCGCTGGGCGACCCCGGCGCGACCGACAGCGGCTTCATCCTGGCCGTATCGGTCTGGCTGTGGTTCACCGTCCTGTTCGCCAATTTCGCGGAGGCCCTGGCCGAGGGCCGCAGCAAGGCCCAGGCGGCATCGCTGCGCGGCCTGAAGCAGGCCGTCATGGCCAAGAAGCTGGCCACGCCGAAGCACGGCACCGGCTGGCTCCCCGTGCCTGGCGCCGACCTGCGCAAGGGCAATATCATCCTGGTCGAGGCCGGCGACGTGATCCCGATCGACGGCGAGGTCATCGAAGGCGTGGCCTCGGTCGACGAAAGCGCGATCACGGGCGAGTCCGCGCCCGTCATCCGCGAATCCGGCGGCGACTTTTCCGCCGTGACCGGCGGCACCCGCGTGCTGTCGGACTGGCTGGTGGTGCGCGTCAGCGTCAACCCGGGCGAAACCTTCCTCGACCGCATGATCTCGATGGTCGAAGGCGCCAAGCGCCAGAAGACGCCAAACGAAATCGCGCTGACCATCCTGCTGGTGGCCTTGACCATCGTGTTCCTGGTCGTGACCGTGACCCTGCTGCCGTTCTCGCTGTTCGGCGTCGGCGCGGCCGGCAGCGGTTCGCCGGTCAGCGTCACCGTGCTGATCGCGCTGCTGGTATGCCTGATTCCGACCACGATCGGCGCCTTGCTGTCGTCGATCGGCGTGGCCGGCATGAGCCGCATGATGGGCGCCAACGTGATCGCCACCTCGGGCCGCGCGGTCGAGGCGGCTGGCGACGTCGACGTGCTCATGCTGGACAAGACCGGCACCATCACCCTGGGCAACCGCCAGGCCGCGGACTTCTTCCCGGCGCCGGGCGTGACCCAGCAGCAGCTGGCCGATGTCGCACAACTGGCTTCCCTGGCCGACGAGACGCCCGAGGGCCGTTCGATCGTGGTGCTGGCCAAGCAGCGCTTCAATATCCGCGAACGCGAGATGGCCAGCCTGCATGCGGTCTTCATTCCGTTCAGCGCCAATACCCGCATGAGCGGCGTCGACATCGGCGAACGCCTGGTGCGCAAGGGCGCGGCCGATGCGGTGCGCAAGCACGTGGAGGCGCTGGGCATGCCGTACCCGGCCGAATTGGAACGCCTGGTCGAGGACGTGTCGCGCCGCGGCAGCACCCCGCTGGTGGTGGCCGATGGCGGGCGCGTGATGGGCGTGGTCGAACTCAAGGACATCGTCAAGGGCGGCATCAAGGAGCGCTTCGCCGAGCTGCGCCGGATGGGCATCAAGACCGTCATGATCACCGGCGACAACAAGCTGACCGCCGCCGCCATCGCCGCCGAAGCGGGCGTCGACGATTTCCTGGCCGAAGCGACGCCCGAGGACAAGCTCAAGCTGATCCGCGACTATCAATCGGAAGGCCGGCTGGTCGCGATGACCGGCGACGGCACCAACGACGCGCCGGCGCTGGCCCAGGCCGACGTCGCGGTGGCGATGAATTCGGGCACCCAGGCCGCCAAGGAAGCGGGCAACATGGTCGACCTCGATTCGAACCCGACCAAGCTGCTCGAGATCGTCGAGATCGGCAAGCAGATGCTGATGACGCGCGGTTCGCTGACCACGTTTTCGATCGCCAACGACATCGCCAAGTATTTTGCGATCATCCCGGCCGCCTTCGTCGGCACCTACCCGCAGCTGAAAGCGCTCGACGTGATGAACTTGAGCAGCCCGGACTCGGCCATCATGTCGGCCGTGATCTTCAACGCCCTGATCATCATCGTCCTGATCCCGCTGGCACTGAAGGGCGTGCGCTACCGCGCCATCGGCGCGGCCGCTCTGCTTCGCCGCAACATCCTGGTCTACGGCGTGGGCGGCATCCTGCTGCCGTTCGCCGGCATCAAACTGATCGACATGCTGCTGTCGGCCCTCCATCTCGTTTAAAGGAAACACGTCATGACATCCACACTGCGTCCCGCCCTGGTCTTGTTCGGCGCGCTCACGCTGCTCGTCGGCGGGCTGTATCCGCTGGCGGTTACGGGAATCGGCCGCGTCGCCTTCGCCGACGAAGCGGCCGGCAGCCTGGTAACGCGCGGCGGCAAGGTGGTCGGCTCCGCGCTGATCGGCCAGCAGTTCAGTTCGCCGCGCTATTTCTGGGGCCGGCCGTCGGCCACCGGACCGATGCCCAACAACGCCGCCGGCAGTTCCGGCTCCAATCAGGGGCCGCTCAATCCGGCGCTTCCCTCCGCCGTGGAAGGGCGGATCGCCGCGCTGCGCGCGGCCGATCCCGGCAACACGGCGCCGGTGCCGGTCGACCTGGTCACGGCCTCGGCCAGCGGACTCGATCCCGAGATCAGCCTGGCCGCGGCGCGCTACCAGGCAGGCAGGGTCGCCGCAGCGCGTAAAATACCGCGTGCCCAGGTCGACGAACTGGTCGCGAAACACACGGCCGGGCAGGTCCTGGGCTTCTTCGGCGAAGCCCGGGTCAATGTGCTGGCATTGAACCTGGCGCTCGACGGCGAGCCGCAGGCGCGTCGTTGACCCCGCGAGGAGCAAGCTGCCGATGATCCCCAACGAAGACCGGCGTCCCGACCCGGATGCGCTGCTGGCCCAGGTGCAGGACCAGGAGCGCAAGAATGCGCGCGGACGCCTGCGCATCTACTTCGGGGCGTCGGCCGGGGTCGGCAAGACCTATGCGATGCTGGCCGCCGCGCGCAAGCTGCAGGCCGAAGGGCGCGCGCCGCTGGTCGGCGTGATCGAGACCCATGGCCGGGCCGACACCGCGGCCATGCTCGAGGGACTGGAACAGCTGCCGCCGGCGCAGATCGGCTACCGCGGCAAGTCGCTCGCCGAATTCGACCTCGACGCCGCGCTGGCGCGGCGTCCGGAACTGATCCTGATCGACGAGCTGGCGCATTCGAACGCGCCCGGCTCGCGCCATCCGAAACGCTGGCAGGACGTCGAGGAACTGCTCGACGCCGGCATCGACGTGTTCAGCACGGTCAACGTGCAGCACCTGGAAAGCCTGAACGATGCGGTCGGCGGCATCACCGGCATCCGCGTGGCCGAAACGGTGCCCGATACCGTCTTCGACGCGGCCGACGAAGTGGTGCTGGTCGATATTCCCGCCGACGAACTGCTGGCGCGCCTGAAGGGCGGCAAAGTGTATCGCGTGCCCCAGGCCGAGCGCGCGGCCCGCAATTTTTTCCGCAAGGGCAACCTGATCGCGCTGCGCGAACTGGCCCTGCGCCGCACCGCCGACCGCATCGAGGACGACGTGCGCGCCTACCGCGTCGAACAATCGATCGATACGGTCTGGAAGACGGCCGGCGCCTTGCTCGCCTGCGTCGGCCCGCAGCCCGGCGACGAGCATGTGGTGCGCGCGACGGCGCGCCTGGCCGGGCAACTGGGCGTCGACTGGCACGCCGTCTACGTGGAAACGCCCCGGCTGCAGCGCCTGCCCTCGGGGCGGCGCGAAAGCGTGCTGCTCACACTCAAGCTGGCGCAGGACCTGGGCGCCCGCACCGCGGTGCTGGCCGGCGCCGAGGCCGGCGCGGCCATCGTCGATTATGCGCGCGAGCACAACCTGTCGAAGATCGTCCTCGGGCGCGCCCGCGGACGCACCGCATGGCCCTGGCGCGTGCCGCAGGGGCGGCGCATCGCGGCGATCGCGCCGGATATCGACCTGGTCGAAGTCGGGGCGGCGCCCGGCGCGCCCCCATCCGCGGCGCGGCCGGCCGCGACCCCGGCGTTCAGGAGCCGGCGCCCGTGGATCGCCGGCGCCATCGCCGCGGCCAGCAGCCTGGCCACCGCGCTGCTGGCGACGCCGCTGTTGCCCTACCTCGACCTGGCGAATATCGCGATGCTGTTTTTGCTGGTGGTGGTGCTGGTGGCGGTGCGCCTGGGCCGCGCCGCCTCGGTCGTCGCCACCTGCGTGAGCGTGGCCTGCTTCGACTTTTTCTTCGTCCAGCCGCGTTTTTCGTTCGCCGTGTCCGACCTGCAGTACGTGGTCACCTTCGGCGTGATGCTGGCGGTGGGACTGATCACCGGCCACCTGACGGCGGGCCTGCGCTTCCAGGCCCATGTCGCGGCGCACCGCGAACGGCGTTCGCGCGTCCTGTACGAATTTGCGCGCGAACTGTCCGGGGCCTTGCAGACCGAGCAGGTGGTGGAGGCGACGCGCGACTTCATCGGGCGCACCTTCCGCGCCAGGGCAATCCTGCTGGTGCCCGGTCCCGACGACCGGCTGCAGATGCCGGCCGCGGCCGCGGGTGCGGACGCCCCCGACCTGGGCATCGCGCAATGGGCCTACGACCACGCCGAAAGCGCGGGCCTGGGCACCGACACCCTGCCGGCCAGCCCCCTGTTCTACCTGCCGCTGGTGGCGCCGATGCGCACCCGGGGCGTGCTGGCCATCGCGCCGGAACAACAGCGCTGGATCCTCATTCCGGAACAGCGCGAGCAGCTCGATACCTTCGCCGCGCTGGCCGCCATCGCGCTCGAACGCGTCCACTACATCGACGTGGCGCAGGCGGCGCTGGTCAATATCGAGACCGAACGCCTGCGCAATTCCCTGCTGGCGGCGCTCTCGCACGACCTGCGTACACCGCTCACCCTGCTCGTTGGACTGTCCGAATCGCTCACGCGCGCGAAGCCGGCCTTGCCGCCGGCCCAGCTGGTGCTGGCCGAAGGACTGCATGACGAGGCGTTGCGCATGAGCGCGCTGGTGGCCAACCTGCTCGACATGGCGCGCCTCCAGAGCGGCCAGGTCAAGCTCAACCTGGAGTGGCAGGCGCTCGAGGAAGCCGTCGGCACGGCCCTGCGCCTGTGCGCCGCGCCGCTTGCCGGCCACCGGGTCACGACCGCCATTCCGGCCGATTTCCCGCTGGTGCGCTTCGATGCCGTGCTGCTCGAACGGGTGTTGTGCAACCTCCTCGAAAACGCCGCCAAGTACACACCGCCCGGTTCGGCGATCGACATCGCCGCCGGACTGCACGGCGCCTGGGCCACGCTGACGGTGTCCGATAACGGCCCGGGCGTTGCGCCGGGGCGCGAGGAGGAGATGTTCGACAAATTCACGCGCGGCGAAAGCGAGTCCGCGCGCACCGGGGTCGGCCTGGGCCTGGCAATTTGCCGCGCCATCGTCGAGGCCCATGGGGGCCGCATCCGCTACGCCAGGTCGGCGCAGGGCGGCGCCTCGTTTATCATCATGCTTCCATTGGGCCAGCCTCCGGCCACGCCCGACCTCGACATCGAACCGGACAAGCTTCCATGACAGATACCCCACCCCTCGCATTGCTGGTCGAAGACGAGCCGCAGATCCGCCGTTTCGTACGCGCCGCGCTCGAGGAGGAGGGCTGGCAGGTGCATGAGGCGGAGACCGTCCGGCGCGGCCTGATCGACGCCGGCACGCGCAGCCCCGACCTGGTCATCCTCGACCTCGGCTTGCCCGATGGGGACGGCATCGACTTCATCGGCGAGGTGCGCAAATGGTCGGGCGTGCCGGTGATCGTGCTCTCGGCGCGCGCCGGCGAAGCCGACAAGATCGGCGCCCTGGACGCCGGCGCCGACGATTACCTGACCAAACCGTTCAGCGTCGGCGAACTGCAGGCGCGGGTGCGGGCGACCCTGCGCCGGCGCCGCCCGGCCGAGTCCGGCAACGC
>Ga0213835_101887_pt1 | contig 11152 bp, 6 predicted proteins | sample SWPATP01_FD_160576 | JGI IMG/M metagenome (GOLD analysis project Ga0213835, IMG submission 160576) | Coastal seawater microbial communities from Marineland, Florida, United States - SWPA TP0 #1 | ecosystem: Environmental > Aquatic > Marine > Coastal | place: USA: Florida | collected 2016-08-05
GACCGTGAGACGTCCACGACGGTCGGTGGGCAGCGCCACCGACGGTTCCACGCGATCACCCGGGCCGAGGCCCGGCACGGCGATCGGCACGATGCGCTCGCCCACCGGCAGGTCGACGACCGTACCGAACGAGCGCCGCGACGTCGGGTTGGACACGAGCAGACGCGCCGTCGCCTCATCGCCGACGGCAACGCGCGCGGGCGGCGGCACGAGCTCGAAACGCAGGCGGATGCGGCCCACCAGGTAGGCAATCGCAACGAGCGTCAACGCCGCGCCGACGGCACCGGCGAGAACCAACTCCGTCCAGCCCCAGGAGTAGCCCGCGAGGAGCACCAGAGGGGAGCCGGCAATGACCGTCCAGCCGAGCGGGGTGACGACGGAGGATGCAGCGCGGGCTGTGCGCGAAGCGCCGCGCCCGACCGCGCGAGCGAGCCGCACGAGGGTGACCAGGGCATCCGCCGACCAGCCAGTGCGCTCGCCGACCAGCCGCGTGCGCGCCGTCGTGACGGTCGAGCCGCCCGACGAGCCGGTGACCTCGCGGGTCGCGGTGGACCGCGGCGACGACCCGTCGGTCACACGGCGACCCGGTCACTCGGCGGGGCAGTCTCCAGAACGATCTGGGCGACAACGGACGCTTGCGTGACGCCGTCGAACTCGGCCTCGGGGTCGAGCACGAGCCGGTGGGCGAGTACGGGCTCGGCGAGCGACTTCACGTCGTCGGGGATCACGTAGTGGCGCCCGTCGAGAGCTGCGAAGGTCTTCGCACAGCGCACGAGTGCTAGCGCACCGCGCACGCTCGCGCCCAAGCGCACATCGGCCTGGGCCCGAGTCGCCTCGACGAGACGCGCGACGTAGTCGCCGATGACGGGGTCAACGTGCACCGTGCGGGCCGCGTCGATCATGCTGCGCACAGTGTCGAGGTCGATGACGGGCTCGAGCACGGTAGCGCGTGGACCCGATGCGCCCGAGAGGATGCGGACCGTAGAGGCATGGTCGGGATAGCCAATCGCCGTGCGGATCAGAAAGCGGTCGAGTTGCGCTTCGGGCAGCCGGTACGTGCCCGCCTGCTCAATCGGGTTCTGGGTGGCAATCACGAGGAAGGGCGCCTCAACGGGGTGGGAGGTGCCATCGATCGTGACGTGGCCTTCCTCCATGACTTCCAGCAGAGCCGACTGCGTCTTGGGGCTCGCTCGGTTGATCTCGTCGGCGAGCACGACGGTCGCGAAGACGGGGCCCGGATGAAAGGAGAACTCGCCGGTCCGCTGGTCGTACACGGTGATTCCGGTGATGTCACCCGGCAGAAGGTCGGGAGTGAACTGCACGCGCTGCGTGGTTCCCCGGATACTCTCGGCGAGGGCGCGCGCGAGCGAGGTCTTGCCTGTTCCTGGGACGTCTTCGAGAAGGAGGTGACCCTCGCTGAGCATCGCGGTGAGGCCAAGGCGCACCACATACGACTTGCCGAGCAACACGGTTTCAACATTCGTCACGATTCGCTCGGCGAGGCCCGAAAACCACTGGGCTTGCTCGGGAGTCATCGTCATGGCGCGTTCCTTCGTCGGTGTCGGCAGCGAATCATGGTCGGTAGATCCGCGTGTAGCTCGTATCTCCCACGCTAACGGTGACCTCGAGTCGTGGGTCGGAGGACTCGGGCGCGGCGATCTCACACGACCCCGACTCGAGGGTGAGTGGCTCGTCGTCGGCCTCCGCTCTACAGAGGTATTCCACCCCGGTGTACGCCGGCCGGTTGCCCACATCGATAGGCGTCCAGGTGATGCGTGCGGTTCTGTCGAGCTCTGGATCCTCGGTGATCGTGAACGTCGGCTGTACGTCAATACGGACAGCCACGGGGATCTCGAAGGTGCTCGACCATGGTCCGCAGTTCATGGCAGCACCGTCACGACACACGCGAACGTCAACACCGAGGGCTCGTCCGTAGTGGCGCAGGCCATCCTGCGGAGTAATCGGCAACGCCGTCGGCGTCGAGGGGGCGGAACTCACGCCTCCACCGACGTAGCGGTACTGCACGAACGGAATCGGTTCGCCAGGCACCGCGGTGGTTACCGATGTGATCCGTGTCTCCCAGCGGCCGGGCGCGACCTCGACGACGCCAGTGGCAGTGATCGATGTGACGCGACCGGGTTGCGCGACCGTGCGCGCGGTCGTTTCTGGGCTTTGCGTGCATCCCTGACCGTTGTGCGCGTAGACGACGACGCGATACGTCCGGTCACCCGGAAGCCCCGTGATGGTGTGCGACGTCGCGTCGCCCGCTACCCGCGTCGTCCCGGCCGGGGGCGACAGGGTGGGCGCCCCCTCGTCGACGCCGGTGACCACGCAGGACGGCGGCGCCTCGCCCCCGTCCGTGTGCCAGACGTAGAACCGGTCGATCGGGCGGCCGTTTGCGCCAAAGGCTCCGCCCCAGTTGACCTGAATGCTCTGGCCATCGGCCGGGCTCGCCGGGTTGCCGGACTGTTCGGCGGAGGGGGCACCTAAAACGAGGGGCGCGCCGGCCGGCGCGCCGGAGGTCTCGGCGCTGTTCCAATTCGTGAGGGGACCGAACGCCTCGTTGCGCGCACTCACCGTGATGGCGTAGTTGGTGCCGTTTTGCAACGCTCCCGTGTCCACGACGTTGACCCAGTAGGGCGTGCCGACCGGGTCGCTCGCCAATACGGTCACCTCGCGTGTGACGGGCCCGACGCTCACGATGTACCGCCGGATGGGTGAGGCAGACGCCGGCTGCGCCGGCTTCGTCCAGCCCACGCGCATGCCCCGGTCGAGCGGCGTCCGCGTCAGCGCATCGGGCGCCGGCGGAACGAGGTCGGACCACACGGGGTCGGAGAGGGCTGTGGAGGAGCCCGCGCCCTGTGCGTTCACGGCGGCAACGGCGATGCGAACCCGGTTGTCTGGCCCGTTTCCCGGCGTCGGAACCGTGCAGGGCGATGCGGCGCAGGGCACGGTCGCGGTCACGGTGCCATCAGCGACCCGCGTGACGACGGCGTCAAACCGTTGAATTGGTGCGTTGTTCGACGTCCCCGGCTGCCAGGCGAGCACGAGCGAGCGGTCACCGAACTCTTGCACGCGCAAGCCGGTCACGGGGTCGGGCACGTCTTGCACCGAGATCCGCACGCTGCCCCACACATAGCGCTCAGGATCATCGGTCGCGTCGGCCACCTGGTACTCAAGCACGGTGTCACCCGGCGACGCGGTGGGCGTCACGCTCACTTGCAAGCGCTGCCCGTCGGACGTCGGTTCGATGGTCACGCCAGCCGGGATACCGGCATTGTCGAGCCCTCGGATGTCGACGACGCGCAAAGGAACGGAGGGGAACGGGTTCGTTGCCGCGTCGTTGCTCAGCACATCGACGGTCGTCGTCTGGCCGCGCGGCGCGATTGCCGCGTCGTCGGCGGGCCGGGCAAGGGGGCGCGTTGAGGGCACGACAAGCACGTCAATCCGACCCGGCGTGCCGTCGGCAACCGCATCCGCCACGCCGACAGGCACACCGAGCCGGGCCCCGCGGGGAACACCAGGCGCGACACTCACCACCGCTCGCTGACCGACAATCTCGACGGCGAGTCCGTCGGGCAACGCCTGGGTCAGCCGGAAGGTGAGCTCATCGAGATCGTCGGGGTAGGGGTAGGAGGTCACGCGAACAAGGTCAAGCTCGCGGCTCCCTCCGGGCTCGAGCTCAATCGTCGCACCGACGAGCACGGGCGGCTGATTTTCACGCGGGGTCACCTCGATGGGCAGCACGATCGTCGCTACGCGCCCCTCGGGGTCGCTTGCTGACGCACCGTCGGTCACCTCGAACGAGAGCGATGCCGGCCCGAAGTACAGGTCACTCGACCGGAATTGCAGGGTCTGCGCGTCGACGACGAGCGACGAGCCGTCGGCGTTCGTCGCGCGCACGGTGGCCGAGTCGGTGAGCTGAACCTGGCGTCCGCCCACCGCGATCACGTAGTCATTGATCGGAATTGTGACGGTCTGCTCACTCACGACCCGGATGCGCGGGGCACGCCGGTCGAGCTGCGGCAATGCGTCCGCCGTTCCGGGAACCCAGATGAAGGCGGTCCCGGTCACACTCGGGTCAGCGGGGTGCACGACCGAGAACGGGATGATTTGCCGCCGCTCCTCGACCGATACGCGAATCCGTCGATCGGGGAGCACAGTGCCCGCTAATTCGAACCCGGGCACCAATCGCACCCCGAGCGCGCCCACATCACCCTCCGCAAAGAAGGCCCGGGCGAGCACGTCAACGTCGACGCTGTCGCGGTCGAGGATGTCGGAGAGCGACAGCACGACGTCACCCGCGGTCGGGGCCAATAGCGGAGCATCCGCAACCACGTTCACGGTCACAAACGCCTGCGACGCCCCGCCGAACTCGTTTTCGATCGAGTAGATCGCGCCGTATGACCCGACCTCGGACGGGGGTGCGAGGCGCACGTAGCGCCCATCGACGATCTCGGCCGTGGTGCGGGAGTCCGTCGCTTCGACGGTCACCACCCGCAGCACCCCGCCGTCGGGGTCGGAATCGTTCTCGAGAACGGGGACGAGCACGGTCCCTCCGGGGCGCACGGTCACCTGATCGTCGTTGGCGACGGGGTTGCGTGCTCCTTCGAGCCGGGGGCTGATGCCCACGCGGATCGTCCCAGACGCCCGCGCACCCAGTGAGTCCACGACGGTGTAGCGGAACTCGTCGGTGCCCGCCGCGTACTCCCCCGCCTGGTAGTCGAAGAAGTCGATGCCCGAGTCGATGACAACCCCGCGCGACGGCGCCGTCTCCTGCCCGACGACCTGCACCGAGTCGCCGTCCGGGTCCATGTCGCCCACGGGAATGCGGATGCGCACGGTTTCGCCGGCGATCACACGAGCGGTGATCGTGCGAGGAACCGGGGGCGCGTTTGTGGCTTCGTCGACCTCGCGCACGCTGATACGAACGGTCGCCTGGGCTCGCTCGATGCCGAGCGGACCGAGCACCTCGTACACGGCGGTGAAGTCACCTGGCCGATCGGGGGCGAGGTACCGCAGGCGGTCGCCGCTGACGAAGAGGAGTCCGTCGTCCCCCTCTAGGCCGCGCACGAGCTGGGGATTCAGCGTGATCGGTTCGTCATCGGGATGCTCGTCGTTGTCGAGCACGGGGATGGTCACCGCATCGCCGACGCGGACGGTGACGGAATCGTCGTTCGCTATGGGGGGTTGCAGTGTTTCGGGCCGCGGAATCTCGATGACCGTGATGGTGCCGGCCGCATCGGCGAAGCCGTTCGACACGCGGTAGGCGATGTCGACTGGCCCCGATAACGGGCGCGTGAGGGAAATGCGCACGTCGCGCTGGTCGATAACCTCGGCTCGGATGCCGCTTCCGCTCGGCACATCGGTGACTCCCGTCACGACCAGTACACCGCCCGCGGGATCAATGTCGGTGGTGGCGACCGCAATTGTCGCGCTGCTCAGCGATCGCACGTATGCCGTCTTCGGCACCGTGATGGGCACCGCGAGGTCAGGGGGCGCGGACACGTCGACTCGCACGAGCCCGGTCGCTGTCTGGTCGCCATCGCTCACGACGTACTCGACGTAGTGCGTGCGCACCTCCTCGGAGGCGAAGCGGAAGAAGCCGCGCTCGAGTCTCGGCGTGATCGTCGCCCCGGCGCGCTCAGGCACCGACACCAGACGCAGCGTGCCGTTGCCGCCGCGAACAGAGCGCAGCGGCTCGATGCGCACCTCTTGGCCGGCGAAGGCCTGCACCGCGAAGGGTTCGGCGATGATCGGCACCTGGCCAGCGGGGCGCACCGTCACCGCAAGCTCGCCGTCGCCCGTGAGCGTGCCGTCGGAGACCCGCACCGGCACCGTGCGCAACTCGCCCACTCCTCCCCGCTCGGCAACCGTGACGCGCCCGTCCGGCCGGAAGGCAACCTGATCGGGGGATGCGATGCTCGCCTCCTCGAGGAAGATCGGGTCGCCGTCGGGGTCGACCCACTCGCCGAGCACGTTGGCCGACACTCGCCCGCCTTCGGCAACGGTGGTGCGCGCTGGCCGCACCTGGAACGGGGCGCCATTTTCGAACGGCTGCCGCACCGTCACGACGACGGTCGCGGAATCGGATCCTCCGCGTCCGTCGGTGATGGTGTAGCCGAAACTGATGACGCCGGAAGCATCGGGAGGCAGCGTGATCTGTACCTTCTGTGCGCTGTCAACGATGTCAAGACGCGCCACGGCGTCTTCGAGCTCGGTGACCTCGCTGATGACGAGAACGTCGCCGTTGGGGTCACTGTCGTTGAGCAGGACAGGGAGCACGGTGGATCGCCCAGGGCGTGCGCCGAACTCGTCGTCAACTGCCGTTGGGGGCTGCTGCACGCGCTCCGTCTCCGGCGGCACGTCGAGCGAATCTATGACCTCGTCGCGGTCATCGCGCTCTTGGGCGACGAGGTCATCCCAGTTGTCAATCAGTGCGCCGGCACCGAGAACGTCCCACACGGCTCCCGAGCCCCGATCGTTCAGCACGACCCGATCGTCGCGAACAACAAACTCCAGCGTGTCACTGGGGAGCACGCCGGCGAGCGAGACCGAGGGCGGGCTTGCGCAGGAGCGCCATGCCGAGCCGTCGGCCCACGCGATCACCGTGCATCCATCAATCACGACCGGTGCCACCGGCGCCCCTGCGCGGTCATTCACGAGCGTTCGCACCTCGCCGGCAGTGTTCACCGCGACGGCCCCGAACGTCGTCGCGATGACGAGCTCGCTCGCGTGGTCGCTCGGCTGAGCGAGCGCAACCTCGCCGTCGCCCACCACGTCGGACAGGTCGACCGGATCGCCGTCCCGAAAAAGGGTGCGCGAGCTCGCGTCGTAGACCCACCAGCTCTCTGCGGCGATCGTCGCCGACAGCTCGCTGCCGTCAGACACCGGTATCTGCCAGGTCTCGGCGACTCGGTCGAGGCGCTCGGACTCGATCTGATAGACCTCGGCCGCTGAAGGGGAGGTGACGAGGAGCCCAAAACGTTCCGTCACGGCGACGCGTGAGCCGGGACCGAACGACAGAGGCGCAGCCCGGGTCGCGTCGAAATCGTCGAACAGCACCCACGGCACGGTCCACAGATCACCCGACGCTCCCGAGTGCACGATCACGGTCTCGCCGAGAAACTGCACATCGGCATCCGTGGGTGGCAGCGGGACCGAGAAGTCGACCTGCGCGCGGGCAACGTCCAGAACCTCGGCTGAGGCGTTTTGCTGATCGATGACGAGCACCTCGGCGCCGTGGTGGCGCACCTGAAGGTCAGACCCCTCGGCTTCGACCAGCGCTTCGAGGGCGCCGATCTGCACGTTCGCGCCGGCAACCGCCTGACGCTCACCGCTAGCCACCCAGAGAGCGCCGTCGTTGAGGTCAGCGCGCTGGGACTCGAATCCGTCGTACAGAATCGCGACGGCCGAGACCACCGCAGCAATAAGCGTGCCGCTGACCGCGCTCAACCAAGCGGACCGGCGGCGCGATGCCTGTCTCGTCGCGGCGGCGAGCACCATCAGCTACGCCCCATCCGTCTGGATGCACCGCTCGGCGCTCGCAGGACCAATGCGGCCTTCACGAGCCACCCGCACCACGATGCACACCCGCTGACCGGGTTCGGTGACGACGGCGAACTCGGAGGATCGTTGGATCGCCGGGGTGCCGTCGTCAACCCGCACGTGGTAGCTGTCCCCGACGGCGAGACCCGGATCGTCCCACAGGAAGGTGACCTCGGAGCCGTCAGCCTCAGCACGGATATCGCTCACCCGCGGGAGCGTTCCGTCTTCGTTCTGCACGGCCAGCCAGGTCGCCGTCGCGCCCAGCCCGACCACCACGAGGGCGACCAAAATTAGGGCGGTCGCGATGATGTTGGAGCGGCGCGACGTCGCACTGCGTCGACGGGTATCGGTGCCGGGCTGCGACGATGCGACGGTCTGGTCAGACTCTGGCGCACGACGGCGACGACGACGGGCCCTGCCAGCCACGGGCGTGCGTGGAGAAACGGCCCTGACCACCGTCTGCTATCCGGGGTCGCCGCTGATGGCGCGCGCCCAGTCGTCGAGCGCGATGTCAGCGTGAGTCGGGGCAAGCCCCAGCTCGGCTTCGATGCGTTGCAGGTCGCGGACAAGTTCAATGGCACTCTGCTGGCGCTTTGCGGGATCCTTGCTCATCCCCCGTCGCAACACGGCCTCGAAGGACGCGGGGACGTCGTCGCGGCCAATCGCGGGTAGGCGCGAACGCGTGATGCGCGAGATTAGGTCATTCGTCTCGTTGGCCCCGCCCGGTTGTTCGAATGGCGACCGCCCGGCGATCAGGGAGTACAGCGTGGCAGCCAGCGACCAGATCTCGCTCGCGATCGTGCCCGTCGTTTCGTCGAGAAGCACCTCGGGCGCTGACCAGGGCACCGACATGCCGACGGTCTCTGCGGCGTCGGGAGCCGCGCCGAGGCTCGACGCGATACCGAAGTCGCTCAACACCGGGTGCCCGAACAGCGTCGTCAGGATGTTGGAGGGCTTGATGTCTCGGTGCAGGACCCCGCTGCGGTGCGCCGTCTCAATCGCGCTGCCAATCTGTACGCCTATGCGCAAGACCTCGGCGACCGGAATTCGCTCAGAACGAAAACGGTCCGCAAGCTGCGCGCTGCACAGTTCCATGACGAGGTACGGCCGACCGTCGGCCGAGATGCTCGCCTGATACACGGTGAGAATTCCGGGGTGAGACGACAACTGAGCCATGAGGTTCGCCTCAACCTGGAACATGCGCCGCACGCTCTCGGTGACGACGTCGGCGAGCATGACCTTGACCGCCACCTGACGTCTCGGCATGTTCTGTTCGTACAGAAATACGTCGGCAAAGCCGCCGGTGCCCAGAAGGCGCACGTGCGTGAACCCGGGCAGGATCGGAGGCGCTGACGGCCGACGGTGCACCACGAGACCCCCCTCCCGGTGTGATTGCGTCAAGTGTAGGAGGTGTGCTCAGCTCGCGGTGGCAGGGGCGCGTACCACGTCGATCACAATCAGCGTGATGTTGTCGCGGCCACCCTGCGCGAGGGCCGCGTCGAGTAGCGCGTTGGCCGTCTCGCGCGCACTCAGCCGCGCGGCGAGATGCAGACGAAGGCGCTCGTGCGGCACCTCTTTGGTGAGCCCATCGGAGCAAATCAGCAGGCGCATGCCCGTGTCGATCGGCAGCTCGACGAAGTCAATGTCGGGCTCGAGCGAGAAGCCCACTGCGCGGGTGATGACATTCGCCTCGGGGTGAGCGTCGGCGTCTTCGGCCGCGATCTCGCCGGCGGCGACGAGTTCTTGAACGAGCGAGTGGTCGACCGTCACCTGGCTGAGCTCGTTTCCGGTGAACGCGTAGACGCGTGAGTCTCCGACATTGAACACGGTCAGCCGTGCACCCGTATCGTCAGCAGACAGCGCGACGCCCGTGACGGTGGTGCCGATGCCCCGCTCCTCCTCGTCAAGGTCGTGGATATCCCACGTAGCGCGATGCAGGGCGTCAGCGATCTCGTCGCGACCCACGAAGTCGCCGGTCGCGGCTGCCTGGAGCCGGCGCACGACGGCGTCGCTGGCGCGGTCGCCGTGCAGGTGGCCGCCCATGCCGTCGGCCACCGCGAACAGGGGCACGTCGGCGAGATAGCTGTCTTCGTTGTGTGCCCGGCGGTAGCCGACGTGGGTGACGCCGTGCCAGGCGAGCTCGATCGCCCCAGACCGCGACGGCAGCCCATGGATATGGCGCACAGTGCTGCGGCCGATGGCGGTCACGACGACTCCTCGTGGGCAGACGGGTTCGGGCGGAATTCGAGGACGATGCCGTCACCGAGGTCGACGGCGGTGTCGGCCAGAACGGCACAGGACTCACCAGGCCGGAGCCGTCGGGGAGGCCCGGATGCCCAGTGTACGTGAAGTCCGTTCGTCGACCCGAGGTCGCTCACCACGAGGGTCTGGCCGAGCTGCTCGATGCGCGCGTGCGTCGAGGAGATCCCCACACGGTCGCGCGGCACGACGAGGCGGCGGGGGTCGGCCCCGGAGGGCACCCGCGGGCCGGCCGGCGCGCGCCCGACGATGACCGGACGGTCGAGGGGCACGACCGTGGTCGTGCCGCGCACCGCGAGCATCCACCGGGCGGTGTCGACCGCCGACTGCTCCGTCGCGCGACCACCATCGTCCGCGTCGTCGTCAGCAGCGTGGCGCACGGCGCGCACACCCGGAAGCGAGCGCAGCACCTCGTCGACCGCAACGCTGACGGGGCGCTCAGCCGTCGATTCACCCGGCTCGACCAGTCGGATGATCGTGTCGTCCACATCGCGCCGGTCGCCAGGGTCATGGTCGTCAGCGCGCACCCCGTCACGCTACCCCCAAGTCAGCCCTCGCCGAGGTAACTCATCACGTGCTTGATGCGGGTGTAGTCCTCGAAGCCGTAGTGCGAGAGGTCTTTGCCGTAGCCCGAGTGTTTGAAGCCGCCGTGGGGCATGTCGCTCACGAACGGAATGTGCGTGTTGATCCACACGCAGCCAAAGTCGAGGTCGCGGCTGAAGCGCATCGCTCTGGCGTGGTGATCGGTCCATACCGACGCGGCCAGCGCGTAGCGAACGCCGTTCGCCAGGGCGAGGGCCTCCTCGTCGGTGCGGAACGTCTGGACGGTGAGTACGGGGCCAAAGATCTCCTCCTGCACGGCCTCGTCGTTCTGGCGCAGGCCCGTCACGATCGTGGCCTCGTAGAAGTAGCCGCGATCGCCCTGACGCGCGCCCCCCGCCGCGATATCGGCGTGCGCCGGCAGCCGGTCGACGATGCCCGAGACGCGGGCAAGCTGGTCAGCATTGTTGAGGGCGCCGTAAAGAATGCCCTCATCGTGCGGGGCGCCGGTGCGCGCGTGGCTACGAGCGCGGGCGACCAGCGCCGCGACAACGTCGTCGTGCACTGACTCGTGCACGATGACGCGCGTGGCCGCCGTGCAGTCTTGACCGGCGTTGAAGTAGGCAGCCAGCACGAGGCCCTCGGCGACCTTCTCAGGGTCGGCGTCGGGAAACACGATGGCCGGCGCCTTTCCGCCCAGCTCGAGGTGTACCCGCTTGAGATCGTCGGCGGCCGCCCGCGCGACCTGCATGCCGGCCCGCACCGAGCCGGTGATCGCGACCATCTGAGGGGTGGGGTGCTGCAG
>Ga0213835_101888_pt1 | contig 11148 bp, 8 predicted proteins | sample SWPATP01_FD_160576 | JGI IMG/M metagenome (GOLD analysis project Ga0213835, IMG submission 160576) | Coastal seawater microbial communities from Marineland, Florida, United States - SWPA TP0 #1 | ecosystem: Environmental > Aquatic > Marine > Coastal | place: USA: Florida | collected 2016-08-05
ACCGCCGCGGAAATCGATGCCGAGATTCATGTTCATGGTGAAGAACAGGACAATGGCCAGCACCGAGACGATCGCCGACAGCGAGAAGGACCAGCGTCGCGCCCACATGAAGCGGAAGGAGGTGACCTCCGGGATGAACCTGACGATGCCGCGTGGCAGCTCTTTCGGCTTGCGATAGCGCAGCCAGAAGGCAATCAGCCAGCGCGTCACCAGGAAGGCGGTGAAGACGGTGGTGATGATGCCGATGGCGAGCGTGACGGCGAAGCCGCGTATCGGACCTGAGCCCAGATAGAACATGATCGCGGCGACGATGAAGGTCGTCACGTTGGCGTCGACGATGGTCGAGATGGCATTGCGGAAGCCCGAATCCAGCGACTGGATCATGGAGCGTCCCTGGGCCCTCTCCTCTCTGACGCGCTCGAAGATGATGATGTTCGAATCGACCGCCATGCCCATGGTGAGCACGATGCCTGCAATGCCCGGCAGGGTCAGCGTGGCGCCTAGTCCAGACAGTATCGCCACGATCAACGCCATGTTGGCGATAAGCGCGATATTGGCGATGACGCCCAGCGTGCCATACGCGATGACCATGAAAGCCAGCACGAGAACTGCGGCAATCATGGCGGCGATCTGACCGGCGGCAACGGAGTCGGCGCCGAGGCTCGGACCGACGGTCCGTTCCTCGATAATGGTTAGATCGGCAGGCAGAGCGCCCGCACGTAGCAGAACCGCGAGGTCGTTGGCCGACTGAACTGTGAAATTGCCCGAAATCTGGCCGGTGCCGCCCAGGATCGGTTCACGAATCTGCGGCGCGGAAATGACCTGGTTGTCGAGAATGATGGCGAACAGCCGACCGACATTTTGCTGTGTAGCCTGACCGAAGCGCGTGGCGCCCTGGCTGTCGAAGCGGAAGGAAACGACGGGTTCGTTGGTGCGCTGGTCGAAAGTTGCCTGGGCATCGACAAGGTTCTCACCGGCAACGATGGCGCGGTTTTCGATCAGATAGGGAACCGGCGGTTCGTCCGTCGAATAGAGAATGCGGGTGCCGGGCGGCGGTCGCGTGTCGATCGCTTCCTGCACGGGCATGGACTGGTCGACCATCTGGAAGGTCAGTTGCGCCGTCTGGCCGATGATCTCCTTCAGTCGCTCGGGATCGTCGAGACCCGGAACCTGAACGAGAATGCGCTCGGTCCCCTGGCGCTGGATGATCGGCTCGGTAGTGCCGAGTTCGTTGACACGACGCCCGACGACCTCGATTGACTGCGACAGCGCCGTATTGATGCGGTAATTGATGCCTTCTTCCGTCAGCGTGAACCGGAACAGCCCCGGTTCGGGCTCCGACATCGCCAGTTCCGTGACAACACCGGTACCGAACATGCCGGAGGAAACCGGTTCGGTCAGTGCGGCTAGGACCTCACGCGCCTGGGCAATCGCCTCCTCGTCGCGCACCCGCACCTGAACGGTGCGACCGCTTTCAGACAGGCCCGTGTAGCCGATGCGGGCGTCGCGCAGGACCACACGCACTTCGTCGCGAGCCGAATCAAGCCGATCCTCGATCAACTCGTTGCGGTCGATTTCCAGCAGGATGTGAGAGCCGCCCTGAAGATCAAGGCCGAGCGTCATCTGGCGCTTGGGCATCCAGTCCGGCAGGCCGGCCAATGTCGACTGGTTGATGAGGTTCGGGGCCGCAAACACGATGCCGATCAAAACGATCAGCCAAATGGTCACGGACTTCCAGGGCGAAAAATAGAGCATCTTGTCTCGTCTATCCGGAGAGCCCGATGGCGGGTGCCACGGGCTGCTCCAATTCAGTTCCGCCGCGAATGCGTTTATTTCTTGGCGGCAGGCTTCGAAGTCGAGCGGGTTGAACGACGCGCGGTGCTCTTGGCCGCCGGCTTGGCCTCGGGCTCGGGCTTGGTGTTCTCGTTGGCAACCGGCTCACCCTTCACCCGGACATCGGCGATCATGCCGCGGATCGAGGTCACCTTGGTGCCGCCTCCGAGATCGATCTCGAGTTCGTTGTCATCGATCACCCGCGTGACCTTGCCGATCAGACCGCCGCCCGTCACCACCGTATCGCCACGTCGAATGGCCGCGATCATCTCCTGACGCCGTTTCATCTGCTGGCGTTGCGGCCTGATAAGCAGGAAATACATGATCACGAAGATGAGGACGAACGGCAGAAGGCTGATGAATACTTCCGAACCGCCGCCGGTCTGTGCATAAGCGGGTGTCACGAACATGAACTTCTCCTGAAAATAGGCATGAACAAGCGGCGATGGCCGCGTCGGCCAAAGTTCGGCGGAATATAAGCAGTTGGCCCCTCAATGCAACCGCGAGAGCGACGCTTTTCGGCCTTAATCGACCGTGTTAGAGCGCTAAACAGACGGCGAGAGGAGATTTTCGGCAATGAAGGATGTCGCGGCCATCGAGGCCCTTAACGACAAGCTCGAACGGTTGATCCAGGCCGTGGCGATGCTTTCCCCGCCATCGCCCCCCGCCAGCGATCTCGAAGCAGCCGATTGCTTCGTGTGGGCTGCGGAGACCGGCACGCTGACGCCGGTACCGAAAGTCAACCGCGTCGCCTTCGAGTTGATCCGGGGGATCGACCGGGTTCGTGACATCCTGCTCGACAACACCACTCGTTTCGCGGCCGGTCTGCCGGCCAACAACGCGCTTTTGTGGGGCGCGCGCGGGATGGGGAAGTCGAGCCTGGTCAAGGCGGCTCATGCAGCAGTCAACGGACGCCAGGAAGAAGGTCGCGCACCTCTCAAGCTGGTCGAAATCCACCGCGAGGATATCCACACCCTGCCCGCGCTTCTGACCATCCTGAAGGGGGCAGCGTTCCGCTTCATCCTGTTTTGCGACGACCTGTCCTTCGATCAGGACGACACATCCTACAAGTCACTCAAGGCGGCGCTGGAGGGTGGCGTCGAGGGCCGGCCGGAGAACGTCATCTTCTATGCCACATCGAACCGGCGACATCTGCTGCCGCGCGACATGATCGAGAACGAGCGCTCGACGGCGATCAACCCTTCCGAAGCGGTCGAGGAAAAGGTGTCACTGTCTGACCGTTTCGGCCTGTGGCTCGGCTTCCACAAATGCTCGCAGGACGATTATCTGGAGATCGTCGAGGCCTATGTGCGCCACCACGATCTCGCCATTGAGGCCGAGGAACTGCGTCGCGATGCGCTCGAATGGGCAACGACGCGGGGCAGCCGCTCGGGGCGCGTCGCCTGGCAGTTCGTGCAGGATCTAGCGGGCCGTCTCGGATACAAGCTCAGGTCGGATTGATGATCAGCGGAAATCCGGCACGAAGACCGGGATATCGTCGAAATCATAGCCCAAACCGGCAGTGACCCCGTAATAGATGCCGACGAGGACCAGGCTGATCAGCGTGGTGACCAACAGCGCTCTGCCGATCCGGGGAAGGCTGGGCGCACTCTCGGTCGTGCCGAGCGTGATGTCGCTGCTTTCTTCCTGGGTGCGTACGCCGAAAGGCAGCACGGCAAACAGCACCAGCCACCAGACCACGAAAAAGACGGCAAATGCCGACAGGGCGCTCAACATGATTGCTTAACCTCGTTCAGACCTGTTCGAGTTCGACCAGCGTGCCCGCGAAATCCTTGGGATGAAGGAAGAGCACCGGCTTTCCATGGGCGCCGATCCTGGGCTTGCCGTCCCCCAGCACGCGCGCACCTTGCGCCTTCAGGCGCTCGGCGGACGCTTCGATATCCGTCACCTCGTAGCACAGATGGTGCATTCCGCCCGATGGATTCTTCGCGAGGAACGACGTGATCGGCGAATTATCGCCAAGCGGTTCCAGAAGCTCGATCTTGGTGTTGTCGAGTTCGATGAAGACGACCGTGACGCCATGTTCGGGCAATGCCTGCGGCTGAGAGACGCGGGCGGCCAGCGTGTCGCGATAGATCGCCGTTGCCGCCTCCAGATCCGGTACGGCGATCGCCACGTGATTCAACCGGCCGAGCATGCGTTCCTCCTGATCAGGTGACGAAAACCGTCACGATGGGTTTCTTGCCCCAGGCGTCGTTTGCAGCAGCCCGCACGGCACGACGGACCGCTTCCGACACGAGGTCCAGGTCCTTGCGCCGCACGCGGGGAATGCTCTCGACAGCGCCAATGGCTGCTTCCAGCATGAGGTCTTCCAGATCCTCGCCGCGCTCATCGGCACTGGGCAGCCCGATGGCGACCAGATCAGGATCGCCTTCAAGCTGGTAGCGATCATCGAGCACGACATTGACGGCAACATGGCCGGCAAAGGAAAGGCGCCGGCGATCGCGCACGCCGACGGCTTCGTCCGTGCCGATCAGCTTGCCGTCCTTGAAGATGCGGCCGAAGGGCACCTGGTCGATGATGTGCGGATCGCCCGGCGCCAGCAACAGCATGTCGCCGTTCCGCACCTGGATCGGACGCGGAATGCCGCATTGGCGCGCCAGCTCAGCCTGACCGGCCAGATGGGCGGCCTCGCCATGAACCGGCACCAGAATATGCGGGCGCACCCATTCATACATCTGCTTGAGTTCGATCCTGCGGGGATGACCCGAGACATGGATCAGCGCGTCTGTGTCCTCGATGACGCTGATCTCGCGGTCGATCAGCCGGTTCTTGATGTCGAGGATCGCGGTCTCGTTGCCGGGGATGACCCGCGAGGAAAAGACGACCGTATCGCCTGCAGCCAGTGCAATGTCGCGCATCTCGTCGCGGGCCAGCTTGGCAAGCGCCGCCCTGCCCTCGCCCTGGCTGCCGGTGCACAGCACGACAACATTCTCGCGCGGAATGTAGCCGTAATCGGACTCCGCCAGGAAAGGCGGCAGGTCTTCGAGATAGCCGAGTTCCTCCGCCACCGCGATGACACGATGCATGGAGCGGCCGAGCACCAGCACCTGGCGTCCCGCATCCCGCGCGGCCTCGGCAATGGAGCGGATACGCCCGACATTGGACGAAAAGGTCGTGACCACAACGCGGTGTTTCGCCGCCTCGATGACTTCGCGCAGACCGCGGCTGACCGCCATTTCCGATGGCGACTCGCCTTCGCGGAGCGCATTGGTCGAATCGCACATCATGGCTAGCACGCCCTCGTCGCCGATGGCGCGGAACCTTGCCTCGTCGGTCAACGGCCCGATCTCGGGCTCGGGATCTATCTTCCAGTCGCCAGTATGCAGCAGCGTGCCCAGCGCGGTTCGGATCGCGAGCGAAACGGGCTCGGGGATGGAGTGGGTGACGGCGATCGCCTCTATCTCGAAAGGCCCCACGGAGAAGCGGTCGCCAGCCTTGTATATGTTGACCGGGACTTTCGGTGCACCGGCCTCGCCCTCACGCTTGGAGGCAAGCATGCCGGCGGCGAACGGCGTCATCCAGACGGGCGCTTTCAGCCGCGGCCACAGGTCCAGCAACGCACCATAATGGTCTTCGTGGGCATGCGTGATGACGATGCCGGCGAGCTTGTCCAGATGCTCCTCGATGAAGCGGGTATCGGGCAGCACGAGATCGACGCCCGGCAGGGTCAGGTCGGGAAAGGTCACGCCACAATCGACGATCATCCAGGTCCGCGAATGGGCCGGGCCGAAGCCGTAGAGCGCGAAATTCATCCCGATCTCACCGACACCGCCCAGTGGGCAGAACACCAGCTGTGAATCGTCCTTGCGCGACATCGTCCCTCGCTTTCCTTCAGACCGCGGCTGCGGTCGCGACGGCGCCGAAATGCACATCGCCGGCCGCAATCGTCTCGATCGACCCATCCGCGGTACGGATGACAAAGCGGCAGTCCGCATCGATCGTCTCAAACGTGCCGTTCAGCACGCGTCCGCCCAGATTGACGGCCACCGGCGTGCCCGCCGCCGCCGCGCCGGCCAGCCAACGCCGCCTGATCTCGGCAACGCCTCCAGGCGACTTCCAGACCTCATAGGCCGAGGCCCACGCATCCGAAAGCGCCAGGAACACATCAGCCGCACTGCAGGCCGCGCCAAGATGGCGCAGCGATATTGCCGGATAGGGCAACCCCTCCGGATGGCTGACCACATTGACGCCGATGCCGATGGCGAGTGCAAGCCTGCCATCGGCCATCAGGCGCGATTCGAGCAGGATTCCCGACAATTTGCCGCCATCGAACAGCAGATCGTTGGGCCATTTCAGAACCAGCCGCCCACCGTCGGCAATTTCAGCGCCGTCAACGCCGACCCTTATGCGTCCCTCGGGCAGCAGTGCCGCCAGCGCCTCGGCCAGCGCCACGCCTGCCACGAAACCGAGCGTAGCAGCCCGACCCGGCTTTTCGTGGGTCACAAGGAGAAGCGTGGTGGCCAGATTTCCATTGCCATCCTGCCAGGCCCGGCCGCGCCGCCCCCTGCCCTCGGTCTGGTTGTCGGTGACAAACCAGCACGGTTCCTCGATACCAGCGCCGGCCTGCTCCAGGGCTACGGCATTGGTCGAACCAACCGCGTCAAAGGCTTGAAGGGCATATCCCTGCTGGATGGCGCGCGGCGCTAGCGAAAACCCCATCGCGCCGCGTCAGAAGAAGGTTCGAGCAGCGGTTTCCGCAATCGCGGCGATCGGACCGCCCACCAGCACGTAGAAGATCACGAAGATGCCGGAAGCGCCAAGAACAAGGCGCAGTTCACCCGCCATCGGCTCGAAGGCGACCGCCGGCTTGTCGAACCACATGATCTTGATGATGCGCAGATAGTAGTAGGCGCCAACCACGGAGGCGAGCACGCCGATGATGGCGAGCGCATAGAGCTCGGCGTTGATCGCGGCGAGGAAGACATACCACTTGGCCCAGAAGCCGGCGAGCGGCGGAATGCCGGCGAGCGAGAACATCAGCACCGTCATCAGCGTCGCCATCATCGGGCTGGTCTCGGCCAGGCCCGACAGATCGTCGATCTGCTCGACATTGCCCTCGCGCCGGCGCATCGCCAGAATGACGGCAAAGGTGCCGAGCGTCATGGCGAGGTAGATCAGCATGTAGATGATGACGCCGCGCACGCCTTCCTGGGTGCCGGCCGCAAGGCCGACCAGCGCGAAGCCCATATGCGCGATCGACGAGTAGGCCATCAGCCGCTTGATGTTGGTCTGACCGATGGCGGCAAAGGCGCCGAGGATCATCGAGGCAATCGAGATGAAGACCACGATCTGCTGCCAGTCGGGCGTGATCGGCTCGAACGCGCCCATCGTGACACGGACCAGCAGCGCCATGGCGGCCAGCTTGGGTGCTGCGGCGAAGAAGGCGGTCACGGGCGTCGGCGCGCCTTCATAGACGTCTGGCGTCCACATGTGGAACGGCACCGCCGAAATCTTGAAGGCAAGGCCGGCCATGACGAAGACCAGACCGAAGACGAGTCCGAGCTGACGCTCCCCACCGGTGAGCGCGGCCGCGATGGCATCGAAGCCGGTGTTGCCGGTGAAGCCGTAGACCAGCGACATGCCGTAGAGCATCATGCCCGAGGAGAGCGCGCCGAGGATGAAGTATTTGAGGCCCGCTTCGGTGGAGCGGACATTGTCACGATTGATGGCGGCCACGACGTAGAGCGCGAGCGACGACAGTTCCAGCCCGAGATAGAGCGAGATCATGTCGTTGGCCGAGATCATCAACAGCATGCCGAGCGTGGCGAGGATGATCAGGACAGGATACTCGAACTTGTCGAATTTCTCCGCCTTGGCAAAGCCGACCGACATGACGAGCGTCACCACCGATCCGATCAGCACCAGCACCTTGAACAGCCTGGCGAAGGGATCGTTCACGAAGGCGCCACCGAAAGCCTGACCGTCGCCGGACAGGAGCAGCACCCAGGCACCGGTGCCGATCAGCACGGCAACCGCCAGCCCGGTAACCAGCGTGTTGGCGCGCTTGCCGGAGAAGACGCCGACCATCAGCAAGACCATCGAGGCAACTGCCAGGATGAGTTCGGGCGTCGCCAGTATCAGGCTCGATTGGAGTTCTGCCGTCGTCATGAGACCGATCCTATGGCTGCACGGCGGCGCTACGGGCGCCTTCCAGCGACAGCGTCACATTGTTGACCAGCGCGTCCACCGAGGCCGCCGTCACGTCGAGGACGGGCGCGGGGTAGACACCGAAGAAGATCACGAACAGGACCAGCGGATAGATGATGGCCTTTTCGCGCGTGTTGAGGTCTGCGAGGCCCTTCAGCCCCTCCTTGACCAGGGGGCCGAAGACCACGCGGCGGTAGAGCCAGAGCGCGTAAGCCGCCGAGAGGATGACGCCCGTGGTGGCGACCAGTGCCACCCAGGTATTGACCTTGAAGACGGCAACCAGCGTCAGGAACTCGCCCACGAAGCCCGAGGTGCCCGGCAGGCCGACATTGGCCATGGTGAAGATCAGGAAGACCACGGCGTAGATCGGCATGTTGTTGACGAGGCCGCCATAGGCGGAGATCTCGCGGGTGTGCATGCGGTCGTAGACGACGCCCACGCACAGGAACAGCGCGCCCGAGATCAGCCCGTGTGAGAGCATCTGGAAGATGCCGCCCTGGATGCCCTCGACGTTGAGCGCAAAGATGCCCATGGTCACGAAGCCCATATGGGCGACCGACGAATAGGCGATCAGCTTCTTGATGTCTTCCTGCATCAGCGCCACCAGCGAGGTGTAGACGATGGCGATTGCAGACAGGGCAAAGACCAATGGCTGGAAGAACAGCGAAGCGTCCGGGAACATCGGCAGCGAGAAGCGCAGGAAGCCGTAGCCGCCCATCTTCAGAAGAACCGCCGCCAGAACCACCGAGCCTGCCGTCGGCGCCTCCACGTGGGCGTCGGGCAGCCAGGTATGGACCGGCCACATCGGCATCTTCACCGCGAAGGAAGCGAAGAAGGCCAGCCACAGCCAGTGCTGCATGCCCTGCGGGAAATCATGCGTCAGAAGGGTCGGGATGTCGGTCGTGCCGGCCTGCCAGAACATCGCCATCATGGCGAGCAGCATCAGCACCGAACCGAGCAGCGTGTAGAGGAAGAACTTGAACGAGGCGTAGACGCGCCGCTTGCCGCCCCACACGCCGATGATGATGAACATCGGGATGAGGCCGGCCTCGAAGAACACGTAGAAGAGGACGATGTCGAGCGCGCAGAAGACGCCGATCATGAGCGTTTCCAGGATCAGGAACGCGATCATGTATTCCTTGACGCGGTTCTGCACCGACTCCCACGAGGCGAGCACGCAGAGCGGCATCAGGAAGGTCGTCAGGATGACGAACAGCATCGAAATGCCGTCCACGCCCATGTGGTAGGAGATGCCCGAGTCGAGCCAGGCCACCTTCTCCACGAACTGGAAACCGGCATAGTTGTTGTCGAAGCCGATCCAGATGAAGAGCGACAGCACGAAGGTGAAGGCGGTCGTCAGCAGCGCGACATTGCGGATGTTGCGGCGCGCGGCCGGTCCGTCGTCCCGGATCAGAAGGATCAGGAACGCGCCGACCAGCGGCAGGAACGTGACCGTGGAAAGAATGGGCCAATCGGTCATGGTCTAAAAGAATCCCCCGAGCATCATCCACGTCACGAGCGCGGCAACACCGATCAGCATCGCGAATGCATAGTGATAGAGATAACCGGTCTGCAGCTTGACGATGCGGTTGGTCATGTCGAGGACGCGCGCCGAGACGCCGTCCGGGCCAAACCCGTCGATCAGCCAGCCATCGCCCTTCTTCCACAGGAATCGGCCAAGGCGCATCGCCGGCCGCACGAACAGGAAGTCGTAGAGCTCGTCGAAATACCACTTGTTGAGCAGGAAGGCATAAAGCCCGCGATGCTGCTGAGCCAGGCGCTTCGGCCGCTCCGGATTGCGGATGTAGAACTCGTAGGCCAGCGCGAAGCCGATCAGCATGGCCGCGAAAGGCGAAGCCGCGACCCAGACCGGCACATAGTGGAACTCGGCCAGGATGGTGTTGTCCGGCAGCGTAAACAGCGCCCCGCTCCAGAAGCTGTCGTAGTAGTAGCCGACGAAGAAATCCTTGAAGACAAAGCCGGCGAACAGCGAGCCCACGGCCAGGATATAGAGCGGCACCAGCATGACCGGTGGCGATTCATGCACATGATGCATGACGTCGGCAGAGGCGCGCGGCTTTCCGTGGAAGGTCATGAAGATCAGCCGCCAGGAATAGAAGCTGGTGAAGATGGCCGCCACGACCAGAAGGACGAAGGCGAAGGTCGCCATTCCCGTGCCGGCGGCGAATGCGCCCTCCACGATGGCGTCCTTGGAGAAGAAGCCCGAGGTGCCGATCACGGTCAGCGGAATGCCGACGCCGGTCAGCGCGATCGTGCCGATGATCATCATCCAGTAGGTTCGGGGGATCAGCGTGCGCAACCCGCCCATGCGGCGCATGTCCTGCTCGTCGGAGACAGCATGGATCACGGAGCCGGCGCCGAGGAACAGAAGTGCCTTGAAGAAGGCGTGGGTGAACAGGTGGAAAATCGCCGCCGCATAGAAACCGGTGCCCAGCGCCACGAACATGAAGCCGAGCTGGGAGCAGGTCGAATAGGCGATGACGCGCTTGATGTCGTTCTGGACCAGGCCGACGCTGGCGGCGAAGATCGCCGTGATCGCGCCCACAAAGACGACAACCATCAGTGCAGTGGCAGAAAGTTCGAAGATCGGCGACAGTCGGGCAAGCATGAACACGCCAGCCGTCACCATGGTGGCGGCATGGATCAGCGCCGAAACAGGGGTCGGGCCTTCCATCGCGTCGGGAAGCCAGGTGTGCAGCGGCACCTGGGCCGACTTGCCCATGGCGCCGAGGAAGAGCAGCAGGCAGATCGCGGTCAGCGCACCGGCCTGGTCGAGCGCCATGCCGAGGAAGTTCATGACGATCTCGCCATTGCCGCTCTCGGCGAAGGTCGCGGCAAGCGCGCCGGCCTCGGCGAAGATGACGTCGAACTTGACCGAGCCGAACATCACGTAGACGCCGAAAATGCCGAGCGCGAAGCCGAAATCGCCGACGCGGTTGACGATGAAGGCCTTCATCGCCGCGGCGTTGGCCGACGGCTTCTTGTACCAGAAACCGATCAGCAGATAGGAGGCTAGGCCCACGCCCTCCCAGCCAAAGAAGAGCTGGACGAGGTTGTCGGACGTCACCAGCATCAGCATGGCGAAGGTGAACAGCGACAGATAGGCGAAGAAGCGCGGCCGGT
>Ga0213835_101890_pt1 | contig 11140 bp, 7 predicted proteins | sample SWPATP01_FD_160576 | JGI IMG/M metagenome (GOLD analysis project Ga0213835, IMG submission 160576) | Coastal seawater microbial communities from Marineland, Florida, United States - SWPA TP0 #1 | ecosystem: Environmental > Aquatic > Marine > Coastal | place: USA: Florida | collected 2016-08-05
CGTCACGAACCCCAGGGTTCTCACCTTCGAGCTCGGCCAGACCACGGTGACCTACGACAGCACCGGCGCCATCGATCGGGACGACGTTCTGACCGGGATGAGCAACGCCCTGCAAGAGGCGGGGCTTGTCGCCACCGCGGTCCCGGATGCGGAAACCCGGACGATCGTGCTGACGGCCAGCGTCTACGGGCCTGACGTGCTGGGTTCGGTGTCGGCCGGGTCCGACAATATCGTCCGGCTGCTGGAAGGCTCCACCCAGATCACCACCTCGTTCTTCGCCGAGGAACTGCGGCCGGGCGTGGCCGAATACGAAGGCTCGTCCACGGTGAGCAGCGCCACGACCACGGTGGCGGGCAAGGACCTGCAACTTGGCAATGCCCTCACCGTCGTGCCGACGACGACCGCGCAGGCCCAGACCGAGGATGCGGTGACGCTCATCAATCCCGGCGATATCGGAGCAGCCGGGTTCCAGGGCGACGCGCCGCAGACGGGTGCCGTGACGGGCGGTATCTTCAACGGCACCGGCGTCCGGCAGAGCCATGAGAACCCCGAAAGTCAGTTCGTCGCGGTGGACGGCGGGTTCGGCGGGCAGGACATCGCAGCCGTCGACCCCACGCTCTACGGGTCCGATCCGGGGTATTTCACCGAGGACGGGCTTCGCACGACTTTCCTCAATGGCGCGACCGACGACGGCAGCGCCCCGGGAGCCGACGGCACCCTTCTGTACACCGGCCTGCCGGGACGGATCGCGGTCGACGACGGCATCAGCATCGGCGCCGCGCCGGGGCCCGACACCGACTTGAGCGGCGTGGTCATCGCATCGGACGACGGCTTTGCGCCCTACGATCGCGACGTGACCCCGGCCGATATCGTGACCCTCGTCGCACTCAGCACCGCGGCCGATATCGTGAACAACTTCCAGGTCGGCAACGACCTGATCACGATCGAGGGGGCGCTTTACGACAGCACGGTCAACGGCAAGGTTCAGGTTATCGTCGCAGGCGAGGGCGTGCCGTTTGCCACGCTCGATCTGTCGCTGCACGAGTTCGCGCTGGTCACGTCGGAGGCGAACGCCACCAGCCTCAGCTCGCTGACCACCGCCGGGCTGTCCGACGCCGACGCGGTCGCCGCGCTGCTTGCCAGCGTGTTCGTCGGGGTTCAGGCCGTCCCGAACGCGGCGCTGAACACGACCATCTTCGCGATCACTGCGTCGGACGATGACACCGTCACCGCGATCTGGGCGCACCGTCAGTCGAGCGAGGCCGACCATACGATCGACGCCGGGGAACTCTATCATCTGGCGACGCTCAACACGGTCGGGGGCGAGTTCCTGGCGGGCAACTTCGGGTTGAGTCCCGATGTCCTGCATCACTCCGGCGTCCTGACATGATGATCCCCGGGGGCGGCGTCCGGCGCCGCCCTTTCCCCTTCTTGCCGGCGCTGTCGCGCCGATGCCGGCGGACGGCGGGCGCCTCGGCGGGTTGGCCGGCGGCGCGCGGCCGGCCCTTCGGCATCGCCCGGCCCGAGTGCCCCGGCCAACCCCGCCCGGCCGGGCCGACCGTGGGCGCAGCTTGACCTTGTCCGCGACGATCATCACCGCCGAAACCCACGCGTCGTTCGGGTGGCGTCCCGCGACCGGGTTCGGCTTTGCCCGCCGGACGGCGCTGGTGCCGCTGGCCACGGCCGAGGTCGGGCGCGCGGCCCGGGTCATGCCCGTGGCGTTTCGCCTGGCCGCGGGCCGTTGGCAGCCCGTCGGGGTGACGGGCCCGGTGGCCGGCGCCAGCCTTCTTGTCGCGCGCGATGGCAGGTGGCGTGGCAGCTATGTTCCGGCACACCTCAGGGTCTACCCGTTCTGCCTCGATGACGGCGGCGACCTCGCGCTTTGGCCCGGATACACGCCCGATCCGATTGGCGGCGACGGCGTCCAGCCCTTTTTCGCAGGGGGGGCGCCGACGGCGCGGCTGGGGCAGACCCTGGCGTTTCTTCGTGCGGTGCAGGCCGGCGTCGGGATGGCGCACCGCCCCCTCGCGCTTCTGGACGAGGTGAAGGCGCTGGCGCCCTGGTCGGTGCCGGGGATCGACAGGCCCCTTGACGACCTTGTCCTGACCGGTCTGTTCCGCATCGACGCGACCGCGTTCCGGGCCATCGGCGACCGGATGGTGCTGGAACTCTTTCGCGCCGATGCGCTGGGCTGGCTGCAGGCCCATCTCGAAAGCCTCGAGCATGCGACGCGCTTCAGGGCGCTGGCACAGGATCTGGTTGACCCGCCGATCGCGGCGCCGCGCCCCGAAGACCGGATGCAGGGTGCGGCCGACCTTCTGGCCGCGATCGCCGATGACCCGGGGGATGCCTACCCATGAGCACGACAGCACCGAACACGGCCCGATCCGCGCAACGGCCGGGCGGTCCGCTTCCTGCCGCCCGCGGGCTGTTGGCCCCGGCGCTGGCGCTGCTGCTGGCGGGCTGTCAGGCGCCGATGGATATTGCCGAGATGTCCGCGGCACTGGCTGCCGAACTCGCGGCTTCGGCCGCCGAGACGGCCGCGCCTGTCAATCTGGACGGGGGGCTGGGCCCGGCGCTGGCCCGGGCGATCAGCACCAATGACGGATACAGGGCGGCGCTGGCGCAGGAGCGCGAGGCGGCCAGCCGGATCGGCGTCGCCGAAAGCGTGCGACGGCCGCAACTGACCGCAAATGCCAACCTTGGGACGATCCGGCAACTGCGCTCCGATGGCACGACTTCGGCGGGCATTGCCGGCGGCCTGACGCTGAGCCAACTGGTCTATGACGGCGGCGAAAGCGTTGCCGCCGTGAACCGCTCCACCGCCGAGGCGCTGGGCGCGCAGGCCGAACGCGCGCTGCGCGCCAATGAACTGGCGCTGGAGGCGGCGCGCGCCTGGATCGATGTCTGGCAGTATCAGGAGCGGCTTCGCCTGCTGCAAGGCCGCACCACCGGGCTGGACACGCTGGTCGCCCAGATCGAGCGCATGGCGACCAACGGGATGCTCGACCGCGCGGCGCTGGATGCCGCGCGCCGCCAGATCGTCGACATCCGGCTCGAGGAAACCCGGCTGCAGGCCGAACTTGCCGATGCGCAGGTGCGCTTTCGCCGGCACTTCCGGCAGGCGCCGGGGCGGGTGGGGCGCCCGAGCGAGCTGGTCGGTCCGGCGATGGCCCGCGCGCAGGCGCGCGACTGGCAGGCCGCGCCGGGCCTCGAGATGCGTGCCGCGGCGGTGATCGCGGCGCGAAACGCCGTGACCGAGGCGGAATCCGCCTTTCGCCCCCGGCTAAGGCTGCAGACCGGCCTGCGCACGCCGCTGGAGGCGGATGATCCGGCAACGGGAAGCTTCGGGGTCGGTTTCGATTTCAGCCTGCTGGACGGAGGGCGCCGGGTTCACCAGCTGGAGGCGTCCATCGCCCGACTCGCCGCGCTGAAGGGACAGCTTCGCGAGGTGCGGATGACGCTCGAGGCCGAACTGGCCGCCGCGCTGAGCCGGCTGGACGGAATCGAACGGTCGATGCCGCTGGTGGCCGAGCAGATCCGCCTCAGTGAATCCGAGGCCCGCACCGCCCGTTCGCAGATCGCGACCGGACAATCGAACCTGCGCCAGCTGGTCGAGGCCGAGATCTAGACCTATCGCGGCCGCGACCGGCAGATCGCCATGCAGGCGGAACGCCAGTTGCTGTTGCTGACGATCGCCGCCCGGACCGGGGCGCTGGCGCGAGTGATCGGGCTGGATGTCGCCGCGCGTGACTGACGCGGCCGCAACCCCGGTGGCACGGACATCCCCGCCCCGCGCGGCGACGGACGCCGCGCAATCCCTGTCCGATGCCGACACCGGCGCCGGGCGTGACGGTCCGCAAGCCTCGCCTGTGGCCGGCGCCGACCTGTCGCTGATCCTTGCCGTGCAGCATCTGCTGTCGATGTCCGGGATGGCCTTTTCGGCCGGCGCGGTGCGCGATCTGCCGGAACTGTCGAGCCAGCGCTTCGATCCCCGCGCGGCGGTGTCGGCGTTGCGTCATGTGGGCTTCGAGGCCGGTTTCGGCGAGATGCCGGCCGGCAGGCTGCGGGCGGGCCATTGCCCGGCCATCGGCTTTCCTCGGGAGGGCGGGGCGCTGGTGGTCGAGGCGATCGGCGAAGACGGCACCGCACGCATTTCCCGTTTCGACGACCTCGGCCGGCGGGTCGAGGACCGCCTGCCGGCGGCCGATCTGGCCGATCGGCTGAAGCCCTTCTTCGTCCTTGCCCGCAAGGTGCATGGCGCGGCCCGGGCGCCGCGCCGGAACGACTGGTTCTGGGGCTCGCTCCTGCAGGGCCGGTGGCTGTATTTCCAGGTGCTGATCGCCGCGGCGCTGACCAACTTCCTCGGGCTGTCGACGTCGCTGTTCATCATGGTGGTCTATGATCGCGTGGTGCCGAACGAGGCGATCGAGTCGCTGATCGCGCTGACGATCGGCGTGCTGATCGCGCTGGCATTCGAGTTCCTGATCAAGACCCTGCGCGCGCAGTTCGTCGACAAGGCCGGCAAGCGCGCCGATGCGCGGATGTCGCGGCTGATCTTCGATCGCATCCTCAACCTTCGGCTCGACAGTCGCCGCCAGAAATCCGGCGCCATGGCCAGCATCGTGCGCGAGTTCGACACGCTGCGCGACTTCTTCACCTCGGCCACGCTGGTGGCGCTGGTGGATCTGCCGTTCATTTTCCTGTTCATCTGGGTGATTTCGCTGATCGCCGGCCCGTTGGCTCTGGTGCCGCTGGTCGCGGTGCCCCTTGTGGTGCTGGCCGGGCTGGTGATCCAGCCGTTTCTGGCGCGCATCACCGAAGGGGCGATGAACAGCAACATGTCCAAGCAGGGCGTGCTGGTCGAAACCCTGAACGGGCTGGAGACGGTGCAGGCGACCGGGTCGGGGCGGCTGATGCGCCGGCGGTTCGAGGAAGCCTCGGATGCGCAGTCCGATCTGGGTTTGCGCGGACGCATGCTGTCGAATTTCGCGACCAACTCCGCCGCGTCGATCCAGCAGCTGGCCCAGATCGCGACCATCTTCTACGGCGTGTTCCTGATCCAGGCCGGCACTATCACGATGGGCGCCATGATCGCCGCCGTGATCCTGGGGGGGCGGACGCTGGCGCCGCTGTCGCAGCTTGCCTCGGCGATGTCGCGCGCCAATGGCGCCCGCGAGGCGTTTCGCTCGGTCTCGGCCGTGATGAACCCCGCGGACGGGCAGGCCGACGAGGCCCGCCCCCGGCTGAGCCGACCGCATCTGGTCGGCCATGTCGAGTTGAAGGAGGTCAGCTATACCTTTCCCGGTGCCAGCAGCCCGATCATCCGCAACCTCTCGCTGACCATCCCGGCCGGGCAGAAGGTGGCGATCGTGGGCCGGATGGGGTCGGGCAAGTCGACGGTGGCGCGGCTGGTTTCGGGCCTGATCGAACCGGGCGAGGGTGCGGTGCTGATCGACGGGGTCGACCTGCGCCAGATCGACCGCTCCGACGTGCGCCGCAACATCGGCGTGATGCTGCAGGAAACCTGGCTGTTCTCGGGCACGGTCAAGGAGAACCTGCAGATGGGGTTCTACGAGTACGACGACGCCCATATCCTGGAAATCGCCAGGTTGTCCGGCGTCGACGATTTCGTCGCAGGCCATCCGCAAGGCTACGACATGGAGCTGCGCGAGCGCGGCGAAGGGCTGTCGGGCGGGCAGCGCCAGTCGATCAATCTGGCCCGCGCGCTGCTTCACGATCCCGGTCTGCTGATCCTGGACGAGCCGACCAGTTCCATGGACACCGCCACCGAAAGGGCGGTGATCGCCCGGCTGAAGGCCTGGGCGGGGCATCGCACGCTGATCATGGTCACCCACCGGAACACCCTGCTGGACCTCGCCGACAGGGTGCTGGTGATGGACGAGGGCCGCGTGGTTGGCGACACCACGCCTGACAAGCTGCGGGCGCAGGCACGCTAGGGGTCGGGAATGTCGGATACCGAATTCAGGCGCCTGTCGCGCGACATGGCCGGTCGCGAGGGTCTGGCCGGTTCGGCGATCCTGGTCACGGTGATCGCATTGGTCGTGCTGGCGCTGGTCTGGGCCAACTGGGCCGAACTGGACAGCGTCACCCGCGGCGAGGGGCGCATCGTGTCGTCGGTGCAGAACCAGATGGTCCAGGCGGCCGAGGGCGGGGTGATCCTGCGCCGCTTCGTTTCGGAAAACAGCATCGTCGCCGAGGGCGAAGTCCTGTTCGAGATCGATCCCGTCGATGCCGGGAGCGAGCTGAACCGCCTCGCGCAGCGCCTGGCGGCACTGGATATCCGCGAACTGCGCCTGCGCGCCGAGATCGACGGCGCGGCCTTCACGGTCCCCGTCGGGCTGAACGCGCGTTCGCCGCTGGTGGCGCTGACCGAACAGAACCTGTTCGCCGCGCGGCGGTCGGAACTGACCGGACAGCTGGCCGTTCTGGGGCAGCGGTTGCAGCAACGCGATCAGGACCTGCGCGCGGCCGAGACCAGCCTGGGCACCGCCGAGCGGACGGCGGGTTTCCTCGAGGAAGAGATTGCCGTCGTCGCCCCGCTGGTGCGCGACAACATCGCCCCCGCGACCCGGCTGCTGGAACTGCAACGCCAACTTGAACAGGCCCGGGGCGAGCGCGACCGCGCCGCCGCGGGGATCGCGCAGGCCCGGTCGGGGATCGTCGAGCTGGAAACCGAGATCGCCAATGCCCGCGCCGGATATCGCCTGCGCGCGATGGAGGAACTGAACGCCGTCGTCGGCGAACAGGGCGAACTGCGGGAATCGCTGCCCCGCCTGGAAGAGCGCGTCAGCCGCACCGTCATCCGCGCGCCCATGGCCGGCATTGTCAGCCGTCTCAACTTTCGAACGCCGGGCGGGTTCGTGAACACCGGCGACGTGATGCTCGAACTGGTCCCCACCGGCGAGGCGCTGATCATCGAGGCGCGGATCATGCCGCAGGACATTTCGCGCATCCGGCTGGAAGATGCCGTGCGCATCCGGCTTTCGGCCTACGATTCCGCGAAATACGGGTCGGTCGACGGCCGCGTGATCCGCATCAGCGCGGATGCCGTCCGGGACGATCGCGGCGGCGGTACCAGCCATTACGTTGTCGACATCGCGATCGAGGGCACCCTGTCGCTGGAGAACGGCGAGGTCGTCAGCTTCATCCCCGGCATGACCGCCACGGTGGATGTGCTGTCCGGAAAGCGCACGGTGCTGGAGTATTTCTGGCAGCCCATCGCGCGGGTGCAGGAACTGGCGCTGAGGGATTGAAGCGCGCGCGGGGTCCGGCGGGGCAGGGCGGGGCGGGCATCCGGCCTTGATCCCGCGCCCCCGCAACCCGGCGCGGGTTCCTGCAACCCGCAGGCTTTCAAGCGTTTTCCGGTTATTGTCGTCGGGGTCTTCGGTGCGCCCGTCGTGTCGATCCCTTGTGCCCGAACGTCCGGGCCGACCCTGCCGCATAGCGCCGCGTCACGCCGGACGGGAATCGGCCAAGGTTCGATCGCGCGGTGCCGATGCAGCGGCGGCGGCAGCCGCCGGACCGCGGTGGTCGTTTTCAGAAACTGCCTTCCGATTGCCCGAATGCCCGTCGGCGCCGCCTCAATCGTCGTCATCCGCGTCACCGTGCGGGCCAACGGCGCCGGCGGGCTTGCCGCGGAGGATTAATCTACAAACCATCGGATTATCGAAAATCCACGGAGGGCGCCGTGCCCGTTTCCGACCTTTCCGATCCCGGCGCATCGTGGCCGGCGGCGCCGGCCGACACCACGCTCGAGCACCAGTTGAGCATGGACATCCTGTCCGGCCGCCTCGAGCCGGGCGCGCGGCTGCGCATGTCCGAGATGATGGCGCGCTATTCCGTCGGCATGAGCCCGATCCGCGAGGCGCTCGCCCGGCTGTCGGGGACCGGGCTGGTGCAACTGGCGCGCAACCGGGGCTATACGGTCGCGACCATGTCGCTGGCCGAGCTGGACGACATCGCCGATACCCGCCTCCGTCTGGAATGCATGGCCTTCGAGATGGCGCTGCGCCGGGGCGGCCCGCCCTGGGAGGCCGAGATCCTGGCCGCCCATCATCGCCTGAACCACCACCCGCGCACCCGCGACGTGCTGATCGACGAGCCGTGGGAGGCGCTGCACCGCGACTTTCACCTTGCGCTGATCGCCGCCTGCGCATCGCCGACGCTGGTCGGCTTCTGCCGCACGCTGCTGGATCACTTCGACCGCTATCGCCGGATCGCCGTGCAGACCTCGGGCATGCATCCGGCGATGGGCGGCGATCATTCGGCCATCGTCGAGGCGGTGCTTGCCCGCCGAACCGACGACGCGGTCGCCTTTCTCGACCGGCATATCCGCGATGCCCGCGGCCAGATCCGGGCGCTTTGGCAAAGGCCGGACGCCCCGACGCCACCGCCGCCCGGCCAGCGGGGCCGCGCCGCCGCGGCGCCGCGCGGACAGCGGCGGCCCCCGAACGATCCAGACCAAACGAAAGGGACATGAACATGGAAAGAACCGGAACGAACCGCCGCGCGCTGCTGCGGCTGGTCGCAGCCACGGCCGTGGCGGGAACCATCGGCACCGCCGCGATGGCGCAGGAGTTCACCATCTCCATCGCCACGGGGAACAACCGCCCGCACCCGAACCTGGCGATGGCCGACTACATGAAGGAACAGCTCGAGGCGCGCAGCGACGGCCGGCTGGCGGTGCAGGTGTTCACCGCAGGCCAGCTTGGCAGCCAGCAGGACATGTTCGAGCAGGTCCGCATGGGGGTGGTCGAGGTGGCCATCAACGTGGCCCAGAACGTCGCGCCCTTCGTGCCGGAGATGCAGGTCTTCCAGCTGAGCTACCTGTTCCCGGACTACACCGCCTTCAACGCGGTGATCGCCGACGGCAGCCCGGTGCACGACATCCTGTCGGCCAGCGTCGCGGCCAACCTCGACAGCACCCTGCTGGCGCTGTCCGGCGGCGGCACGCGCAATGTCTCGACCGCCCGGCGCGAGGTGCTGTCACCGGCCGACATGGCCGGCCTGCAGATGCGCGTCGGCGCCTCGCCGGTGACTGCGGCGATCTGGGGCGCGCTGAACACCAACCCGGTCGTGGTGGATTTCGGCGAGACCTACTCGGCCATGCAGACCGGGCTGATCAACGCCACGGAAAGCTCGATCAGCGCCTATGAAAGCAGCCGCTTCTACGAGGTCGCGCCGTTCCTGTCGATGACCCAGCACGAGTTCATGGTCTCGGTCGCCGTGGCCAGCGACCGCGCGCTGGCGCGCCTGCCCGAAGACCTGCGCAACCTGATCATCGAGGTCGGCCGCGAGACCGAAAGCATCGGCACCGCCTTCGGCATCGAGGCCGACGACGAGATCGTGGACCGGCTGGTGGCGCAGCACGGCATCACCGTCAGCCTTCCCGACACCGACGCCTTCGTCGAGGTGCTGGTGCCCCTGCACACCCGGATCGCCGCCGACATGGGCGTGGGCGAACTGCTGGCCGCGATCCAGGCCACCGTGGCCGCGACCCGATGACCCTGCTGACCCGGATGAACGACCGGCTGGACCGGCTCATCAGCCTGTGCGCGAGCGCCCTTTTCGCGGCCTTCGTCGTGCTGGTCCTCATCCAGGTCGCCGGGCGCAACCTGCCGCTGGGCTTCAAGGTGCTGTGGACGATGGATGCGGCCTTGCTGTGCTTTGCCTGGACCATCTTCCTCGGTGCCGCGGTGGCCCAGCGGCACGGCCGGCACTACTGGCTGGATGTCGTGCCCGACGGATGGCGGCTTGTCGGCGCCGTGGTGTCGCTGGTCGCGGCCGTTCTGGTGCTGGCCGCCTGCATCACCCTTGCCGTGGCCGGGTGGGAGTTCCTGCCCTCGTCACTGCGCCGCCGGGCGTTGTCGCTGGGCACCACGCAGGTCTGGTTCTTTGCCGCGATCCCGGTCGCCGCGACCGCCATGGTCGCCTTCCAGGTCGAGAACGTGATCCGCTGCCTGCGCGAGCTTGGCGCGCAGGTCCGCCCGACCGGGGATGCACGGGCATGACACTGGTTGCGCTGATCGGGGCGGTCTTTGTTCTGCTGGCGCTGCGGGTGCCGATCTCGTTCTCGCTGCTGATCGCGTCGATGGGCATGATCCTGTGGCTCGACCTGCCGATGACGCTGGTGGTCACGCAGATCTTCTCGGGCATCAACAGCTTCACGCTGCTGGCGATCCCCTTCTTCATGTTGCTGGGGCGGGTGCTGAACGAGGGGCAGATGACCGCCCGGCTGGTCGCCTTCGCCGATACCGTGGTCGGGCATATCCGCGGCGGGCTGGGGCATGTCAACGTCTTCGTCAGCATGGTCTTTTCCAGCCTCTCGGGCTCGGCCTCGGCCGATACGGCCAGCGTCGGGGCGCTGCTGATCCCGGCGATGCAGCGCGCGGGCTATTCGGCGCCCTTCGCAGCGGCGTTGACGGCGGCCTCGTCGACGATGGGCAACATCATCCCGCCCAGCATCATCATGGTGATCTTCGGCGCCTTCGGGCAGGTCTCGATCGGGGCGCTGTTCCTGGGCGGGATCGTGCCGGGGCTGATGCTGGGCCTGGGGCAGATGGCCTATGTCTATGTCATGGCCCGGCGGCAGGGGTTGCAGCCCAAGCCGTTCGGCGGGCTGTGCCCGATCGCGTCGTCGATGCGGGCGACATGGCCGGTGCTGCTGATCCCGGCGATCGTGCTGGGCGGCATCGTCAGCGGCACCTTCACCCCGACCGAGGCCGCGGCCATCGCGGCGGCCTATGCGATCCTGCTGGCGCTGTTCGTCTATCGGCTGCTGCGCCCGGCGCAGCTTCCGGTGCTGTTCGCGCGGACCGTGACGGATTTTTCCGTGCCGCTGTTCGCCATCGCCTGCGCGGGCATCTTCGGCTGGCTGATCTCGTTTCTCGGGGCCGGGCCGATCGTGGCGCGCGCGATCACCGGCTTCACCGACGACCCCTACGTCACCTATGCCTGCCTGATCGGCTTCCTGCTGCTGATCGGCACCTTCCTGAGCCCGATGACGGCGGTGGTGATCTTCATGCCGATCATCCAGAGCATCGGCGCCGCCACGGGGTTCCACCCGGTCCATATCGGCGTCACCTGCGTGATGGCGCTGACCTGCGGCCTGCTGACC
>Ga0213835_101891_pt1 | contig 11122 bp, 10 predicted proteins | sample SWPATP01_FD_160576 | JGI IMG/M metagenome (GOLD analysis project Ga0213835, IMG submission 160576) | Coastal seawater microbial communities from Marineland, Florida, United States - SWPA TP0 #1 | ecosystem: Environmental > Aquatic > Marine > Coastal | place: USA: Florida | collected 2016-08-05
CGCCGACACCCTCCGAGCGATCCTCGACGGCCACCCGCAAAGCGGCATCGAGGACCTCATGCCGTGGCGATACGCGCAGCCGTCAAGCCTCGACGCATAGGGCCACGTCGTGGCGCTTACCGCCGATGCCATCGCCACGCTGAAGGTGCTGGTCAGCACCCTCACCCATCTGGAGACGGAGATCGGGAAGCTCGACGCCGGGATCGCCCGCCGCGCCAGGGAGAACGAGGTGGCCCGGCGGCTCATGACGGTGCCCGGCATCGGCCCCCTGATCGCCACCGCCTTCTCGGCCAGCTCGCGGCGTTGAGCTGGCCGCGTCACTTTTTTCCAGGGGCCTTCCGGAGCAGGTCGGCCTGCATGCTCAGGTCGGCAAACATGCGCTTCAGGCGTCGGTTCTCGTCTTCCAGCGCGTTCGCGGTTCACTCGAACCGGTGGCGTTCACCGCTCACTCTGGCTCATCATGGACGCATCCATGCCGCCATACTTGGCGCGCCACCGGCAAAACGTCGCGCTGCCGATCCCATCCTCGCGGCCCGGGTCGGGCACGGGTATCCCGCCCTCGGCCTGACGCAGCACACCCATGATCTGGGCTTCGGTGAAACGGCTCTTCCTCATCGGAATCCCCTCGTCCATCTTGCCGAGAAAATTCCACCTCCGCATCCGCTTAACAATGGGGAGGATTACCGGTGCGCTAGCCGATGCTGAGGAGCTCCGCGAGGCGCAGCGCGTCGGAGACCGCATCCTGGAGATCCTCGATCCGGGCCGCGTCGTCCCGGTCGTCCGCGATCCTGCGCCCGAGCAGATCCGTCACCTCCCGGTCGAGCTCGGGCGGGATGCGCGCTCCGCTGGCGGTGGCCTCGGCCCGAGCGGTGGCGACGGTCCGGCGGGCCTGCTGCCACTCGCGCTCCCACCGGGTCACGCCGGTCTCGGCGGCAGGCCCGTGGCCCCGGCCCCCCGCGGACATGTCCGGGGGCGCGACGGGGGCGGCGCAGCCGGCCAGCAGGCCCGCGGCGGCAAGGGGGATCATCAGACGGCGCATGCTCACAACTCCTCCATCAGGGACGCGAACCACGAAAACGACCCGTCCGGGGCCTCCTCCGCGATCGCGAGATGGGTCAGAAAGGTCCCGGCGTCGCCGAGCATCCGGTCCGACATCCGCGACAGGCTGCGGCTGGCGGAAAAGCGCGGCCGCAGCTCTTCGGAGATCCAGTCCGACAGATGGCGCTCGGTCAGGACGATCAGGTCGCCGTAATAGGTCCGGCTGGCGTCGAGATCGGCCGCGACGCCCGCGCGGATCCGCTCGATCTCGGCGACCTGCGCGCGCATCCGCTCCAGCGCGGGGCCGGCGTCGGGATCTTCGGCAAAGCGGGTCTCGGCCACGCGCAGGCTCTCGCGCGCCGAGCGGAGCGACTCCTCCACCGTGGCGAAGCGTTGCAGGTCGTTCCTCAGGATGCCGGCGGTGTAGGTGCCGATGAACACCGCCTTTGCCGCCGCCGCCTCCATCAGCGCGGCGAGGTCGCGCGCGCCGGTCGGCTGGGCGGCCTGCCAGTGGGCGAGGGACCGCCGCACCTCGGCCCGGCTGGCATCCGCGGGCCCGGGCACCATGTAGCCGAGGACCTGCAGCGCGGCCTCGACCCCGGGCAGCTCGGCGTCCCCGATCCCCTCGGCCTCGCGCGCGTTGCCCTCCAGCGCATCGATCCGCAGCTCGGCCACGATGGCGTAGAGCCCGGCGGGAAACCGCGCGAGATAGCCGCGATAGTCCTCGACCCCGCCGCCCTCCACCGCCTCGCGCCAGATGTGCAGCTCGTCGTCGGGGTCCAGCGGGGCGGGCGGCGCGGCGAGATAGTGCTCGCCCAGCACCGCCTCCTCGACCCAGGGCACCTGCATGCCGCGCGACAGGCGCACGACGTCCTGGCGCACCCGGCCGAACATGATGCGCACGTCGATCCCGGGCGTCTCGATGTGCTCGAGCAGGGCGGCGGTGAAGGGGCTGTTGTCGCCCAGCCCGTCGGCGGCGACATTCCCCGGGTCGGTGGCATAGGCCACCAGCGTGCCCACCCCGCCCGAGACCGGCGCCAGCCCGGCGCGCCCGAGGTCGTCAGCAAAGGGGTTGTCGCGGCAGGCATCCAGCACCACCAGCGACAGCCCGGTGTCGAGGCCGTCGACCGCCGCGAGGACATCGCCCAGCGTCACGCTCGCCGCCGACAGCGCCGGGGCCGTCGGCGTCTCCATCTCGACCCCGATCAGGAAATTCTCCTGCCCCACCTGCACCGCGTGCCCGGCGAAGAAGACCAGCGCGATGTCGGCCCCCTCGGCCGCGCCGCGCAGCCAGGCGAAGGCGTCGAGCATCCCGGCGCGGGTCTGGTCAAGCTCGGCCCGCACCGTGAAGCCGAGGCGCGTCAGCGCCGCATCGAGCGCGCGGACATCGTTTCCCGGGTTCGGCAGCGCGAGCGCCGCGTCGCGATAGTCGGCATTGCCGATCAGCAGGGCGACCCGCGTCTCGGCCGCGGCCTGACCGGCGGCCATGAACAGGGCGGCGGCGAGCAGGGCGGCGGGGGTCGTAAGGGGGCCGGGCGTGGCGGGCCTCGCGGCGGCTCCGGGTTTGCGCGGTGCGCCCCGGGTCATCGTCCCGGTCTCGGAGCCATGGCTGCCGGGGGGGTGGGCGTCCGGGGGCCCCGGGAGGCGGCATCGGGCGGGCGTCTCGGGCGGCGGCATCGGTCGGGGGCGACCTGCGGCGGCACGGGGGGCGGCCTCGGAGGACGGCCCGGGCGGCGCTCCGGGGGGGGCGGTCCGGGTCACCGTCCCGGTCTCCGGCCATGGCGGCACCGGGGGAGGCCACGGGCGCGGTCTCGGGACGAGGCATCTGGCGGCTTGCCGGGTCACCGTCTCAGGCTCGCAGCCATGGCGGCATGGGTCAAGGGATGATGCCCGGCGCCGCCCCCCGGCCGCCCGACGGCCTCCCCCGGACCTCGAACAGGGGCGTGCGCCCCTCCTGTGCTGGGCCAGACCCCTGCGCCGGGTCGCGGCGCCGGCCCACGGGAGGGCGTCGGCGCGACATCATGCCGCATTCGGGGGCGCTGTCCCGGCCGGGTCCTTCACGCCTTGACCGCTCGCCTGTGCAGCCCCCGCGCCGCCGCGCCCCGATTGCTTGCCAGCCTGCGCCCGCAGCCCGGGCGCCCATGTCGCCGCGCCCTGCATCACCGTTTCGGGGCGCCTCGCCGACGGGTCCGATTTCCGATTCACATGCCCGTCCAGGTCTGCCATTTTGGCCGCCCCGCCAGCATCCGAGGTCCCGTCATGCGCCGCCCCGTCATCGCCCTCCTGCTCCCGCTGCTGCTGCTCGCCGGCTGTGCCGCCACGCCGCAGGACCGCGCCGTCGTCACCGGGGCGGGCAGCGAGCTGCTCAAGCTGCGGACCGGGCCGGGGCTCGGCTATCGCATCCTCCTCGGCCTGCCCGACGGCACCATGGTCGAGCGGCGCGGCTGCGTGACCGAGGTGGGCCAGCGCTGGTGCCGCGTCGCGCTGGAGATGGCGCCGCGGGTGACGGGCTTCGTCTCGGACGACTATCTCCGGGCGCCATAGGGGGCCCTTGGAGTGGCCTCGGGACGCCCCTGTCAGGCCCTCCCGTCACGCCTCCGGCGCCTCCGATCCGGTCCAGCGCCGCACGACGGGCAGATGCACCCCGAGGAGGTCCAGCGCCCGGCCGACCGTCTGCGTGACCATCTCGTCCAGGCTGGCGGGCCGGCTGTAGAAGGCCGGCACCGGCGGCATGATGATCGCCCCGCTGCGCGTCGCCCGCTCCATCAGCGCGATGTGGCCGGCATGAAGCGGCGTCTCGCGCAGCATCAGCACCAGCGGCCGCCGCTCCTTGAGGCAGACATCGGCGGCGCGCACGATCAGGTCGCTGTCATAGCAGTTGGCGATCCCGCTCAGCGTCTTCACCGAACAGGGCGCGACCAGCATCCCGGCGGTGCGGAACGAGCCCGAGGCGATGGCCGCGCCGACGTCGCGATGGGGGTGGCTGACATCGCACAGCGCCTCGATGTCGGGGCCGGTCATCCCGGTCTCGTGTGCGGCGGTGCGCAGGGCGGCGGGCGAGACCACCGCATGCGTCTCCACCCCGTCGAGCCCGCGCAGGAGCTGCAACGCCCGGATGCCATAGATCGCACCCGAGGCCCCGGTCATGGCGATGATGATCCGCCGCATCCCTGCGTCCCTGTTCCCGGCGCCCCGGCCACTTGCATCCAGGCTTGCACCCCGGCCCACAGCTGGCGGCCGTGGCGATGGCACCGCCCGTGCCTGCCCCGAAGCCTCCCCCGAAGCCCCGCCCCGTCCTGCCGCAGCCAGCCCCCGACCGCAAGCCCGGCGCCCGCCCTCAGCCCCCCGGCGCCGGCCCCGCGGCGGCCCGCAGGGCGCTCCAGATCCGCGCGGGCGTCGCCGGCATGTCGATGTGCCGCACGCCGCAGGGCCGCAGCGCGTCGCAGACCGCGCTGATCACCGCCGGCAGGGCGCCGACCGTGCCGGCCTCGCCCGCGCCCTTGACCCCCAGCGGGTTCTGCCCGGTCGGGACCGGATGGCTGATCACCCGCAGCCCCGGCAGGTCGCCGGCCCGCGGCATCGCATAATCCATGAAGCTCGCCGACAGGAGCTGCCCCGTCGCCGGGTCATGGCGGATCTCCTCGGCCAGCGCCTGGCCGATGCCCTGAACCACGCCGCCCATGATCTGGCCCTTCACGATCGCCGGGTTCACCACCCGCCCGACATCGTCCACCACGACATAGCGCATCAGGCCGAGGGCGCCGGTCTCGGGATCGATCTCGACCTCGCAGACATGGCAGCCGTTGGGATAGGTCGCCCCGGCGGCGGCGTCGAAATGCTCGGCCGTCACCGGCGCGCCGTGCTCGCGCAGCACCGCCGCAAGGGTCACGCTGCGGTCGGTGCCGACCACCGCATAGCGCCCTTCGGCAAAGGCGACATCGCCCGGGGCCACCTCCAGCATCCCGGCGGCGGTGTCGCGCAGCCCCGCGATGACGGTGTCGAGGCCGTTCCACAGCGCCGTGCCGGCCGCGGCAAGGGTGCGCGAGCCGAAGGTGCCGGTGCCCCGGGGCACGAGGCCGGTGTCGCCGGCGATCAGCGCTATCCCCTCGGCCGGCAGGCCCAGCCGCGCGGCCACCAGCGCGCGAAAGCTGCTCGCATGGCCCTGCCCGGAATCGGACGAGCCCAGATGCAGCGCCACGCGGCCGTCAGGGGCCAGCTCCACCCGGGCGAATTCGGGCATGGGCGCCCCGGCCGGGCCGCCGGCGATCTCGATCGGGTTGGCCAGGCCGATGCCGCGCAGCCGGTTGCGCCCGGCGGCCTCGGCCCGGCGCGCCTCGAACCCCGCCCAGTCGGCCGCAGCCAGCGCGCGCGCCAGCACCGCCGGGAAATCGCCCGAGTCATAGGTCAGGCCCAGCGGCGTCGGCCAGGGCAACTCGCCCGGGCCGATCATGTTGCGCCGCCGCAGCTCGGCCCGGTCGAGCCCGATCTCCTGCGCGGCGAGGTCGATCATGCGCTCGATCACATAGGTGGCCTCGGGCCGGCCGGCGCCGCGATAGGGCGAGACCGGCTGCGTGTTGGTAAACACCCCCTCCACCGTCACGCTGATCGCCGGCAGGCGATAGACCCCCGCCAGCCCGCCGAGATTGGCCACCGAGGAATGCACCGTCGACGGCCCCAGACAGGCGCCCAGCGCGGCCCGCACCGTCACCTCCAGCGCGGTCAGCCGCCCCTGCGCATCCAGCGCCAGCGCCGCCTCCGCCCATTGCTCGCGGGCGTGGCCATCGGCCAGGAAGGCCTCGGTGCGGCTGGCGGTCCAGCGCACCGGCCGGCCCAGCCGCTGCGCCGCCCACAGCGCCAGCGCCTGCTCGGGATAGCCGTAGTTCTTCAGCCCGAACGAGCCGCCACAGGCCGGCGAGACGACCCGCAACGCCGTCGCCGGAACGCCCAGCACGGCGGCGAGGTCGTCGGCGACACGGTGCGGCGCCTGCGTCCCGGTCACCAGGGTGAACCGGCCCGAACCGGCATCGTGGCGCGCGCGCAGGCTGCGCGGCTCCAGCGTCGCGGCGGTGACACGCGACAGCCGCAGCCGCTGGCGCACCACGCGCCGCGCGCCCGCCATCGCGCCGGCCACCGCCGCGGCATCGCCCCGGGTGACACGGAAACAGAGGTTGTCGGGCAGTTCGGGCCAGACCCGCGGCGCCCCGGGCGCCAGCGCGGCCTCGGCATCGGTGACCGCGGCCCGCTCGGCAATGTCGGCCTCGACCGCCTCCGCCGCGTCCGCCGCCGCCGCCTCGGTCTCGGCCAGCACGATGGCCAGCGGCTGCCCGACATGGTGCACGGCCCCGACCGCCAGCGGCGGAAACGGCGGCCGGCGCATCGGGCCGCCCTCGGGGCCGGGATGCACGACACGGCTGACGAAACCGCCCAGCCCGTCGGCGCCCCAGTCCTCGCCCGTCAGAACCGCCACAACACCGGGCATCGCCCGCGCCGCCGCCACCTCGAGCGCGCGCAGGCTGCCGGCCGCCACCACCGAGCGCACCACCCCCATCACCAGCTCGCCCGGCTCAGCCGCGGCATCCGACGCATAGCAGCCGGCCCCCGTCAGCAACGCCGGATCCTCGATCCGCCGCCAGTGCCGTTCCTCGGACATCGTCCCTCCTCTCCCCACCGCGCCCGCCGCAGGGACACGCCGGCGCCACCTTCCCACAGCCGCGCCGCAGACACCACGCCCCCCGCATCCCGCAAGGCCGCCCTTTCATCTTTCCTCAAATATCCTCGGGGGGGTCGCCGGAGGCGACGGGGGGCAGACAGCCCCCCTCCCACGCCGCCCAAAGGGCGCCCCCCCCCGAACAGCCCCCGGGGATCAGGCGCCGCGAACCCGCGCCTCGATGGCCGCCGCATCGGCGCCCTGCGCGGCCGCGGCCTCGATCGCCCGCTCGCGCAGGTCGGGCAGCCGCTGCAGCAGGCGCAGGAACCGCGCCTCGTCCAGCCTCAGCAGCGTGCAATGCGTGATCGTCCGCACCCGCCCGCGCCGCACCTTCTGCCCGGCCAGAAGCGCAAGCTCGCCGAACATGTCGCCGCGGCCCAGCCGCTGGGTCTGCCCGGCCATCTCGCGCTCCACCGCCCCCGAGGCGATGAAGAACACCGAGCGCACCTGCTCGCCGCGACGGATGATCGCCTCGCCCGGCTCGGCATAGATCGTCACCAGCGCGCGCGACAGCCGGCGCCGCTGCGCCTCGCTCAGCGAGGCGAAGAGCGGAAACTGCGCCACCAGCTCCTGTTTCTGCAGCGACAGATCCAGCCGCGGCCGCGCCTCGGCGGCCCGGCGCCGGGCCGCGATCTCGCGCATCAGGCTGGCATGCAGGTCGGCGCCGATCAGCCCGTCGTCGAAGCTCGCCGCGATCTCGCGCTCCTCCAGCCGCACCCGGGTGCGGCGGATGAAGCTGCGCTCCAGCGCGTCGGCATAGCCCGGATATTGCAGCCTCAGCCCCTCGATCTCGCGGTCGAGCTCCTCCTCGCGCCGCGCCAGCACCTCGCTGAGCAGCTCCGTCACCCGCCGGCCGTGGATCCGCAGGATCCGGTCCTCGACGAAATCCTGAAGGTCGCGCAGGATCATCCGGGTGATCAGGATGACCTCGAACCGCGCCGCCACCAGCTCGCCCAGCGGCCCCGAGATCCCCAGCCGGTGCAGCGCCGCCGCCAGCCGATAGGCGCGCCCATGCGCCACGTTGGCGCGCGCGGTGGCGCGATAGGCGGTGCGCCCGCCCGTCCGCGTCGCCTCGATCAGCCGCGCGGCATCCGCGAGCATGCGCTCCACGACCCGCGCCGAGATGGTGCGCTCGCGGAACCCCTCCAGGATCATCTCGCGCTCGCGGCCCGCCAGCGTCACGAGGCCCAGCGTCAGCCGGTCGCGGTCGAGGATCTCGCGCGCGGCCTCGGCGGCGGCGACCGCGGCATCCAGCCGGTCGGCAAAGGCCTTCGCCTCGGCCCGCACCGTCTCGCGCGTCAGCCCGTGGCGCTGGGTCGCCTCGGCCACCTCCTCACGCACGGTCTGCAGCGCCACCGCCACCACCTGCTTCTGCAGCGCCGCCTCCAGCGGGCTCAGCCGGTCGAGCCCCAGCAGCCGGATCAGCCAGCGCAGCGTCGTGCCCTGCACCAGCAGCGTGAAGAGGGTGAACCCCGTGGCCAGCACCGCCACCAGCCGCTGCGCCTCCGGAGGGATGGCGGGGTTCTCCGTGACCGCCAGCGCCAGCGCCAGCGTCACCGCCCCGCGCAAGCCGCCCCACAGGATCACCGTCTTGTAGGCGAGGCTGATCGGCGGCGACAGCCGCACCAGCCGGAGCAGCGGCAGCACCCCGAACAGGGTCACCGCACGCGCGAGCGTGGCGGCGGCAATGACGATGCCCACCAGCATCACGTCGGTCCAGGTGATGCTGTCGATCAACCGCGGCACCAGCAGCGCCGCCAGGATGAAGATCAGCGAGCCCGCCCAGTGCGCCAGCAGCTCCCAGGTGTCGCGCAGATAGCCCCAGTTCGCCGGGCTCAGCCGCCCCGGCCCCGCGAGGTTCATCGTCATCCCCGCCACCACCACCGCCACCACGCCCGAGACGGCAAAGACCTGCTCGGCGGTGATGTAGGTGATGTAGGGCAGCGCGAGGCTGAGCGAGACCTGCGCCAGCCGCCAGCCGCCCAGCCGCTCCATCATCAGCACCGCCAGCACCGCGATGCCATAGCCCGTCAGCGCCCCGAGCCCCAGTTGCAGCCCGAAGCCCAGCCATTCGGCCGCGAGCTTCACCTCTGCGGCACCCGGCAGGATCAGCGCCACGATCGCCCCGAACAGCGCGATGGCGGCGGCGTCGTTGAGCAGGCTCTCGCCCTCGATCAGCCGGCTCAGCCGCTGCGGCGCCCCGATCTCGCGAAAGATCGAGACCACGGCCGAGGGGTCGGTGGTGGCGACGATAGCACCCACCAGCAGGCACACCACCAGGGGTTGCGCTGCAAAGGGCATCAGCGCAAAGCCGATGACGAAGGTCGCCACCACCACCGCCAGCACCGCCATCACGAGGATCGGCACCCAGTCGTCCAGCATCCGCCGCAGGTTCAGGGTGAGCGCGACCTGAAACAGCAGGGTGGGCAGGAAGACGTAGAGAAAGGTCTGCGCCCCCACCGGCAGGTCGAGGATCGGCCGCGCCAGGGGGTCCAGCGCGTCGGTGTAATCGGTATGCAGAAAGAACCCGGCCGCGCCGCCGAGCAGGATGCCGATGACGGCCAGCAGCGCCGTGAACGGCAGCCGCAGCCGCTCGGCCAGCGGCTGGCCGAGGGCGATGACGACGAACAGCGCCGCGAGGACGCTGAGAAAGGCGACGAGGTCCATGCAACTCAGCTGAGGGTCGGGCGTTTGCGCGGCGCGGGGCCACGCTGTCAGCATGCACCGGACGCTGCGGGAATCAAGCGCCGGTCTGCACGCACAAGGCGAGGACACGCTGTTTTGCGCGGCTGTCGCCGGCGATTCCGTCTTGACGCCCGTTGGTGCCTCGCATACCCAGCCGCCACTCGTCGCGTGGCGGAGTAGCTCAGTTGGTTAGAGCAGCGGAATCATAATCCGCGTGTCGGGGGTTCGAGTCCCTCCTCCGCTACCACCCCAACCTCTTGATATGATTGACTGTGCTGGCGGGTCGTGTCAGCTCGACTGATAGCCTTGAATGACTTGGGGCTACACCCGGGCTACAGAACACCGGCGGTGCCAGTTGCGGTCGACCGGTGTTGCGCCCGGGCAGCTGCCATAGACGTGATCAAGAGCGAACCGTCGAGGACCAATCGTCCGAAAGAAGCGGACGCGTATGGGGCCATCCCGGCTCACTCGGCAGGCTAGGCCGCTCCAGTTTTCGCGGCGCCATCTACATGCGCAGACACTCGTTCCTTTTGCGTTCCAGCTTCTGTCACCGAGGCTTGTGCCAGCGGTAACCCGGGCAACATCGTTGCACCAAGTCCGCCATTGTCCCGTCGCCATCATTGGAAACTGACACGCTCCCCCTTGAACGCCGAATCGGACTTCCCACATCGCAGCCTCCCGCAACCCCGAACAAGCCCGGAGTCTCGATGGACCGCACCGCAGAAGTCTACCTCACCGTTGCCCAGGTTGCCGAGCGTCTTGGCGTCTCGACCGACAGCATTTACCGCTGGAAGCGCGAAGGCGACTTCCCGAAAGCCGTGAAGCTCAGCCCGGGCACGGTCCGCTGGCGTCTCACTGACATCGTTGACTGGGAGAGCACCCGCGAGGCCTGCTTCGCGACGCATCTGAGCGTTCCGCCGACCTTCCAGCTCAACGCCTGAGGTCCGACGCGCAGGGCTACCCGGCCCTGCGCGCCGAAAGCGCAAGGGCTCGCGCGAGCCGCGCAAGTCCCTGCGTCTCCCCGATAATGCCGCAGATATAAGCACTTACAGAAAGCGCGCAGTCCCGCGACGCTGAGATGGAGTGCGAACACATGACCACCGGCAGACCCGGTCGCCCCTACGCCAATACGCGGCTGGCACAGTTCCTGGAGCTGCGCATCCTCCAAATGAAACCGAAAAAGACTCAAGCCGAGATCGCCGCCGAGGCGGGGCTGCGTTCGCTCAACTTCCTCACCATGCTGAAAAACGGGACGTCCAAGGTCCCGCTCGACCGCGTGCCGGCGTTGGCGAAGGCGCTGGAGGCCGATCCGAAGTTGCTGTTCCGGCTGGCGATGGAGCAGGAGATGGGCGGGACCGCAGCCAAGGCCATCGAGGAGATCTTCGGCACCATCGTCAGCCGCAACGAGGTCGCGTGGCTCGAGGCCCTGCGCGAAGCCAGCGACCACAGCGACCCGACACTCACCAGCCGGGCGAGGTCGACCTTGCGCGGGATCTTCGGGAAATGAACCGCCACGCCATGCGCCCGACCGAGCCCCTTCACCGCCCGACCTGCGGTCGTGTCGGGTATGTGGTGGAAATTCTCGGGCGGCGATCTCCGAGCCTGGTGAGTTGGCCTTGATCAGGCGGCCTGGTCAAGGGGCATGGGCGCGACGGGCTGTCCGAGGGTTTGCCGACCGTCGATCTTGCGCAT
>Ga0213835_101893_pt1 | contig 11112 bp, 13 predicted proteins | sample SWPATP01_FD_160576 | JGI IMG/M metagenome (GOLD analysis project Ga0213835, IMG submission 160576) | Coastal seawater microbial communities from Marineland, Florida, United States - SWPA TP0 #1 | ecosystem: Environmental > Aquatic > Marine > Coastal | place: USA: Florida | collected 2016-08-05
CTGATCGGGCCGGCGCTGCGGCGGCCCGCACATGTGGCCGCCGCGCTGGTGTCGGTCGCCGTCGCCCTGGCGCTGGTCTGGATGCCGTGGAACCTCGGCCTGCTGGTGGCGGCGGTGGCCGCCATGGTCACCGGCGCGCGGGTCGAGTTGCTGGAAGGCCGGCGCGGGTCCGCCGGGGCCGGGCGGGGCGGCGCATGAGCCTTGCGGGCTGGCAGGTCTGGGTGGTGATCATCGGGTTGGGGGCGGGCACCTTCCTGATCCGGCTGTCGTTCCTCGGACTGATCGGCGACCGCGCGCTGCCCGAATGGGTGCTGCGGCACCTGCGCTACACGCCTGTCGCGGTCCTTCCGGGGCTGACGGCGCCGCTGCTGCTGTGGCCGGGCGGGGTCGATGCCACCGCCGACGCGCCACGGCTGGTCGCTGCGGCGGTCACGGTGCTGGCGGGCGTGCTCACCCGGTCGATGATGACCTCCATGGTGATCGGCGCCCTCGTTCTGGCGCTTGCCATGTGGGTGCTCGGTCCGGCAGGGTAGCCCTGTGGTTGTGCCGACACGAAGGGGGGCGTGATGGCTGACGGCGATCCGCTTGAAGGATGGGATGCACTGCGCACGGCCTATGCCGTGGCGCGCAATGGCACCGTCAGCGGCGCGGCGCAATCTCTGGGTGTGCACCACGCCACGGTGATCCGGCATGTCGATGCGCTGGAGGCGCGGCTGGGGGTGCGGCTGTTCACCCGGCATGCGCGCGGCTACACCCCGACCGAGGCCGGCGAAGACCTGATGCGCGTCGCCCACGCGGCCAGCGAACAGTTCGCCCAGCTTGCCGCCCGGCTGCGCGGCTCGGGCGATTCGGTCGGCGGCGACCTGGTGATCACCGCCATCCCCGACATCACCGACCTGCTGGTGCCGGCGCTCGCCGGCCTGCAGCGGCGGCACCCGGAGATCTGCGTGCGGCTGCGCACCGACACGCGGCTGTTGCGGCTTGAGTATGGCGAGGCGCACCTGGCGATCCGTGCCGGCACCCGCCCGCAGGAGCCCGACAACGTCGTGCAGCGCTTCTGGACCATCCGCGAGGGGCTTTATGCCTCATCCTCCTACCTCGAGAGGCACCCGCGCCCCGAGTCGGTGGCACATCTGGCGCGGCACCGTCTGATCGGCTCGGACGATCCCGAGACGCGGGTGCCGTTCCTGCGCTGGCTCGAGGATACGGTGCCGCAGGCGGCGCGGTCGTTCCGCTGCACCTCGCGGCAGGCGGCCGAGGCGGCGGTGCGCGCCGGGGCCGGCATCGGCTTTGTCGCCCGCTGGCGGGCCGCGGGGCTGGTGGAGGTGTTGCCGCCCCAGCCCGAATGGGAGGCGCCGCTGTGGCTTGTGACCCACGTCGACCTGCACCGCTCGGCCAAGGTGCAGGCAGCACTTGCCCATCTGAAGGCCGCCGCCGCCGACTGGCCCGAGGCCTGATCCCGCCGCCCCCTTTGCGCCGGGATTGACCGCGCGGCGACGCCGGGGCATCACCGTGGCATGCTGGTCTACAAGATCTTCCGGCGCCCCGAATGGGACGCCCTGCGCGCCGCCGGACAGACCCGGGGTGCCCCCGTCGATCTGGCCGACGGCTACATCCACCTGTCCACCGCCGCGCAGGTGGCCGAGACCGCGGCCAAGCACTTCGCGCAGGAAAGCGACCTCGTGCTGGTGGCGCTGGACGCCGACGCGCTGGGGCCGGCCCTGAAATGGGAGCCGTCGCGCGGCGGGGCGCTGTTTCCGCATCTCTACCGGCCGCTGCGGACCGACGACGTGGCCTGGGACAAGTCGCTGCCGCTGGGGGCCGCCGGGCACATCTTTCCCGAGGGTGTCGTATGAGCGTCATCGACCGCACCGCCCTGGCGGTGCTGCACCGGTTCAGCGCCGAGACCGCGCATGACCTGGCCATCGCCGCGCTGCGCAGCGGCCTCGTGCCGCCGGTGCGAATGCCGGACCGCCCGCGCCTGCGGGTCCGGCTGGCGGGGCTGGACATGCCGAACCCGATCGGGCTGGCGGCCGGGTTCGACAAGAACGCGCGGGTGCTGGCCGGGCTGGCGCGGTCGGGCTTCGGGCATGTGGAGGTCGGCGGGGTGACCCCGCGACCGCAAGGCGGCAACCCGCGCCCGCGCGCCTGGCGCTTTAAGCCCGAGCAAGCGGTGGTCAACGCCATGGGTCTGAACAACGACGGCGCGGGCGCGGTGGCGCAGCGGCTGCGGCGGCGGCCGCGCGGGCTGGTCGTCGGCCTCAACATCGGCGCGAACAAGGACAGCGCCGACCGGGCGGCCGACTATGCCGAGGTGCTGTCGGCCTGCGGCCCGCACCTTGATTTCGCCACGCTCAACGTGTCGTCCCCCAACACCGAGCGCCTGCGAGAGTTGCAGGGCGCCGAGGCGCTGGCGGCGCTGCTGCGGGGCGTGATGGCGGTGCGCGACAGCCTGCCCCGCCGGCTGCCCGTGTTCGTGAAGATCGCGCCGGACCTCGACGACGGCGCGCTGGCCGAGATCGCCGCCGTGGTGCAGGAGGCCGGCGTGGACGCGCTGGTCGCCACCAACACGACGGTCGCGCGCGACGGCGTGCCTGCCGCCGCCGACCTGCCGGGCGGGCTGTCGGGGCGGCCGCTGTTCGATCGCTCGACCCGCATCCTGGCCCGGCTGTCGGCGCTGACCGGCGGCACGCTGCCCCTGATCGGGGTCGGCGGGGTCGAGGACGGCGCCACCGCCTACGCCAAGATCCGCGCCGGCGCGAGCGCGGTGCAGCTTTATACCGCGCTGGTGTTCGGGGGATTCTCGCTGGTCGGCCGGATCTGCGCCGAGCTGGACGCGCTGCTGGCGCGCGACGGGTTCGACAGCGTGGCCGCGGCGGTGGGGACCGGGCGCGACGAATGGCTTCAGGGCAAGGGCTAGGCCTTCGGGTCCAGCACGCCCGCCTCGGTGACGATCAGGTCCAGCGCCGCGTCATGCGGGCCGGTCGGCACCGCATCCACCTGCTGCGCGGCAAAGCCGAAGCCGATCGCCACGCACGGCCCCGCCGCCCGCAACGCCGCCAGCGTCCGGTCGTAGAACCCGCCGCCATAGCCCAGCCGGAACCCCCGCGCATCGAAGGCCAGCAGCGGCACCACCAGCACGCGCGGTACGATCGGGGCGCCGTTCGCCGGGGCCGGCGCGCCCAGCGACCCCGCGATGACCGCCTCGCCCGGCCGCCAGCCGCGGAACGCCAGCGGCGCGCCGCGGGCCGTGACGACCGGCATCGCCAGCGGGCCCGGGTGGGCGACCAGCGCGGGCAGCGGGTCGGCCTCGGTCCGCATCGGCAGGTAGCCGGCGACGGGGACGGCGGCGTGCGCGGCAAGCACCTGCGCCAGCACGACGGCGGGCGCCGCGGCCCCGAGCCGGGCATGCGCCGCGGTGCGCGTGGCGGCGGCCTCGCGACGCATCGCGGCCTTGGCGGCGAGAAGTGCGTCTGCATGGGCGTCCGCGCGCGGCTCGGTCATGGTGGTGCCTCCTTTCCGCGCGGTCTAGCGCGGCAGGGCGAGACCGGCCAGAGCGGCGCTTTCCAATCGTTCCCGCCGGCCCTAGCCTGAGGCGCCCCGAACCGCGAGAGGGACCGATGGCCGACCTGCTGCTGGGCCAGACCCTGTGCCTGCCCGATGACCCCTTGGCTGCCGGACCGGACAGCGCCCGCCACGACAGCCGCGGCGCGGTGCTGGTCGAGGGTGGCATGATCCGCGCCGTCGGGCCGGCCGATGCGCTGCGCCGCGCCCATCCCGGGGCGCGGGTGCACGACTATGGCAGCGCGCTGATCTCGGCCGGGTTCGTCGATGCCCATATCCACTATCCCCAGACCGCGATCATCGCATCCTGGGGCAAGCGGCTGATCGACTGGCTGAACGGCTACACCTTTCCCGAGGAGATGCGTTTCGCCGATCCCGACCATGCCGCGCAGGCGGCGGGACGGTGCCTGGACCTGATGCTGTCGCATGGCACGACGACGCTGTGCAGCTATGCCACGATCCACCCCGGCAGCGTCGATGCGCTGTTTGCCGCCGCGCGGGCGCGCGGCATGCGGGTGCTGGCGGGCAAGACCTGCATGGACCGCAACGCCCCCGAGGGGCTGCGCGACACCGCGCAGTCGGCCTATGACGACAGCCGCGCGCTGATCGGGCGCTGGCACGGCGTGGACCGGCTTTCGTATGTGATCACCCCGCGCTTTGCGCCGACTTCCACGCCCGACCAGCTTGCCGCGCTGGGGGCGCTGTGGGCGGAACACCCCGACCTTCTGATGCAGACGCACCTGAGCGAGCAGGTCGAGGAAATCGCCTGGGTGCGCGCGTTGTTCCCGGACGCCCGCGACTACCTCGACGTCTACGAGCGGTTCGGGCTGCTGGGGCCGGGCGGGGTGTTCGGCCACTGCATCCACCTGACCGCGCGCGAGCGGGCGCGGCTGCGCGAGGCGGGCGCGGCGCTGGTGCATTGCCCGACCTCCAACAGCTTCATCGGGTCGGGCCTGTTCGACCTTGCCGGGCTCAAGGCCGAGGGGCAGCGGGTGGGGCTGGCGACCGACATCGGCGGGGGTTCGTCGTTCTCGATGCTGCGGACGATGGCGGCGGCCTACGAGGTCGGGCAGCTGCGCGGCACGGCGATCCATCCCGCGCAGCTGTGGTGGCTGGCGACGGCCGGGTCGGCCGCCGCGCTGGGGCTGGACGACCGGATCGGCACGCTCGCGCCGGGGATGGAGGCGGACATCGTGGTGCTCGACCTCGCCTCGACCCCCGCGATCTCGCAGCGCGCGGCCCGGGCGGGCGATATCTGGGAGGCGCTGTTTCCCACCATCATGATGGGCGACGACCGCGCGGTGCGGGCGGTCTGGGTGGGGGGCCGGCCGGCGGGGCCCACCTAGCGCAGCGCCCGCCCGTGCAGGATGGCCGCATCGCCAAAGCGGGCGCGGATGGCGTCGGCGGCACGCTCGGCCCCGGCGCGCCGACTTGCGGCAGGGTCGAGCAGGTCGGCAGTGCGATCGGCGCCGGTGGCGGGTTCCAGCACCGACAGCCCCACGCCGATCAGCCGGAAGGCGCGGCCGGCGGCGGTCGCCTCCAGCAGCGCGCGGGCGGTGCGATACAGCGTGTCGGCCAGTTGCGTCGCCTCGCGCAGGGTCTGGCGGCGGGTCAGGATACGGTGGTCGGGGCGCTTGAGCTTGAGCGTCACGACGCGGCCGGCCAGTCCCTTGCGCTTGGCCGTCGCGGCGACGCCCTCGGCCAGCCGCCACAGGTGACCGTCCAGCACCCCCGGATCGGCGATATCCTCGGCGAAGGTGGTTTCCTTCGAGATCGACTTGACCGGCGCGCGCGGGTTGACGCGGCGGCGATCCTCGCCGCGCGCCAGGTGCCACAGCCGCGCCCCTTCGCCCCCGAAGCGGGCGCGCAGGGCGTCGATGTCCCAACGCCGCAGATCGGCGAAGGTGCGGATGCCGGCATCGGCCAGCGCGGCCTGCGCCACCGCGCCTACCCCCCAGATCAGCGCGACGGGGCGGGGAGCGAGGAAATCGGCGGTCTCGGCCAGCCCGATCACCGAAAACCCGCGCGGCTTGTCGAGGTCGGAGGCGATCTTGGCCAGGAACTTGTTGTGCGACAGCCCGACCGAGACGGTCAGTCCCAGATCGACCTCGATCTGCCGCGCCAGCCGCGCCAGCAACACCGCGGGCGGCGCGCCGTGCAGACGCATCGTGCCCGACAGGTCGAGAAACGCCTCGTCCAGCGACAAGGGCTCCACCGCCGGGGTCAGCGCCTCGAACCGGTCGCGGATGGCGCGGCTGACGGCGGCGTAATGGGCGTGACGGGGCGGCACCACCACCGCGTCGGGGCACAGCCGCAGCGCCTGCCCCATCGGCATGGCCGAGCGCACGCCGCAGGTGCGCGCGATGTAGCAGGCCGTCGCCACAACCCCGCGCCGCCCGCCGCCGACGATCACCGGGCGGTCGCGCAGGGCGGGATCGTCGCGTTTCTCGACCGCGGCAAAGAAGGCGTCGCAGTCGATGTGGGCGATGGCCAGCGCGTCAAGCTCGGCATGCGCGACCAGCCGCGGGCCGCCGCAGGCCGGGCAGCGGCGGGCGGGCAGGTCGGGCCGGTGCAGGCAGTCGCGGCACAGGGCGGGCATGGTGCGAGATTAGCACGCGCCGTGCGGGCGCGGCAGGGGCGGCGATTATCCGTTGAAACAGGGGACCGGCCCGTCCTATGTCGCGACCAGGGGCGCATTTCGGGAGACCACCATGGATACACTGGATTTCGGCGACGTGATTGGCGGCAACCTGATCATCCTGCTGCTGGCGCTGTTCATCATCGTGTCGCTGTTCAAGGGGGTGAAGATCGTTCCCCAGGCGGACAAGTTCGTGGTGGAGCGCTTCGGCCAGCTGAAGAAGGTGCTCGGGCCGGGGCTGAACTTCATCGTGCCGTTCCTCGACACGGTGGCGCACAAGGTCTCGATCCTCGAGCGGCAGCTGCCGAATTCCCGGCAGGACGCGATCACCGCCGACAACGTGCTGGTGCAGGTGGAAACCAGCGTCTTCTACCGCATCATGGCGCCGGAAAAGACGGTCTACCGCATCCGCGACATCGATGCGGCGATCGCCACCACGGTGGCCGGCATCGTGCGTTCGGAACTGGGCTCGATGGAACTGGACGAGGTGCAGCATAACCGCGCCCGGCTGACCGGCCGCATTCGCGAATCGCTTGAATCGGTGGTGGATGACTGGGGTATCGAGGTGACGCGGGCCGAACTGCTCGACGTGAACCTCGACGAGGCGACGCGCGCGGCAATGCTGCAGCAGCTGAATGCCGAACGGGCGCGGCGGGCGCAGGTGACCGAGGCCGAGGGCCTCAAGCGCGCGGTCGAGCTCAAGGCCGACGGCGAGCTTTACGCCGCCCAGCGCGAGGCCGAGGCCCGGCGCGTTCTGGCCGATGCCGAGGCCTATGCGACCGGCGTCATCGCCCGCGCCATCGCCGACGACGGCATCGAGGCCGCGCGGTTCCAGATCGCGATGAAGCAGGTCGAGGCGCTGACCAAGGTCGGCGAGGGCGACGGCAAGCAGACCATCGTGGTGCCGGCGCAGGCGCTGGATGCCTTCGGCGACGCCTTCCGGATGCTGCGTGGCGGCGGGGGTCGCTGAGCATGGTCTGGTGGCTCTGGGTCGCGGGCGGGCTGGCGATCGGCATCCTCGAACTGATCCTGCCCGGCTACATCTTTGTCGGCATGGCGGTGGGTGCCGTGGTGACCGGGCTGATCCAGTGGTCGGGGCAGTGGCCGGCCGCCTGGATGATGGAAAGCCTCGCGAACGCGCTGCTGGTCTTTGCGGTTCTGTCGCTGATCGTGTGGGTGCTGCTGCGGGCGCTCGTGGGCGTGCGCAAGGGGCAGGTGACCCGGTTCGACCGCGACATCAACGAGGACTGAGGGGCCGGCGGTGGCCGGGGCAGGGATTCACGCGCTGGGCCGGTTCCTGCGCACGGCGCTGATCCTGTATCTGGCGCTGCTGGGGGCGCTGATCTGGCTCAGCCCGTCGCTGATCTATCCCTTCGCCAATGACGCGGACCTGCGCGCGCCCTTCGGTCTGCCGGGGATCGAGACGGTCGCGGTGCCGGTGCCCGGCGGGCCCGAGGCGCTGGCCTGGGTGGTGCCGCCCCAACCGGGGCGGCCGATGGTCGTGGTCTTTCCGGGCAACGTCGGGCAGATGGCGCATGGCGTCGCCAAGGCCGCGCCGCTGGTGGCCGAGGGCTTCGGCGCGGCGATCCTGTCCTATCCGGGGGCCAACGGCGCCCCCGGCCGACCCGGCGAGGGCACGATCACCGCCGCCGCCCGCGCGGTGCTGGCCGAGATGCGCTCGCGCCACCCCGACCCCGCGCCGGTCCTTTACGGCCTTTCCCTGGGCGCCGCAGTGGCCCTGCAGGTGGCCGCGACCGATCCGGTCGGCGCGCTGGTGCTGGAGGCGCCGTTTCCCTCCACCTATGCGGTGGCGCGCGTGCATTACCCGTTCATCCCGCCCTTTCCGGTGCTGCCGCACAACCGCTGGGACGGCATGGCAGCGGCGGCGCGGATCGAGGCGCCGGTGCTGATCGTGCACGGGGCCAAGGATTCCGTCGTGCCGACCTGGATGGGCGAGCGGGTGGCGATGGCGCTGGGCGATCGGGCGCGGCTGCATGTGGTGCCGGGGGCGGGGCACAACGACCTGCACCGCTTCGGCGCCGACGCGCCGGTGGTGGCGTTCCTGACCGGGCTGTTTTCCGTCGAATGACGTTGCGTCGCCGGACCGCCGGGGCGGTTGCGGCTGCGGGGCGGACGGCGCTAGCCTTGCCGGAAGCGGGCGACGGACGGGGGCGGCATGGCGCGCGAGATCTATTCCAGGGCCGAGCGGCTTTCGGATGCGGCGGTGCATCTGGGCGGGCTGGTGCTGGCGCTGGGCGCGGTGCCGGTGCTGATCGTGCTGACGGTCCTGATCCGGCCCGAGGTGACGGCGATCGCCGGGGTGACGATCTACGGTGTCGCGCTGATCGGCATGATCGGCGCCTCGGCCGCTTTCAACCTGACGGTGCGGGCGGCCTGGCGGGGGGTGTTGCAGCGCATCGATCACGCGGCGATCTACCTCAAGATCGCTGGCACCTACACGCCCTTCGCGCTGCTGACCGGGCAGGGCCTGGCGCTGACGCTGGGGATCTGGGGCGGGGCGCTGGCCGGTGTGGCGTTGCGGGTGCTGGCGCCGGGTCGGTGGCGCGGGCTGGCGGTGGCCCTGTGCCTGGCGCTGGGCTGGGCCGGGGTGCTGGGCGGCGGCGCGATGCTTGCGGCGCTGCCGGGGCCGGTGGTCGGGCTGATGCTGGCGGGCGGGCTGCTCTATACCGGCGGCGTGGCCTTCTACCTGTTGGACAGGCTGCCCTTTCACTACACCATCTGGCACGTGTTCGTGCTGGCGGCGAGCGGGCTGTTCTACGGCGCGGTTCTGGTGCTGGTGCTGACGGCCTGACGCCCGAAAGCGGCCCGGGGCTTGCCCGATTGCCGCCCGCATTTCCGGCGATCCTGCCGGCATGAGCAACCCGCCGATCATGTTCCGCGGGCCCCCGCCCGTCGCGCCGCGCCCACGGCCGGACGAGACCGCCGCGCCGCCGGACGGTCCGGGTCCGCTGGCCGAGACGCTTCTGACGCTCTGGCAGGATCAGGGCTGGCTGTTGGAACTGCACGCCGCCGAGATGGCGGCCGCGCTGTACCTCGTCTGGATGTTGCGGCGGTTGATCCGCTCCACCCCACCTCCCGAAGCCGATGCGGCGGGGGCGGAACAGGCGCCGGCCGCGCCCCGCGCGGTCGACATCGCCGCAGGGGCGGCACGGGCGACACCCCGCAAGATACATGCCGTGGCCGGGCGGCCCTGTCGCTGGCGCGAGGAACGATTCCGCCCGCGTGGTGCGGCCTTTACCCGCTGGCTATGCATCACCTGCGCCGGGGAGGGTTTCACCAACACGGGCGGCCCGCCCGTCACCTGCAAGCGCGGGCTCCAGCCGCGGCCGATCTAGCTAGGCGCCCTGCCCCGCCAGGCTGTCCATCCGCCGCGCGAGCTTGACATCCAGTTCGGTCAGCCCGCCCGCGTCATGGGTCGCCAGCGTCACCGTGACGGTCTTGTAGACGTTGAACCACTCGGGGTGGTGGTTCAGCTTTTCGGCCCAGATCGCGACCCGCGCCATCCAGCCGAAGGCCTCGACGAAGTTGTCGAAGCGGTAGGTCTTGACCAGTGCCTCGCGCCCCTCGGCCAGCGCCCAGCCTGCGGGGGCCAACGCCTCCAGCGCGGCGGCAATCTCGGTTTCGCTCAGGCGGTCGGGCATCGTGTCCTCCGATGATCCGTCGGGCGGGATCAGGCGACCGGCTGGGGCAACGGCCCGCGCCGGTAGGGGCCCTTTTCGGTCAGCACGTCGATCTCGGCGTCGATCGCCCCGCGTTCGGCGTCGAGATAGCGCGCGACCGCGTCGCGGAAACCGGGTTCGCGGAACCAGTGCAGCGAATGCACCTCGACCGGAAGGTAGCCGCGCGCCAGCTTGTGCGCCCCCTGTGCGCCGGCCTCGACCCGCTTCAGGCCGTTGGCCAGCGCAAAGTCGATCGCCTGATAGTAGCACAACTCGAAATGCAGGCAGGAGTGATCCTCGATGCAGCCCCAGTAGCGGCCAAAAAGCACATCGCGCCCGATGAAGTTCAGCGCCCCGGCGACCGGCCGGCCGCCCCGCAGCGCCATCACCAGCAGCACGTCGTCGCGCAGACGCTCCTGCGCCAGATCGAAGAAACGCCGCGTGAGATAGGGTTGGCCCCATTTGCGCGCACCGGTGTCCTGATAGAACTGCCAGAACGCATCCCAGTGCTCGGGGCGCAGGTCATCGCCGGTCAGCGCGACGATCTCGCCGCCGAAGCCCTGCGCGGTGGCGCGCTCCTTGCGGACCGCCTTTCGCTTGCGCGACGACAGCGCCTCGAGGAAATCGTCAAAGTCCCGATAGCCGCGGTTTTCCCAGTGGAACTGCTCGGTCACGCGGTGCAGGAAGCCGGCGGCCTCGCCCAGACGCGCCTCCTCGGCGGTGCAGAAGGTGACGTGGCACGACGACAACCGGTTCTGCCCGGCGATCTGCGTCATCCCCTGCAACAGCGCGATGCGCGTCGTCTCGCCGGCGCCGGCGCGCGTCAACAGGCGCCGCCCCGTCGCGGGGGTGAAGGGGACCGCGCATTGCAGCTTGGGGTAATAGCGCCCGCCGGCGCGCTGCCAGGCATCGGCAAAGGCGTGATCGAAGATGTATTCGCCCTGGCTGTGGTTCTTTGCATAAAGCGGGGCGACGCCGGCGATTCGCCCGTCGTGCTGGGCGACCAGGTGATAGGGCGTCCAGCCGCTGCCGGTGCCGACCGATCCCGAATCCTCGAGCGTCGACAGGAACCGGTAGGTCGTGAAGGGATCGCGGGGGCGTTGCCCGTCCGCGGCAACCTCGGGACAGGCGCAGGCGTCCCAGTCGGTGGCGGTCACCTCGGCGATGGCGCGCGCAACGCCGAGGTCAAGCCTGTGGTCCGTGTCGGCCATGGCGCAGTGTCCCCCCCGA
>Ga0213835_101897_pt1 | contig 11090 bp, 8 predicted proteins | sample SWPATP01_FD_160576 | JGI IMG/M metagenome (GOLD analysis project Ga0213835, IMG submission 160576) | Coastal seawater microbial communities from Marineland, Florida, United States - SWPA TP0 #1 | ecosystem: Environmental > Aquatic > Marine > Coastal | place: USA: Florida | collected 2016-08-05
CGTCTAGTTCAATTGCATCAATAACTTTTTGTCTGAGGTCGTAACTATAGGGGGCTGGCATTTTTGGTCTTCTTAGTCATCTCGTCCTCTCCATTATACGTCCTAACTTTCCTGTCTGGTGCTATAGCTCTGAAAGTTGAGGTCATAAAGCAGGGGATCGTAACCCTGTTCCCAATGACAAAGGGGTATCCACATCAGGAGCCGTATGAGGTGAAAGTCTCAAGTACGGTTTTGAAGTGGAGTTGGGGAAGGCGACTTCCCTTTCGACCATAACCGAACTAGGAGCCGTATGAGGTGAAAGTCTCACATACGGTTCTGAATGGGAGGGGATGGAGGTGACTCCATTCTCGACCCCTAATTCAGATACGACATGAAACTGTAAGACCAAAACTAACGAGGGTTAGTGGAGGCAGGATTCAGCCCAAGAATCCCCACGCCTTTAGGCTGGGGAGTGTCAAAGAGACCCCTTGGGGATAGGGAGTGGCTGCTAAACGTTAATCCTTTAAAAAGGGTTGGATAAACATGATCACATCTGTCTATTTTAACTGAAACGCTAGAATAGTTCTGGTTGTGGAACTTGCTTGGGTCTAAGAAATTCTCGAAACTGTGTTGAAATTATGGATGATGTGCGAGACGTTCAGGCATGAAATAAGGTTGCAATACCCGAAATCACCGCCTGGTGGGACTTCCACCAAGGGGTGGAATATAGGGAGTCGCATCTCTGACCATCCCATAACTGTTTATATGTCCCGACGCTTGGAGAAATCTAAGCAAGGCAGGAGACCCAAGGTCAAGACAGAACGTTTGAACGGTGGAAGTAGTGACCCACCTAGTATAGCAGGAAGTTGAGAGTAACGGCGATAGCCACCCCCAGTTTGAGGAATCACAACCCTGGGACTGAAGCGGGGAACGGAAGGCGTGAGGGAAAACCTATTCCCAAAATCCGACCACTGCCAACCATCCATGACTAAGGAAATCTGAATGTTCCGACTTGAACCATCGTAATAGTTTGGTAGCGAAATAGGTTGATACGCTGCGTCCAAATGGGCAAGGGGAAAAGTAGGATAATCTTATCAATACCTACACAGACCTTTAAAAGTACCCCGGTTCTGAGGACAAGTCTAAAGATGGAATGCCCGTATAAACGGAACGTTTAAACCCCTTTTAGGCTCTCAAGTGGCAGGATGTACCTGCACAGTAGTGAAAGTGTAAGCGTATACCTTTAAGGGGAAAGGATGTGACTGAAAGCCAATGCCTAACTGTAATGGTTAGGATATGCCCACTAGTCACGGTGTGGATATAGAGACCGCGACAAGTAAGAGTTTGATGACGAAAGCGAGTTTAAAGACTACGTGTTGTATTTAGCTCCCAAAGTTGAGGTCACAAAGCGGGGGGTAGTAGCCCTGTTCCTATTGACAATTAGGGTATCTACATCAGGAGCCGTGTGCTGGGAAACTCGCAAGCACGGTTTGGAAGTGGAGTTGGGGAAGGTGACTTCTCTTTCGACCATAACCAATCAGTCATAACAGTAACTAGGGAGTATTGGGTCTCAAGTGTTGCTTATCTCACTGCTGTTCAACCTCTGTATCAGTTAAAATGCCAGTTTATGATCGACCTGTTAAAAATCCTCAAGTTTCCGATAATAATGCGATGAATGATAATTCGGCTCCTGTGGAGTTTTCTGTACAGTTTTGGGGGGTGAGGGGAAATATTGCTACCCCTGGCCATAAAACTGTTCGATATGGGGGGAATACCTCCTGTGTCGAAATGCGTCTGGGAAATCAACGTTTTATTTTTGACGGAGGGACTGGGTTAAGAGTTTTGGGTTTGGATCTGCTCAAACAAATGCCCGTTGAAGCCTCTGTCTTTTTTTCCCATACCCACTGGGACCATATCCAGGGGTTTCCTTTCTTTGTGCCAGCATTTATCCCGATTAATCGCTTTCATATCTATGGGGCGATCGCTCCTGATGGGTCAACGATTAAGGAACGCCTGTCTGATCAAATGGTACATCCTAATTTCCCGGTTCCCATGCACGTTATGCAATCAGATCTGAAATTTTATGATCTGATCCCTGGGGATGTGATTACTTTGTCCGATGGGATTAAAATCGAAACGGCTCCTCTGAATCATCCTAATATGGCGGTCGGCTATCGGGTTACTTGGGAAGGCCGTACAGCGGTTTACTGTAGTGATACAGAGCATTTTCTCGATCGCTTTGATAATAATGTTCTGCACTTGGCTCGCGATGCCGACTTGCTGATTTATGATGCCACCTATACTAATGAGGAGTATCATGATCATAAGTGTCCTAAAATTGGCTGGGGACATTCTACCTGGCAGGTGGGGGTAGAAATTGCTAAAAAAGCCGGTGTCAAACAGATAGCCATGTATCAACATGACCCATCCCACGATGATGATTTTCTCGATCGCGTCCAACTTGAACTCAAAGCTGCTTTTCCTCACGGGGTTGTTGCCAGGGAAGGTATGGTAATTACCCTAGATTAAGCTAACTTATATATATGTCACATTCCAGACTCCCCCATCAGCGCAGATCAAGGAGATATTCTCTATTGATTAGGTGCTGTTTGCTTCTGGTTACTGTCCTGATATCCTTGGGCATCACAACACCAAGTATAGGCCAGTATTCTGTTAGTGCTATAGGTACTGTTGATGTTGTACCGCCAGAATTTCAACTGGGCCAGGAACTCTATTTAGAAAACTGCGCTACTTGCCATATTCCTATTCCGCCGTCAGTTTTACCGAGACAGACTTGGCAACAAATTCTCCAAGATAGTCAACATTATGGCACTCAAATTGAACCTTTAGTGGATCCGGCTCGCCTGTTGGTGTGGAATTATCTCCGCCATTTTTCCCGTTCTATGACTGTGGCTGAAGAGGGTATCCCTTTTAGAATTGAGCGATCGCGCTTTTTTAGGGCGCTACATCCCCGCGTAGAATTTACGGAACCCATTAATATTCATAATTGCCAAACCTGTCATCCTGGCGCATCTAATTATAACTTCCGTCTTTTGACTCCCGAATGGCAAGATTCTCCGTAATCAATTGTTACCAATTATCTGGGGGATGACGGGGATTCTCCCAATCATTTTGAGATGAATCTTGGTATAAATAGGGAGCAATATCTGAGGGTTTGTCTAATTCTAATTCTAGTTCATCATCGGACTCGGCTGATGATTGATGTAGGTTTAGGGGTTCAATGACACGGGCGATCGCATCTTGAATAAATCCTCGCACAAACTCATCTCGCCGATTGAGTTGAAATTGTCGCTGGACCACCTCTGTTATACCCCCATCTCCCCAATCTTGATTTTGGCGAAAATACTCAATAAAACTACGCCCCGCAATCCGGGTTAAATAGGCGGCAGTTATCCCTTGAATAGCCTTACCAACTACAATAGTACCGATGTGAAAATGTAGGGCGGTAGCCACTAATTGAATCGCACCTTTCACAATTCCTAAACTACCCAAAGTTTTGGCTAGAGATAATGCCAACTCTCGCCCCCTATCCATATTTAATTCACAGCCATATATTTTACCAATTTCCACTACCATTTGAGCATTAACCGCCGCAGTTGCTAATAAATCTACCACCGGAAGCGGCGTAACAGCAATAGCCCCAGCCCCAATCCACTGATATCTATCGACAATTTTTTCGGCTTGGCGTAGACGTTGATTATCAATTAAACGGCGCGCTTCTTCGCCTAATCTTTGAGACTGGAGAAGGATATTATCAGCTATTAATTCTTCCCCTTCGGCGCGTAGAATTGTGGCGATTTTATGAATAAGTGGCATTAGATCAGGTTCTGGTTTAAATGTATCTCCATTTTCCAGATTAATCAGTTGAGGATTGGCGGCGATCGCTATCACATCTTCTGAAGAAATAAACCCGCCAACTCGTTGCTTTAATTGATTTAAAATCTGATTTTTATCAGCTTCTGTATACAAGTCAGTTTTGTTAAAAATTAAAAGCGATCGCTTCCCCATTTCCGCTAAATTTCGCAGAGGATACCATTCGGATTGACGCAAATCATTATCCACCACAAATAATAATAAATCTGCCTCTGTAGCCAGCGTTCTAGCCATTTCTGAACGAGTCGCCCCCCCTTCTCCCACCTCCCCAATTCCCGGAGTATCAATAATTAAAATTTCCCGATTTAATCCCGGCAATTTTAGTCGATAAGTTTCCCCATTGATAGTAGTTCCCATAGGTGCATTAACCCGCCCTACCATCTCCCCCATTAACCCATTAACCACAGATGTTTTACCTGCGGAACCTGTGCCAAATATCACCACCTGAATACTACCTTGAGATAGGTTAGCTTCTATATCCTGAGAGCGACTTATTAACGCCTGACGCGCCACTTCATCCTGAATTTGATTAACCTGTTGTCGGATAGCTTTTAAAGACGTTTCAGCGGCTCCTGATTTATCCAAAGGTATACGCAAATTATGGCGGCGTTTTTTGCTCCCATTACCCCCAAATTGAAACAGCCTAAAATAGTAGACAAATGTATAAATCAACAACCCTAGCAAACTTATTAACATGACTAGCAATAAATTTGCTAAAATAGGGTTAGCCATCCACGCCACTTGACTGTATAACCAGGAAATCGATGTGACTAGCCAAATCATTAAACCCAGGATGACACAAACACCCACAATGATGATGAAAAGGCGGTATAAAGGCATAATTTTATGGTTGATCTCAAATCAGTCTATTTTCTATGATAGCTGGTTAATTTAGTGATTTTAACTGACCTCTCCAGCTATAGCGTTTCTCATATCCATAAGGTACAGCCCACTCAAAGAGAAGCCGCTGCGCGTCTACACCCCAAACCCCTCTCCCAAGACGGGAGAGGCTTGTCCTGAGCTTGTCGAAGGGGGCTTTGAAAAGTACCTCACCAATCCACCGAACCGCTATATTAGGATTTGGGCTAAAATGGTATAGGTACACAATTGAGGGCTGATATAATCCAATTATGGCTGGCTGGTAGCCTTCTTTGGGGGGATAATCCCGGATAGATTATTGATAGGTTAATCTAAATGACTAGGGTTTTCAGACCTTTGACTAAACGCCCAATTCCTTCGGCGGCGGTATCTGGTTTTAACGCGCCATAAGCTACCCGTAAATAGCAGCCTTGTGACATACCAAAGGTAGTCCCCGGAATTACAGCCACGCCAAACTGTTTAATCAGTTGTTGGGCTAATTCCATTGAGTCTAACTGGGTGTCTATTTTTAGCAGAAAGTAAAACGCGCCGTCAGCTTGGGGAATTGTGCAAAAATCTGATAATTGGCTGAGTTCATTTAGAAATATATCCCGAACTTCTGTGATAGTTTTAATATGATTTTGGCAATATTCATAACCTACTTTTAACGCCCCTAAAGCTACATATTGGGAGATGACGGGAGGACAGATTAAGATGGTATCTTGAACTTTTTGAATGGGGATTAGTAAGTGTTCGGGAATTAGCATATATCCAATGCGCCAAGATGCAAAACCGTAGGCTTTGGATAAGCTAAATAGAGAAATTGTGTGGGATTCACTGTTAGGAAAGGTGGCGGGGGAGGTGTGTTTGATGTTATTGTAGGTAAAGTATTCGTAGGCTTCGTCACTGATATGGTATAAGTTGCGATCGCCACAAATTTGATTAATTTCTTGTAATGCTTCTGGGGAATAAACCGCCCCGGTGGGGTTATTGGGAGAAATGGTAACAATCGCCCTGGTTTTATCGGTTATGGCGGCTTTAATTGCATCAATTCGCAGTTGATAATGGTCATCAGTCTGAATAACCACCGGCTGACAACTTGCCATTATAATCGCCATTTCATGATTAAAATAGTAAGGAGATTGTATAATGATTTCATCCCCGGGTGAGGTAATGGCTAAAATCCCATTCATAAACCCCATATTACTACCAGCAGTGACGACAATTTTCTGGCGATCGCTGAGATTAATATGATTCTCGGTTTGCAGTTTATCGGCGATTATCTCAAGTAGTGGATTGATACCAATTACTGGTTTATATTTATGATTTTCTGGACTAGCTAAAAACTCGGATATCTGGTCAAATGCCACAGGTGGGGGGCCATAATAAACTACCCCTTGACCTAGGGAAATTGTCCCCGGATGATTGTTAATTAGTTTCCCAATAATCGGAATAATTGGGGATTGGACGGATTGCATTCGGGAATAATCTAGGTTCATAATCTTAACAATGGTATCAAAATTAGATCTATGAAAAATCGCCGCCAATTTCTCAATGGGTTAGGTTTGACACTTTTAGCAACAGGATTTCCGGTATTAGCATCCTCTCCTAATCCTATTAAACCACCCCGGTTGCGGGCTGGGGATACGGTGGGAATAATTGCGCCTTCTGGATGGATTACCAGACAGGAGTTAAAATTTCTAACTTTGCAATTAATGCAACAAGGACTTAATCTGAAAGCTGCGCCTCACCTGATGGATAAATATGGTTATTTAGCTGGATTAGATCGAGACCGCGCCGCCGATGTTAATACCATGTTTGCTGATCCGAATATTCGGGGAATTATTGCCGCCGCTGGTGGCTGGGGGGCTGCGCGTATTTTACCCTTGTTGGATTATAACATAATCCGCAACAATCCCAAGGTGATTATTGGTTATAGTGATATCACCTCATTATTATTAGCCATATATTCCCAGTGTAATTTTATCACATTTCACGGCTTATTAGGAACTTCCCATTGGCAGAGTTTTTCGGTGAATTACTTAAAGCGAGTGTTGTTTTCCGCCGAAGCTGTTACCTTTGAAAATCCTGGGAATATTCGGGTAGAAACTATTACCAGCGGTAGCGCTAGGGGTCAACTGGTGGGGGGTAATTTATCAGTTTTAGCGGCGTTGGTGGGTTCTGAATATCTACCGAATTGGTCGGGAAAAATTTTATTTATTGAGGATATTAACGAGGATGTTTACCGGGTCGATCGCCTATTGACTCAATTAAAACTAGCCGGAATTTTAGATCAATTATCCGGGTTTATTTTCGGACAATGTAGCCGTTGTTCACCTGGGAGGGAAGGGGAATCATCCTTTAGTTTATGGGAAGTGTTAGTTGATCATATTCAACCCCTAGGAATACCCGCCTGGTATGGTTCAGCCATAGGTCATATTCGCGCCCAATTTACCATAGCCATAGGCGGTATGGTAGAAATTAATAGCGATCGCGGAACTATCCAAATGCTAGAAGCCGCAGTTAGCTAAATTAATTCAACCATTCTCCCTTAGCGATCGCCACCACTTTTCCCCCCACCATCACCTCAATTTCATCTCCTACCTTTTTCTCGCCTTTTAAAAATAGTAAAGAAGGGCGATTAATCTCATAACCCTGTTCCACACGCACACTAATATTATCCCGATTATAATAGGAATTATGCACCAAATAACCTGCCAGACAAGAATTAGCGCTTCCGGTGGCTGGGTCTTCGGTAATTCCTAAAGCCGGGGCAAACATCCTAGCGCTGATATTATTTTCCATGTCATAGGGTTCAGGACAAAATACAAAAATCTCCTTAGTATTAATGTTTTTAATAAACTCAAAATAATGCTCTAAATTAACCTTAGCCTGTTTCAAAGCCCTTTTATTTTTGAGGGGAACGATTAAAAAAGGAATCCCCGTTGACACTTCTTGAATGGGAAAATTATCGTCAAAATCGGCAATTTCCAAACCCAAAACCGGGGCGATATCTGCCGCATTAAAACAATTATAAAAAACCGGATTATTGGGGCGCATCCATAACAATTCTTGGTCAGTGTTACCATTACTCCAAGTCACTGGAATTTGACCCACACCCAAATTTAACACCACCTGATCAACAGGTTTTTTAATCAATTCCCGTTGAATAATATAAGCAGTTCCCAGGGTAGGATGACCCGCAAAAGGCAATTCTTTAGAAGGGGTAAAAATCCTGACATCATAGCCACCATCAACCATTCCCACGGAACGGATAAAAGTAGTTTCTGAATAATTCATTTCCTGGGCAATTTCTAGCATCTCCTCATCAGATAGAGACGACACCCCCTCACCGAAGAAAACAGCGAGTTGATTCCCCGCATATTTAGCTTCTGCAAAAACATCAACGATGTAGAAATCCATACAATCAACTCTCAGAAGTTTTCAGACAGCTAATGGCTTCCAATAACCCCCGTGCTTTATTGAGGGTTTCCTCATATTCCTTTTCGGGTTGGGAATCAGCCACAAGTCCCGCCCCCGCCTGTACAGAAACTTGATTTATACCATCTTCCCCCTGACGGACAATCATAGTGCGGATAGTGATAGCTGTGTTTAGTTGTCCCTCAAAATCATAATAACCATAAACGCCAGAATAGGGACCTCGGCGGCTAGGTTCCAACTCATTAATAATTTCCATGGCCCGAATTTTCGGCGCACCGCTGACAGTCCCAGCCGGAAAACAGGCTTTTAGTAAATCCCAGGCATTTTTATCATCTGCCAACTCTCCCACCACATTACTAACAATGTGCATGACATGGGAATAGCGTTCGACCACCATCAGTTGATCAACTACTACGGTTCCATTTTGGCAGACCCGCCCTAAATCATTACGTCCGAGGTCTACTAGCATAACGTGTTCGGCGATTTCTTTGGGGTCCTGTAGCAAATCCTGTTCTAGGTCCTGATCTTCCTGGGAGTTTTTACCACGGCGGCGGGTTCCCGCAATGGGGCGAACGGTGGCGATCGCCTTTCCGTCATGGTTTTTTTCCGCTTTGACCATCACTTCTGGGCTAGAGCCAATCATCTGCCAATCCCCAAAGTCAAAATAAGCCATATAGGGGGAAGGATTGATTAAACGCAGGGATCTATACAAGGAGAAAGGATCGCCTTGGTATTGTGCCGCCAGCCGTTGGGAAATGACCACCTGAAAGATATCTCCAGCCCTAATATACTCCTTGGCTCGGTCAACAGCCGCACAAAACTGGTCGCGGGAGAAATTACTGCTGTATTGGCGTGATGTTTCCGTATCATCGGATTTGTTCCTATCGGGAGGAGTCCATTCTAATAGGGTACTCTGACGAGATAGGGGAGATCTGAGCTTATCTACCAATTGAGTCACGCGATCGCAAGCCTGTTGATAGGCTGTTTCTGGGTCTGTTTCCCGCAGGTCTGCATAAGATATCGCCCAAACCTTGCGCTTCACCTGGTCAAAAATTAGTAAACTATCAAGCTGCATCCACAGGCCATCGGGGAAATCGTCCTCTGTGAGGGGATAAATGGGCACTCGTGGTTCAATCCAGTTGATTAATTCATAACCCCAAAACCCGAACAGTCCCCCAATTCCGGGGGGTAGTTCTGGTAATTTGACAGGTTGATAGGGTTTAAGACAGTCAGCTAATACCTGAAACGGATCGCCTTGAAAATCTTGTTGTTGACCGTCCCTAAATGTTTGGATCATGCGATCGCCACGGGCTGATAAAATCCACAAAGGATCACAACCCAGAAAGCTGTAACGCCCAATTTTCTCCCCACCTTCGACCGACTCCAACAGGAAGCTGTAAGGTTGACCTGCACAAACCCGATACCACGCCGAAACTGGTGTATCCAAGTCCGCCACCCACTCCTGATAGACGGGAATGAAGTTACCCCTGGCCCGTAGTTGGCAGAATTGGGAGAAATCTGGAAAAATCATTGTTGTAATTTTTGGGAAAATTTGTAGCTGAATCTAATGCTACTGTATATCAACAATAACAGAAAATGCTGGTTTTTGGTTGAAACTCAGGAACCAGCAAACCTGATCTTATAGGGAGTTTACCTGTACTGTAGGGGGGGAGATTCTACAAAAAGCCTGATTCTTAGTGACAAGTCAGGTGAACCCACCCCGCCCATAGACCCCTAAGATTCGTAGGTGGCTTTACCGCTGAATTTAACACTAGCTGGGTTGGGGTTATCACCAATCTTGCGATCGATTTTTCCGTTGAACTCCCGACCTTCGTTAACTTTCTCAGGGAAAACGCCATCTTTGGGGTGGAGATATTCCATTTCGCCATTGGGGAAAATCCGATAGATTTTGAAATCCTCGATTTTCGGCTTGAATTTTGTCCGCAGTTGGGTTCCCAAGGCGAGACACTGCTCTTTGCGAGCCAAATAGAGCAAGTTTTCTCCCTCGTTCATAATAGCTGCGCCACCTGTGGGCATTTCAAACACCTGTTCTTTGGTGCTGGTCCAGGTAATGGCATATTTCTCCTCAACTTGGGCTTTGGTGAGAAGACCACCTGTGCTACCACCGAATTTGGGAGCTTTTCCTGTCAGTGTTTCTACCATAGAAAATTATCTCAAAGGTTTTTACGGCATCCTATCACTGATAATACCTTCTCAGTAGCGATCGTAAAGATCCGTTACACAGATATCCACAGCAGCCATAAAAACAGCCAAACCCTACCCTAACCCCTCGCTCGCGATCGCTCGCAGAGGTAGGGATTAGCGCCAGGGCTGGTCATGATTGAGCCTGAGCAAAACCGGAGAGGGTGGGATTCGAACCCACTATAAAGCCTATAACCCCTATTCTACCGCCATTCTAATGCACTCAATGGCGATCGCATTATTAGGAGTTAGTGCAAAATGAGTGCAAGTACAAACAGTACACATAGTGGTACATATCAAGGCTTTGAGGATATTCTTGAGTTTTTCAACCTATCCCGCAAACAATGTCCCAAGGGTGTCAGGATTAAACGTAACCGGGGGACAATCCAACTAGACATCACCAATGACCCGGAAACTGGGGGACGTAAACAAAGGGGGTGTAATTGTCAATTTACCTCAGAGGGTATCCGTAAGGCTGTTGATAAGGCCTGGTTAGTTCATAAATCCCTTGACGGACAATTTCAGTCGGTGTCTGAATGGCTGGACTGGTACAAGGCTACTATCCTTGATGAAAACAAAACTCCCCTAGAGAATGACTTAATCACCTACCGTCAAGTGTTTAAAGAGATGGAGGATGATTACTTTAACGGAGTTCACAAAAACACTAAGCGCAAACGTTCCCGTGATATAGCTAGTGACAGAGCCTCTTTTAAGCG
>Ga0213835_101900_pt1 | contig 11085 bp, 10 predicted proteins | sample SWPATP01_FD_160576 | JGI IMG/M metagenome (GOLD analysis project Ga0213835, IMG submission 160576) | Coastal seawater microbial communities from Marineland, Florida, United States - SWPA TP0 #1 | ecosystem: Environmental > Aquatic > Marine > Coastal | place: USA: Florida | collected 2016-08-05
CAAACGAGAATTTTCGTGCCGCGCTCACGGCTACCGGGCAGCACAAACAGGCTTCTTGACAATAAGAAGGGACTGACCGCCCTAAGCGGTCAAACTGTAAACCTAACAAATGAGTGAAAAACTCCAATGGATAAGAAAAACATCTCCCCCAACCCCCAACAGCCCGTTGACCGCGTTCCTTCGGGTCAACTGCCTAGTGCTTTGGCTGAATTGAGTGAAGAGGCGATCGGCTCCCTTGAGGCCCTTCCCGCTATATGGGAAAGTGGTGTTGGTTTTTGTTCCTATGAAGGTGACGACGAGTAGTCGCGGGCTAATTCTACCACAGACCAAATCGATCCTCAAATCGGCTGTTGAGTCAGCCAGGGCGCTTGGTTCGCCTCGATGAATTGACGGGCAACTGCCGATACCTCGGGGCTTTCCGATACCTGGGGTCGGGTCGGGGGCTTTCCCCCCCCCCGGCCCCTCTGCCCACGACCCTGACCCTCGGTTTTCATCCCGGCGAATAACCGACTGCCCCAATGACACTTTTTCATGGGTTTACTTTTGGGTTTGTAGCGGTTGCAAAACCCCCGATATTTCCGAGCGCAATCCTCCAAAGTTGTCCCCAACTGCAAGAAAGCTGGATGCCACTGGGTCAAGCCGTCATCGGTCAGTTTTTCATAACTACCGTAGTTGCTGAACTCGTAGAAAAAGGTAGACCGCATTTTCGCCGCTCTGGGATTGCCGTGGATGTAGCGCAGGGTATTTAAAGCTCTGTCTTTGTCCCTGGCGGGAAACCCCTCTGCAAAATAGCGCTTTTCCCAAAAGTGTCCTGTGCGGTTGAGCATTCGGTTAAAGCACATAGCAGTGTACCAATTGAGAAAATGCATGATTTTGGGTAAATCTTCTGGCTGTTTCGGTTCGATGAGGTAATGGACATGGTTACTCATAATGCACAGGGCGTAAAGTCGGAAATTAAACTTGTTTACCGCCCGTTTGATGGCATAAAGAAATACCTCCCGACAGGCTTGACTCGACAGCTTAAACTCGCGATTGTTGCACCGCGTTGTGACGTGGTAGGCGTATCCTGAGTGCAAATTTCTGGGGTTTCTGGACATTTTTCTGTAAAAATTCTGCAAAGACATCATTAAAGGCATTATTCATGAACTGTACCTCTGTTCTCCAACAAAATCATTTGCGGGAAAAGCGACTGCAATTTATTCGCGCCCATCAAACTGCCTTTGATGTCGAGCCAGTTTTTCCCCTACAAGTGTTTGAAGACTTCGTGTTTGGTGTTGAAGGGGATTGCACAATTGAGGCATCTTGTAAGGTTGAGTCCGACCATTTAATTGCCTCCCGATTTCTCTTGTTTTTTCAAGAAATGACTCAATCATGGCCCCAAAAATTAGACCAAGCTTTTAGGTTTTTTCATCAAACCGAAAATCAGGTAGGCGTTCGTTTAGACTATGGCTTGCTGCAGCATTTCTTGGGGGATGACTTCGACTTTAGCAAGATATCGGTTTTATCCACTGGCATCGACCTGCGGCAAAACTTGGCCGACTCTAGCCTGAAAATGCACATCACGATTGAAGACTATCCCGAAAAAATTGCAACTGCCTTCAGCTTGGCTAAACTTCCTAGGGACAAGTTTCACCAAATTCTGTTATCATCTGTCTCTTTGATTGGGTTTGATTTTTATCTGGATGGCCGCAGTGAAATCGAACTATATGCCAGCCTGAAAGAAGAAGAATTTAACTCTCCTCATGTCCAATCTTTTCTTACGTCAAATTTCTGTGCTTCTGCCTTAAAACCCCTTGCTGCTTCTAGTGCTTTTTATATGGGTCTGTCTATAGCAAATGAAAATCCAGTTCTATATTACCTACTCAAAAACAAGCAAGAACTACAGAATTATTTTCGACTAAATGATACGGGAAATCGGGTGCATTCTTTATTATAACCAGCAAGAAATCCTTCCCCACGCCTGGGTTGGTGTAGCCGAACAAGAGCTACAACAACAAGGAAGAATTGAAAATATTCGTCTCTATTACTATCAAAAATTTGCAGCAGGGATGACTTGAAAACGAGGCAGACAAAATTTCTCCACTTCTAGCGACATCCACTTAAAAGTTTTGTGTGCTGCGCCCACCGCTACACGGGCAGCACTATCCAGGCTTCTGATCATCTAAGAAGGGACTGACCACCCTAAGCGGTCAAACGGAAAACCTAACAAATATAAAGTGAAAAACTCCAATAAACCAGAAAAACATCTCCCCCAACAGCCTGTTGACGGCGTTCCTACTGGAGAAGTTGTTCTCACCCCGTCTCCCTTTCACTCCGCCACCTGGCAAATACTCTCAAGCCCAAACCCGATTCAGGCTGAGGGTAAACCCCGGTAACACTGTTTCGCCGGATAGTGTATTGGGATTCTCCAAAACTTCCACCCCTTGCCCCGGACGGTAAATTTCCACTCGTTTGTTTTTAGGATCGATGAGCCAGCCCAACTTTGCACCATTCTCGATATATTCTGCCATTTTGCTCCGGAGGTCTTGGAGGGTATCGCTCTTGGAGCGCAACTCCACTACAAAATCAGGACACAAGGGGATGAATCCCTCCTGCTGCTCTGGGGTAAGAGCATCCCACCGCGCTTGGCTAACCCAGGCTGCATCGGGGGAGCGATTTGCGCCATTGGGTAGTTCAAAGCCGGTGGAGGAGTCGAAGGCTGCGCCAAGCGTTTCGTTCTCTTCAAACCAGACACTCAATTGTCCTGTAATGCTGAGATTACGCTTGCCAGTCTTGCCGCCTGTGGGTGGGTTCACAATTAGTTCTCCTGTTGCAGTGCGTTCCAGCCGTAGCTTACGGTTGGCAGCAGCGAGGGCGGCAAACTGCTCCGGCGTGACACACAGAGCCAGTTGATCGGGAAGTTGGAGAGATAACGGTTCAGGACAACCTCGTACCATCATTCACCTCATGCGACTGGATTCCTTCTCTATTTTACCTTAAATGTTGGCTTGAAGGCTCTCGGTTTCACCGATGAGATGAAAAGCCAACCAATATGGAAACAGCGAAGCACAATTAATACTCTGGAGAGTCTTGGCTCTCCACAGATTTTTTAATAAGAACTCTAAATGTTCTTTCTGGAATACTTTTCTCCGATATTTAGTCACCAACACAATATGAACAGTAAGATTAAACGTAGCCCTGCGGGTCTTAGAGTAATTGGCTTCCATAACTATTGGCAGCTTGTACGGTGAGATGATATAATGATAACATAACACATTGAGAGGTCGAGTCAATGCGAGTCATGGAGTTTAAGGTTAAAGCTAAACCAAAACAACAAGTAGCTATCCTAGAAGCTATTAGAATAGGACAGTTCATTCGGAATAAATGTCTTAGACTCTGGATGGATTCCCAAAGAGAAGATAAAGTAAATTATTCTTCTTTTTGCAAATTTGTAACAACGTTGAGTAATGATACTCCGTTTGTAAGTAATCTTAACTCTAGGGCTCGTCAAGCTAGTGCCGAAAGAGCTTGGTTCGCCATCTCACGTTTCTATGACAACTGCAAAAAAGGGTTAGCTCGAAAAGGCTACCCTAAATTCAAGAAGTCTTCAAGGTCTGTGGAATATAAAACTTCGGGTTGGAAATTATCAGAAGATAAAAAATCTATCCACATCACAGACAAGACTGGAATAGGATGTCTAAAGCTGATCGGATCTTATAATCGTCAGATTTTAGATAAGTCATTAATCAAGAGGATTAGGCTGATCAAAAGGGCTGACGGATTCTATTGCCAATTTGTCCTAGACCTTGAACGAGTAGAACCCCTTGATTATACAGGAAAGGAAATAGGAATTGATGTGGGCTTAAACCATTTCTTGACTGACTCCAATGGAGAAAAAGTAGACAATCCTCGATTTCTTCGTCAAGCTGAGAAGCGTTTAAAGAAGGCACAGCGTAAGCTATCTAAGAAGAAAAAAGGAAGCAACAAGCGTCAAAAGCAAAAGTCAAAAGTAGCCCGACTTCATTTAAAAGTCTCTAGACAACGTAAAGATTTTGTTGTTAAGACAGCAAAAGCGTTAATCCAATCTAACGATTTGGTCGTCTATGAAGATTTGAAGGTTTCTAATATGGTGAAAAACAGAAAGCTGGCTAAGTCTATTAGTGATGCAAGTTGGTCTATGTTCACCAATTGGCTGGACTACTTTGGACAAATCCACGGGAAGTTTGTCCTAGCGGTCAATCCACAATATACCAGTCAAGAATGTTCTAATTGTGGTTCCATTGTCAAGAAAACATTGTCTATTAGAACTCATATTTGTTCTTGTGGCTGTGTTCTAGACAGAGATGAAAACGCCGCTATCAACATACTTCGTAGAGCCAATACTGTCGGGCGGACAGGAATTTAAGCCCTCGGACAGACTACCCACTGTCTATTAGGTGAGAGCTTAGTAGATAAGGTAACTGGTTGAACAGGGAATCCCTCGCTTTTAGCGATGGGAGCGTCAAAGAGAATGCTACTGATTCACCTCGTCTCCCCTTCACCCCCTCACCCTCTCCCAAAACAGAATTTCCGTGCCGCCCTGGCCGCTACGCAACCGCAGCACCCACAGGCTTCTTGACAAGAAGAAGGGACTGACCACCCCAAGCGGTCAAACTGATAAACCTAACAAAGAGTGAAAAACTCCCATGAACCAGAAAAACATCTCCCCCAACAGCCCGTTGACGGCGTTCCTACTGGAGAAGTTGTTCTCACCCCGTCTCCCTTTCACTCCGCCACCTGGCAAATACTCTCAAGCCCAAACCCGATTCAGGCTGAGGGTAAACCCCGGTAACACCGTTTCCCCGGATAGTGTCTTGGGATTCTCCAACACTTCCACCCCTTGCCCCGGACGGTAAATTTCCACTCGTTTGTTTTTAGGATCGATGAGCCAGCCCAACTTTGCACCATTCTCGATATATTCTGCCATCTTGCTTCGGAGGTCTTGGAGGGTATCGCTCTTGGAGCGCAACTCCACGACAAAATCAGGACACAAGGGGATGAATCCATCTTGCTGTTCTGGGGTCAGGGCATTCCAGGGATCTGGGCTGACCCAGGCAGCATCAGGGGAGTGGTTTGCTCCATTGGGCAACTCGAAACCTGTGGAGGAGTCAAATGCTCTGCCATTGCCCCCTTCTTCTTCAATCCAGCGAACCAGAAAGTAATTGATTTTGCTGTTGCGGTAGCCAGTATTGCCGCCTGTGGGTGGATTCACGATGAGTTCTCCGGTTGCGGTACGTTCAAGTCGAAGCTCACGGTTGACCACGGCCAGGGCCGCAAACTGCTCCGGCGTGACACACAGAGCCAGTTGATCGGGAAGTTGGAGAGATAAAGGTTTAGGAGGAATTGATACCACGACGATTCACCTCACGCGGTTTGATTGCTTCTCCATTCTAGGCAGAGCAGAATTCAAAGCTCAAATCAGCCCCTTTTCCTGCACACTCCGCCATGATTAAACATAGTTGATATTTTAAGGACAATGAGTTCAAATCCTTTTACGATTTCCCTGAGTGCTGAAATTCAAATCAATCCCTCCGAAAGCGGTTACACCCTCGGCGGGGCTGCTGACGCTGATGGCATATCCCCGGCCCTGAGAGTGCCTGCGTTGCCCGGGTTTGAAAATGCGATCGCCCTGTCACCCCATCCCCTTCCCTACTCATCAGTCAGCGATCGCTGTTGGCTTGAAAACCGCCGAATTCTGCTTTGAATTTCCTCTATGATCCTGTCCACCTCTGTCAGGTCACTGGGTAGGAGATGGGCAGACAGGATTTTTAGCAGGTTCTCAAGATCGACTGAATAGTTCAACAGGAGGAGAAGAATGTCGTTTTCGTAAATACTGGCTCGACTAAATTGCCCCTGTCGATAAAGAGACGGTAGGGCATAGCATTTCAGCAGCACAAGTCCTTCTACTGTGGCACACCGAATGATGCGACTTCCAAATTGTCTATCTATCGAAAATTGTTCTAAAACTTCCTTGAATAGCTTGTTTTGGGTTAAAAAAATGTCGATCTGCAATGAATCAAATAAGCCCCGTATAAGATCCTTATCTTCATCATTGATGACTACTTCGGGCAGAACATCCAAATCCGAACGAGCCAGAATCAAGTCAATGTCTTGAGTATTGCGACCTTCCACATAGCTCAGGAGGGCGACTCCTCCAACCAGTAAGTAATTGATGTTTCTGTCAGCCAATGTGTTAAAAAGCAATTCAACCGTTTGAAAAAAAACGTCTCGTTCAGGCATTGCCTTTGACCAGTTTTTTACATCAAATAAGATACCATTTCTAATGATTTCCCCAATGGCTGCTGTCATTTCCTTCCCTCTGTAACATTACCCCTCTAGAACTTATGCGTACCTATCCCTTTGCGGTTTCCCTCAATTCCACCATTCAGGTCAGCACCACGGCAGACGGCTATGCCATCAGCCCCGCGAATACCGATCCTGGCCAATCCATTGCTCCCTCTATGGTAACTCTCCCTGCCATCACCGGGATGGGCGATGCCCTGGCCCACTTACAAGCAGGAACTGCAACTCTCCAGCAGTTGACCCAAACCCTGAGCGCACGGGAGGGGGTGGAAGCGGGAGAACAGTTAGCCGCCACATTGCAACAGATGGGCGATCGCGGCTGGTTGCAGTATGCTGTATTACCGTTGGCGATCGCCGAGCCAATGGTGGAGTCCGCCGAACTTGACCTCAATTCCCCCCACTGGACACAAGCCAAGGTCAGCCTATCGCGCTTTGCCTACCAACGCAGCCATGCAGGGGGGATGGTGCTGGAATCCCCCTTATCCAAATTTCGAGTCAAACTGCTGGACTGGCGATCGAGCGCCATCTTAGCCCAACTCGCTCAACCCCAACCCCTCGGTTGGGTCACGCCACCCCCCCAAATCGGGGCAGAAACCGCCTATCAATTCTTAAATTTATTATGGGCGACAGGGTTTCTCACCGTCGAAACCGAAGCCCCAGAACTGAAACTGTGGGAATTCCATAACCTGCTCTTTCACAGCCGTTGTCGCCAAGGTCGCCACGACTACCCCACAGGCGATATTGCCGCCAGTTTGGATATTTGGGACGAGTTTCCCGTAGTCAAACCACCCATGAGCGGGCATATTGTCCCCCTGCCGCAACTGAGCATTGATGCCATTCGCCAACGGGATAAAACCCTGACGACGGCGATTGAAAAACGGGCATCGATTCGCGAATATGATGAGAATCACCCGATCACCATTGAGCAATTGGGGGAGCTACTCTACCGCACCGCCCGCATTAAGGAAATTTATACCCATGATGCCGAACAAGCTGAACTGCTCAAAGCCCAATTCGGTGAAGATTTCGACTGGGGGGAACTCAGCCGCCGTCCCTATCCCTGTGGCGGCGCGATGTATGAACTGGAAATCTATCTGGCGGTGCGCCGCTGTGCAGGGGTGAAACCGGGACTTTATCACTATGACCCACTCAATCATCAACTGGCTCAAATTGATGCGGCTGATGCCGATATTCAGGCCCTGCTTAAAGATGCTCACCAGTCCAGTGGTGAACAGGGAATGCCTCAAGTTTTACTGATGATTACGGCGCGGTTTGGGCGGCTGTTCCGCAAGTATCGATCGCTCGCCTATGCCCTAGTTCTCAAGCACGTCGGTGTCCTGTATCAGAACCTTTATTTAGTCGCCACCAATATGGGATTGGCTCCCTGTGCATTGGGGGCGGGAGATAGCGATCGCTTTGCCCAAGCGACGGGATTAGATTACGTTGTCGAGTCCTCTGTGGGCGAGTTTATGTTAGGTTCGCTGCCTAATCGAGAGATTGAATCCAGTGGGATAGATCATTCAGCAACGGATGTTGTGAGTGCTTCTGAATTGGAGATAGAAGTTGAAGCCGAATCCCCATCTGTTGAACCGAGCGAACTCGAAACCCAAGCAATCCTTCACCCCTCCGAATTGGATTCACAAATTGAAGCCGAATCCGTATCTGTTGAACCGAGCGAACTCCAAACAATGAACCCCTCTGAATTGGAGGATTCTGTCGGGTTGAGTGCAGTCGAAACCCAAGCTACGACGGCCCAACATCCCCACGACCTCGACGATCGCATCCCCGGACTGGCGGAACTCCGCAACCAAACCCTCGGCGACCCGCGCATCACCATCGTCATTCTCGATGGCAACCCGGATCACACCCTCTCCTGTTTTGAAGGGGCAGAAGTCTCCAAAGTCTTCCCCTACTGGCATCCTCCTGCCGAACCCGTTCCCACAGAGGCTTATCATCAATTTCAGGCGATCGGCAATGATGACACTTTAGATAAAGACCAAAAAGCCGAAGCCCAAAAAGCCGCCTTAAGCGAACCACTCCTCAAACGCATCCACGGGGATAACCATGCCTGTCACATCACCAGCACCATTGTGGGTCAAGAAAACACCCCCTCGCCCGGACTCGCGCCTCGCTGTCGTGTGATTAACATCCCCCTGAATACCACGGGCACCGATGAAGAATTCATCTCACCCCTCAGTCTGGCTCGTGCCTTTGAACTGGGTCTGAATTTAGGGGCGAATATCATCCACTGTGCCGCCTGTCGCCCGACCCAAACCGGGGAAGGGGAAGAACTCCTGCTGCAAGCCCTGAAGAAGTGCCAAGACAACAACATTCTGATTGTCGCTCCCGCCGGGAATAACAAGGGAGAATGCTGGTGTATGCCCGCTTCCCTGCCGGGAGTGCTATCTGTGGGGGCGTTGAAACCTGACGGCACACCCTATAAGTTCAGCAATTGGGGCGGTAACAATGCCTTAGAAGGGATCATGGCTCCGGGGGGTGAAATTCTGGGGGCACAACCGGCCAATGAAGCACCTGTGCGCCTTCAGGGAACGAGTATGGCGGCTCCGGTGATGACGGGGTTGTGCAGTTTGCTGATGAGTCTGCAATTGCAACAGGGTAAACCTGTCGATGCGGAAGCGGTGCGAGCCGCGCTATTGAATACGGCAATTCCCTGTACTCCTGATGATACCGACGAACCGGAACGCTGTCTACGGGGTAAGGTCAATCTCCCGGGTGCGATGGGGTTGTTGTTCGGGTCTTCGGTGACGGTTTCTTTTGCCGGTGAGCAAGTCACCCGGACTGAGCATACTGGCGTTATTCCTGCGGCTTGGGTTGCACCGTTGACTGCTTCTCCTGAAGCTAACGCCACGGGGGACAACGTGGGTATAGAGACTGCTGCGGTTAGCTTTCCTTTGTCAATCCAACCTACAGATTTAACGGCTTCTAGTGTCAAACCGAGTAAAGCTCACTCAGGAAATGTCTATGTTCTGGGCACAATTGGCTATGATTTTGGAGATGCGGCACGGCGGGATACGTTCAAGCAAAATATGGCTCCGGTGGATTTGAATGGGGTGATGGTGCCGCCAGACCCTTATGATGCTCGTCAGATGGTGGAACATCTCGATCGCCATCCGGAAGAGGCTCACTCGCTGATTTGGACGCTGAACCTTGAGCAAAATACTCTCTATGTTCTTGATCCAAAAGGCCCGTTTGCTAATGATATTTATGAGCTGTTTTTGGTGATGCTCAATGGGCAGCTTGAACCGGAAACGAGTGCTGAGTTCATTGAGCGAGTGAGTGTCCCTGGGCGACAAACTGACCGAACCGTAGAACTTTTTTCTGGGGAAGTGGTTCCGGTGCTGAATATTCGTCATCCTCGGGGGATGTATGGCTGGAATGTGAATGCTTTGGTTGATGCTGCTTTAGCCACTGTCGATAATATAGAAGCGGTGGGGGTAGAAAATCTCCGGGAAGGGCTGACGGCCTTTTTAAATCGGGTGTATTACGATTTACATAATATCGGGCAAACCTCCCGCGATCGCGCTCTGAATTTTGCGGTTACCAATACGTTTCAGGCGGCTGCTACCTTTGCGGAGGCGATCGCCTCTGACCGAAAACTCGACACCATCGAAGTCCAAAAAAGTCCGTACTGTCGCCTCAATAGTGACTGCTGGGATGTGCTACTCACGTTCTTTGATCCCGAAGATGGGAAGCGATCGCGCCAGGTGTTCCGCTTTACCATTGATGTGGCGGATAGTATGCCAGTAACGGTGGGGAGTATCAAACGCTGGGCAATTCCGGGGAAAAAGCGAACCGAGGGCGATCGCGCTTCACGCGCTCCAGAGTGATTTAAAATAGGGACGCACTCCCCCACTTCGCCGCCAAACAGTGGGGGAGCGTTCATGGCGATCGCCACCTAAATAACCTCGCGCCGGTTTTGGAAACCCGACAAGGGGGACTGGCATCCCCAGAACATCAAGCCTTTACAGGACGAAAACAACACGAGAATCTATCCGCCGTTGGACAATGGCGATTCTCGTGCCGAGACGCTTCGCGATCGCCGCTTAGGTAAAGGCGACATCAACTTTTGCGAATCCAGAACGATATTTAAGCCGGGGAATGGAACCCTCTCCGCGCTGTTCACACAATGCTTGATATTCTTGCCAGGTGGCAGGCGATCGCATCACACCTCCGGCCGAAAGATAAAGTTTTTGGGGTGAAACGATGGTCAACATTTCTTCACCGTATCTGGGTTTTTGCCTGATCCGTATTGTACTCACCCTATGACGGAGAAGGGGTTACGTCGCAGAATTCGCCAACAAGTTTTAGCCGGAGCGATACCGTTTTGAGAAGGGATCTCGAAAAGTTACTGGACATATTGGAAGCTATAGCGTTTCCCAATCATTGATGAACTCTCCGAGAAGTTTCTCATAATACTTCAAGCTCATTTTAACCCTTGTATACTGTTCCCTGTTCCCTTTGCTTTCCCTTGTGGATTACAACACTCAAATGGGAACGCTATATAGAACCCCCTCACCGTCGGCGCATCCACAGACAATAAACCACCGTCAGCAGCAACCACCCCGATACGCAGCCCAAACCCGCAAACATCACCGGAACCGGAGGAGTCTCTAAGGAGGAATTAAGGTGAATTTCCATCACCTGATTAACATAGGGTTCCACGAAATTACTATATGCGTCTTCTAAGGCGGCGCGTTGTTTGAATTTGTCTTGTAGATTAGCCATCACTGACCTCCTTTGTCT
>Ga0213835_101901_pt1 | contig 11082 bp, 7 predicted proteins | sample SWPATP01_FD_160576 | JGI IMG/M metagenome (GOLD analysis project Ga0213835, IMG submission 160576) | Coastal seawater microbial communities from Marineland, Florida, United States - SWPA TP0 #1 | ecosystem: Environmental > Aquatic > Marine > Coastal | place: USA: Florida | collected 2016-08-05
GAGGTGTTCGAGGGTTTCCACCCCCGCGTGCGCGAGCGACTTGCGCGCCGGCGCTGCCAGCCCCGCCGGAAGCGGAGTGCTGCCTGGTTGAGAGGATTTTCGCGTCATTGCGTTGCCTTTCAGTCGGTTGCCCCCAAACTGATGCGAGCCGTGCCCGGCTCCTTACCGGTGTGGCCTACAGCGTGAAACTGTTGGCCGGTTTCGGTGAGTACTTGAGCTTGAAATTCTCCTCGCCAAACGGCGCCGCGCCAATGCTCAGTTTGGTGAAGTCCAAATCCTCGCCCCGGATACAGACCTTGATGGCGTTGACCGTCTTGTTGACGTCGGGGGTGAGGCAGAAGATGTTGAGCTTCGCGTCGGAAAACTCGCTGCGGTCCACGATCCCCAGGCCCCGCCAGGCAAGGTGGCTGATCAGGGCGTCTTTGGCTTTTTCCTCGAGGTACTTGTCACGGCTGGTCCCCTCCTTGGTCTTGAGTGCATACTGGGCCACCACCCAGAACTGCTCGTCCTCGGGGATTTCGGCGTAGCCGTCCTCGGCGCACTGCACCGCGAAGGCATCCATGAGGCGCTCCGCGGCTTCGGCGTCCTCGACGTCGGTCTCATCCGTTTTGCTCTGGTGCCCGACAACGCCGTGGTTCATCACGAACTGGCTGTAGTCCTCGTCAAACCAGGCTTCCCTGAACTCCAGGGTGCCCTCTTCGTCACGCTTGTAAACCCGGATTATTCCACTCATGTGCCAGTTCCTTCCTGGGCCGCACGGCGCCGCCAGGGGCGGCACCGCACGGGGTAGTGCTCAACAGATGTGCTGGCTACAGCAGCGGCAGGCTGCCGGTGCTGGGGTGTTCGTGGCCGGGCAGGGGCCGCGCAAACGGCACCTTGGTGCCCAGGACCTGGGCTACGACGTCGTGCGTGATCTGCTGGGCGGTCAGCCCGACGCGTTCAAGCACCTGGCTGCGGGTGCCGTGATCGAGGAACTCGACGGGCAGGCCGACCTCGTTGAGGGCGGTGTCCACCCCGGCCGCGCGCATCTCCTGCCGGATCCGGGAGCCGACGCCGCCGGCCCGGACGCCGTCCTCGATGCAGATGACCAGGCGGTGATGGGCGGCGAGATCGATGATGGACCTCCGTACCGGGAGGACCCAGCGCGGATCGACCACGGTGGAGCTGATGCCCTGGGCGCCAAGCCGGTTGGCGACGTCCAGTGCGAGTTCGGACATGGCGCCCACGCTCACGATCAGGACGTCGTTCTCGCTCGAGCCTGCCGGGCGGCGGGCCAGCACGTCCACGCCGTCGCCCAGGCGTTCGAGCGCCTCAACTTCGGCGCCGACGCTGCCCTTGGAATAGCGGATCACGCTGGGGGCATCTTCGATGGCCACGGCCTCGCGCAGTTCCTCGCGCAGCCGGGTGGCGTCGCGCGGTGCCGCGAGGTGCAGCCCGGGGACGATCTGGACCATGGCCATGTCCCACATGCCGTGGTGGCTCGCGCCGTCCGGTCCGGTGACGCCGGCCCGGTCCAGGACGATCGTGACGCCGGCCTTGTGCAGGGCCACGTCCATCAGCAGCTGGTCGAAGGCCCGGTTCAGGAAGGTGGCGTAGACCGCGACCACCGGGTGCAGTCCCCCGAACGCCATGCCGGCGGCCGAGGTGAGGGCGTGCTGTTCGGCGATGCCGACGTCGAACACCCGCTCCGGGTGCCGGGCGGCGAACTTGTGCAGCCCCACCGGAATCAGCATGGCCCCGGTGATGCCGACGATGTCCTTGCGCTCGTCGGCGATGTCGGCGATCTCGTCGGCGAAGACGGCGGTCCACGATTTGGCGCCGCCGGCTTCGGCGGGTGCGCCGGTCTCCGGATCGATGATTCCCACCGCATGGAACTGGTCGGCCTCATGGGCCCTGGCGGGAGCGTAGCCGTGGCCCTTTTCCGTCATGGCGTGCACAATCACGGGGCCGGCATAGTTCTTGGCCGTGGCCAGGGCGTTTTCCATGGCCTGGAGGTTGTGGCCGTCGACGGGACCGATGTACTTCATGCCGAGGTCCTCGAACATGCCCTGCGGAGCCCACCAGTCCTTGATGCCTTTCTTCATGGCGTGCAGGCTCTTGTAGGTGAACTGGCCTGCGGGGCCGCCGTTCTGAAGTTTGCGCTTCCACCATTCGAGGGTGCCTTCGTAGGCGGGGGCTGCGCGGAGCGAATCGATGGTGGGGCGAAGGGACGCCAGGTGGTCGGCGAACCCGCCGACGGTCGGGGCGTAGGAGCGTCCGTTGTCGTTGACCACAATGACGACGCGGCGTTTCTTGTCCGCCGCGATGTTGTTGATGGCTTCCCAGGCCATGCCGCCGGTCAGGGCGCCGTCGCCCACTACCGCGACGACGAAGCGGTCGCCGTCGCCGGTCAGCTGCCGGGCGCGCGAAATGCCGTCGGCCCAGGACAGCGACGAGGACGCGTGCGAGCTTTCGACGATGTCGTGCTCGGATTCTCCGCGGTCGGGGTACCCGGACAGGCCGCCCTGCTGGCGAAGCGTGCTGAAATTCTGGCGTCCGGTGAGGAGTTTGTGCACGTAGGACTGGTGCCCGGTGTCGAAGACGATGCTGTCGCGGGGGGAATCGAAGATCCGGTGCACCGCTATGGTGAGTTCGACGACGCCGAGGTTCGGGCCCAGGTGCCCTCCCGTCTGGGAGACGTTGCCGATCAGGAAATCCCTGACCTCGGCTGCCAGCTGATCCAGCTGCGCCTCGGACAACTTACTCAGGTCCTGCGGATTCCGGATGGTGTCCAAGATTCCCAACGGCCCCTCCTTCGGGTGGTAGACATACCTTTTAACTCTAACGCCTCCGGGCGGGCCGCCGCGCCGGACGGCGCAGGACCGCCGAAGGAACGCAGAAGCCCCGGCCGGTCAGTTGACCGGCCGGGGCCGTTGCTGCTGTTCCTCCTCGCGGGAGGGACCCCGCTAGTTCGCGGAGATCTGGCGCAGGACGTACTGCAGGATGCCGCCGTTGCGGTAGTAGTCCGCCTCGCCCGGGGTATCGATGCGCAGGACCGCGTCGAAGGACGTGACGGAACCGTCTTCGGCAGTGGCCGTGACCTTGAGGGTCTTCGGCGTGGTGCCTTCGTTCAGGGCGGTGACGCCCTCAACCGCGAAGGTTTCCGTGCCGGTCAGGCCCAGGCTGGCGGCGTTCTGGCCGGCCGGGTACTGCAGCGGCAGGACCCCCATGCCGATCAGGTTGGAGCGGTGGATGCGCTCGTAGCTCTCGGCCACGACAGCCTTGACGCCGAGCAGCGCAGTGCCCTTGGCGGCCCAGTCACGGGACGAACCGGAGCCATACTCCTTGCCTGCCAGGACCACCAGCGGGGTGCCGGCCGCCTGGTAGTTCTGGGCGGCGTCGTAGACGTAGGCCTGCGGGCCGTCGGCCTGGCTGAAGTCGCGGGTGAAGCCGCCCTCCACGCCGTCCAGGAGCTGGTTCTTGATGCGGATGTTCGCGAACGTGCCGCGGATCATGACCTCGTGGTTGCCACGGCGTGAGCCGTAGGAGTTGAAGTCCTTGCGCTCCACACCGTTGGCCAGCAGGTACTGCCCGGCCGGGGTGTCCGACTTGAAGGAACCGGCCGGGGAGATGTGGTCCGTGGTGACGGAGTCGCCGAGCTTGAGCAGCACGCGCGCACCGGTGATGTCCTGGACCGGCTCCGGCTTGGCCTTCATGCCCTCGAAGTACGGGGGCTTCCGGACGTAGGTGGACTTCTCATCCCAGGCGAAGGTGTCGCCGGCCGGGGTGTCGAGAGCCTTCCAGCGGTCGTCGCCGTCGAAGACGCCCTCGTAGCCGCGGGCAAACATTTCCTTGTCGATCGAGGAATCGATGACCTGCTGCACCTCGACCGGGTTCGGCCAGATGTCCTTCAGGAAGACGTCGTTGCCGGCCTCGTCCTGGCCCAGGGCGTCGTTGTCGAAGTCGAAGTCCATGGAACCGGCCAGGGCGTAGGCGATGACCAGCGGCGGGGAGGCCAGGTAGTTCATCTTCACGTCCGGGTTGATCCGGCCTTCGAAGTTACGGTTGCCGGAGAGCACGGCGGTGACGGAGAGGTCGTTGGCCTGGATGGCCTCGGAGATCTCGGCGTCGAGCGGGCCGGAGTTGCCGATGCAGGTGGCGCAGCCGTAGCCCACGATGTAGAAGCCGAGCTTCTCCAGGTACGGGGTCAGGCCCGACTTGTTGTAGTAGTCGGTGACAACCTTGGAACCGGGAGCCACGGAGGTCTTGACCCACGGCTTGGAGGTCAGGCCCTTGTCGACGGCGTTGCGGGCCAGGAGTGCGGCGGCCAGCATCACGGACGGGTTGGACGTGTTGGTGCAGGAGGTGATCGAGGCGATCGAGACTGCACCGTGGTCCAGTTCGAACTCGCGGCCGTCCGCGGTGGTGACGCTGACCTTGTTGGACGGGCGTCCGTTGGCCTTCGGGCCGTGCGCGTGCGGGGCCTGGTCCGTGAGGTGGCTTGCCGAGCCCGTGAAGGACGGCGCGTCGGAGGCCGGGAAACTCTCGTCGATCGCTTCGTCGACGCTGCCGTCGACGAGGTCTTCCTTCACGTAGTTGCGCAGGTCCTCGCGGAACTGTGCCTTGGACTCGGTGAGGATGATGCGGTCCTGCGGGCGCTTCGGGCCGGAGATCGACGGAACAACCGTGGACAGGTCCAGCTCAAGGTACTCGGAGAACTTGATCTCGCGGGAGGGATCGTGCCAGAGGCCCTGTTCCTTCGCGTAGGACTCCACGAGGGCCACGTTCTCGTCGGACCGGCCGGTGAGGCGCAGGTAGTCGAGGGTGACGTCGTCGATCGGGAACATCGCGGCGGTGGAGCCGAACTCGGGGCTCATGTTGCCGATGGTGGCGCGGTTGGCCAGCGGCACAGCCGCGACGCCTTCGCCGTAGAACTCCACGAACTTGCCGACGACGCCGTGCTGGCGCAGCTGCTCGGTGATCGTGAGGACGACGTCGGTGGCGGTGGCGCCGGCCGGGATGGAGCCGGTGAGCTTGAAGCCCACGACGCGCGGGATGAGCATGGAGACGGGCTGGCCGAGCATGGCAGCCTCGGCCTCAATGCCGCCAACGCCCCAGCCCAGCACGCCCAGGCCGTTGACCATGGTGGTGTGCGAGTCGGTGCCCACGCAGGTGTCCGGGTAGGCGCGGACGACGCCGTCGATTTCGCGGGTCATGACCGTGCGGGCCAGGTACTCGATGTTGACCTGGTGCACGATGCCGGTGCCCGGGGGGACGACCTTGAAGTCATCAAATGCGGTCTGGCCCCAGCGCAGGAACTGGTAACGCTCGCCATTGCGCTGGTATTCGATCTCCATGTTGCGCTCCAGCGCGCCGGAGTTGCCGAAGGCGTCAATCTGGACCGAGTGGTCAATGACCATTTCGGCCGGCGCCAGCGGGTTGACCCGCTTCGGGTCTCCGCCGAGCTCCTTGACGGCCTCACGCATGGTGGCGAGGTCAACGACGCAGGGCACGCCGGTGAAGTCCTGCATGATCACGCGCGCCGGCGTGAACTGAATCTCGGTGTCGGGCTCCGCACTGGGATCCCAGCCTGCCAGGGCACGGACGTGGTCGGCCGTGATGTTGGCACCGTCCTCGGTCCTCAACAGGTTTTCAAGCAATACCTTGAGGCTGAACGGAAGGTTTTCTGCACCTTCGACGGAGTTCAACCGGAAAATTTCGTATTCGGTTCCGGCTACATTAAGTTTGCCTTTTGAACCGAAGCTGTCCACAATGCTCATTCGCAGGACTCCTCTCGCAACAGTTTCATCTTTGTCGCGCCGCTGTACCCTTGCTAGTTAGGTCTGCCTAACTAATACAGGCATCAGTACATCAGGGTACGAATGCAGGTACGAAACGCAGGGAACAGCCGTTTCATAAACGGCAGTCTCACTAGCAGCAGTGACATTAACAGCAATGTCACTATCTACAGTGCCACTGACAGCAGTGCCATTAACAGCAATGTCACTAACAGCAATGCCACTAACAGCAGTGGTGATGTAGCGCGACGACGGACTACTACGCCCATCCTAGTGGCATCACCCTTCGGGCGTCAGCAACGCCACAGTCTCCATGTGATGGGTGTGCGGGTACAGGTCGAAGGCGCGCAGCCCCGCCAACCCCCAGCCGCCTTGGCGGAAGTAACTGAGGTCGCGGGCGAACGACGCCGGGTCGCACGACACATAGGCGATGGCCCGCGGACCGGCGTCCATCAGCTGCTTGACCACTGCTTTGCCGGCCCCGGCGCGCGGCGGGTCCAGGATGAGGGCGTCGAAGTTTCGGGGTTTTTGCCGGAGCACCCGTTCGACGCGGCCCTGGACGATCTCCACCTGGGCGGCGTCGTGCAGGTTCTTGCGTGCATCACGGCTGGTTCCCGGCGCGCCCTCGACCGACAGCACGGATCCAGTCACGCCCACGGCGTCGGCCAGCGGTGCGGTGAACAGCCCGGCCCCGGCGTAGAGGTCCGCCACCACGGAGCCCGGCGCGAGGTAGCCGCCGTCGTGCAGGAAACCCGTGACGGCGCCGACGAGCGTGTCCGGGGCGTCCCGGTGGATCTGCCAGAAGCCGTCGCCGGTCACCCGGTAGTCGTGGCCCGCCGCGGACTCCTGGACATAGGTGCGGCCGCGCAGCTGCAGCACCTCGCCGGAGGCCGGGTCCAGGCTGGCCACCGAGACGTCGTCGGGCAGCTGGGCAAGGATGCCGGCGAGCCGCTTGGACCGGGTGCCGGGGGCGGGCACCAGCAGCACGAGCGGCCGGGAGCCGTTTGCGGGGGCAGCGACCTCGACACGGGCGATACCCTGCAGGTCGATGTCCCAGAGCCGGAGCGCGTTGATGCCGTCCACGGCCAGCGGCATCTCCCGCACGGGCAGGACGGCATCGGAGCGGTGGGCGTGCATGCCGAGCTTGCCGGCCGGGGTCACGGCGAAGCCTGCACGGGTCCGCCAGCCGAGGCCGGGAACCGGACCGTGTTCCGCGCCCTGCCCGTCGGCGTCTTCCGGGGAGAGTCCGGCGTCCCCGGCAGCGATGCCGACGGCTTCGACTGTGATCTGGCCTGCGGGCGCAAATTCGACGCCGGCCAGCCGCTTGAGCTGTTCGGCCAGGACGTCGGCCTTGAGGCTGCGCTGGCGTTCCAGCGCAATGTGGCCTAGTTCGGCGCCGCCGACGGGCGGGTGCCGGTGCGACCAGGAGCGCGCGGAATCGGCGAGGTCCCAGAAGTGCGGCACCCGGTCCGGCGAGGGCTCGAGGACCTCCACGACGTCGGCGCGCCAGAATTTGGCGGACGGGCCGTCGTCGGTGAGCCGGACGCGGACTTTCTCGCCGGGGATGCCGTGGCGGACGAAGACGACGCGTCCCTCATGCCGGGCCACGCAGTGCCCGCCGTGGGCGACGGGTCCGACGTCGAGCGTCAGTTCGGTGCGGGTCTCGTTGTGGGTGTTCGTCCGGGTGTCGGGGGTCATTGGATATCCTGCAGTTTCTTCGCTTCTTCGGACGACTTGAGCTGCCACGGCACGCTGCACACCATGACGCCGGGCTCGAAGTGCAGCCGGGTCTTGATGCGCAGCGCGGTCTGGTTGTGGACCAGCTGCTCCCACCATTTGCCCACGACGTACTCCGGGATGTAGACCACGATCAGGTCGCGCGGGGAATCCCGGCGCATGTTCTTGATGTACTCCATGATCGGAGTCACCGTTTCGCGGAACGGGCTGGCGAGCACGGTCAGGGGCACCGGAATTTCGAGTTTCTCCCAGTCCGCGACCGTCGCCTCGGTCTCTTCCGGGCTGATGTCCACGGTGATGGCGTCCAGCCGCGACGGGCGTGAGGCGCGGGCGTAGGCCAAGGCGCGCAGGACCGGTTTGCGGACGTGCGAGACGAGCAGCACGGCGTGCACCCGGGTAGGCAGGGCGCGCGGCGAGGAGTCCTCGTCCACGGCGAGTTCCTTGGCCACGTTGTCATAGTGCGCCCGGATGCTCCACATGATCAGGAACAGCACGAACATGGCCAGCAGCGCGATCCAGGCGCCCTGCGAGAACTTGGTGATCAGGACGATGACCAGAACCAGGGCGGTCATGCAGAAGCCGACGGTGTTGATGGTCCTCGACTTGATGATGCGCAGCCGCACGGACGGTTCCTTGGACAGTTTCAGTTCCCGGCCCCAGTGCCGGATCATGCCCAGCTGGCTCATCGTGAAGGAGATGAAGACGCCCACGATGTAGAGCTGGATGAGCTTTGTGACGTCCGCGTTGAAGGCGATGATCAGTACGAGGGCGCCGGCCGCCAGGGCCAGGACGCCGTTGCTGAAGGCCAGCCGGTCGCCACGGGTGCGCAACTGGCGCGGCAGGTAGCCGTCCTGCGCCAGGATCGAGCCGAGTACCGGGAAGCCGTTGAACGCCGTGTTGGAGGCGAACACCAGGATGACGCCGGTCGCGGCGACAACGATGTAGAACGGGATGGATCCCTCGCCGAAGACGGTCTGCGCGATCTGGCTGATGGCCGGGTTCTGGATGTAGCCCTCCTCCAGCGGCTTGCCGTTCAGGAGGAACTCCGTGGCCGGATCCAGCACGATGTGCACTTTGGTGGCGTTGGCCAGGTAGATGATGCCGGCGAGCATGGCGGAGGCAATGACGCCGAGCAGCAGCAGCGTGGTGGCGGCGTTCTTGCTCTTGGGCTTCTGGAAGTTGGGCACGCCGTTGCTGATGGCCTCGACACCGGTCAGGGCCGCGGCGCCGGAGGAAAAGGCGCGTAGCAGCAGGAACGCGCCGGCCAGCCCGACGAGTCCTTCGTCGAAGCCAGGCTCCGGCACGATCTCGAACGCTGCCGACGGCGCCTGCCCCAGTTGGCCGGTGGCGGCCTGGAAGACCCCGACGGCGGTCATGCCCAGGATGGAGGCCATGAAGATGTAGGTGGGCACGGCGAACACAGTGCCGGCTTCCCGGATGCCGCGCAGGTTTACGAGGGCCAGGATCACGACGCCGATCGTGGCAATCGCGGCCTGTTGTCCGTGCAGGGAGGGCACGGCGGTGGTCAGGTAGGTCGCGGCGGACGACATGGAGACCGCCACGGTCAGCACATAGTCCACCAGCAGCGCAGAGGCTACGGTGAGGCCCGCATACTTGCCCAGGTTCACGTTGGCGATCTCGTAGTCGCCGCCGCCGGAGGGGTAGGCGTGGACGTTTTGGCGGTAGGAGGCCACAACGGTCAGGAGCACCACCATCACGGCGAGGCCCACCAGGGGCGAGATGGCCACCGCACTCACGCCGGCCAGGGCCAGGGTCAGGAGGATTTCATCCGGCGCATACGCTACGGAAGACAGCGCGTCCGACGCGAAAATGGGCAGCGCGATCCGCTTCGGCAAGAGTGTGTGGGCCAGACGGTCGTTCCGGAAGGGCTTGCCTACCAGCACCCGCTTCACGGCATTGAAAATTGTCAGCACCACACAAAGCTAGTCTGATTCGGACGCGATGTCATGACGGTGAAGTCTGCGCGCGCACGGCCGCCGCACGGCGCCTTGCGGCCGTGGCTTTCCGGCGCCCCGCGGCCGGTAGAGTTTTACGCAGTATCAGACGCAGAACCAAGAGGAGGCCCATGTGGCGCACTTCGTGATCATGGGTTGTGGCCGTGTTGGGGCAACTCTGGCACACACGCTCGAGGACGCCGGCCATTCGGTGGCCATCATCGACCAGGATGACCGCGCCTTCCGGCGGCTCCGCACGGGATTTTCCGGGCGAAAGGTCACGGGGGTCGGCTTTGACCGCGAGACGCTGAAGCGGGCCGGCGTCGAGGAGGCCTACGCCTTCGCGGCGGTCTCCAGCGGCGACAACTCCAACATCCTCGCCACCCGGGTGGCGCGGGAGACCTTCCACGTTCCCCATGTTGTGGCCAGGATCTACGATCCGGGCCGCGCCGAAATCTACCAGCGCCTCGGCATTCCCACGGTCGCCGCGGTCCGCTGGAGCGCCGACCAGGTGCTGCGCCGCATCCTGCCCGAACAGCACATCGCCGGCGACTTCCGGGAGCCCTCGGGCCGCCTGGTCCTCGCCGAGGTGGACCTCAACCCCGACTGGATCGGGCACCCGATCTCCTCGATTGAGAAGGCGGCCGGCATCCGGATCGCGTATCTGACCCGGTTCGGCGAGGGCATGCTGCCCGCTGCCGGTACCTCCTTCCAGGACGGCGACACCGTCCACGCCATGCTGAACGTGGACCGGAGCTCCGAGATCGGCCATATTCTCGCCAAGTCCCCCGCCAAGGAGTCCTAAGTGAAAGTCGTCATCGTCGGTGCCGGAAGCGTCGGTTCCTCGATTGCCCGCGAGCTGCTGGCCCACAAGCACGAAATCCTGCTGATCGACGAGAAGCCGGAGGTGATCGGCCGGAGCGGCCTGCGCGGCGCGCACTGGCTGGTCGGCGATGCCTGCGAGCTCAGCACCCTGCAGGACGCCAAACTCGAGGACGCCGACGTCGTGGTCTCCGCCACCGGTGACGACAAGGTCAATCTGGTGGTCTCGCTGCTGGCCAAGACGGAATTCGGCGTCGGGCGCACGGTCGGCCGGGTCAACAACCCCAAGAACGACTGGATGTTCGACGACTCCTGGGGCGTCGACGTCGCGGTTAACACCCCGCAACTGATGACCGCGCTGGTGGAGGAGGCGGTGGAGATCGGTGACCTCGTCCGGCTGCTGACGCTGCAGACCGGCGTGTCATCGCTGGTGGAGTTCACGGTCCCGCACGATTCCCATGTGATCGGCCTGACCGTGGGCGATGTCCAGTGGCCCGAGGACTCCACCCTCGTGGCGATCCTGCGGGACCAGGCGCCCATCACGCCGAGCCGGGACGACGTGATCGACGGCGGCGATGAGCTGTTCTTCGTGACCACGATCGCGGCCGAGGACGAGCTCCGCTCCCTGCTTGCACCTGAATCCCCGCTCGAGGATCAGCACCCGCTGACCTCGGACCAGCACGGCCACGCCACCCAGCCGGCCACGAACGACGGCTTCGACGGCTGACTTCCCGGGTTAAACCACAGATGCGCTATCAGTAATGGCCGTTCCCAAGGCTGGGAACGGCCAT
>Ga0213835_101903_pt1 | contig 11069 bp, 17 predicted proteins | sample SWPATP01_FD_160576 | JGI IMG/M metagenome (GOLD analysis project Ga0213835, IMG submission 160576) | Coastal seawater microbial communities from Marineland, Florida, United States - SWPA TP0 #1 | ecosystem: Environmental > Aquatic > Marine > Coastal | place: USA: Florida | collected 2016-08-05
CCGATCCACAGGACTCGGCCGCATAGCCCGCCGGCTCGGAGCACTTGACGACGCCGCAGAACAGATCAGCCGCCATCGAAAGCAACGCGCAGCCTGGCATGCGTGGCTGGACAGGAACCTCGTACCCGAACTTGCAGAACATGAAGTGGAGGACCCCGAAGTGGACCTCTACTGGATTCCTCCCTCAGAAACCGAACTGGATTGGGTGGGGACACTGTGGCGAGTTGCCTGACACCTAGGGAAATGCGTGACGACATTGACAGTAGAGCAGTCATTGCATGTAACGCCCGTATTGACGTAAAGCAAGTAATAGGTGCAAAGACAGTATTGACGTTAAAAAAGTCTTTGACATGCCTCTCCCCCACCACAGCCGCCATCGTCCGATCCACAGGACTCGGCCGCATAGCCCGCCGGCTCGGAGCACTTGACGACGCCGCAGAACAGATCAGCCGCCATCGAAAGCAACGCGCAGCCTGGCATGCGTGGCTGGACAGGAACCTCGTACCCGAACTTGCAGAACATGAAGTGGAGGACCCCGAAGTGGACCTCTACTGGATTCCTCCCTCAGAAACCGAACTGGATTGGGTGGGGACACTGTGGCGAGTTGCCTGAGACCTGGGGAAGGCGCGACAGTATTGACAGTAAAGCAGTCATTGCATGTAACGCCCGTATTGAACGTAAAGCATCTAATAGGTGTAAAGATGGTAGTGACTTGAAAAAAGTCTTTGACACGATTGCTATCAAAGACGTCTAAGACAGTAATGACAGTAAGGTTGAGATCATGACAGCAACAACAACGTTCGACCGGACAGGCATGGACCGAATCTGCGGCTTCGTTAACGGCAAGGGAGGCGTACTGAAGACGACACTGACTGCAAACGTCGGTGCCCTGCTTGCAACATCTGGGTGGAAGGTCCTGCTCGTAGACATGGACCCACAGGGGAACCTTGGACTCGACCTTGGTTACAGGCACGGAGCCCGTGACGACGATGGCAGCGCCCTCGCGCAGAGTCTTATGTTCGGGTCGCTGCTGTCGCCGCTGAAGGACGTCCGACCCAATCTCGATGTGATTCCCGGAGGGGCCGAGCTCGACCAGGCGGCAGCTGGTCTGATTGCGCAGGGGAGTAAAGACGGCAGCAAGGCGAAATTGGCCCTTGCCCGGGCACTCGCGCCGATCGCTGCCAACTACGACATCATCTTCATCGATTGCCCGCCCGGCAACGAGCCCCTGCAAGTCGCGGCTCTGGGTGCAGCCTCGTATGTGGTGGTGCCAACAAAGACGGACAAGGCTGGCCGCGAAGGACTCATTGGAGTCGCCAAACGCTTGGACACGGTAATCGACGTCAATCCGAACCTCGACCTGCTCGGTGTGATCATCACCGCCACATCGTCCACAGCCACCAATGTTCACCGGACTACGCGCGAAGCCATCACGGAGACCTTTGGAACTGATGACGTCCTCTTCGACGGAATGGTACGTCACGCAGAAGCGCCGGCACAGGCGGCCCGCGATAGGGGAGTGCTGGTCCACGAACTCGAAGAACAGGTCAAGGCCGCCCCCAAATGGTACGAAGTGCTGAAGGGAACAGCTGAAGCTGGCCAGAGCCAGCCGCGGTCTGCCGCCAATGTCGCTGAAGACCTTTACCAGATAGCCCATGAACTTGTTGCCCGTCTGGAAGCAGCCGAGGAGAGGAACGCATCATGACTGAAAGCAACCGCAAGCCCATCGGCGTGCCGCCCCGGCGGCGGCCTGACAGCCTCTCCGTTCAGAACCTGGTGAAGGCAAACAGGAGCTCAGGGGTAACTGAGGGCGACTCAACGGGCACGTCTCCGGCTGCCGCACCCGTGCCTGACACTGCGTCGAAACAAGTCACGTTCTACATGGCGGCGGATGACCTCAAGCGCGCCAAAGCGGCCTACACCGGAACCAGCGGGCAGGAAATGGATCGAAGCTGGTCCGACTTCATCTCGCGGGCTGTCCTCATGGAGGTGGAACGACGCGAACGTCTCTATAACGAGGGGGAAAAGTTCCAGGGAGGGGCAAGGAAATTGGCTCCAGGTCGAAAGATTCAGCTTTGATCGCAATGCAGTCTTTGACAGTAATGTCGTCAAAGTAGGGTAGTGGCGGCAAAGGACCGCCCGACCGCTGGCACCGTCTCTGGGCGCCAGCCTTGGGTGTGCGCGGAGCGCAAATGCTTACGTCCTTGACACACTTCTCAGTCAGTCTCACAAACGATCGATTACTGAGGCAGCAGAGCGGGCTCGCCTTGGCTTCAGGAGTTCCCTGTGCGACTAGGACCGTCGCCATCTCAAAATGCCGTCCAACAACAGGCAGTCTCACAAACGCGAATTTGGCCGGATTAAGAGACCCTAGGGGGTATGCCTGTGGTTGGCGTCAGTTGAACAGGGTGATCAGGTCGCGGGGCCGCCAGCCGGCCACGTTCTAACTCCTGCCACGACCTTGACCTTGCATCACTGGTGAGGGCGATGGTCGTGAGAGATTACTGACGGCCGTCATGATGGGTGCTATTGATTGGTACCGAGCTGCAACATCGGGGTTAGTGCACTTGTGAACAATGGTCAGTTCTTCGGGTGTGAGGCCGCTAAGATTTCGGCGCCCGGTGAGGATAAAGGCGAGTATGTGGCCTATGGAGTAGATCTCGTTGACAAGGGCGTAGTCCTTGTAGTTCTCAATCGCGGGATCAATTAGTGAGCCCTTAATCTCGGTGCCGGTACGGGTTCGGTCCACCTCCTTGTCCTTGTAGAGGCCGAAGTCTGAGATCTTGAGTGCGACTAATCCAGCGTCGTATTCCTTGACCAAGACGTTTGTCAGGCTCAAGTCCCGGTGGAGGATGCCCTTGTCGCTTAGGTAGGTGAGGCCGGAGAGAAACTGTTGTGCCATGCGCTTTCGCGCCCAAAATGGAATGGCGTTGTTCACCCCACTCATGTAATCCCGGAGATTTTTTTCGCAGTATTCCATCGTGTAGCTGTGGCCCGTCTTGTCAAAGCTGTAGACGGTAAGTATGTAGGGGTGATTGAGCCTGGACAGGAGGTCGAACTCGGCGCGAAAGCGCTCCAATTCTGGGTCTTTGAGGTGCCTCTTGGCCTTTTTCAAGGCAACCTGAAATCCGTAGTCGTGATCTTTGTACTTGTAGACCAAAGCGTAGGAACCTTCTCCGATGTGCTTCGGCACAGTCGTTCTGACCTCTTTAGAAACCGTTGGTGACACTGATTCGATGCCAAAGATGGGGTCGTACTCCGTCAGCTCGATGGGCTGAAAGTCTTCCGGAATCTCGCTTCCGTTGGAGGGACGAAGGAAGACTTTGCTGGCGTTCAGGGCATTCTCGTACCCAGCGTCAAGAGTGACGGGCATTGCGACTCGCCGAAGATCCGCTCTGAACTGACCAAGTTCCCTGGCAATCTCGATGAGTTCCCTGCTGTCGTCAGCCTTGAAGTACTGGGTAGGGATTCGGTAATTCATCTCACGAAACAGGGCATTCAGGCGGCCGTGGAAGTGAGCAAAGGCCGATTGCAGGTTTGGTTCGGCTCGTTCGTATACGCGGAGATAGAAATCCTCAACTTCGCGCAGGTTGTACCTGTTCTTCATTTCGGTCAGCACAAACTCTGCGGTGGCCATCTGGCAGTCCTATCGTCACTCGTCGCTGTCCGGACAAGTCTAGAAGGGGACTAGATGATCGCAGCCTTCGCTGCGTTGATCGGCAGACTGTGGGTACGAAGTCATTGCCCCAGCCGCTTATCGGGTTAGTAGCTTTTCGCCGTCTGAACGAAGCTCACCCGTTGGGGATACGTGTCGGTACAGAGTCTGGCGCGTTACGCCCAGCTCGGAGCAGAGCTCGCTGACTTTGGTGTCTGGCCTGCCCATGGACACCAAGGCAAGACGAAGTTTCGCTGGGGTCATTTTGTAGGGCCGTCCGCCCTTTCGTCCGCGGGCCCGAGCGGAGGCGAGGCCAGCGACGGTGCGTTCTGAGATGAGCTCGCGTTCGAACTCGGCGAGGGCCGCGAAGATCCCGAAAACGAGTTTGCCCGAAGCGGTGGTGGTGTCAATGGCGGCGCCCTGCCCGGTGAGGACTTTGAGTCCGATGCCGCGCTCGGTCAGGTCATGGACGATGTTGACCAGATGACGCAGGTCCCGGCCCAGCCGGTCCAGTTTCCACACGACAAGGGTGTCACCGTGGCGGAGGGCCTTGAGGCAGGAAGCCAGCTGGGGTCGGTCGTCCTTCTTACCCGAGGCTCTGTCCTCATAGAGTGAGTCCGTGCCGATGCCGACGGCGAGGAGTGCATCCCGTTGAAGGTCGGTGGTCTGGGAGCCGTCGGTCTTCGAGACGCGCATGTATCCCACCAGCATTGGCTTCTCCTCTGTCATTTATACGTCCGTTTATGTGACAGCCCTCCGCAACTTCGGAGACCTGGACAACTATGTCACTTTACCCGTCACTCGATCTATGTGCTGCAGACGGGTCGCTGCCGTACTTGTGTGACAGTGCTCCTCCTCTTCGTCGAAGCCCGGCTCGTGTAACTCAAGGTTGTTTCTGCTCTGCAGCGGTGTCTTACGGTATGGTATACTTGTATTACAGTACTTCACGTATGCAAAACTCAACGTAGGGCTTAGCCCGGAAATGGAAGCTTAAGATGGCGACCTTAACAATCAGATTGAAAGACGATCTCCGTGACCGAATTGCCGAAGCTGCGGAAGCTCAGGGGCTGCCTATCAGCGATTACATTCGGGGGGCGCTCGAAGTGCACCTGAGTCTTGACCGGGCAGGGGACGTTGGGGCCGATCGCCCAGAGCCCACGGAAGAGGTGACATTAGCTCCGTTTGAGAGGAAAGTGCTCCAACTGCTGCATCGCAATCTTCTAGCCGCTAAAGGAGATCTGTCCGATTCGTACTATGACGACGAGCAGGAAGTACGGTCGATCAAGGTGCTGGAGAACGGCTTCATGGGGGAATATGCTCAGGAGTTCGCCGATATCCAAGAGCCAATTAGCCGGTCCGAATGCGAGCTGGTCTGGGACATCTTCGACATGTTCCGTGTCATTCAGTCCAGCGTGCGGGAGCTTGGCAAGGATGGGTGGAATCAGATCAACGTAGAGGACGCTGAGTTCCACGGATCATTCCAAGGCTTTGACTTCAACGATGCAGACGAGAGCCGATTGGGGAATTACGCCCGGTACTTGATCAAGACCGATCGATGGGCAGAGCAGGAGGACGCCTTCAGCCGCGAGAACGACTCGGGTAACTCTCACACACAAATGCTCCCCACCTACCGGGCTATGCTTCGGGTTTTCAAGCCCCTCTGGCGCAATGCCGTCCGGGGCGGCTTTACCCGGCGCTATTTCTCGGCGAACGATCTTGAGCAGGTCCTTCTGGCTGCACCTGGAGCTCGATCAGTAGGGGAACAGTGATGTCGATGCGGGAACCACAGTTTCCTCCGCGCCGGTTTGAGCAGCGAGAATTTTTCGTCCCAGGAACAGAAACGGATGAGGAGGCTCAGAAGCAGTGGCAGGCCTTCGCGGCTGAGGTTGCGGCGTATCCATCCACGGATCGGAAGGTCCAAAGGCTTGTATTCACCAGCAACCGCAAAGAGTACGTTGCCGAAGTGGGCTATCTGATAAGTGATGAGACCAGCAGGTGGCTCGTGACTGCCATCTTTGAGCCTTATGGAACGTCCACCTACGACCCCTGGACCATCTTCCTGTTGCGGATCTGGAAAGGTGAGGTCATTACGCGGAAGCCGGCGTGGCTGGTTCCTCCGGGAACGGTTGTTGAAGCATTGGACTTTAGTCAGCCAGTGGCCCACCAAGGTAACGGTCCGGAAGATGCCACTCCAGATGCCGGTAGCTTGGCAATGACTTCGCGAAGTAACGAAACAAAGCCCTCATTCTCCGAACGTATCGATGTGGAGATTGACGGGGGCGAGATCGATTCGCCGGCACAGGACGAAGTTGTCCGATTGGAACGCAGGATGGATCGTGAGGTCTCGCAGGATGAGACCGCCGCGCCGTTCGGCTCGAGTATCGCCAGAAGCCAGGACTAATGGCAACGCCACAGTGGATCGGCCGCATCCGACAAGGAATTTTCATGTCCGTTACGGCAGTGGCTGGACTGGGCACTGCTTACATTTCGTGGGCCCTTAGAGACACAGAACAATGGTGGAGTTCAACACTGGCCAACGTTGCAGTTGCCTTCCTCCTGCTGGTGCCCGGTGAGTTCGTCCTGACCAGAATCCGGACCGGGTTTGAACGCATCGAGGAGACGACAAACGAAGTCAGGACGACGGCTGAGTCCGCACTGGAGTCAGCCGAGCAAACCGCTCGTTCCCTGGAAGATGTTCGAAGAAAGATCCTGGACCGACAGCGTAGCGAGCATGAGTCGGAGCTTGACGTTTACCGGGACATCGTAACCAAGCTGTCGAGAGAGACGCTGGTGCGAGCACTCCGCAAAGCGGCAGCGGAACAGGTGATCTCTGCGGATGGGGTTCGATCTCCGATCTGGGAGACTTCTTTACATTACAGATTCTTGGTTGGCGAAACTGATGACAGCCTAAAGGTGAGTGTCGAGAAGGACGACGGCACGATTGTGTCCTCGCATGAGTGGGAGCCTGAAGTAGATTCCGCGGACTTTTGCCAGGAACTCGTGCTGGCTGTTCGCGAAGCGGGCGAGGACTTGGGAGTGGGACTTAACGACCCAACGCAGTCAATTGAACAGCTGTCAGAGATGTTGGTGGATGTGACTCGTCACCGAGCTCAGGAACTTATGGGCCACCGAAACACACTGAAGAGAATCATCGAACGCCGGGATAATTGGTACTTCACCGAGAAGTACGTGATCCCAGAGAAAAACCTTTCCTACACCATCGGTGTGAGGCGCCTCGGTGAGGACTGGGAAGAACATCTCTTGGGAAAGGGTTGGTATGACGCGCCGGATGCAATTCAGTTCGCACGCCGGCTTTACGGAACAAAACTGTCGAAGCAGGAGACGGCCGCTGATTGAGATAGCGTACTCAGCTCCGAAGAAGTGAGACGGGGAAAGCGGCACACTACTAGATCGTGGCTAGACGCAGATGCGGTTCGCCATCAACAGAAGCGGCATGTGTCTTTGCCCGAAGCGCATCTGGAAGTTCTACGCGTCCCTCGAAGATCAGGGCTAGATCCTCACCATCTATCAAGATGAGTCGAGATTCATGGGCGAGACGGTACTGCGCAACAACCTCCGGCCGAAATCCTGCCATTGAAATGAATATAGCGCGGGTCGCGTGAATCCTCCGGCTTGCTTTGTTGGAGAGGCCGGCCAGGTCGACTTCGACGGCTGGTTGCTGTCGCCAGCGGGCTTCCACCAGATAGGTGAATCCGTCTAGGACAAGAGCGCCATCAACCTGGTCGATGTCGGTCTTGTACGATCCGGTGAAATCAAACTCGTAGGTTCTGAATAGCTCTGCGAGGAGCTTTTCAAATGCATACCCACGGCTTTGAGTGTTGGTCTCTGCGTGTAGTGCTTGGAATTGACCCCTCAGGTTTGTGAGCCGCTGTGTCCTGAAGGCACGAGTTTCCGTTGCCGCATCAATGACCTCTTTGCGCTGTTGCCGCTTGAGTTCTTCGGGATCGACCAAGAGCTGGGAGCGCTTTGCCAGGCGACGCAGGTCCTCGATGGCTCTCATTCCAACCTGTTGATCCGCTTTCGGATCGGGCTTTTCAAGATTGGCTAGTGCCTGAACGATGTTCCTTTGTACGATCCGCCCCCGCTGTCCGACACGCTCTAGGTCATCCCAAGCGGTCCTCATGGCCTGATATTTGGACAACTGCTCATAGCGTGTAGCGGCGTTTTCGCTCACACCCGACGTTCGAAAAATATGCCGAAGAGAGGACTTCCAGTAAAGCGCGTCGCCGGCAACGCGTACTGCTGCTTCAAAAACGTCCAGGGGGATCGAGGTCATTTGCTGATTTTGCCACTTCTGCCACAGGTTCCCTTACTTGTGCCGGCTGAACCGGCTTTCCCTGTGGTGGTCTCCCGGGTTATCGATCCGTGCGGATCGCGAGGAGTTTGTGGTCCTCCGGGATCTTCGCCGTGAGAGCTTGTCGCGCTTCTTCGTAGGTGTTGCCTTGGGCGCTGACGCGCTCGTAGCTGCCGTCTGGGGCGTCAATCGTGCCTATAATCTCCACCTGAACACCATATGCCCGTCAGAACCTACAAGGCCTCCAGCGCGTCTACCTCGGCGGCGTCCAGCACCGCATTGGAATCTGCCGGTGGCCCGTTGCGTTGTTCCAGGCCGCCGAGATATTCGAGCATGCTCCCCTGCAGGGCGCCGGGTCCTTCGGATTCTTCCGCGGCGAGCCGCGTCAGCGTGAGAGCCGCGAGGTCCGGGTTGTCGTAGATGTGTCCTATGGGCCATCGCTACGCACCTGATCGGCTCGGTCAAGAGGCTGCCTACCGCCAGCGGAAGGTCTCCAGAGCGCGGAGCAGGGGAGCGCTGCCGCCTTTCAGGTGGTCGACAGGGCGGCTTCCCGCCAGGGCGTTGGTCGGGGTGACCATCCAGACCGTGAAGTAGTTGTGCGGAATCTGCAATTCGATTGCACGCTGGAATAGGTCTAAGACCGTCGGGCGGAGTTGCCCGCCAGGGAGGAACTGAAATCCAGGGCAGAACGTGCCGTCATCGATGACACGCACGAGCTGCTGCATCACGGGTTCCGGGTCTTCCATCAGTTCGGAGAGCCGGCGGCGCACCTGTCCGAGGGCAGGCAGCGTGAATTCTGCCCGGATTCGCTCCCAGGTCTGCCCGCTGATCTGCTGGTTGTTTGGCCTCATCCGTACCTAGCCGCCGTCGCTGATATCGTCCAGAAGCCACTCGGTGGACAGTGGGTTCCGGCGCAGCGTGAAGGTCCGCAGCGCGGAGTTGGACCCGAGACGGACCTGAATACGCCAGTATTCGACGCTCACCAGGTCACCGCTGCCCACGGCTGCCGTGCGCCGGGTGTCCCACCAGGCGTCCCGGGCGAACCAGTGCACCGGATCGGCAGCCACGGCCCAGATCCGGCCCTCATGCCGGACGGCCAACGGTGTGCCGGCCGGGGTGAACCGGACGTCCACGGCAACTTCCAGGGTTGTTTCATTCGCTACTGCTGTCACGGGTTACGCGCTCTCCCAAGTTCCTGGTCATCATTTCTTCCCGGCGGGTGACCGCCGAACTCCACACCCAGGTCCGGTAGGTCACCGGACCGTCCTTCCATGTCACTTCGACGGCCTTGGCCGTCCAGGCATAGACCTCGCCGTCGACCAGCTCGGCGCAGTTCGGAAACCGGATCCACGCCTTCACCGGGATCCCGGGGAACCCGTTGTTCGCGGGAAAATGCTCGAAATCGAGCTCCTCCACCGTCAGCCCGATCGGGCCGGCGCGCCTCGCATACCGCGCCTGCAACCGGGCCGCCTGTTCCGGGTTCATACCCTCAGTTTAGAACTGGTATTCGATAACAAATTTCCAGCCTAGTAATTTTATTCGAATAAATGTGCAGGTTTGAGCATGGGGGAGGGGTCCGACAATCAAACGGGTTGCACCCAGTGGGGACAGCCTGAGCTGTGCGGAGGGCTCCACCTGCCCCCAACGGGCACAACCGGGAAGAGGGTCCTGGCTGCGAGCCATGAGGAAAGCCTCCGCGCGAATCCAAGGACTCAAGCGCGGAGGCTCCGGTTCTCCAAGCTGGGGGGACTGGAGAACCCCTCCAAGAGTACTAGCCCGGGTGAGGTCCTGACCGGCGGCCTGCCGGGAGGCGCCGCTTTCCGGGTCACCGCCGGCGCCGGCGGCCCCTGGTTCTCCCGGCCTGCCACCCGGGAACGGCGGCGTCCAGGAGTGTGACCTTCGCAGGGTCCAGGTCACCGCGGCGGTGTTTGTACCGCTGGGTGTGGATCCACACGCCGAGGGTGTGCTCCCGCTCAGAATCGCAGCCCTGGTGGCGGGGCCAGTCGTTGCCCTCATGCCGAAAGTCTTCGAGCTGGGCCAGCCGGTGGTGCCAGCGGGCCTCGTCCTCGGCGTCCCTGCGGGTTCCCCGCCACCCGGGCACCTGGGCCAGACCGTCCCGGTACGCCGGGTCCAGGGTCCCCTCGGCCGCTTCGCGCCGGCGTGCCGCCAGCCAGCGCGCCATCGACCGTTCGCTCCGTTGCCCGGAGCGGTCACGGGGGAGCCGGCCTTCGTCCTTGACCCAGGCGATGAGCTCGTCCATGCGGGCCAGGTCCGCGGGGGAGGGGTAAGGAACGGGTGCGGCGCCGGCGGCCGCCTGGTGTTCGGCCTCGAGGCCCGGGTCCTGGCGGCGGGCGATGACCAGGTGGTATCCGACCGTGGCTGGCCCGGCGCGCACGAGGGCAGCGATGCGTTGCCGGCTCAGCCCGAGCCGGTACATCAGCACCCATTCGGCGTCAGGAGCGCGCCGCAACCGCCTGTCCATGATGGACCCCATCCTGCCACGGCCCCCCGCACGGCGGACCGGCAACATGAGGGGCAAGGGCCTGGGCTGCCCTGCCGGGCAGACCTGGCCATGTGACAACTACTGTGGCGGCCGGTCCTCCAACGCCGGGAAATCCCGCAACGTTGTCGCTGCCGCCCTGACCGCTGCCGGATCTCCGGTCCAGGACTTCCCCGTGCGGGTGCAGGCACGGAAATTCGTCATCTCCGATGCCTCGGCGGCCGCCGCGAGGTCGGCCCACGCCGCTTCTAGATCAGCCAGCTCCTCGGGTGACAGGAACTGGCCTTGAGTCTCGTCCGCGGGGGACGGCGTCGGAGATGATCCAGGGGCTGGTTTCCGCTGAAAGAAGCTTCTGAGGCCCATTCCGGTAATCCTTCAGGTTCGGGAGTCTATGCCCCGCAAGGAGTGCCACTCGGGACAGAAGTGCGCTGTGACTGGCGGGACCCGTCCACCGTATCAATGCCCCTGGCCTCCGCTCCGCTCCAACCAGTATGGGGCGTCCGCTGGCGCGGCCGGCTGTTGGGTCCAGTGCCTCCGTCGCAGGGCTCCGGAGACCCCGGCCCTGTCTTCTACGTCTGCGACGTTTTTGTGTTGCTGTC
>Ga0213835_101907_pt1 | contig 11058 bp, 7 predicted proteins | sample SWPATP01_FD_160576 | JGI IMG/M metagenome (GOLD analysis project Ga0213835, IMG submission 160576) | Coastal seawater microbial communities from Marineland, Florida, United States - SWPA TP0 #1 | ecosystem: Environmental > Aquatic > Marine > Coastal | place: USA: Florida | collected 2016-08-05
GCCATCTCCGGCTCCTGTCTCGATTGTCCCCGTCAGTGATTCGAAAAATGCCGCATCCGAATCATCCATAAGGAATCATCGCTGATTCGCGCTGTCCAGAGGAAAAATGAACAAAAGGTTGCGGCTCGGTCAGGCAAGCGTGCGTTGCACGATGTCGCGCAGATCGGACGAGAGGTCGTCGGGCTCGGCCAGCGCCAGTAACGCGGCGCGCGCAGCCGCCTGCCGGACCGGCTCCAGCGACCGCCAGGACCGCAAAGCGGTTGCCAGACGCGCGGCAAGTTGCGGGTTTGCGCGGTCGAGTCTGAGCACTGTTTCGACGAAGAAATCGTAGCTTGCGCCATCCGCACGGTTGAAGGCGGTCTGATTGGCGTTGGCAAACGTGCCGATCAACGATCGCACGCGGTTTGGGTTGGAGGTCGAGTAGGCCGGATGCCTGGTCAGATGGCGCACCTTATCGAGCGTTTCGGCGCCGGGAATGGTCGCCTGGACCTGGAACCATTTGTCCATCACCAGGAGGTCATGACCAAACCGCTTTTCGAATGCCGCCAGGGCTTCTTCGGCTTGCGCACTGTTGGGAAAGCGATGGGCAAGGACGGTGAGGGCCGCGTGCAGATCGGTCATGTTGTCGGCATCGGCAAACTGTGCCGCCGCCAGGCCGGGGTCGCCGCTGGCCGCAGAAAGATAGTCGAGCAGCACGTTGCGCAACGCCCGGCGCCCTGCGGCTTCAGCGCCAGGGCTGAAAGGGCCATCGTTCCGCAGCCCCGCACGAACCGCCTCGAACAGGGCGGCATCCTTTCGACCGATGGCATGGGCCAGCGTCTGGCGGGATTCATGGACGGCATCCGGGTCGATCTGGCGGCCGATCTCGCGTGCAATGTCGGTCTCCGACGGCAGAATAATGGCGAGCGCCCGGTAGGCCGGCTCCAGTTCGTCGTCAGCAGCGATCTCGCTTGGCAGCGCGAGCAGAGATTGGGGATGATTGACCGTTTTGCCACCCAGCCGGGCATTGAACCCTGCAATAAGCGCTTCGGTCATCAACCCGTTGATGGCCTCCCAGCGGGCGAAGCTGTCAGTGTCCTTGCGCGCCAGAAGCAGCCGATCCACCATTGAGCGTTGGAACGCGATGGTGACGGGGGCAGAAAAACCGCGGTTGACGGAAGCGACCGGCCGCTCCGGCAGGCCCTTGAAGCGGATGGTGTGGCGCCGTTTGCGAAGATGGATCACGCCGTTCTCCACCAAGGCCCCGTCTATTTCGTCGGCTTCCATCGGACCGCCATCTTCCCCAACCAGGCCGAAGGCCAGCGGAATATGCATGAGCCGCTTGCGGCTCTCCGAGGGTGTGGGGGCCAGCGACTGCTCGATGTCGAGCACGTATTCGCCCGTCGTCGCATCGTGCCGGTCGGTGATGGTCAGGATCGGCGTGCCGGCCTGGTGATACCAGAGCGCGAACTGGGCAAGATCTCGGCCCGAGGCTTCTTCAAATGCCTTGACGAAATCCTCGATCGTCACGGCCTGCCCGTCATGCTTTTGGAAGTAGAGGTCCATACCGGCGCGAAAGGCCTCCGCGCCAAGCAGGGTGCGTATCATGCGCACGACCTCCGCGCCCTTCTCATAGACGGTGGCCGTGTAGAAATTGTTGATCTCGCGATAGCGGCGCGGACGCACCGGATGCGCCAGCGGCCCCTGGTCCTCGGGGAACTGGTGAGCGCGCAGCGTACGCACGTCGCCGATGCGCTCCACGCCGCGCGAGCGCATGTCGGCGGAGAATTCGTGATCCCTGTAGACGGTCAAGCCTTCCTTGAGGCAAAGCTGGAACCAGTCGCGGCACGTGATCCTGTTGCCGGTCCAATTGTGGAAATACTCGTGTGCGACGATCGCCTCGATATTGGCGTAGTCGCCATCGGTGGCGGTCTCCTCGTCGGCGAGGATGTATTTGTCGTTGAAGATATTGAGGCCCTTGTTTTCCATGGCCCCCATGTTGAAATCCGACACGGCGACGATGTTGAAAACGTCGAGATCGTATACGAGGCCGAAAACCTCCTCGTCCCATCTCATCGAGCGCTTGAGCGCATCCATCGCGTAGCCGGCGCGGCCCTCCTTGCCGTGCTCGACATAGATGGCAAGATCGACATGGCGGCCTGAGGCGGTGACGAAACTGTCTTCGATGCGTCCGAGATCGCCGGCCACCAGCGCGAAAAGATAGGACGGCTTCGGGTGGGGATCATGCCAGACGGCGAAGTGGCGCCCATTTCCCAGATCACGGCTTTCGACGAAGTTGCCATTCGAGAGTAGGACCGGGACCTCTTTCGCCTCGGCCTCGATACGAACGGTGTATACCGAAAGCACGTCGGGACGGTCGAGGAAGTAGGTGATGCGACGGAAACCTTCGGCTTCGCATTGGGTGCAGTATACGCCGTTCGATTGGTACAGGCCCATCAGTGCCGCGTTATCGGCCGGCGAGATCTCGGTTTCGATTTCGAGCGTGAAGCGGCGGGTCGGTGGCACCTGGGTGAGTATCAGACGCTTGTCATTGACCGAGAGGCGGGCGTCAGCAATCCGGGCGCCGTTCACCTCGAAACGCTGGAGTTTCAGGCCCTCGCCATGCAACACCAGCGGCGCATCCAGCGGCGCGCCCTCTCGACGTTCGATGGTGAGCCGGGCAACAACCCGGGTTGCGCGGGGCGCCAACACAAACGCGAGATGCGTCTCCGGTATCAGGTAGTCGCTTGGCCGGTAGTCTTCGATCCTGTAAACCGTTCCGGTATCGACTGCCATCTTGAGCCTTTCGCCCATATGAATATCGTAAAGAGTCGGAAAGCCGCTATGTACACGAAGCGGGCTTACGAAAACACTCATGTCGGCTCCTGCGGGCCGAAAAGCTTCCGAGGAATTCAATGAACGTCATGACGCCGAAATTCGGGATGGGCGCCTCCGTGCTACGGAAGGAAGACGATGCCTTCATCACAGGTAAGGGCCGCTACACGGACGACTTCCAGCCCGAAGGACTTCTTCACGGCTATGTGCTGCGCTCGCCGATTGCAAACGGGACCTTCTCCATCGCTTCGGTCGAGGAGGCGCGCAACGCGCCCGGTGTCCACCTGGTTCTGACCGCCGCCGACATTCCCCATCTCTCCGATCTCAAGTCGGCCGCGATGCAGAAGCAGCCCGACGGCTCGCGGGCGCCGACACGCGACATCCCGATTCTGTGCCGTGACCGGGTTCGCCATGTCGGCGACGCGGTAGCCTTCATCGTGGCCGATACGCGCGCCCAGGCACAGGACGCTGCCGAGCTGATCGAAGTCGAGTTCGAGCCCGAGGACGCCATCGCTGAGACGGGCCGGGCGCTGGACGACGATGCGCCGCTGGTCTGGCCGGAAGCCGGCTCGAACAAGGCCTTTACCTATCAGCTTGGCGATCCGGCCACGGCCGAGGATGCCTTCGCCAAGGCAGCGCGAGTTTCCAGGATCGAGTTCACAAACAATCGCCTGGTTTCCAATTACATGGAAGTGCGTTCGGCCGTCGGCCAGTGGAAGGCGGACGAAGACAGGTTCCAGCTGATCGCCGGCTCCCAGGGCGTGTTTTCGGTGCGCAAGATCGTGGCCGGCGTTTTCGGCCTGAGCGAAGACAAGCTGCACGTGATCACGCCAGATGTGGGCGGCGGGTTTGGAACCAAGATCTTCGTCTATCGCGAGTATCCGCTGGTGCTGGAGGCAGCCAAGCGCCTCGGCCGCCCGGTGAAGTGGACAAGCGACCGGACCGAACATTTCATGGCGGACGCACAGGGCCGCGATAACGTCCAGACCGCCGAGATGGCCATGGACGAGAACGGCCGCTTCCTTGCCTTGCGGGTACGCACGCTGGCCAATATCGGGGCCTATGTGCATCAGTTCGGCCCGTTCATCCCGCATGTCGGAGCGACCATGTCGACCGGTGTCTATGACATTCCGGCTCTCGACGTTTCGATCCATGGAGTCTTCACCAACACGGTGCCGGTTGATGCCTATCGCGGGGCGGGACGGCCGGAGGCCGCGTTCCTCGTCGAAAAGCTGGTTGACCAGTGCGCCCGGGATCTTGGCATCGGTGCCGATGAGATCCGTCGGCGCAATTTCGTCAAGCCGGAGAACTTCCCCTATCTGACGCCGACGGGGCGCAACTATGATGTCGGCGAGTTCCAGGGCCATATGGAACAGGCCATGGAGCGGGCCGGGTGGAAGGATTTCGAGACGCGGCTGGAGGCCTCCAAGAAGGACGGCAAGCTGCGCGGAATCGGCATGGCGACCTACATCGAGGCCTGCGCCTTTGCCGGATCGGAAGCCGTGCACCTGAAGCTTCAAGAAGATGGCACCGTCAATCTCTATATCGGCACGCAGTCGAACGGGCAGGGCCATGCCACCGCCTATGCCCAGTTCGTTGCGGACAAGCTCGGCCTCGACATCGACAGGATCAATGTCCGCCAAGGCAATAGCGACGAGCTGGAGAAAGGCGGCGGCACGGGCGGCTCGCGGTCGATCCCGCTGGGCGGCGTGTCTGCCGCGCGGGCCGGCGACGACCTAGCAGAGAAGCTGAAGAAGCTTGCCGCCGACGAGCTCGAGGCTGCTGCCGGCGACATCGAGCTGGCCGACGGCACCGCGCGCATCGTTGGTACCGACCGCAGCATCGATTTCGCAGCCCTGGCATCGGCCGCGAAGTCGGAAGACGACATCAAGGGTTTTGGCGAGTTCGTGCAGGAGGAGGCAACCTATCCGAACGGCACCCATATCTGCGAGGTCGAGATCGATCCGGAAACCGGCCGCACGGAGATCGTCAATTACACGATCGTGGACGATTTCGGAGCCACGGTGAACCCGATCCTGCTTGCCGGCCAGATCCATGGCGGCGTCGCACAGGGCATTGGCCAGGCGCTGACGGAGAACACGGTCTATTCGGAAGACGGGCAGCTCGTGACGGCTACCTTCATGGACTACTGCATGCCGCGCGCCGACGACATGCCCAATATAGGCTTCGAGACACGCAACGTGCCCTCGACCACCAATGCGATGGGCATCAAGGGGGCCGGCGAGGCCGGCACGATCGGTGCTGCACCCGCTGCGATCAACGCTATCACGGATGCGCTGTGGCGGGCATACGGCATCCAGCATATCGAGATGCCGGCCACCCCGCAGCGTGTCTGGGGCGCGATAAGGGAGGCGCGCTCACAGGGTTGAGGACAATGACCAGAACGGCGCCGGGTTAGATCGAAATGGCGACATTGACGGCGCCGGACCTTTCCGGCCGCAACCCGCTGACCGGCATCCTGCTCAAGGTGACGTCGGTTGCGGTCTTCGTGGCGATGGCCTCCTTCATCAAGGCGGCCGGCCAGGTGCCGGCCGGCCAGATCGTCTTCTTCCGCTCGTTCTTCGCGATCTTCCCCATTCTGCTTGTGCTGGCCTTCAGGCATGAGTTGCGCGGCGCGTTCTCGACCACCCGGCCGGGCAGCCATCTCATGCGGGGGCTGGTGGGCGTCAGCTCGATGGCGCTCGGCTTCTTCGCGCTGACGCGGTTGCCACTGCCAGAGGCGGTGACGCTGAACTATGCGCAGCCGCTTTTGGTCGTGGTTTTTTCGGCGCTATTCATGGGCGAAACGATCCGCATTTTCCGCTGGAGCGCGGTCGTGGTCGGGCTGATCGGCGTCCTGATCATCTCCTGGCCGAACCTGACGCTCTTCACCAGCGGACAGGGGTTAAGCAACGACCAGGCGCTTGGCGTGATGGCTGCATTGGGATCAGCGGCGATCTCGGCTGTGGCCATGCTGCTCGTGCGCCGGCTGGTGGCGGTGGAGCGCACCGCGACCATTGTACTCTGGTTTTCGATGACGGCCTCGCTGTTTGCACTGTGCACCATTCCCTTTGGCTGGATCGTGCTGACGCCATGGCAGGTCGGTTTCCTGATTGCTTCCGGTGTGTGTGGTGGGCTTGGCCAGATCCTGATGACGGAAAGCTACCGCCACGCGCAGATGTCGACCATCGCGCCATTCGAATACACGTCAATGCTGCTGGCGATCGCCGTCGGCTTCTTCGTGTTCGGAGATCTGCCGACCGTCTACATGCTGGTCGGCGGGACGATCGTGGTCGGGGCGGGGCTGTTCATCATCTGGCGCGAGCACCGGCTGGGGCTGGAACGGGGCAGGGCGCGCAAGGTCACCCCGCCGCAATAGGCCGGAAACTACCCTCTTGACGCAAGCCGCGCCTTGATTTCGAGGAAGTCCTGCCAGGCCAGCTTCTTGTGGGCAGGGTTCCTCAGCAAGTAGGCCGGGTGCAGTGTCGGCATGGCCGGGATTTCCACACCGGTCCTTGTCGTATGGACTTGCCACTTGCCACGCAGCCGCATGATGCCGGTCTGGGTGGCAAGCAGGAGCTTGCTCGAGGGATTGCCGAGCGTCACGAGAACCTTCGGCGCCACAAGCTCGATCTGCCGCTCGATGAAGGGGCGGCAGATCTCGGTTTCGATCGGCGAAGGATCGCGATTGCCGGGCGGGCGCCAGGGAATGACGTTGGAGATGTAGGCACTGGTCCGGTCACGGCCGATCGCCGCCAGCATCCGATCCAGCAGGCGACCCGACCGACCGACGAAAGGCAGGCCCTCCAGATCCTCGTCGCGACCGGGCGCTTCCCCGACCAGCATCAGATCGGCCTGCGGGTTGCCATCGGCAAACACCATGTTCTTGGCGGTCAGCCTGAGATTGCAGCCGTCAAACGCGGTCAGCATCGCGCGAAGCTCTTCCAGGCTCGATGCCTGCGAGGCCAATTCGCGCGCGCGGGCTGCCTGGGCCTCGTCGGGCACAGCGACGGCCGGCGCGGCGGTCGCGCGCGCCTCGACGGCAGTTGCAGTCGCCTTGGGCGGTGCCGGCCGTCTTGCCGCTTGCGCAGCTTTCGGTGTCTCGGCGAAACGGTCGAGTGGCGCCTCGACCAACGCGTCCTCCACGCCGGCATCGGCATAGAAGCGAAGAATGTCGCGTGGATCGGGCATTTGGGTCATGGGCGGACTATAGGGCGCTGGAACCGGTCGCGCCATACGCTCCAAAACTGTTTACGTTTACGTCAACGTAATATAGAACAGGAGCACTTGTTCAGGATGAGTGCTGGCGAGGTTTCGCGCCCGCACCATATGGGCTATGAGCGCCGGAATGATCTAGGACCGACCGTGGAGGCAGGGATGGACGAGATTGAACGTGAGAGCATGGAATTCGACGTTGTTGTCGTGGGCGCCGGGCCTGCGGGACTGGCTGCCGCGATCCGGCTGAAACAACTCAATCCCGATCTCTCCGTCGTCGTCCTCGAAAAGGGTGGCGAAGTTGGCGCGCACATACTGTCTGGCGCAGTGGTCGATCCGGTCGGTATCGACAAGCTCGTTCCCGACTGGCGCGAGGACGCCGATCACCCGTTCAAGACTCCGGTGACGGACGACCAGTTCCTTGTGCTGGGGCCGGCGGGTTCGTTGCGCTTGCCCAACCTCTTCATGCCGCCACTGATGAACAATCACGGCAACTACATCGTGTCGCTGGGCAATGTCTGCCGTTGGCTGGCAGCGCGCGCCGAGGCGCTGGGCGTGGAGATCTATCCGGGATTCGCCGCTGCTGACGTGCTCTACAACGACGCTGGCGCGGTCATTGGCGTGGTAACCGGCGACATGGGCGTGGAGCGAGACGGTTCCAAGGGACCGAATTTCCAGCCTGGCATGGCGCTGATGGGCAAGTACGTGCTGATCGGCGAAGGCGTGCGCGGCTCACTGGCCAAGCAACTGATCGCCAAATTCAACCTCTCGGATGGACGCGAGCCGCAGAAATTCGGCATCGGCCTCAAGGAATTGTGGCAGGTCGCGCCCGAAAAGCACAAGCCGGGGCTGGTCCAGCACTCTTTCGGCTGGCCGCTGAAGTCGAACACGGGGGGTGGTTCCTTCCTCTACCATCTCGAGGACAACCAGGTCGCGGTCGGCTTCGTCGTCCACCTCAACTACAAGAACCCCTACCTTTCGCCCTTCGAAGAATTCCAGCGTTTCAAGACACATCCGGCGATTGCCGAGACCTTCGAGGGCGGCAAGCGCATCTCCTACGGCGCGCGGGCGATCACCGAGGGCGGCTGGCAGTCGGTGCCGAAGCTGACCTTCCCCGGTGGCGCGCTGATCGGCTGCTCCGCCGGCTTCGTCAACGTCCCGCGGATCAAGGGGTCGCACAACGCGATCCTATCGGGGATGATGGCGGCCGACCACGTGTCGGCGGCGCTGGCCGAGGGCAGGGGCCATGACGAGTTGGCCGGCTACGAGGCCGAGTGGCGCGGCAGCGAGATCGGCGCCGATCTCAAGCGGGTGCGCAACGTCAAGCCGCTCTGGTCGCGCTTTGGCACCTGGCTGGGCATCGGGCTTGGCGGTCTGGACATGTGGCTGAACACGCTCATCGGCCTTTCGCCCTTCGGCACGATGAAGCACGGCAAGCCCGATTATGCGGCAACGGAGCCTGCATCCCAGCATAAGCCGATAGATTATCCGAAGCCGGATGGTGTGCTGACCTTCGACAGGCTGTCTTCCGTGTTCCTCTCCAACACCAACCATGAGGAGGAACAGCCGATCCACCTGCAGGTGCGGGACATGGAACTGCAGAAGAAGTCGGAATTCGGCGTCTTCTCGGGGCCGTCCACGCGCTATTGTCCGGCCGGCGTCTACGAGTGGGTCGATCAGGACGGGAATTCGGTGGCCGGTGGTCCTGGCGCGCGCGACAAGGGCGGCGAAAACAAGGACGGCGCTGCGCAGGCACGCTTCGTCATCAACGCGCAGAACTGCGTCCACTGCAAGACATGCGACATCAAGGACCCGAACCAGAACATCAACTGGGTACCGCCCCAGGGCGGCGAAGGGCCGGTCTACCCGAATATGTGATGGCTACCGGCCCGTGTCGGGCCGCCCGACAAGAATGTCGGCGAAGGGCAGGTCTATCCGAACATGTGAGGGTTGGGAGCGCGGCCCCCAACCCGTCCTACTGGAACGCAGTCTCCGAAAAGCTCCTGAGCTTGCGCGAATGGAGACGCTCGCGAGGCATCTCGGCAAGCTTCTCCATCGCCCTGATGCCGATCGAAAGGTGCTGGGAGACCTGGCGCTTGTAGAAATCGGTCGCCATGCCCGGCAGCTTCAACTCGCCATGCAAGGGCTTGTCGGAAACGCATAGAAGCGTGCCATAGGGGACGCGGAAGCGGAAGCCGTTGGCGGCGATGGTTGCCGATTCCATGTCGAGTGCGATGGCGCGGCTTTGCGACAGGCGCTGCACCGGTCCGCGCTGATCGCGCAGTTCCCAGTTCCGGTTGTCGATGGTGGCAACCGTGCCGGTACGCATGATGCGCTTCAATTCGTAGCCCGACAGGCCGGTGACTTCGGCCACGGCTTCCTGAAGCGCGACCTGGATCTCCGCAAGCGCGGGGATCGGTACCCAGACCGGCAGATCGTCGTCCAGCACATGATCCTCGCGCACATAGGCGTGGGCCAGCACGTAATCGCCGAGCGCCTGGGTGTTACGCAGGCCGGCGCAGTGGCCGAGCATCAGCCAGGCATGCGGGCGCAACACCGCGATATGATCGGTGATGGTCTTGGCGTTCGAGGGACCTACGCCGATATTGACCATGGTGATGCCGGCATGGCCGGGCCGGGTCAGGTGATAGGCCGGCATTTGCGGCAGGCGCACCGGCTGGGCGTCGGGATCGGCCGTTTCGCCGGCCTTGGTGACGATGTTCCCGGGCTCCACGAAACTGGCATAGCCACCGCCGCCTTCAGCCATCAGCTTGCGCGCATAGTGGCAGAATTCGTCGATATAGAACTGATAGTTGGTGAACAGGACGAAGTTCTGGAAATGCGATGGGCTGGTGGCGGTGTAGTGCGCCAGCCTGTGCAGCGAATAGTCGATGCGCTGAGCGGTAAAGGGCGCGAGCGGGGTGGGTTCGCCCGGCAACGGCTCGAAGGTGCCGTTGACGATGTGGTCGTCTGTGGCGTTGAGATCCGGCACGTCGAAAAGGTCGCGCAGCGGCTGGTCCACGATCAGGCTGGCAGCAGATGGCAGATGCGTGCCTTCCAGGAAGGCGAAGTGGATCGGCATCGGTGTTTCGGATTCGCCAATCGCTACCGGCACGCCATGGTTGCGCAGGACCAGCGCGATCTGGTCGAGGAGATAATCCTCGAACAGGTCGGGCCGCGTCACCGTCGTGGCATAGTGACCGGGCGCCGGCATGTGGCCGTAGGCGAGACGCGAGTCCGCATGACTGAAGGACGTCGTGGTCATCGACAGTTCGGGATAGAAGGCCCTGAAGCGATGACCAGGCGTATGCCCGTCCGCAAGGCCCGAAAAGGCCTCGCGCAGGAAGCCGGTATTGCGGTCGTAAAGAGCCTTCAATGCGGCTACCGCATCGCGGGCGTTGTCGAAACTGCGCCGCTCGACCGGTGGGGGGCTGCTGACGGCAGTGTGCTGTGCTGGGAGGATTCGCTTTTCCATGGCCCATGATAATTGTTCATGGGCAGGCTTTCGAGAGCTATCTTGGCACTATCGTACAGGCCAGGACGTCCTGTGGGGACCGGCCTGGCAACCGAAGCCGAGCCCCAGACCGCAGGCATCGCCGGCCTGACGCATTTCGGAATGCGCCGGCGGGCTGGACTGCGCGACCAGGATCGACAGGCCCATGCCGAAGATGGCGGCGATCAGGCACACCATGGTGAAACGTCTTGCGAGCATCGTCCTCTCCCTAACTTGATGACCGATGATGACAAATGCCCGCTGAACCGGTTCTGATCGGTCCGTTCATGCCGGGTTCAAAGTGATTAACGCGATGTGGAAGCTGGCCGTTGATAGTCAGTTCCTGCCAACAAGCTTGCCATGCAGTGCAGCCTGCTCCATCTGTGTGGGCAAATGGCCCCCGGGAGACATACATGCAGCAGAACGCGCCGATCGAATTGCACTACTGGCCGACACCCAATGGCTGGAAGATAACCATCATGCTCGAGGAACTGGGCGCTCCCTACGAGGTGCGCTACGTCAATATCGGCAAGGGT
>Ga0213835_101910_pt1 | contig 11035 bp, 13 predicted proteins | sample SWPATP01_FD_160576 | JGI IMG/M metagenome (GOLD analysis project Ga0213835, IMG submission 160576) | Coastal seawater microbial communities from Marineland, Florida, United States - SWPA TP0 #1 | ecosystem: Environmental > Aquatic > Marine > Coastal | place: USA: Florida | collected 2016-08-05
CCAGCGCCTCGTCGCCAGCGGCAGAGTCGAGCCGGGGCACTGGCCGCAGGCTGTCCGGACGATGGTCGAGAACCACCGCTTCGGCCCCATCGCCGACGACACCCTGGTCATCGAGCTCACCCGCCCGCTCCAAAGCGAGCCCAAGCCCGCCGACGATGCCCGCGCCAAGCCCGCGACGCCCCGTGTCAGTCCTTGACGCCCTGGACGCGCCCGGCTTCGGTGTACTTGGTCAGGGCCTCGACCAGGTCCACGCTGTGGATGTTCGCGAGCGTCGCGAGCCACGCGAGCACGTCGGCGAACTCCTCCGCGAGGTTGGCTTGCTGCTTCGGGGTCGGGTTTTTGCCGGGTCGGTTGTCGTGGAGGGCGGTCGCGAGCTCCCCGATTTCTTCGATGAGCAGGACGAAGGTGCCCGCCGGCCCGCGGGCCGAGTCGGTCGCAAAGTACCGCTCGCGGATCAGGTTCTGGAACGCCCGGAGCCCGAGGTCGGGGGCGATGGGTGTGTGGGGGCGGCTTTGGGGGTCGGGAATCATGCGGGGAGGGTACGCGTGCGGACTTGTCCCGCGTCATCAGCCCGCTAGCATTGGGGCCCAGAACAGAACGAGGGTCGATTCCGCATGCCGACGATCAATCAGCTCATCCGCAATCCCCGCCGCTCGCCGGTTGCCAAGTCCAAGGTCCGCGACCTGGACGCCTGCCCGCAGCGTCGTGGCGTCTGCCTCAACGTCCGCACGACCACGCCGAAGAAGCCCAACTCGGCTCTTCGGAAGATCGCCCGCGTGCGTCTCAGCAACGGGCGCGAAGTGACGGCGTACATCGGCGGCGAGGGGCACAACCTCCAGGAGCACTCGATTGTCCTCGTCCGCGGCGGGCGCGTGCGCGACCTCCCGGGTGTGCGCTACCACATCGTCCGCGGCGCGCTCGACACCCTCGGCGTCGATGGGCGCAAGCAGGGGCGTTCGAAGTACGGCGCCAAGAAGGGCGCCGTCGCCGCCACCAAGGGCAAGAAGAAGTAACCCGGGGTTCGGACCCACGGTCCGCACCGCGATCACGCCGCCCCTGCCGCCCGATGTCCGGGCGGGCTCACACGGGCGGCAAGGCAAGTAATCCGTCGCCGGCTCGGCTTCGGGTGAACAGCGTCCCGCTCGCGCACCACGCGTAACGGGCAGATGAGCCGTAAGGAGCAGCACGATGGCCGGCCGAATCACGATGAGCGAGGACCAGCTCCGCCCCGACCCGCGTCACGGGGATCTGGTGCTCGCCAAGTTCATCAACTGCGTTATGCGCGACGGGAAGAAGAGCGTCGCGATCCGCGTCGTCTACGACGCGCTCGACGAGATCCAGGGCCGGCTCAAGAACGAGACCGCCCCCGAGGCCCCCAAGGAGTCCATCGAGGTCTTCCGTCGCGCGATCGAGAACCTCAAGCCCTACGTCGAAGTCCGCAGCAAGCGCATCGGCGGCGCCAACTACCAGGTGCCCATGCCCGTCAACAAGCGCCGCCAGCAGTCGCTCGCGTTCCGCTGGCTGATCGCCGCGGCCCGCAGCGAGTCCGGGCGACCCATGGCGATGCGCCTGGCTGACGAGCTCTGGAACGCCGCCCGTAACGAGGGCAAGGCGATGCAGACCCGCGACCAAGTCCACCGCATGGCCGAAGCGAACAAGGCGTTCGCCCACTTCGCCTGAGCGAAGCCCAATCCACGACCCAACCGCGCAGCGCCCGGCCCATGCCGGGCGTTGTTTTTTCATCATCCCATCGCTTCGCCCGATCCACACATATGGACCGCCCCCGAACCTGTCCAAACGGTCGGCGTAGCACGCGGGTGCCTCGTATTCGCCGGATCCTGTTCCGCTGGCGCACGCGCCATGCGGTCGCGCTGCCCGCGGCCGCCGGGCTGGTGCTCGCCGCGGCCGCTGTCCAGACGATCGCGTGGCGCCAACCGATCCGCGTTGGCTCGGGGTGGATCGAGCCGCTCGCGAACCTGCTGCACGCGCTCAACGCGCCCGGGTGGGCCGCCGCGATCCTCGCGATCGGCTTCCCGCCGACTTACGGGCTCGGGGTGACGCTCAGCGTCACGCTAATCTCGCTCGCCTGCTACGCCGCCGTGTTCTGGACCGCACGCATCGTCTGGCGCGCACGCCAACGCCGAAGTGAGCCCGCCAAGGAACCGGACCCCTCGCGTCGGCGTCTGCTGCTCGGCGGGGCTGCGATCGGGGCGTCGGCCCCGGTGCTCACCCTCGCCTACGCGACCCTGGTCGAACCCTTCGACCTCCGCGTTCGGCGATACCGCGTCCCCATCGACGGGCTCCCGCCCGCGTTTCACGGGCTCCGCGTCGTGCAGATTACCGACACCCACCTCGGTCCGCGCGTCCCCGCGTGGCACATCCGGGACAGCGTCGAACGCGCGCTCAGTCTCCGCCCCGAACTCATCGTCCTCACCGGCGACTACGTCCACCGCGGGAGCACCCGCGTCCCCGAATCCGCCAACCTGCTCGCCCCGCTCGTCGCGAGCGGCGTCCCCGTCGTCGGCGTGCTCGGGAACCACGATCACTACACCGGCAACCCGCGGCGCGTCCGGCGCGAGCTGCGCCGCGTCGGCGTCCACGTGCTCCACAACCAGTCCGTCTACCTCGCGCCGAACCGCACGCTCCGCGCGCACGCGGAGCCGGGCTCGCTCGGCATCGCCGGCGTCGACGACCTGGGCTCCGGCGAAGCCGACCCGCTCGCCGCCCTCGCCGACATCCCCGCCGAGACGCCGCGCCTCCTGCTCAGCCACAACCCGGATCTTGCCGAGTCCGCCGCGCTCATCGCGCCGGGCTCGCCCCGGGTGGACCTGATGCTCTCCGGGCACACCCACGGCGGGCACGTCGCGCTCCCGCTGCTCGGGCGTCCGATCTCGACCAGCCCGTTCGGGCAGAAATACGCGCACGGGCTCGTCCGCGGGCCGGCGTGCCCGGTGCTGATCTCGGCCGGGGTGGGCATGTCGATCTTGCCGGTGCGTCTGGGCGTGCCGCCGGAGATCGTGCTGGTCGAGCTCACGCCGGCGTAAGCGCCCGGTGCCGCTCGCGGTCCCACTCCTCGCGGAGCACCGCCCAGCAGCGCGTGTCCGTCCAGCCGAGCCCCTCGACCCACCGGTGCGCTCGGCGGACGCCCTCGCACGCCAGCCCGAGCTTGTTCAGCACGCGCCCGCTCGCGCCGTTCGGGTCGGCCGCGTACGCCGTCACCCGGCGCAGCCCGAACCCGCCCTCGTGCTGAGGCGCAAACGCCCAGCTCACCATGTGAGCCGCGGCTTCGCTCGCGATCCCCTGCCCGTGCCGATCGCCCCGGACCCAGTATCCGAGTTCCCCCTCATGAGCCGCGGCGTCGAACCGGTGCAGCCCCGTCCCGCCGAGGACCGCGCCCGTGCCCGCGTCGATGATCGCGACGACGTACCCGATGCCCGGGTCGAACGCCTTCGCGTCCCACAGGCGGGCGAGGCGCTCGATCTCGTCGTGCGTCTCGCCGAGCGAGCGGTAGCCCTGCTTGCCCCACGTGATCCACGGCTCCAGCGCCGCGCGGCTCGACTCGATCGCCTCGAACAGCGACGCCGCGTCCGCGTGCCCGAACGCGCGCAGCACCAGCCGCGGCGTGCGCACGCTGATCGGCGCGGGGTTCGGCGGCTGCCAAGGGGGCGGGGGCTGATCCATCGAAAGCATCCTTCCCAGGTGGCACAGCTCGCCGAGCGGTGTGCCTCTCCCAACCCTCGGTGCCCCGGAAATGCGCAGCTTTTCCGGGTCTTCCCCATCTCCAACAACCGGCTTCCTGCCCGGCACGGAAAAGCTCCGGCCCTTCTGGGCCTCCGCGTTTCCGTGGCACCGGAGAGGGGAGACACAGCTCGGAGAGCTGTGCCACCAAGAGAGCTGTGCCGCCGGGGAGCGTACCGTTGATCGTGCCGGACGATCTGTCACGCTATCACCGCCAGATGCTCCTGTCCGGCGTCGGCGAAGCCGGGCAGCGTCGTCTTTTGGGCGCACACGCCGTGATCGTCGGCGTCGGGGCGCTGGGGACGGTCGCGGCCGACCTGCTCGCCCGCGCTGGCGTCGGGCGGCTCACGCTCATCGATCGCGACGTGGTCGAGCTCACCAACCTCCAGCGTCAGACCCTGTTCACGGAACGCGACGCGCGGGAGGGCAGGCCCAAAGCCGTCGCGGCCGCCGAGCGATTGCGCGAGGTGAACAGCTTGATCCGCATCGAGCCCGTGCCGACCGACCTCGACGGTGCGCACGCGCTGGACCTGCTCACCAGCGCCCCGCTGGGCGCGCCCGACGTCGTGCTCGACGGGACGGACAATTTTCTGACGCGGTACATCCTGAACGACGCGTGCGTGCGCATGGGCGTGCCGCTGGTGTATGCGGGGGCGGTGGGGTGGGGCGGTTCGCAGATGACGGTGGTGCCGGGCGAGACAGCTTGCCTGCGCTGCATCCGACCGGAGCCGCCGGGCGCGGGGGAGACGGCAACGTGCGACTCGGCGGGGGTCTTTGCGCCCGTCTCGGCGATCGTGGCGGCGGCGCAGGCGGCCGACGCGTTGCGACTGCTGCTCGGGCTGCGAGAGGCGGGCTCGGGCACGCTGCTGTCGTTCGATCTGCAAGCCGGGCGACGCTCACGCCTCAACGCGGCTTCGCTCCGCGATCCCGACTGCCCGTGCTGTGCGCACGGACGCTTCGAGTTCCTCGACGGCTCGCGCGACGATGGCGCCGGCGCGACGCTCTGCGGGCGGTTGGCGGTCCAGGTCAAGCCCACTGCCGGTGCTGGTGCCGGCGCGGGGCGGGTGGATCTGGAAGCCCTCGCCGCACGCTTGCGCGCGCACGGGTCGTTCACCGCTTCACCCCATCTGCTCCGCGGGAAACTCCATGAAACCCCTGGTGGGTTCGAGGGCGCGTGCGAACTGACCGTCTTCGCCGACGGGCGGGCGATCGTCGGCGGCACCGCGCGGGCGGACCTGGCGCGGAGCGTGTACGCTCGATACGTCGGGGCCTGAGCACCCAACACGGGAGCACACCATGAGCGCACTGGCAAAAACTCTCGAACGCAGCGGGCGGATCACCCTCGGGTACGGCGAAACGCTGCTCGCCGGCATCGAGCCCGCCCAGTTCGCCCGCTTCGCTCACGTTGCGGGCGAAGTCATCCGCAGCAACCACCCGGCGTTCTGCTACGGGCATCTTTCGATCTACCCGGCGCGGATCCTGGCGATGATGGATCGCGACCCCGGCGCAGCCGCTAACCCGGAGGGGTTCGAGGAGCTGTTCAGCGCGACTGCTGAGTGCCGGGATGATCCGGACGGCTCGATTTACCCGGATCACGAGACAATCGTGCGCCACTACAAGCGCGCGTACAACACCGTGCTCTCGATCATCGGCGAGCTGACGGATAAGGAACTCACGACGCCGATGACGATCGACCGCTGGAAAGAGCGGTTCCCGACCTTCGCCGACGCGATCGGATTCCTCGTCGGCCCGCACGCGATGCTGCACCACGGTCAGGTCAGCGCGTGGCGGCGGATGGTCGGGCTCGGGCCGGCGATGTGAGCGCGTGATTCAGGCGCGCACGAACGGGTTGGTGCGTTTTTCCGCGCCGATGGTCGTCGCGGGCCCGTGCCCGGGGAGGCAGCGTGTTTCGTCGGGCAGTTCGTAGAGCTTCTCGCGGATGCCGCGGATGAGCTCGTCGTGGCTGCTGGTGGGAAAGTCGGTGCGCCCGATGGAGCCCTGGAAGAGCGTGTCGCCGACGATCGCCACACCCGCGGCGTCGCAGTAGAGCACGCACGAGCCCGGCGAGTGTCCGGGGACGTGAAGGACGCGCCAGCTCGTGCCGGCGAGGTCGAGTGTTTGTCCGTCGGCGAGGGTTTCCTCGGGTGGGCGGGCGACGACGGGCACGCCGAAGCCCGCGGAGAGGTTGAGCTCCGGCGAACCGAGCCAGGCCCGTTCGGCCGGGTGGATCGCGACCGGCACGCCGGGGTACGCCGCCCGAACCTCTTCCAGCCCGGCGATGTGGTCCACGTGGGCGTGGGTGAGGAGGATCAGTTCGGGCTTGAGTCGCAGCCCGGCGGCCCGTTCCAGCATCGCCCCGGGTTCAAAACCGGCGTCCACGATCCACGCCGGGCGTTCGGCGCTGTCGCTGGCGGGGTGATCGACCCAGATCAGGTGGCAGTTGGTCTGGTACGGGCCGAGCGGGAAGGAATCGATGCAGACCGCGGGGCTGTTGTTGGTCATCGGTCGAGTCTAGTACGATGGGTTGTGCGGGGTGGGCGATGGTGCCCGAGGTGCACGAAGGAGCGCGCGCGTGGCGGTGATCCGGAACATTCACGAGACCCCGATGTCGCCGGTGCAGATGCCGGGTGTGGACGGCGCGGAGATGGCGGTGATGGTGGGGCGTGAGGACGGGGCGCCGAATTTCGCGCTGCGTCAGTTCCGCGTTCGTCCCGGCGGGCATACGCCGAGGCACAGCCACGACTATGAGCACGAGGTGTTCATCGTGGAGGGCGGCGGGACGGTGCTGCTGGAGGGGGCGGAGCGCCCGATCCGCGCGGGGGACGTGATCTATGTGCCAGCCGAGTCGGAGCACCAGTTCAAGGCCGACGCGTCGAGCGGGCTTCGGTTTCTGTGCCTGGTGCCGGTGACGAGGAACTGCGGCGACCCGACGCCGGGGAGTTGACTGGGGGCGGTGGGGCTCGGCGGGGGCTGGAAGGGGTTTGCGATGGCGGACACGGGCGGTCGGTCGGACGGGGCGTTGGCGCTGGTCTTGATCGGCGTGGGGCTGTCGCTCGCGGTGGTGGTGATGGGCGGGGTGCAGGGTGACGCGATGGTCGTGTCGCTCGGCGTGCTGGGGCTGGTGATCGCGTGCGTCGCGGGGCCGACGGCTGTGCGCGCGGGTCAACCCGGGGCGGCTGTGCGGCGTGTGCGTGAGGTCGAGCGCCTGCTGCGCGAGCTGACCGACGCGGTGGACCATCTTTCCGAGCATCAGGCGCTGTCGGACGACGCGCGCCGCGTGCTGAACCGGCAGCGCGAGCGGGATCTGCTGTGCGCGGCGATCGAGGAGGACATCACGCGGGAGGACTGGGACGCGGCGATGGTGCTGGTGCGGGAGTTGGCGGAGCGTTTCGGGTACCGGGCCGAGGCCGAGTCGTTCCGCGGGCGCATCGAGGAAGCACGCTATGAGACGGTGCAGCGCCGCGTCGAGGCGGCGCTTGCGGGGCTGGAGGGGCTGGTCGCGGGGCGTCGGTGGGACGAGGCGCGGCGTGAGGCCGAGCGGATCACGCGCCTCTATCCGGAGAGCCCGCGCGTCGATGGCTTGCGCCACCGCGTGGAGCGCGCACGCGAGACGTACAAGCGCGACCTGGAACGCCGATTCCTCCACGCGGCGGGCGAGGAACGCATCGAGGAGGCGATGGAGCTGCTGCGGGAGATGGATCAGTATCTGAGCGAGGCGGAGGCTGAGCCTTTGAAGGAGGTCGCGCGCGGCGTGATCGGGCGTGCGCGGGAGAACCTCGGCGTGCAGTTCAAGCTCGCGGTGCAGGACAAGGCGTGGGACCGGGCGGCGGCGGTCGGCGACCGCGTGCTGACCGAGTTCCCCAACACGCGGATGGCTGAAGAGATCCGCGGGGTGATCGACGGCATCCGCGAGCGGGCGTCGCGCGTCAGCCAATAGGATCGGGGCGCTCGGTCATTCGCTCGCCGCGGGCTCGTCCTGCGGCTCGCGCATCAGGTAGATCAGCAGCACCGCGATCCCCACAAGCAGGAACGCGTCGGCGACGTTGCTCACGTACGGCCAGATCTCCCGCCCGGACCACGGCGTCGAGATGCCGAACGGGTAGACCACGCCGGGCAGCGGGTGGAGAAAATCCCGCACGCAGGCGTACAGCACGCGGTCGTAGAGATTCCCGACGCCGCCAGCGAGGACGAGCGCGATCGAGGCGTGCGCCCACCAGTCTCTTTCGCGCGTCCAGCGCGCAAAAACCCAGAGCCCGAAGACGACCGCGATCAGCGTGAACGCGACGAAGAACCAGCGCCCGCCCGCGCCCAGCCCGAACACCGCGCCCCGGTTGAGCACCAGCGTGAACTCGAGCAGGTTAGGGACGACGACCGTCGGCTCGTGCGGGGGGATGAGCTGCCCGAGCGGGCGGTCGGCACGGGTCAGCTCGATCACGTCGGCCCGGTCGATGCGCACGGGGACGGGCGCGAGGCGATCGAACGCCCAGTACTTGGTCCAGAGGTCGGCGGCGAGCGCGCCGATGAAGACCGCGAGCAGAACTGTCCAGGCGCGCACGGATCGCGCGGTGGGGCGCGCGTCGGGTCGGGCGGCGGGCGTGGTGGGTTCGGATCGGTCGGCGGTCACCGGGGGTCGTACCGGCGTTCGAGGTCGCGGGCTGCTTCGATCGAGTAGCGGGCCCAGGGGAGCTCGTTGAGCCGAGCCTTGCCGATGGGCTTGCCTGTTTTCTCGCAGATGCCGAAGGTGCCGGCGGCGATGCGCCCGAGCGCGTCGTCGATTTCCTTGAGCAGTCGCCGATCGGCGGCGGCGAGGTCGAGGCTGAGCGTCTGCTCGTACGCCTCGGAGCCGAACTCGGCCATGTGCTGCGGGATGTGGCTCAGCCCGCCGGACTGCCCGCGGAGGGCGCCCTCTTCGAGCCCGGAGACGTCGCCGATGAGTTCAGCGGCTTTGGCGAGCAGCAGAGCGCGGAACTTGTCAAGCTCGGGCTTCTTGAAGGGGCTCTTGGCGGGCTTGCCGGAAGCCGTGGGGCTGCGTTCGTCCGAGGGGCGGACGCTGGGCCCGGAGGGGATCAGGGGCTTGCGCTTGGGCGCGTTGGGGCCGAGCAGCCCGCCGCCGGCGACGGCGGGGAACGTGACGCTCTTCTTCGGCGTCGGGCGCTTGGTGACCTTCTTGTTGACGATCGTGATGCCCTTGCGCCCGCCCTTGGCGTCGCCCTGATCGGCGGAAGCGGGCGCTTCCACGGGCGCGGGCTCGACGGGCGGCTTGGGCTCGGGCTTCGGCGCGGCTTTCGATGCGGGCTTGGCGCTCGGCTTCTTCGCGGTTTTAGGCGCGGGGGGCTTCTTGGCGCTCTTGCTCGCGGTCTTCGCGGGCGTTTTGGCGGCGGGCTTCTTGGTCGTCTTTTTCGCGGTCTTGGCGCTCGCGGCGGGCTTCTTCGCCGGGGCTTTCTTGGGCGAGGGCTTGGATGCGGGTTTAGACGGGGGCTTCTTGGCTGCGGGCTTGGTCGTGGCTGGCTTCTTGGTGGTTTTCGCGGGGGTTTTCTTGGTGTTCGATCCCTTGGCGGCGTCGCGTTTGGCGCCGGCGGATCGGGAAGGCTTGGATGATCGGGTGGTCTTGGCCACGTCGCCGCCTCGGGGGGAGTCGAGCAGGGGTCCGCCCGGGCGCGGCCGATCCACGCCCTCCGCCCCCAAACGGGCCGCACAGACTATCCAACTTGAACCCCGCGGTCAAAGCCCCCGCGGCACGACATGGGGAAGATGTATACCCCTGAATCGGGTAATTTGAGCCCGATTCAACCCGCGGACTGCCCCGGGGCGGGTTCGGCGAGGGATTCTTCGTACGCGCCGAGCTTGCGGAAGCGGTCGTAGCGCCCTTGCAGCAGGGCCTCGTTGGCGAGGGGGATGAGCGCGTCGAGCTGTTCGACGACCCAGCGTTCGATCGCGGTGGCGGCGGCTTTGGGTTCGCGGTGGGCGGCCCCGCCGGGCTCTTCGATCACCGCGTCCACGATCCCGAGTTCGAGGTTGTCGGCCGCGGTGAGCTTGAGCGCCTCGGCGGCGAGGGCGTTGGTCTGCTCGTTCGCCTGCTTCCAGAGGATCGCGGCGCAGCCCTCGGGGCTGATGACCGAGTACCAGGCGTTGCGGAGCATCGCGACGCGGTCGGCGACCGCGAGCCCGAGCGCGCCGCCGGAGCCGCCCTCGCCGATCACGATGCTGACGATCGGCGTTTCGAGTCGGGACATCTCCATGAGGTTGACGGCGATCGCCTCGGCCTGCCCGCGCTGCTCGGCGCCGAGCCCGGGGTACGCGCCCGGCGTGTCGACGAGCGTGACGATCGGGACGCGGAACTTGGCGGCGAGGCGCATCTTGGCGAGCGCCTTGCGGTAGCCCTCGGGGTGCGCACACCCGAAGTGGCACCGGATTTTCTCGGAGGTGTCCTTGCCCTTCTGGTGCCCGACGAGGAGGCACTTGTGGGGGCCGATGCGTCCGAAGCCGGTGACGATCGCGGGGTCGTCGCCGAAGCGTCGATCGCCGTGGAGCTCGCAGAAATCGCGGCAGATGGCGGCGATGTAGTCCCGCGTCTGCGGGCGGTTCGGATGGCGCGCGACGCGGACGACGTCCCACGGGCGCAGCCCGGCGTAGATCCGTGTCAGCGTTTCGGCACGCTCGGCGTGGAGGCGGTCGAGCTCGGCTCGGACGGCGGTGGCGTCCGGGGCGGTGGCGGCGGCTTCGGGCGTGACGCCGGGGGGCGTCGCGACGCCGACGGCTGAGAGCTTGCGCTCCATCTCGCGGATGCGGTCCTCGATCTCCGACACCGGCTTTTCGAACTCAAGCTGGTAGAACACGGGCAGGGGCCTCCGTGGGGGTGGTGCAGCGGGACGCCCGTGCCACGGTTGGACGCCTGATGCAGTCTATTGCAGGCACCAGGAGCCGGGCACCAGTTTCTGCATACAGAACCGGTGCCTGGTCACTGGCTCCTGGTGCCTGCCGGAGGACCGCTCCCACACGGTCGCGGCTCGTTTCAGACACCGATCTGTCGAACAGAACCTAGCCTGTGCGCATGGACGGGACGCAGGCTGAGCGGATCGATCGCGGGCTGGTGGCGATCGGGGGCGGGAATATGGCGCGGGCGATCCTGCTGGGGGGGATCGAGCGTGGGGCGGTGGACGCGTCGCGTGTGGTGGTGGCGGACCCGAACGCGTCGTCGAGAGCGATCTTTCTTGAAGCGGGCGTTCGCGCGGCGGGGTCGGCGAGCGAGGCGGTTGCAGTAGGTGAGGCGGGTTCGGCGGTGCTGCTGGCGGTCAAG
>Ga0213835_101911_pt1 | contig 11032 bp, 8 predicted proteins | sample SWPATP01_FD_160576 | JGI IMG/M metagenome (GOLD analysis project Ga0213835, IMG submission 160576) | Coastal seawater microbial communities from Marineland, Florida, United States - SWPA TP0 #1 | ecosystem: Environmental > Aquatic > Marine > Coastal | place: USA: Florida | collected 2016-08-05
GCCCAGGAGGACCTGGAGCACGACCTGAAGGATTTGCACGGATGACGCCTTCCGGGGTGGGGAACGAAGATCAACTCTAGCGCAGGCCAGACAGGCCCGCCGGAACGGGCCCGTTGCATGACGCCGGTACTAGACGGTGCCGACGTGGTTGCGGAACCGCGCGATCGCCGCGAATTCCTCGACGTCGAGGCTCGCGCCTCCGACGAGGGCGCCGTCGACGTCTTTCTGCGCCATGAATCCGGCAATGTTGCCGGACTTCACGCTGCCGCCGTAGAGGATGCGCGTGGCGGCGGCCGCCTCGTCACCCCACTTCTCGGCAATGGTCGCCCGCAGCGCGGCGCACACCTGCTGCGCCTGCTCGGGCGTCGCGGCCTGCCCACTACCGATCGCCCACACAGGCTCGTAGGCGACCACAATGTCGGCCCCGGCCTCGACCGTGTCGAGCACGGCGGAGAGCTGCGCCACCGGAACGGCCGAGGCTCCGTGGGTCTCGAGGTCGTCAGCCGTCTCACCCACGCACACCACGGGAACCACGCCGTGCTTCACGGCGGCGACGGACTTGCGGGCCACTACCTGGTCGTCTTCGGCGTGGTACTGGCGGCGCTCGGAATGCCCGACGATCACGTAGTGGCAGCCGAGCTTCGCCAGGAACTGGCCGGAGACCTCGCCCGTGTAGGCGCCCGAGTCGTGCTCAGAGAGGTCTTGTGCGCCGTAGCGCACGTCGAGCGAGTCGGCCCCGACGAGGGTCTGCACGCTGCGCAGATCGGTGAACGGCGGGAAGACGGCAACCTCGACCTCGCTGAAGGGGTGGCCCTTGTCGCGCAGCGTCCACGCGAGCTTCTGCACCGTGGCGATCGCTTGCAGGTGGTCAAGGTTCATCTTCCAGTTACCCGCGATGAGCGGGATGCGTGTGTCTACCATCCGAGGACCTCCAGTCCGGGAAGAGCTTTACCCTCGAGGAACTCGAGGCTCGCGCCACCACCGGTCGACACGTGGCCGAACTGGTCGTCGCGGAAGCCGAGCGCGCGCACGGCGGCGGCGGAGTCGCCGCCCCCGACCACGCCGAGCCCGTCGAGGCGGGTGAGGGCGGCCGCGACCGCCTGGGTGCCGGCCGCGAATGCCGGGAACTCGAACACGCCCATGGGGCCGTTCCAAAAGACCGTGCGCGACGAGGCGATGAGCTCGGCGAAACGCTGCGCGGTGTCGGGCCCGATGTCGAGCCCGATTCCGGCGGCGCCGGCCGGGCCGCTCTCGAGGCCGTCGGCGGGCAACACGGTGTGCTCAGCGTCAGCCCCGAAACGGTCGGCGACGACCACGTCGCTCGGCAGCACGATCTCGACGCCGCGCTTCTCGGCCTCGGCCAGGTATCCGCGCACCGTGTCGAGCTGGTCCTCCTCGAGCAGGCTCGCTCCGATGGGGTGACCCTGTGCCTTGAGGAACGTGAACAGCATGCCCCCGCCGACCAGCAGGCGGTCGACCCGTGGCAGGAGGTGGGCAATGACGCCGAGCTTGTCCGAGACCTTCGACCCGCCCAGAACGACCGTGTACGGCCGCTCCGGCTTTTCGGTGAGTCGGTCGAGGACGTCGAGCTCGGTCGCGATCAGCGACCCCGCGGCACTCGGGAGCGCCTCGGCGAGTTCGTACACGCTCGCCTGCTTGCGGTGCACGACACCGAAGCCATCCGAGACCATGACGTCGCCCAACTCGGCGAGCTGCGCGGCGAATCGGGCACGATCATCCGCGTTCTTGCTTGTTTCGTCGGCCGAGAACCGCAGGTTCTCGAGCACGGCAACCGCACCGTCGTCGAGAGACGACACCGCGTCGCGGGCGGAGTCGCCGACCGTGTCTGCCGCGAACGTCACGGGAGCACCCAGCAACTCGCTCAGGCGCTGCGCGGCGGGGCGCAGGCTGTAGCGCTCGTCGGGTGCGCCGTCGGGGCGACCGAGGTGCGAGATAACGATGACCTTCGCGCCGCGGTGCACGAGCGCGTTGATGGTCGGCAGGGATGCTCGGATGCGTCCGTCGTCGGTGACCTGGCCGTCTTTCAGCGGAACGTTCAGGTCGCAGCGCAGGATGACGCGCTTGCCGGCGAGCTCTCCGAGGGATTCGATAGTGCGCAGAGCCACGGTGGTGTGCCCTCAGCCCCGGCGCTTAGAGACGCTCGGCGACGTACTCGGTGAGGTCGACCAAGCGGTTCGAGTACCCCCACTCGTTGTCGTACCACGACGACAGCTTCACCTGGTTGCCGTTCACACGCAGCAGGCCGGCGTCGAAGATCGACGAGTGCGGGTCGGTGACGATGTCACTCGAGACGATCGGGTCTTCCGTGTACTTCAGAATGCCCTTCATCGGACCCTCGGCGGCGGCCTTGTAGGCGGCGAGGACCTCGTCCGCGGTCACCTCGCGGCTCGACTCGACCGTGAGGTCGGTGATGGAACCCGTGGGCACCGGAACGCGCAGCGCGAAGCCGTCGAGCTTGCCCTTCAGCTCGGGCAACACGAGGCCGATGGCCTTCGCCGCACCGGTCGAGGTGGGAACGATGTTGACGGCGGCGGCGCGGGCGCGACGCAGGTCGCTGTGCGGGCCGTCTTGCAGGTTCTGGTCGGCCGTGTAGGCGTGCACGGTGGTCATGAGGCCACGCTCGATGCCGAAGGTGTCGTTGAAGACCTTCGCCAGCGGCGCCAGGCAGTTCGTCGTGCACGACGCGTTCGAGATGATGTGGTGGTTCGCCGGGTCGTAGTCTTCGTGGTTCACGCCGACGACGAACGTCGCGTCTTCGCCGGTGGCCGGTGCCGAGATGAGCACCTTCTTGGCGCCGGCGTCGAGGTGCTTCTTCGCGGCCTCGGCCTTGGTGAAGAAGCCGGTCGACTCGATGACGATGTCGACGCCGAGCTCGCCCCAGGGAAGATTGGCGGGGTCGCGGTCGGCCAGAACCGTGATGGGCTTGCCGTTGACGACGATGGTGTCGCCGTCGAGGTGCACGTCGGCGTCGAGGCGGCCGGTGATCGAGTCGTACTTCAGCAAGTGAGCGAGCGCCGCGTTATCGGTCAGGTCGTTGACGGCGACGATTTCGAGGTCACTGCCCTGGGCGAGAGCCGCCCGAAAGTAGTTGCGGCCGATGCGGCCGAAGCCGTTGATACCGATCTTCACGCTCACGAAGAACTCCTGTGGGGGTGCGGGGGCAGCAGACGCTGCGGTGTGGTGGTGGGGTAAACCGCGGGCGGCCGGGGCGCGAACGCCCCGGCCGCGTCGCCGTTGTTGATTACGACAGTAGCAGGAGGCCGTCCGTCGTCGACCGGGCCGCGGCGAAGCGGTCGGACACGTTTTGCCAGTCCACGATGTTCCAGAAGGCCTTGACGTAGTCGGCCTTGACGTTCACGTAGTCGAGGTAGAACGCGTGCTCCCACATGTCGAGCTGCAGGAGCGGCACCGTGGTCTGCGCGGTGTTGCCCTGCTGGTCGAACAGCTGCTGGATGATCAGGCGGCGCCCGATCGGGTCCCACGACAGCACGCCCCAGCCCGAGCCCTGGATGCCCATCGAGGCGGCCGTGAAGTGCGCGACGAACTTGTCGAAGGAGCCGAAGAACTCGTCGATGGCGGCGGCCAGCTCTCCGGTCGGCTTGTCGCCACCCTCGGGCGAGAGGTTCGTCCAGAAGATTGAGTGGTTGACGTGCCCGCCCAGGTGGAAGGCGAGGTCCTTCTCGAGCCGGTTGATGTTCGCAAAGTCGCCCGACTCGCGCGCGGCAGCCATGCCATCGAGGGCGGCGTTCGCGCCGGCGACGTAGGCGGCGTGGTGCTTCGAGTGGTGCAGCTCCATGATGCGGCCGCTGATGTGCGGCTCAAGGGCGCCGTAGTCGTAGCCCAGATCGGGAAGGCTGTAGGTGGTCATCGACGTGTCATCTCCTCCGTGACGGATGCCGGGGTGCCCGGTCGGCCACCCCGCTGACTGCTCGTCAGTCTAGTGACGACAACTCGCCCGCTCCCCGGCCTGTTCCCGATACTCCGGGGATGCCCAGGGTGCGTCGGGTGGCCCCTATTCGGCGTCGATGCCCTCGGGCAGATTCGCCTCCGTGCCGGGCACACCGAGCTGCTCGGCGCGCTTGTCGGCCATCGCCAGCAGGCGTCGAATGCGGCCGGCCACGGCGTCTTTCGTCATCGGCGGGTCTGCGTGGTGGCCGAGCTCGTCGAGGCTCGCGTCGCGGTGCGCCAGGCGAAGCTCGCCGGCGTAGCGCAGGTGTTCGGGAACATCGTCGGCAAGAATCTCAAGCGCCCGCTCGACCCGCGCGCATGCAGCGACCGCGGCCTGCGCCGAGCGCCGCAGGTTAGCGTCGTCGAAGTTGACGAGGCGGTTCGCGGTGGCGCGCACCTCGCGGCGCTGGCGCATCTCTTCCCACGCGTGCACGGTCTCATCGGCGCCCATGAGGCGCAGCATGTCGCTGATCTTCTCGCCGTCGCGGATCACGACGCGGTGTACGCCGCGCACCTCGCGGGCCTTTGCGGGGATCCCGAGACGGCCAGCAGCGCCCACGAGGGCCATTGCCGACTCGTTGCCGGGGCAGCTGACCTCGAGGGCCGCGGAGCGGCCCGGGTCGGTGAGCGAGCCGTGGGCGAGGAAGGCGCCGCGCCAGATGGCGGCGAGCTGCTCGGGGCTGCCAGTGGTGAGCTTGTTCGGCAGACCGCGGACCGGCCGCCGGCGCGCATCCAAGAGGCCCGTCTGACGGGCGAGGGTCTCGCCACCGTCGACGACGCGCACCACGTACGCCGGGTTTTTGCGGGCGCCGCCGGGCGACAGGATCGCGCCGTCACTGCGCATTCCGTACAGCTCGGCAATGTCACGGCGCACCCGGCGGGCGACGTTCGGCGAGTCAAGTTCGACCTCGACGGCGATACGGCCCGAGATCATGTGCAAGCCACCCGCCAGGCGGAGGATGGTGGCGAGTTCGGCCGCCCGGACCGTCGTCTTCGTCGCGGCCAGTCGGGCCAGCTCCTCTTTGACGTCGGCGGTCAGTGCCACAGGCGAACCTCTCTCTCGCGAATTCATGTCGGTGCCCTCGGGGCGACAGTCGAGCCTACTCGCGTCCGAGGTCGCGATGTTTCACCGTGACCGCGATCGAGGGGTTCGCGCGCAGCCGCGCGGCCAGCTGCTCGACCATCGCGACCGAGCGGTGCTTGCCGCCCGTGCATCCGATCGCGAAGGTGGCGTGGCGCTTGTTCTCGCGCGCGTAGCCGGCGAGCACGGGGCGCAGCATTGCGACGAGGCCCTCGAGGAACTCTTCTGCGCCCTCCTGCGCGAGCACGTAGTCGCGCACCGGCTCGTCGAGGCCGGTCGAGCCGCGCAACTCGGGGTTCCAGAACGGGTTCGGCAAAAAGCGCACATCGGTGACGACGTCGGCGTCGGTCGGCGTGCCGTATTTGAAGCCGAAGCTCTCGATCGTCACCTTGACGTCGGCGGTGCCCTGGGGCGCGAAGATGTCGGAGACGGTCGTCGCAAGCTGGTGGATGTTGAAGCTCGTCGTGTCGATGACGATGTCGCTCAACTCGCGCACCTCGAGCATCCGAGCGCGCTCCCGAGCGATGCCGTCGAGCAGGGTGCCGTCTTCCTGCAGCGGGTGCGGTCGCCTGACCTGCTCGAAGCGACGCACGAGCGCGTCGTCGGTCGCCTCCAGGAAGAGCACGCGGAGGTTCGTGCGGCCGCGCAGTTCGTGCACGATGTGCACGAGGTCGGCGAAGAGCTTTCCGCCGCGCACGTCGACGACGGCGGCAAGCGCCGGCAGCTGACTGCCGGGATGCACGGCGAGGTCGACGAGCGGCCGCAGCATCTGCGGCGGCAGGTTGTCGACGACGTACCAGCCGAGGTCTTCGAGGGCGTTGGCAACCGTCGAGCGGCCCGCCCCCGACATGCCGGTGACGATCAGAACGTCGTGCGCGGGAGTGTCGGTCATCGCCTCAGCCTGCGGTCGGGTCGTGGACACGCCCAGCCTACCCGGCGGGTCATGCGCTCAGCGCCCGGCGGATCTCGGCCGCCAGCGCCGGGCCGATGCCCTCGACCGCGGTCAGATCGGCCTCGTCGGCCACCCGCAGCCGCGTTACCGAGCCGAAGTGCGTGAGCAGCTTCTGAATGCGCGCGGGGCCGAGCCCCGGCACGTCGGCCAGTTGGGAGCGGATATCGCGCTTGCGCGTCGTTCGCTGGTACCGCAGCGCGAAACGGTGCGCTTCATCGCGGAGCCGCTGCAGCAAGAACAGGGCATCGGAGCCTCGCGGCAAGATCACGGGGAAGCTCTCGCCCGGCAGCCACACCTCTTCGAGCCGCTTCGCGATGCCACATACCGCGATGTCGGTGATGCCGGCGTCAGCAAGTGCCCGCGCGGCGGCGTTCACCTGAGGCTCTCCACCGTCGATGACGAGGAGCCCCGGTCGGTAGTGGAAGGCCGCGCGCGTTCCCGTCGCCGGGGGCGCGTCGGGGTCGGCCTCGTCGTCACGGAGGTACGCGAGCCGACGGCTGAGCACCTGGTAGATCGCATCGGTGTCGTCGCGCGCCTGCTCGATGGCGAAGCGCCGGTACTGGTCCTTCTTCGGCAGTCCGTCTTCGAACACGACCATCGACGCGACCTGCCCGGCGCCGCCGAAGTGCGAGACGTCGAAGCACTCAAGGCGCAGCGGCGCCTCCGCGAGCCCCAGCGCCTCCTGGATGTCGGCGAGAGCTTGCGAACGGGCCGTGAAGTCTCCGGCCCGCCTCGTCGTGTACTGCACGAGCGCCCCGTGGGCGTTCTGTCGCACGGTCTCGGCGAGCGACGCCTTGTCGCCGCGCTGAACCGTGCGCACCTGCACTCCCCCGCGCTCTCCGGCCGCGCGGCGACGGTCGCCGAGAACCTGCTGCAGGGCGGCGACGTCGTCGGGCAGTGCTGGCACGATCACCTCGCGCGCCGGCACGAGCTCGTCGTAGGCGTTCTGCAGCGCCGTGTCTACGAGGTCGCCCAGTGACACGTCGAGCTCGGTGTCGACGACCCAGCCCCGCACGCCGCGAATGCGCCCACCGCGCACCGTGAACAGCTGTACGGCCGCCGCCAGCTGGTCATGAGCGATGCCGAACACGTCGGCATCGACGTCCTCGGCCAGAACGACGGTGCTCTTCTCGAGCGCCGTCTCGAGAGCGCCGATCTGATCACGGATGCGCGCGGCCGTCTCGTAGTCGAATTCCGCCGCCGCCTCGCTCATCTTCTTCTTCAGCCCGCGCACGTACGTGACATCGTTGCCCGCCATGAAGCTCGCAAAGTCGAGGGCGATCGACTTGTGGTCGGACTTCGAGATGCGCCCGACGCAGGGCGCCGCGCACTTGCCGATGTCCCCCAGCAGGCAGGGCCGATTGGTGCTCTCGGCGCGCTTGTAGACCGAGTCGGAGCACGAGCGCATGGGAAAGGCCTTGAGCATCGTGTCGACGGTCTCGCGCACCGCCCACACCTTCGTGTACGGGCCGAAGTAGCGGGCCCCGCGGATGCCGCGCGTGCGGGTGACCATGACGCGGGGGACGGAATCGCCGAGGGTGATCGCGAGGTAGGGATACGTCTTGTCGTCGCGGAACTTGATGTTGAACGGCGGCGCGAATTCTTTGATCCACGTGTACTCGAGCTGCAGGGCCTCGAGCTCGGTGCTGACGATCGTCCACTCAACAGCGCGCGCCGTGGTTACCATTCGGCGGGTGCGCTCGTGCAGGGAGTGCAGGGGCTGGAAGTAGTTCGTGAGCCGGGCGCGCAGGTTCTTCGCCTTGCCCACGTAGAGCACGCGGCCCGCGTCGTCTCGGAAGCGGTACACCCCTGGCGCCGTGGGGATCTCGCCGCGGCGGGGTTTCCAGTCGTCGCGCGAGACCACGCCTAGGCTCCGACGACCTCGAGAGCTGGCAGCAGTTCGCGCAGGAAGGCGCCCGTGTGGCTAGCGTCGACCGCGGCGACGTCTTCGGGGGTGCCCGTGGCGACGATCATGCCGCCGCCGGCGCCGCCCTCGGGCCCGAGGTCGATCAGCCAGTCGGCGGCCCTAATCACGTCGAGGTTGTGCTCAATCACGATGACCGAATTGCCCTTGTCGACGAGCCCATTGAGCACGACGAGCAGCTTGCGTACGTCTTCGAAGTGCAGGCCGGTCGTCGGTTCGTCGAGCACGTAGATGCTGCGCCCGTTCGAGCGCTTCTGCAGCTCGGTGGCGAGCTTGACGCGCTGGGCTTCACCGCCCGACAGCGTGGTCGCGCTCTGGCCGAGGCGTACGTAGCCGAGCCCGACGTCGACGAGGGTCTTCAGGTAGCGGTGGATGGCGCTAATCGGCTCGAAGAACTCGGCGGCCTCCTCGATCGGCATGTCGAGCACTTCGGCGATGTTCTTGCCCTTGTAGTGCACCTGCAGCGTGTCGCGGTTGTAGCGGGCTCCCCCGCACACCTCGCACGCGACGTAGACGTCGGGCAGGAAGTTCATCTCGATCTTGATCGTGCCGTCGCCGGAGCAGTTCTCGCAGCGCCCGCCCTTCACGTTGAAGCTGAAGCGGCCCGGCTGGTAGCCCCGGGTCTTCGCCTCGACGGTCTCGGCGAACAACTGGCGGATCCGGTCGAAGACACCCGTATAGGTGGCCGGGTTTGAGCGCGGTGTGCGCCCGATGGGGGCCTGGTCGACGTGTACGACCTTGTCGAGGTGCTCGAGCCCCGTGATGCGCGTGTGCTTGCCGGGCACCTGGCGGGCGCCGTTCAACTTGTTGGCGAGCACCTTGTACAGAATGTCGTTCACGAGGGTCGACTTGCCCGAGCCACTCACCCCCGTGACGGCGACGAAAGCGCCGAGCGGGATGTCGACCGTGACGTCGCGCAGGTTGTTGGCCTTCGCGCCGACGACCGTGAGCATCCGCCCCGTGTCGATCGGGCGACGCTCGACGCGCTCGATGACGTGGCGTCGACCGGCCAGGTAGTCGCCCGTGATCGACTTGGGGTTCTCGATGAGTTGGGCGTACGAGCCGGAGTGCACCACGCGGCCGCCGTGCTCCCCCGCCCCCGGGCCAATGTCGACGACCCAGTCGGCGGTGCGGATGGTGTCTTCGTCGTGCTCGACGACGATGAGAGTGTTACCGAGGTTCTTGAGCTTGACGAGCGTGTCAATCAGGCGCCGGTTGTCGCGTTGGTGCAGCCCGATGGAGGGCTCATCGAGCACGTACAGCACGCCGGTCAGCCCCGAGCCGATCTGCGTCGCCAGGCGGATGCGCTGCGCCTCGCCGCCCGAGAGCGAGCCGGCGGCGCGGGCCATGGTGAGGTAGCCGAGGCCCACCTCGAGGAGGAATTCGAGGCGCGCGCGAATCTCGCGCAGCACGGCGGCAGCAATGGCCGCCTCGCGCTCGGTGAGGGTCAACGACTCCATGAACGCGTAGGCGTCTTGGATGCTCAACTCGGCAACCGACGAAATCGATCGCTCGGAGACCCGCACGGCCAGCACCTCGGGCTTCAGCCGCGCGCCGTCGCACTCGGAGCACGGCACCTCGCGCAGGTACTCGGCGAAACGCTGCTGCGACCAGTCGCTTTCGGCCTCAGCGTACTTGCGTTCGATGTAGGGAATGACGCCCTCGAAGCCCGTGGAGTAGGACACGTCGCGGCCGTAGCGGTTGCGCCACTTGACGCGCACCTCGAAGTCGTTGCCGTGCAGGATCGCCTGCTGAGTGCTCGCCTCCAGCTCGCCCCACGGGGTGTCGAGCGAGAAGTCGAGATCGCGGGCGAGGCCCGCCAGTAGCTTTTGGAAGTAGCTGTAGAGACCCTTGCCCTGCTGGTTCCACGGCAGGATGACGCCGTCGTTGAGCGACAGGCTGGGGTCACCGATGAGCAGCTCGTCGTCGACCGCCATGCGGGTGCCGAGGCCAGAGCAGACGGGGCAGGCGCCGAACGGCGAGTTGAACGAGAAGGTGCGCGGCTCGACCTCGGTGAGCTGCAGCGGGTGCCGGTTGGGGCAGCTGAGCTTTTCGCTGAAGGTGCGGGTGCGGTCGCTGGCCTTCTCGTCGCGGTCGACGTAGTCGATCACGACGAGCCCGTCGGTCAGCCCGACGGCGGTTTCGAGCGAGTCGGTGAGGCGGCCGAGCAGCTCGGGCTTGGCGACGAGGCGGTCGACGACGACGGAGATGTCGTGCTTGTTCTGCTTCTTCAGCGTGGGGGCGTCGGCGAGCGAGATGGCCTCGCCGTCGACGACCGCGCGCGAGTAGCCGGCCTGCGCCAGCTCGCGGAACAGATCGACGAATTCGCCCTTCTTCTGGCTGACGATCGGGGCGAGCACCTGGTATCGCGTGCCCTCCTTCGTCTGCATGAGCTCGTCGGCGATCTGTTGCACGGTCTGGCGCTGAATGCGCTCGCCACACTCGGGGCAGTGCGGAATGCCGACGCGCGCCCAGAGCAGGCGCATGTAGTCGTAGATTTCGGTGATCGTGCCGACCGTCGAGCGGGGGTTGCGGTTGGTCGACTTCTGGTCGATCGAGACGGCCGGGCTGAGCCCCTCAATGAAGTCGACGTCAGGTCGATCGACCTGACCGAGGAACTGTCGGGCGTACGCCGACAGGGACTCGACATAGCGTCGCTGCCCCTCGGCGAAGATGGTGTCGAACGCGAGCGAGCTCTTGCCCGAGCCCGACAAGCCCGTGAAGACCACCAGCGCGTCGCGCGGAATGACCAGGTCGACGTCGCGCAGATTGTGCACGCGAGCGCCACGCACACTCAGGTGGGGAGCAGATTCGAGGGGGGTTGCCGGCACTCGCGTCATTCTAGGCTCCGCCCCCGACACGGATGCCCGGCCGGCTCTCAGCGGACGTGTCCGGCCTCGCTCATCTGCCGCAGCTCGCGCTTCAGTTCTTGCACTTCGTCACGCAGACGCGCGGCGAGTTCGAACTTCAGCTCGTCGGCGGCGCCGAGCATCTGGGCGGTCAGGTCAGCGATGATGCTCTCGAGTTCTGCCGCCCCCTCGGCCGCCTTGCCCTCGCGACGCTTTACCGGAGTGGCCGCGCGCTTGCCGCCGCCCCGACCCTCGAG
>Ga0213835_101912_pt1 | contig 11030 bp, 7 predicted proteins | sample SWPATP01_FD_160576 | JGI IMG/M metagenome (GOLD analysis project Ga0213835, IMG submission 160576) | Coastal seawater microbial communities from Marineland, Florida, United States - SWPA TP0 #1 | ecosystem: Environmental > Aquatic > Marine > Coastal | place: USA: Florida | collected 2016-08-05
CGTTGCGCAACTGCGCCTCGACCTCTTCCTCGATGGCGTCGATTTCCTCCTGCCGGGCCAGTCCGTTTTCCAGCAGCCACGCCTGATAGCGCGTGATCGGGCTTTTCTTGCGCCATTCCGCGACCTCGGCCTTGTCGCGGTATTTCTCGGCATCGAACATGGAATGCGGGCGCGTGCGATAGGTCTGGCAGTGCAGGAACTGCGGCCCGTCGCCCGCCCGGATCGCCGCCACCAGCCGCCGCGCGGCGGCCTCGACCGCGACCACGTCGTTGCCGTCCACGCTTTCGGCGGGCATGCCGTAACTGGCAGCGCGGGTTACGAAATCCGTATTCGCCTGCACGCGCTCCACCGCCGTGCCCATGGCATAGAGGTTGTTTTCCAGCACGAAGAACACCGGCAGCTTCCACAGCGCGGCAAGGTTCATCGACTCGTGAAACGCCCCCTCGGCCAGCGCCCCGTCGCCAAAGAAGCAGACCGACACCCGGTCATTGCCCTGCATGGCGTCACCCAGCCCCAGCCCCACCGCCAGCGGCAGCCCGCCGCCGACAATGGCATTGCCGCCATAGAGGTTGGTTTCCGCGTCGAACAGATGCATCGAGCCGCCGCGCCCGCCGGCGCAGCCGGTGGCCTTGCCGTACATCTCGGCCAGCGCCGATTCCATGCTCATGCCACGGGCCAGCGCGTGGCCATGCTCGCGGTAGGTTGACACCACGCGGTCGCGCGCCTCCAGCGCCGCCGAGACGCCGACCGCCACCGCCTCCTCGCCGTCATAAAGATGCAGGAAGCCGCGGATATGTTCCTGCGTGTAAAGCTCGTAGCATTTCTCCTCGAAGCGGCGAATGCGGATCATCCCGCGCAGCAGGTCCAGCGCATGGGCGTGGTCCAGTTTCACCCTGGTCATGTCGCATCCCCCTCCAGCGTCGAAAGATCGCCCTCGGGCAGGCCCAGTTCGCGCGCGCGCAGCAGGCGGCGCATGATCTTGCCCGAGCGCGTGCGCGGCAGCGTCTCGCGAAACACGATCTCGCGCGGGGCGACGGCGGGGCCGAGGCGCTTGCGGGCATGGCCGCGCAATTCGCGCTCCAGCGCGTCATCGGCTTCGAACCCGGATTTCAGGGTGACAAAGGCCTTGACCACCTCGCCTGCGGTTTCATCCGGCACGCCGATCACGGCGGCCTCGGCCACGGCCTCGTGTTCGATCAGCGCGCTTTCCACCTCGAACGGGCCGATCAGGTGGCCTGCGGACTTGATCAGGTCATCGGCCCGGCCCACGAACCAGAAATATCCGTCACTGTCGCGCATCGCCAGATCGCCGGTCAGATACCAGCCGCCCTTGAACACCTTGGCGTAGCGTTCCGGCTGGCCCAGATAGGCGCGCATCATCGACGGCCAGCCGGGCCGCAGCGCCAGCTCGCCAATCTGGCCGTCGGGCAGTTCGGTGACGCTCTCGCCCTCGACGCTGACAATCCCGGCCTCGATCCCCGGCAGCGGCTTGCCCATGGCGCCGGGCTTGATGTCCATGGCGGCGGTGTTGGCGATCATGATGCCGCCGGTTTCCGACTGCCACCAGTTGTCATGGAAGGGCAGGCCGAACACCTGCTGCCCCCAAAGCACGCATTCGGCGTTCAGCGGCTCACCGACCGAGGCCAGAAAGCGCAGCGCGCTGAAATCATGCCCCTTGGCGGCCTCTGCCCCGGCACGCATCATCATTCGGATGGCGGTGGGCGCAGTATACCAGACCTGCACGCGCTCGCGCTCCAGGATCGAATACCAGCGTTCGAGGTCGAATTCGGCCTCGTCCACCACCATCGTCACGCGGTTGCACAAGGGCGAGACGATGCCATAGCTCATCCCCGTCACCCAGCCGGGATCGGCGGTGCACCAGTAGATATCGCCGGGCCGCAAATCGAGCGCCAGCCGCCCGGTCTCGGCATGAGCCACCACGGCCTCGTGCACATGCACCACCCCCTTGGGCAGGCCCGTGGTGCCCGAGGTGAAGTGCAAAAGCGCCATGTCCTCCGGCCCGGTGGGGTGGGTGTCGAAGCGGTCGGGTGCGGCGGCCATCGCCGCGTCCAGCGAAACGCAGCCCTCGGGCACGTCGTCGCCGATGATCAGGACCAGCCGCAGCCCCGGCATCGCCTCCCGCCAGGGCGCGACCTTGCGGGCGTAGTGCCGGGCGGTCGTGAGCAGGACCGTCGCGCCGCCGATCTCCATGCGGGCGCGCACCGGCTCGGGTCCGAAGGCGGCAAAGAGGGGGCTCACCACGACGCCGGCCTTCAGCGCGCCCAGCGTCGCGGCATAAATCTCCGGCACCCGGCCCGCCAGCAGGAACAGCCGTTCGCCGGGGCCGATCCCCCGGGCGCGCAGGACATGCGCAAAACGCGCCGCTTGCGCTGCCAGATCGGCGTAACTCCGCGTCAGCCGTGTGCCGTCCCGGCCCAGCCAGATCAGCGCCGGCTGGTCCCCGTGACCGGCCGCGACATGGCGGTCCACAGCCTCGTGCGCGATGTTGAGGCCGCCGCCGGGCAACCCCTCCAGCCGGGCGCGCGCCGCGCGCCATCCGGTCGGACCGGAGGGCAGTGCCTCCGACGGGGACTTGCCGGGAATGCGCACACGGGTCATCCGCCCCTCCCGAGTTCAGATGATCTGCAGCCTCCCCGCCACCCCGACCACGAAACCTGCAACCTCGCGGGGATCGCGGAATACTAAGCGATGTCGGCCAACCCCGCCTTGATCCAGGTCAGGCCGGGGTCGTCCGGGTGGGCCACCCGGTTGACAGGGGTCAAGGCGGGCAGGGGGGCGATCCGCTAGACTTCGCGCGGGAGACCGCGGACATCACGACGGAGCAGGGCCATGACACAGCCGGAATCTGCCGTTCTCTGGTTCGAGACCCTCGGGCGTGGCGACGTTGCGCTGGTGGGCGGCAAGAACGCCTCGCTGGGCGAGATGGTGCAGGCGCTTGGCGCCCGAGGCATCCGGGTGCCACCGGGCTTTGCCACCACCGCCGGTGCGTATCGCGCCTTTCTGGACGCCAACGACCTGAACGGGCCGATTGCCGAGACGCTCGCCCGGATGGAGGCCGGCAAGATCACCCTGGCCGAGGCCGGCGCCACGATCCGCCGCATGATCATCGCCGGGGACTGGCCCGATGCCGTCCGCGCCCCGATCGTCGCGGCCTGGCGCGAACTGGCCCGGCGCACCGGCTCGACCGACCTGTCGGTCGCGGTTCGATCCAGCGCCACGGCCGAAGACCTGCCCGAGGCCAGCTTTGCCGGCCAGCAGGAAACCTTTCTGAACGTACGCGGCGAGGCGGCGCTGCTCGATACCTGCCGGCGCTGCTATGCCTCGCTGTTTACCGACCGCGCCATCACCTACCGGCGGCTCAAGGGCTTTGCCCATACGCAGGTGGCGCTTTCGGTCGGCGTGCAGTTGATGGTGCGCTCGGACATCGGCGGCGCCGGGGTGATGTTCACCATCGACACCGAGTCGGGCTTCGACAAGGTGGTGCTGATCAACGCCGCGCGTGGGCTGGGCGAGACCGTCGTGCAGGGCACGGTCACCCCCGACGAGTACCAGGTCTTCAAGCCGCTGCTGGACGACCCCGCCTTGTGCCCGATCGTGGAGAAAAAGCTCGGCGCCAAGGAGCGAAAGCTGATCTATGCCGGCGCCACGGGGGGCGAGACGCGCCTCGTGCCGACCTCCAGGGCCGAGCGGGAGGGCTTCGTGCTGACGGATGCCGAGATCCTCGACCTTGCCCGGCAGGGGTGCCTGATCGAGGCCCATTACGGCCAGCCGATGGACATCGAATGGGCCCGCGACGGGCTGACCGGCGGCATCTACATCGTGCAGGCGCGCCCCGAGACGGTGCAGTCGCGCGCCCGCGCCGGGATGCTGCGCACCTACCGGCTGGGCGCGCACGGGCCGCGGTTGCTGCAGGGGCTCAGCGTCGGCCAGGAGGTCGTCTCGGGCACCGTCTGCCTGATCGAGAGCGCCCGCGACATCGACCGCTTCGTCGACGGCGCGATCCTTGTCACCTCGACCACCGATCCGGACTGGGTTCCGATCATGAAGCGCGCCGCCGCCATCGTCACCGATCACGGCGGCCGCACCAGCCATGCCGCCATCGTCAGCCGCGAACTGGGCCTGCCGGCGATTGTCGGCACCGGCACCGCCACCCGCGACCTGCACGACCAGCAGGAGGTGACCGTGTCCTGCGCCGAGGGCGAGGAGGGCTTCGTCTATGCCGGCCCGGCCGAGGTGAGCGTGGAGGAGATGGACGTCGGCACGGTGCCGCCGACCCGCACGCGGGTGATGCTGAACCTGGCCAATCCGGCGGCCGCCTTCCGCTGGTGGCGCCTGCCCGCCGACGGCGTGGGCCTCGCGCGGATGGAGTTCGTGATCACCAACGCGGTGCGCGTGCATCCGCTGGCGCTGACCCGCTTCGATGAACTGACCGACGCACGCGCGCGGGCCGGGATCGAGGCGCTGACCGCAGGCTACGCCGATCGCACCGACTATTTCGTCGAACGGCTCGCGCGCGGGCTCGCGCGGATCGCCGCCGTGTGCCATCCCCGGCCGGTGATCGTCCGGATGAGCGACTTCAAGACCAACGAATACGCCAACCTTCCCGGTGGCCGGCAGTTCGAGCCCGACGAGGAAAACCCGATGATCGGCTTCCGCGGCGCCTCGCGCTATTATTCGCCGCGCTACCGCGACGGCTTTGCGCTGGAATGCCGGGCGATGAAGCTTCTGCGCGAGGGGATGGGGTTCGACAACGTCGTGCTGATGATCCCCTTTTGCCGCACCCCCGGCGAGGCCGACCTGGTGCTGGCGGAAATGGCGGCCAACGGCCTCGTGCGCGGCGAGAACGGCCTGAAGGTCTACGTGATGTGCGAGGTTCCGTCGAACGTGATCCTCGCCGAGGCATTCGCGCAGCGGTTCGACGGCTTTTCCATCGGGTCCAACGACCTTACCCAGCTGACGCTGGGCGTCGACCGCGATTCCGGCATTCTGGCGCCGCTGTTCGACGAACGCGACCCGGCGGTGCTGTGGATGATCCGGGCGGTGATCGAAAAGGCCCGGGCGCGGGGCGTGGCGATCGGTCTGTGCGGCCAGGCGCCCAGCAACGACGCATCCTTTGCGCGGCTGCTGGTCGAGGCCGGGATCGATTCAATCTCCGTCACGCCGGACAGCTTCCTTGCCGTCAAGCACCACATCGCCGAGGCCGAGCGCGCGCCAGCGGGATAGCAACGTCGCCGGTCATGCGGTAAGCCCGACGACGGACCGGCCTGCCGCCGGGCCCGTGCCGCCGCGCGCGCCCCGCGCGGGGGTCGCACCCGCCAGGGCGCGACCGGGCGCGTCCGCCGTGCAACTGCTGGAGATCATGCATGATCCTTGTCGGCCGCCTGTTTTCCCCCTTTGTCCGCCGCACCGCGATCCTTCTCGACCTGCTGGAACAGCCGTTCGAGATGCGCCCGCTGTCCGCCGTCGCCGACCAGCAGGCGTTGCGCGCGATCAACCCGCTGGGCCGGGTGCCGGCGCTGGTCGACGGCGACACCGTGCTGGTCGACAGCGTGGCCATCGCCCTGACCCTGTGCGACAGGCACGACCCCGAAGGCCGGTTCTGGCCGCGCGGCGGACCGGCCCTGGCCGAGGCGCTGCAGGCGCTGATGCTGGCCAACGGCGCGATGGAAAAGTTCATGGCGGGCTATTACGAGCGCGGCCGCCGGCCCGCCGACAAGGTCCACGAGCCGTGGATCGCCCAGTGCTGGGAACAGGCGCAGAGCGGGCTTGCCGCCCTGGACGCGGGGCCGGCCGTCGCGCGGGCCGACGCGGGCGGTGCGCCCGATGTCGTCAACATCGCCATCGCGACGATGACCAGCTTCTTTCCGGTCATCGATGCCGGCTTCTTCCAGCCCGACAGGTTCCCCCGGCTGGCGGCGATCCGCGAGCGCTGCGAGGCGCACGAGGTCTTCCGCCGCTACCCGCTGCCGTCCTGAACCGACGCGCCCCGGCACCGGCCGCGTGTGGCCATGCCGCGCCCGGTCGGGTCCGCATCGCCGCGTGCCGGCGCAGGCCCTGACCGGCAAGCGATCCGATCCGGGTCCGTCGGGCCGTCGCGGCTGCTGCGGCCGACCAGCGCCGTGCAGTCCTGCAACGCCGCATCGATCCGCACCTGCGCCGCATCCTCGGGCAGTGCCAGCACATCGACGGGCCTGTCCAGCGGGGCGCGCGGCCGATCGGCCGGACTGGCGGCACTGTGCCCGAACAGCACGACGGATTGCCGCGGGGCGATCACGGGCGGCGGCGGTCGGGGGGCGCGCGCCCGGCCGTTCGCTCAGGTGAAGGTCTGCCGGTCGACCTCGGCATGGGCCAGGAACTCCTCGTCCAGCGTCACGCCCAGGCCCGGCCCGGTCGGGACCGGGAAGCAGCCGTTCGGCTGCACCGCGTCCAGCTCGTCCGAATAGCCGCAGGCAAAGATCGGCGGCAGCGGATTGGCCATCTTGGGATGAACCAGCGCAAGCTCGTAGAAGTTCGAGTTGCGGATCGCCGCCATGCAATGCCGGTGCGCCGGCCCGCAGGAATGCAACTCGACGTCCAGCCCGAAGGCCTCGGCCAGCGCGGCGGTCTTCATCACGCCGGTGATGCCCAGGTCGTATTCGGGATCGGCGCGCAGGAAGTCGGTGGCCATCTCGGTGACCCAGGGCGATTTGGCCTCGAGCCCGCGGACATGTTCGGTCAGCAGCAGCGGTGTCTTGATCCGCTCGCGCAGCAGCCGGTGCACGTGCGGGGCCTGCCCGCAGTCGGCGAGCGGGTCTTCCAGCCAGTAGAAGTCGTGGTCGTCGCAGGCCCGGCCCACCCGCAGCGCATCGGCGAAGGTGTTGATGTGGCTGGCCGGGTCGGTCATCAGGGCCATCCGCCCGCCGACCGCGCGGGCCACCGCGGCGATGGTGCGGATCTCGGGCTCGGGGTCGCCGTCGGCCCAGCAATGCACCTTGTAGCCGCGATAGCCCAGATCGAGGCAGCGGACAGCGAAGTCGGCATAGGCCTCGGGCGCGTCGAGGCCGCCGTTGCGGTCGCCCGAGATGGTGCTGGCATAGGCCGGCAATTCCCACCGATAGCCGCCCAGAAGCGTCGCGATCGGCAGGCCGACCTTCTTGCCGAGAAGGTCCCACAGGCAGATGTCGATCGCCGAATACCCCGTGCCGGCGAGGTGGCGGTGCCGCCGCTTGTAGGTCTGGTAGAGGCCTTCGCGCGCCAGGCTATCCTGCCCGGGCAGCGAGGCGAGCAGCGGCAGCGACTGGTTGATCACGGCGGGATGCTTGCCCGAATGCATCGGGCAGTATTCGCCAACCGTGCCGTCCGCGTCGCGGATGCGCAGCACATAGCTTTTCAGCGTCTTCGCCTCGCCGGGGCAATAGCCCAGAACGCCCTCGCCGTTCACGCCGAGGTGTTGCACCTTGTAGGCGAAATGGATCAGCTCGACCTTATCGATGCGGGCCATGGTCTCCTCGTTCGCGGTCTGTTGCGGCGCCGGGTCGCCGGGCGGGCGCCTTTGTCTGCGGTCGGATCGGCCGGAAGGGGGCAGGGCGCGGGGCGTTCATCGCCGGCACCCGTCCACGACCTGCACCGAGCCGTTCAGGTAGGCGGGTGCATCCGTCAGCAGATACCGGGCATGCGCGGCGATCTCGTCGGCGGTGGCATAGCGACCCAGCGCCGAGCCGGCGGCGATGGCGGCGCGGGCTGCGGCGGGGTCGGGCAACCCGTCCTCGCTCCGGCGCATGAAGGCGCCCTCGACCGGGCCGGGGCACAGCACGTTCACCCGCACGCCCTGCCGGCCGTATTCCAGCGCCACCGCCCGCGTGAGCTGGATCACGGCCGCCTTGCTCGCGGCGTAGCAGCCGCGCCGCTCGTTCGCCTTCAGCCCGGCCTCGGAGGCGGTGTTGACCAGCCATCCCTCGCCCCGTTCGGCCAACAGCGGCAGCATGTGCTTCTGGACCAGGAAGCTGCCGAAGACGTTGACCTCGAAGGTACGGCGGAAGTCGTCGAGGTCATGCTCGGCGATCGGGACGGTCGCCCCGTTCACGCCGGCGTTGTTGAAGACCGCCGCAAGCCCCGCGCCGTCCTCGCGCAGCCGGTCCGCGAGGGCGGCGACATCGGCCTCGCGGCTCACGTCGAGCGTGACGGTCAGGTGCCCCGTGCCGGGCAGTGCCGCCGCCACCGCCGAAAGCCGCCCGACATCGGTGTCGGCCAGCACCACGGCGTCGCCTTGCGCGGCCAGGCTGCGTGCCACGGCGGCACCCAGATCGCCGGCAGCGCCGGTGACAAGCGCCCGGCGCCGCATCAGGCCGCCGCTCCTCTCAGGCCGTCGAGTTCCAGCGCGGCGCCCCCTTCGGCCTCGAACAGCTTGGCCTCCGACCAGTCGAAATCCAGCCTCACCGCCTCGCCCGGCGCGATCCGCGTGCCCTTTCCGGTGCCCGCATAGACGCTTTCGCCATTGGCCAGCCGCACCAGAACACGGGTGTGGGCGCCTTGCGGCTCCACCACCTCGACGGTTCCGGCCAGCGGGCCGTCCTGCGAAAAGCGCAGCGCCTCGGGGCGCAGGCCCAGCATCACCGACCGCGGGGCGGAAGGGGCGCGCGGCAGCCCGCGCGTCAGCTCGCCCCCCGTGGTGACAAGCACGGTGGCGCCGTTCTCGGGGCGAAGCTCGGCCGCGATGAAATTCATCGGCGGCGAGCCCATGAAGCCCGCGACGAAGATGTTGGCGGGGTTGTCGTACAGCTCCAGCGGCGTGCCCACCTGCTCGATCCGGCCGAAGTTCATGACCACGATCCGGTCCGCAAGCGTCATCGCCTCGTCCTGGTCGTGGGTGACGTAGATCGAGGTGATGCCCAGCCGCTGCCGCAGCGCCTTGATCTCGGTGCGCATCTGCACGCGCAACTTGGCGTCGAGGTTCGACAGCGGCTCGTCGAACAGGAACACGTCGGGGTCGCGCACGATGGCGCGGCCCATCGCCACGCGCTGGCGCTGGCCGCCCGACAGCTCGCGCGGGTAGCGCCCGGTCAGGTGCGCAAGGCCCAGCATCTCGGCCGCGGCGGTCACCTTGCGCGCCACCTCGTTCCGGTCCGTCCGGCGGATGTGCATGCCGAAGGCGATGTTGTCGGCGACGGTCAGGTGCGGAAACAGCGCATAGCTCTGAAACACCATCGCGACGTTGCGATCCCGCGTCGGCACGTTCCGCATCGACCGGCCGCCGATGCGGATGTCGCCGCCGGTGATGTGCTCGAGCCCCGCAATGCAGCGCAGGAGCGTGGACTTGCCGCAGCCCGACGGCCCGACCAGCACGATGAACTCCCCGTCCGCGACGTCGATGTTGATGTCGGCAAGGGCCTCGACGGCGCCGAAACTCTTGCGGATGCCCCTCATGAGAAGCTCGGCCATGACCCCGTCATCCCTTGATGGCGCCGGCGGTCAGGCCGGCGACGATAAAGCGCTGGACCATCAGCACGAACACCAGGACAGGCACCAGCTGGATGGTCGCGGCGGCGAACAGGACGCCCCATTGCACCCCCTCCAGCGCGCCCGAAATCTCGGCCAGCACCAGCGGCGCGGTCTTGGCGTTGTTGGCCGTGAAGATCAGCGCGAAGACGTATTCGTTCCAGGCGAAGACGACCACGAAGACGCAGGCGGCCACCAGCCCGTGCACCGACAGCGGCAGCACCACGCGGACCATGCGCTGCACGAGACTTGCGCCCTCGACCTCGGCGGCTTCCTCCAGCTCGCGCGGGATCTGGTCGATGAAGGTCTTCATGATCCAGGTCGCCAGCGACACGAAGAACGCCGCATAAAGCAGGATCAGCAGTGCATGCGTGTCGTTCAGCCGCATCGCGTTGACGGCCGGAAACAGCGGGATCGTCACCACGATCGGCGGCAGCATCCGCACCAGGATCATGAAGAAGGCGGTCCCGGTCAGCAGCCGCGACGAGAACCGCGAATAGGCATAGCCGGCCAGCAGCGAGGTGATCGCGGCCAGCACCGTCGCCCCCACCGTGACGATCAGCGAGTTGACCAGCGAATCGACGAACTGCGGCCAGTCGCGGAACAGCCGGGCGTAGTTGTCCAGCGTCGGGGTGAACACGAAGCTGGGCGGGACGCGGAAGATCTCGACATGCGGCTTGAAGGACGAACTGACCACCATGTAGATCGGAAAGGCCGACCAGATCACGCCCAGCGCGATCACCAGCCACCGCCCCAGCCCGAAGACGATCCGGTCAAACATGGGACCGCATCCGCCGGTAGAGGCTGACGAGGTAGAACGACGCCACCGCCAGCGACAGAAGCTGCATCGCCAGCCCGGTCGCCGCCGCCGCCCCGAAGTCGTAATACCGGAAGGCGGTGCGGAACAGGTAGACGCCCAGCACCTCGGTCAGGCGGGCCGGCCCGCCCTCGGTCAGCAGCCAGGCCTCGGCGAACAGGCGCATGGCAAAGATGTAGCGGAACATCAGCGCGATCAGGATCGCCGGCATGATGATCCGCAGGGTCACCCGACGCAGCACCTGCCATTCGGTCGCCCCCTCGATGCGCGCGGCGTCCTTGAGGTCTTCGGGGACGGTCGAGATCGCGGCATAGAGGATGATCAGCGTGAACGGCAGGTGGATCCAGATCGACAGGACCGAGATCAGCGCCAGGCCGTGCACCGGGTTGGTGATCCAGTCGAGCTGGAAGCCGAACAGCGACTGCATTGCCGCGTTCATCATCCCCACGTCCGGCTCGAAGATGTAGCGCCACATCACCACGGCGCTGACCTCGGTCACCGCATAGGGCGCGATCAGGATCGAGAAGACCACGCGCTTGCCGATGAAGTTGCGGTTCAGCGCCAGCGCCAGCATCAGCGCCAGGACCAGCTCGGCATAGACCACGACGTTGACGACGATGAAGGTGTTGAGCGTCGCGCGCCAGAAGATCGGGTCGGAAAAGATGCGCGCATAGTTGCCGAACCCCACGAAACGCGGCGTGGTTCCGAACGTCGACTG
>Ga0213835_101914_pt1 | contig 11025 bp, 12 predicted proteins | sample SWPATP01_FD_160576 | JGI IMG/M metagenome (GOLD analysis project Ga0213835, IMG submission 160576) | Coastal seawater microbial communities from Marineland, Florida, United States - SWPA TP0 #1 | ecosystem: Environmental > Aquatic > Marine > Coastal | place: USA: Florida | collected 2016-08-05
AAGCGCGCCATCGCGGCCGCGAGGCATCTACCCAGTAAGGAGCCAGCATGACTGGAATCAGCGGGCAGGGGACCACGTACAACCTGCCGAACTACACGGGCGAACTGTTCCAGGTGTCGCCCGAAGACACCCCGTTCCTCTCCGCAATCGGTGGCCTCACCGGCGGCGAGCAGACCACGTCGCCCGAGTTCGGGTGGCAGACCGAGGACCTCCGCGACGCGGAAGAGAACCGGTCCCGTCTCGAGGGCGCGAACGCGCAGACCGCGGACAACCGTGTCCGCGCACGCGTGAAGAACGTCGTCGAGATTCACCAGGAAACCGTCGAGGTCAGCTACACCAAGCAGGCCGCGACCGGTCAGATCGCCGACGCGAAGATCGCCGGCTCGAACCCCGTCACCGCGGAACTTCCGCACCAGCTGATGCTGGCGCTGAAGGCCAAGGCGCGCGACGTCGAGCTGTCGTTCATCCTGGGCCGCAAGCAGGTCCCGAACGACAACAACACGCCCCGCAAGACGGGCGGTCTGATCGAAGCGATCCAGACCAACATCATCGACCTCGGCGAGACCTTCACGGGCCTGTCGGCGTCGACCGACACGATCGCGCAGACCGCGACGACGTTCGCCAACGGTGACGCGCTCCGCTTCACCTCGGTGGGCGCGTCGACCACGGTGAAGCTCGACCGGGTCTACTACGTGGTCAGCAAGACCACGGACGCGTTCAAGGTCGCAGCCACCAAGGGCGGCTCGCCCATCACGATCGGCACCGCCACCGTGGCCGTGTCGAAGCTCACCACGGCGGGCCCGACGAAGGACACCTACGACGCCCTGTTCCAGCAGGTGTTCGACAACGGTGGCCTCGCCGAGGGCGAGACCGCGACGATCATGGTCGGTTCGCGCCAGAAGCGCAGCCTCACCACGGCGTACGCGTCCGCGTTCGGCAAGTACGACGAGCAGTCGCGCACGGTCGGCGGTGTGGACTTCCGCACCATCCTGACCGACTTCGGCACGATGAACGTCGTCCTCGACCGGTGGATGCCGGCCGACTCGTTCGCCGTCGTTTCGCTCGAGCAGTGCGCGCCGGTGTTCCTCGAGATTCCCGGCAAGGGGCACTTCTTCGAGGAGCCGCTGGCGAAGATCAGCGCGTCGGACCGCGTGCAGATCTACGGCGAGATCGGTCTGAAGTGGGGCAACGAGAAGGCGCACGGCATCATCCGTGGCCTCCCCGTCGAGCCCGTCTGGAGCGAGTAGCGCTCCCCCGGCCCGGGTTGCCCTTGGCGGCGCCCGGGCCGGGCCACCACACCACATTGAGTAGAGGGGTACGACCATGATCACCATCAAGCATCCGACCGTCAGCGAGGGCACCGTCGAGGTGTCAGGGCTGACGTTTACGGACGGCGTCGCCGAAGTGTCGAACATCGACGACGCGGCGCGCGCAGTCCTCACCGACCACGGCTTCACCTTCGACGGCGACCCGGAAGATCCGAAGAGCGCGCCCGTCGAGATCGGGCGCTTCGACCTCACGGAGATCGTCGGCACGAAGCTGGAGAAGCTCAGCCGGGCCGAGGTTGACGCGATCGCCGCCGAGTTCGACATCGACGTCAGCGGCGCGAAGAACAAGGGCGAAGCGATCGCCCTCATTGAGGCCAGCGGCAAGATTCCCGTCGTCGGAACGGTCGAGGCGCACGCCGTCGTTGGCCCCGCCGACGACAGTCCTGCCGGCGATGACGACCAGAAGGGCGCGGACGCGTCCTGACCCTGACCTGTGGCCCGCGCCGTGCGGTGCGCGGGCCACAGCACCCCCTCGACAGAACGGAGGCGCGTCGTGCGCATCTTCCACCCGCGACCCCAGATGGGCCGCCAGAAGTTCATCGGCGTCGAGTTCCGCGACGGTGTAGCGGACGTCGCCGAGCTCCACCCGGAGCGGCGCACCGCGCTCCTCATGCACGGGTACACGATCGAGGATGACGCGCCCGAGTCGGTGAACCTCCCCGAGCTGTCCGTCGCGGAACTGCGCGAGATCGCCCGCTTCGAAGGCGTCGAGCTCCCCACCCGTGCGAAGAAGGCCGACATCATCGCCGCGCTCGAGGAGCAGCGGCGCGAGGTCGCCGCTACGCCAGCAGAGATCGAAACGCTCAACGAGCTGGCGGCAGAACTTCGCGAGTCCGCCCAGGCCGCGACCATCGACCAGCCCGATGATGCGCACGACGATGCGAAGACCGACTGGCCTCGCAAGAAGGCCACCGACTTCGCGCCCGGAGCCTGACGATGGCTCAGCGCGTCTACGCCACCGCCGCCGACTACTACGACTTCATCGGCGACGACCAGCCCATGACGACCCCGCCAGAACCGGAAGAGGGCCAAGAGCCACAAGAGCCGGAGCCCGTCACGGAGAAGCAGCTCAACGCTGTTCTCCGCCGCGCCTCAGCCGTGATCGACTCCCACACCCGACACGACGTGTACGACGTCGACGAAGACGGCTACCCGAACGACCAGAACATCGCGGACGCGTTCAAGGAAGCGACGTGCGCGCAGGCTGACTGGTTCGAGGACTCTGGCGACGTCACCGGCTCACAGTCGCAGGACGGCACCATCGCGATCGCGTCAGTGTCGATCGGCGCCCGCGGCCGCAGCGTCGGGGGCGCATCGGCAGAAGCGGCCGCGTCACGCATCGCACCGGAAGCGGTGCAGATTCTGCAGAACGCCGGCCTGATGCGCACCCGCACCGCCCACACGTAGGGAGACCCTCATGCCTCGCCTGCGCGCCAGACAACTCCCGCACACCATCCAGTACCGCACCGTGACAGAAACCGCGGAGGGTGTCACGTGGAGCGCGTGGAGCGACCCGCTGCCGGCGTACGTGGAGCAGAAGATGCGCCTTGTCGTCGACCGCCGCTCCCAGTCGCCCACGAGCGGCCAAGAGATCACCTCCTCGACCCGCGTCATCCTGCTGCCGGAGAACGACGTGCCTGCTGCCGCCGAGGTGAAGGTGTGGGCGGGCACTCCCCGGGAGCGCGCGTCCGCGGTGATCGCTTCCGACAAGTTCGACTACGACCGCCGCACCCCGAACCACGTCCAACTGGACCTCGAGTAGGGAGCCGCCATGAGTGTCGATGCGTCCGTCTCCGTGACCTCCAACTTCGGCAACATTGCCGAGTCCGCGCTCGCCGGCATCCTCCGCGGCGAGACGCGCGCCGCGGAGCGCCTCCTCGCGCTGTCCCTGCCGCGCACGCCACTGGGCGACACGGGCAATCTCCGTGGCTCGGGAGCAGTCACCCCCGCGGCCGATGCCGAAGAGGGCGCGGCGGTGACGTTCGACACCCCGTACGCGGTGCGCCTTCACGAGAACCCGCAGTACAACTTCAGCGAGCCCGGGACCGGCGGCAAGTACGTGGAGAACCCCGCCATGGAGAACTCGCGCGAGCTCGGCCAGATCATCGCGACTGAGGCTGGCCGTGGCTGATGCTCCCGAACTGACGCTTCGGCGCGCGCTCGCCGGCCTGCTTCACGCGAACGGGCTTGCCGTGTACGCGCCGACCGGTGCACTGCCGGCGCTCGGCGTGAAGCTCGACGGCGAGTTCCCCACCATCGACGAGTTCACCACCATCGCCTCCCCGCCCACCACCGCGGACGGGTTCAGCGACAACGTCGTGTACCGAGTGCAGTTCTACACCCGCCGCAAGGGCTCCCCCAACGTCGCCGAGAAGTGGGCGAGCGACCTCGAGAAACTCCTGAACCGCAAGGAGTACACGCCGAACATTCTCGGCATCTCGTGGGCGTGGGAAATGTCCCGCACCTACTTCGACAAGGACACGCAGGGGCGCGTCGCCGTCGCCGCCACGTACGGCTTCCGCGGGCGCCGCTGACCGAGACCACCCCTTCAAGTGAAGGGGTTCGCCGCGACGGGCGGCATTCCCCATCCGAACGAAGGAGAACACCGTGAGCGATCACACCCTGTACGACACCATGGCCCGCACCGACGGGTCTCTTGCCCTCGCCCACCAGAAGGGCATCCGCTACAAGCTGAACGGCGTGTTCGTCAACATCACTGGCGACATCAACAACCTCAACCCCAACGAGACCCAGGTCACCGTGCCCGTCGAGGTGTACGGGAACAAGGCCGCATCGGGCGTCGAGATCATCGGCCACACCTTCGCGCCGACGTTCACCGTGGAAGCCATCCGCAACCCGGTCACCAAGCACATCGCACAGCCGTGGCTGGTCGATCTGCTGGACAAGGCAGCGAAGAAGGGCGCCGACAACAAGGGCGAGTTCCAGCTGTTCGACCTGCTCGACGAGAACCTGCCCGCACATGAGGGCACCTTCTCGATCATGGTCGCACCGGCGACGACCGGCTACCAGGACAAGGGCGGCTACGCCTTCACCCTGCAGTCGGACGGCGTTGTCGACGTCATCCCTTCGCCGATCGCGGGTGACGGGTCGCCGATCATCGAGACCGCCAGCCCTGCCGGCCAGGCTGTCGGCGAGCAGATCGTGGTTCGGGGCTACAACTTCACCGGCACCACGGGAATCACGGTCGACAGCGAGACGGTCGACGAGTTCACGGTTGTGGACGCGAACACGATCGTGCTCGTCATCCCGGCCGCAGTGAGTGGCTCCGCTCCGATCGTGGTGACGAACGCGTCGGGCGCGAGCGACAGCTTCGCGTACACCGCCGCCTCTTAACCCCCCTCTGGCCCGCCATGCGCCTTCGGGTGGCGCGTGGCGGGCCACCCAACCGCACGCTGAAAGGCACACCGCATGATCACCGCCACTGCCGAAGGCAGAAACCTGCGGCTCACCGTCGAAGGCATCGACGAGCCGTTCATCATCCGCCCCATCCCGGGCAACGCCGGCCACCAGATCACCGACGTGTACATTCGCACGTTGGCGAAAGCGACCGAACCGCACGAGATGGCGCTCGCGCTCGCGATCGCGCTCGACGGTGCCATGCGCACCGAGTCAGGCTCGTGGGCGCCCGTCCCGCCGGAGGAGCGCGTCAACTCGCTGCGCCTCGGCGACGAAGTGTCCGCAGCTGAGGGTGAAGACATCAGCATGGCCGCGTTCTTCTGGCAGACGATCCTGAACGTCGCCGGCGTCAACGCGTACCTCTCCGCGGGGGGAGGTGTGGGTGGCCTGGAAAAAGCGACGTGGGCGCTCGTACACCGTTTGGGGCTCTCACCGGAGACGACGTCGCCCAGTTCGGCATTGGAAAGCCTGATCCAACTACAGGGCTCTATCCCGAGTACGTCTTCCCCCCAGGGTGGCGCGAAGCCCGGGAAGCAGCCGCAAGACAGGCGGCCGAAGCGGAGCGGCGCGAACGCACCCTGACGGCGCAGGAGCTGTGGACGCTCCTGTTCCCCCACATCTTCAACGAGATCGAACTCGACCTCGCGCAACACAACCTCATCGCCGATCTAGACCGCGCCCTCGAGACCCGCCCCTGGCATTTCGTGCGCGGCGCGATCGAACGCCTCACCTCCATTGACGACACCTGGACGCAGAGGACGGTGAGGGCGCATGTTCGAAGCCGGCAGCCTGATCTACCGCATCCAGACCGTCGGGGCGGGCCTGTTCAAGTCGGAGCTGGACCAGGCTGACAAGGCCGCTAAGCAGGCCGGGAAGTCTGTCAGCGAAGCCGCAAGGTCGACCCGTGACCTTGGCGACCAGAGCCGCCACATGCGGCCGCACCTGCATCAGGTCACCGGCGAGCTGAAAAACATGTCGTCCGAGGCGCAGGCCGCGTCCCGTGAAGTTGGCGGCACCCTGGTCGCGATCGGTGCAGGCATTGTCGCGATCGCTGGCCTGACGGTGAAAGCCGCGAAGGACTGGGAAACGGCGTGGATCGGCGTCGAGAAAGTCATCGACGGCACCCCTGAGCAGATCGCCGCCGTCGAGTCGGAACTGCGCGCCCTGACCGGCATCCTGCCCGCCTCACATAAGGAGATCGCGGCCGTCGCAGAGGCCGCTGGTCGACTTGGCATCGAGGCCGGCAGCATCGCCGGATTCACGAAGGTGATGATCGACCTCGGCGAGGCGACGAACATCACGGCAGAGGCCGCCGCAACAGACCTTGCCCGGTTCATGAACGTCATGGGCGACAGCGTCGACACCGTCTCCAATCTCGGCTCCGCGATCGTCGACCTCGGAAACAACTTCGCCACCAGCGAGTCCGAGATCGTCGCCATGGCCATGCGCCTTTCCGGTGCCGGCCGCCAGGTCGGTCTCACGAGCGCTGAAGTGCTCGGCCTCGCGACCAGCCTCTCCGCGGTCGGCATCGAAGCGCAGGCCGGTGGTTCGGCGATCTCGAAGGTGATGATGGAGATCGCCTCCCAGGTGGAGAACGGCGGCGACAAGCTCGACACGTTCGCCCGCATCGCCGGCATGTCCGCTGATCAGTTCTCCCACCAGTGGCGCACGAACCCGGGCCTCGCGCTCGCAGCGTTCGTCAAGGGTCTCGCGGACGCGGAAATGCAGGGCGAGTCGACGCTCGGCATGCTCGAAGAGCTCGGCATTAGCGAAATCCGCATGCGCGACGCTCTTCTCCGCTCGGCGGCCGCCGCGGATGGTTTCGCTGATGCGATGTCGCTGGGCAACGAAGCGTACGCCGAGAACATCGCGCTCGCCACGGAGGCGGAGAAGCGGTACGCGAGCTTCGACTCGCAGGTCGGAATGATGCGCAACAAGGTCACTGACCTCGCCATCGACCTCGGCCAGCACCTCCTGCCGATCCTGCTCTCAGTGGTGCAGGGCATCGGCGACTTTGCTGACATGCTCGCGGGCCTGCCGGAGCCGATGCAGGGCGCGATCGCGATCGGCGGCGCACTGATCGGCATGATCACCCTCGCCGGCGGCACCGCGTTGATCGCGATCCCGAAGATCGTCGCGTTCCGCACCGCAGTCGCGACACTCACGACAACGATGCCGCTCGCCACGGGCGCCGTGCGAGGATTCGCGTCCTTCCTCGGCGGGCCGTGGGGGGTCGCGATCGCCGCCGGCGTCACCGGCATCATGCTCCTCACGAACTACCTCAAGTCGGCACAGTCGTCGGCCGAAGAGGTCGACAACGCCTTCCGCACGGCGTCCGAATCTGGGCAGCTGTTCGAAACGCTCGGCGAGGGCAAGGAGATCACCTACTGGCGGGACGTGACCGCCGACCTCGAGAACATGAACTACATGCTCCAGCGGGTGGAGCAGGAGAACGCGAACGTCTTCCTCCGGTTCTCGACGGAAACGCATGGCTTCCGCGGCGCGCTGCGCGAAGCGGGCGAACAGCTGTCAACGATGGCCGCGTCGGATTTGCCCTCAGCGACCCGCGCTTTCTCGACCTTCATCGAGGGTCAGCAGTTGACGCGCGAGCAGGTCGCGTCGCTGATCAACGAGATGCCCGCGTTCCGCGACGAGCTGACCCGTCAGGCGACCGCGCTCGGAATTAGCTTGTCGGGCCTCACCGACCAGGAGCAGGCCCTCATCCGTGCCGAGATCGCTCTCGGCGAGTACGGGGACGCGACCGCCGACGCGACCGGGGATACGAAGTCCGCCGCGGCCGCGTACCTGGAGGCAGCCGATGCGACGACACAGCTGAACCGTGACCTCGAATCGTTGCTCAAGACGCTCGACGAGGCGAACCGCACCAACCAGGACGCGATCACGTCGAACCTTGACTACAAGGACACGCTGGCCGACGTTGACGAAGCGATCAAGAACGCGCGTGACGGCGTGGAGGGCTACTCTCTCGGGCTTGACGAGAACACTCAGGCCGGGCGCGACAACACCCGCATGCTTGTCGACATCGCGAGAGACGGCTGGGATGCCGCTGAGGCGCAGTTCGCGCTCGATGGCTCGGTGGAAGGGTTCCGGAAGCGACTTGTCCAGTCGCGGGACGACTTGATTCAGCGAGCTATCGATCTGGGCGCGACCCGTAAGGAAGCCGAAGAGCTCGCCGACAGGTTCTTGAAGATGCCGACCGATCACGAGTTCGAAGTGATCGCGGAAACCGAGCGCGCGAAGCGGGCCGTGAATGGGTTCATCACCATGTTCGACGGCCGCCGCATCAGGGTGAGTGTCGACACGTATGGCGGGCAGACGTACCGCATCGAAGGACAGCGGGTCGGGTTCCAGGCCGACGGTTCCGTGCGCAAAGCTGCGGACGGTTTTGTGGAGCCGATGTCGCACCAGCAGGCGCAGATGCGCCGAGCAGGCTCGTACGTGCTGTGGGCTGAGGACGAGACCGAGGGTGAGTCGTTCATCCCGCACGCGCCGTCGAAGCGGCAACGGTCCGAGCAACTTCTCGCCGAGACGGCGGCTCTCTTCGGTGGGATGTACGTGCCGCCTGGAGCCAGTGTGCGCCCGATGGCCGATGGCGCATTGTCGACCCTTGCGCCCGGCCAGCCAGCAACCGAGCTGAGGGAGGGCAAGTCCGTGACGGTCCACATCTCTGCCGACGACCCCGCGAGCGTGGGCAAGGTCGTCATACAAACACTGGATGCTTACCTGATGGGCAGGCCGGAATGATCACGGCCGCCCTCGATGGGGTCACCTTCTCCACCGTCCGCGGGGATGCCATGTGCACCATCGCGTCGCTCTCGGGTTGGTTCGGGCCGCCACCGGAGAAGACTCGCGTGAACGAGCGCCCGAACGCGAACGGCGCATTCGGCCAGGAGGTCTTCTACCGGTCTGCGCGCCCGATCATGTTCACCGGACTCATGCTCACGAGCGAGCAAGGAATCGAGCAGTGGGAGAAGCTGTCGGCGATCCTGTCCGAGGGTGCGCCTCGGCTGCTCACCGTCACGGATCAGAAAGGCCCGAAGTCGGCGCTCGTAAAGGTGCTTGGCGGAACATCAGATCTGATCCCACTCGCTGACGGAACGGCCAGCTACGTGTTGAGCCTGCTCGCGTTCGACCCCGTGAAGTATGGGCCGGTGCGTTCGCAGACCACTGGCCTGCCGGTTGAGGGTGGCGGGCTTGAGTATCCGCTGCATGATCCTGCCGGTGCGCTGTTTTACGGCGCGAACGGTGAGCTCGGCAGGGTCGAGGTCTCGAACGGAGGCACGGCGAAGACGTTCCCGGTCGTGACCGTGACGGGCGGAATGGCGGCTGGCTTTTTCGTGCAGCGGCTCGATACCGGCCAGGTGGTGAGGTATGACCGTGTGGTTCCTCTCGGCACGGATGTGCGCATTGACATGCGGACGGGCGCCGTGGTGGTGGACGGCACTTCTGACGGTTCCACGTACTTGAGCCGGTCCGAGTTTTTCGGCATCGAACCGGGTGCGAACTTTGCCGTGCAGTTCAACGCGCTCGGGTCAACGACCGGGACCCCGACGATGACTATCGAGACGCAGGACGGTTTCTGGTGACGACCACGTGGATCATTGGTGATCTCCTAACCGGTGCGCGCATTCAGACGCTCCCGGTCATGGCGGGCTTGTGGTCCGACTTGCTCAATGGCTCTGGCACCATCCAGTGCACTGTCGACCTCAACGACCCGGATGTCCAACGTCTCCGCCTTGCGGAATCGGCGAGGCCTGGCCGTACCTTCCTCGCCGCCGTCTCGGGCGATACGGTCTTGCAAGCTGGCCCGGTCTGGCGGCACTCTGTCAGCGAAGAACTGAACACGCTGAGCATATTCGGCGCGGGCATGTACTCCTACTTCGACCGCCGAGTACTTTTGCCGGTCCTGGCGCCAGATCAACTTCCGTCCGACCCGGCTACCGACACGAACTTCGCAAACCACAGCCTGCAAGCAATCGCCGTCGCGATCGTGCAGCAGGCATTGTCGTGGCCGTCAGGGAACGTACCTGTCATCACTCCAACGCCCCTGCCCGGCAACAACGAACGAAACTACCGAGGAGCTGACGTCGCCCCAGTCGGTGAACGGCTCCGGCAACTCACAGGCGTCCGCGACGGCCCTGATATCCGATTCGTGCCCCGCTGGACCACTGACCGCCTCGCGGTCGAATGGGTGATGCAGGTCGGCACTCCGACCGAACCGCTGCTGTTTTCCCCGCAGGAGCCGGTTTTCAACGTTGGCCTAGAAGAGTCCTCGGTGTCTGACGTGAGCGTTTCGATCGATGGCGCCAACATTGGCTCGCAAGGGTTCGCGTCCGGTGGCCGCGCAATCGAGGAAGCCCTCGTCGCGCGCGCGTTCGACCCGCGCCTCACCTCCGAAGGATTCCCTCTCCTTGACCTGGTGGACTCGTCACACGCGACCGTCAAGGAGTTCCCGACGCTGCAGGGCTACGCGAACGAGCTCGTCTTGCGATCCCGAACCCCGATCGAGTCGTGGTCGTTCACACATCAGACCGACCAGCGTCCGTTCCTGACAGGGTTCAACGTGGGCGACTTCGCCAAGGTCCGCATCTACAACTCGCCCTACTTCCCGGACGGCGAGAGGCGGCTGCGCATCACTTCCCGAAGCGGCGACGCCGTCGGCGACACCGTATCCCTCACGCTGCAACCGGAGGTGCTCTGATGGCAGGCGGATACACAGTCCCACCCGACGGCGACTTCGGCGCGATAATCGCTCGGCTCCAGCGAATAGAGGAGCGACTTCGAGAGATGGAGAGGCCGTCCGGTTCCCAGACGGCCGAGTCGTTGCGGCAGTTGAACAACGCGTCAGAATCGAAGAGTGCGTCGAGTGGGTTCCTCACTCAGAACGACATCACACCGCCCCTAACTGGGTACGACACGGCGGTGATTGTGTTTGACAAGCCTGAGTGGGCGACACGCGCGACGATTCTCGCCGCTGGGTCTATCTACATCGCGGCACCGCCCGCCGCGGGGTTCGGTGCGCCGAGCCGTCTCCGCATTGACGGGGTGAACGGTCAGGCGGTACCGAACTTCTTCGTCCCGCGCCGGTCGGGTGTTGTGGACGCGATGAACGCGTACACCGATCAGGATGCGATTACGACTGACGCGGTTCGCGCGTCGGTGTTTGCTCGCACGTTCGACGTGACGGGCGGAACCGTTCAGGTCGGTTGGCGTGTTGACATTACTGACCCGTGGGGGTCGGGCGACTTCCTGTTCGCCG
>Ga0213835_101916_pt1 | contig 11020 bp, 11 predicted proteins | sample SWPATP01_FD_160576 | JGI IMG/M metagenome (GOLD analysis project Ga0213835, IMG submission 160576) | Coastal seawater microbial communities from Marineland, Florida, United States - SWPA TP0 #1 | ecosystem: Environmental > Aquatic > Marine > Coastal | place: USA: Florida | collected 2016-08-05
CGACGGCCACGACGATGTCGCTCACGGGGGTCTCCTTTGGTGAGGGGTTCAGTCTGTTCCGGCGGCGGCGATCTTCCAGCCGCGCGCCTCGAGTTCGGTCACCAGCCGGGCCTCGGCCTCGGGCACGACCGACACTTCGGCGAAGCCGACGGGCGCGCCCGGCGAGTGCTCGAGCCGCAGGTCTTCCATGTTGACGCCGAGCTCGCCGATCTCGGTGAGCAGGCGCGCCAGCTGGCCGGGGGTGTCGTCGATCATGACGACGAGTGTCGCGAAGCGGCGGTCCTGCCCGTGCTTACCGGGAATCCGGGCGACGCCGACGTTGCCGGCGCCCATCAGGTCGGCGATCGTGCGTCGTGCCCCCGGCGCATCCGGATGCTCGAGAGCGTCGATCGCGGCCGTCACGTCATCGCGCAGCGCCCGCAATATGGCGGCCACGGGCGCGGCGTTGGCGGCGAGAATCTGCACCCACAGCCCAGGGTCGCTCGAGGCGATGCGGGTGACGTCGCGCAGCCCCTGCCCGGCGAGCCCCACCGCGCCATTGGTCGCCGCGCGCAGCCGCGCGGCCATGGCGGTGGCGACGAGCTGCGGAACGTGGCTGACCATCGCCACCGACTCGTCGTGCTCGGCGACGGTCATCTCGATCGGCACAGCGCCGACGTCAAGAATGAGATCTTCGATCGCGCCCGCCCGCGCGTAGCTGATGCCGTCATGCCCGGCGAGCACCCACGGGCGGCCGACGAACATGTCGCTGCGCGCCGAGATGGGGCCGCCGCGCTCGCGCCCGGCCATGGGATGCGTGCCGAGGTAGCGGCTGACGTCGGCGCCCATCGCGATCAGTTCGCGCAGCACGCTCTGCTTCACACTCGCCACGTCGGTGACCAGGGCGTCCGGATGCGCGCTCAGCTCGCCCGCGACCGTCACCGCGGTCACGTCCGGCGGCACGCAGACGACGATGAGCCCGGGCTCGTCGTGCCGCCCGCGGTCGGCCGAGGCGGGGCGGCCGGCCCCGTAGTCGACGGCGAGCTTCACGGCGGTCGGCGAGAGGTCGTCGAGCGTGACGTCGACGCCGCGCTCGGTGAGGGCGAGGCCGATGCTCGTGCCCAGGAGGCCGGCGCCGACGATGCGCACGCGGGTCTGCAGGCGGCGGTCGGTCATCGGGATCCTCGGTGGCTTCGGGGGTGGCGGGTTTTCGGCTTCTGGGCGGCGTTCGCAGGCGCGGGGCCGGCCGGATGGGTGCCCGCCACGCGGCCGCCGGCAGCGGCCACCTCGGGTGATTTCGCGCCGGGGGAAGTTGCCGAGTCGCTGCCGTCACGGGCCGCGCGGGCAAGCGTCAGCAGCGCACCGCGCTCAACTTTACTGAGTTCGCGCACCTCCCCGAGCTTGAGCGGCCCGAGGTGCAGCGGCCCGAACTGGCGGCGCACGAGCTCGACGACGGGGTGCCCGACCTCGGCCATCATGCGGCGCACGATGCGGTTGCGCCCCGAGTGCAGGGCGAGTTCGACCATGCTGTGGCCGTGCTGCGGGCTGCCGATGACCTTGACCGAGTCGGCGGAGATCGGGCCGTCCTCCAGCTCAACGCCCGACTTCAGCAGAGACAGGGTCTTCGGCGCGACGACGCCGCGCACCTTCGCGATGTACGTCTTCTCGACGCCGAACTTCGGGTGCGCGAGCACGTTCGCCAGCTCGCCGTCGTTCGTCAGCAGCAGCAGGCCGCTCGTGTCGGTGTCGAGACGGCCCACGTTGTAGACGCGCTCGTCGAACTTCTTTGCGTACTGCTGCAGGTCGGGCCGCCCCTGCTCGTCCTTCATGGTGCTGACGACGCCGCGCGGCTTGTTCAGCATCACGTAGCGCTTCGTCTGGTCGAGCTGCACCGCAACCCCGTCGACGGCGATCTCATCCGTCTCGGGGTCGATGCGCCGCCCCAGCTCGGTGACAACCTCGCCGTTGACGGTGACGCGCCCCGCCTCGATGTACTGCTCGCTGACACGGCGCGACGCGACCCCGGCCGCCGCCATGACCTTCTGCAGGCGCTCCCCCGTCGGGGCATTGTCGTCCCACGGCGGAATCTCGAATGCCGCACCGTCGCGCGGGGCCCGGCCCCGGGCATCCCCGTTATCGGACATCGTCGAAGCCGTCCTGTCCGTCGTCGAGCAGCGGCGAGATCGGCGGCAGCTCGTCGAGCGAGTTGATGCCGAGCTGCGTGAGCAACAGCTCGGTCGTCTCGTAGTGAATCGCGCCCGTCTCAGAGTCGGTGTACGCCTCGGTGATGAGCCCGCGGCTGAGCAGCGTGCGCACGACCGAGTCGACGTTGACAGCGCGGATGCTCGCCACGGCTCCCCGAGAAATCGGCTGCTTGTACGCGATCACTGCGAGCGTCTCGAGCGCCGCCTGCGAGAGCTTCGCCGGCGCCTGCGTGTGCACGAAGTCGCGCACGGCGTCGTCGAACTCGGCGCGCACGTAGATGCGCCAGCCTCCGCCCACCTCGCGCAGCTCGAAGCCGCGGCGGGGGCGGGGCGCGCCGTCGCCGGTGGGCTCGCCGTCGAAGTCGGCGACGAGCTCGGCAATCGCGGCGCGCACCTCCTTGACCGGGCGCCCGACGGCGCTTGCCAGGCCGACGACGCTCTGCGGCTCGTCGACGACCATGAAGATCGCCTCGAGGGCGCGGGCGAGGTCGACGCCCTCGGCGAGGCCCCGCTCGGGGGCGTCGGGTGCCGTCTCGGGGGCAGTGTCGGGCGCAGTCTGCGCCCCAGCGTCGGCCGCAGCCCCCGTCTCGGCCTCGGGCGCGTTCTCGGTCACGGTCTCACTGGCCATATTCGGCTCCCAGGTTCACGAGGTTCTCGTCGCTCCAATTGTCGGCCGTCCAGCGCACGGTCAGCTCGCCGAGCGGCTCGAGCTGCTCGAAGCCGATCGCCGCGTGCCGGTACAGCTCGAGCAGGGCAAGGAACCGGGCGACGATGACGCCCATCTGATCGGCCCCGGCAATCAGCTGCCGGAAGGTCAGCGGCTCCCCCGCGCGCAACAGACCGACGACGTGCGCCGCCTCCTCGCGCACCGAGATGAGCGGAGCGTGCAGGTGGTCGAGCCCGACGATGGGGATCTCTTTCGGGGTGAAGGCGAGCAGCGCGAGCGCGGCGAAGTCGTCGACGCTGGTCGTCCAGCGCAGCTCGGTGGTCGTCTGCCGGAAGCGGTCTTCGAGCCGAACGCTGCGCACGTGGCGTCGGGTCTCGGCGCTGATGCGCTCGTGAAACCAGGCGCTGACCTCCTTGAACGCGCGGTACTGCAGCAGGCGCGCGAACAGCAGGTCGCGGGCCTCCAGCAGGGCAACGTCTTCGGCGTCGACGAGCTCGCCCTGCGGCAAGAGGCTGGCGATCTTCATGTCGAGCAACGTGGCCGCGACGACGAGAAACTCGCTGGCCTCGTCCAGCCGCTCGGCACCCTCGAGCGCCCGCAGGTAGGCGATGAACTCGTCGGTGACGGCCGACAGCGACACCTCGGTGATGTCGAGCTCGCGCTTCGTGATGAGGCTCAGCAGCAGGTCGAAGGGGCCGTCGAAGTCAGCGAGGGCGACGCGGAAGCCGCCGCGAGCATCCGTGTCGTCTGTTTCGGACGCGTGCGCAGCATCCGTGCCCACTGGTGCGCCGCCGGCGCCGTCGACCTCGAGCGCGGCGTCAGGCGGCGTGGCCACGGGCGATCAGCTCCCGTGCCAGCTGGCGGTACGCGCCGGCGGCCGGGTGGTCGGGCGCGAACGTCGTGATGGGGGTGCCGGCGACGGTCGCGTCGGGAAACTTCACGGTGCGGCCGATTACGGTCTCGAGCACCGAGTCGCCGAAGGCGTCGACGACGCGCTCGAGCACCTCGCGCGAGTGCAGCGTGCGCGAGTCGTACATGGTGGCGAGAATCGCGTCGAGTTCGAGGGCCGGGTTCAGGCGGTCTTTGACCTTCTCAATCGTCTCGACGAGCAGGGCGACGCCGCGCAGGGCGAAGTACTCGCACTCGAGCGGAATCAGCACGCCGTGCGCCGCGGTGAGCGCGTTGACGGTGAGCAGGCCCAGGCTTGGCTGGCAGTCGACGAGGATCACGTCGTACTCGTCGAGCACGGGCCGCAGCACGCGGGCGAGGATGTGCTCGCGCGCCACCTCGTTGACGAGGTGCACCTCGGCGGCCGACAGGTCGATGTTGGCGGGCACGACGTCGAGGCCCGGGGTCGAGGTCGTCTGCACGGCGGTGCGAATGTCTTTCTCGCGGCCGATCAGAAGGTCGTAGATCGTTGGAACGTCGTGACTCGCCACCCCGAGGCCGGCCGACAGGGCGCCCTGCGGGTCGAAGTCGATCGCGAGCACGCGCCGCCCGTACTCGGCGAGCGCCGCCCCCAGGCTGATCGTGGTCGTCGTCTTGCCGACGCCGCCCTTCTGGTTGCACAGGGCGATGACGCGGGCGGGGCCGTGGCTGCTCAGCGGCGCCGGCTCGGGGAAGGCGCGCAGCGGGCGGCCGGTCGGGCCGGGCACCATCTCCGACATACCGGGGAGTTCAGGTGCCTCGTGCTCGTCGCCGCTCATGGCAGTGAAGTCTAGTGTTCACGCGAGATTCAGACGCCGCGGCGTGCCGCGCGCGAATGTGCTGCCCCGTTGTCGCTGTGGGCATGATTGACTGACACTCATGGACGAGACCGGTCGTGGCACCCCCGCCGCCGGGGACGTGCCCGACGAGCGCGGGCGGCTCGACGAGCTTGATCGGCTCGACGACGCGGCGCTGCGGGCGATCGCGTACGGGCGCACCGCGTCTGACACCGATCGGATGCGCGCTGACGCCGCCGCGCGCATCCTTGCCTCACGCGCCGATCGCGCCCGCGAGGCCGACGCGGAGCGGGCGACAGCCGCGCCCGCCGCGAGCGGGGCGACGCCGGGTGATGCTGCCGCGCCCGCGGACGGGCTCGACGAGGACGCCGACGACCGCCCCTCCTGGTGGACGCGCTCCCGGCGTATTGGCGCCGCAGTGCTGGTGGGAGCCTTCGTCGTGGGGCTGGGGTTGTCGGTAGTCGGCGAGCGCGTCGTCGCCGCTCTTGCCTCCGACGCGCCTGGCGTGTTCGACGAGCCTGCGCCCGCCGATGAGCAGACGATCGTCGGCGAGATGCTCGGCACTGTCGGCGGTGGCGAGGCGCGCCTACTCACGACCGTCGACGGCTTCGAGATCTACGCCCTGCGCACCGGGCCCGGCGGGCTGCTCTTCCAAGAATCGACTCTCGGCCCTCACGTGTGCCTGGGTGCCCGTGACCCCGAACAGCGTGTGCGCTTCATCATCGACTCGTGCGTGCCCGAGCCCGTGTTTCGCGAACAGGGAATCGCCGGCGTGATGCCCGGGTTCGTGTTCGGGATGGTTGACAGCGTCCCGACGCTCACCGTCGCCGTTGTGTTCGAGTGGAGCCCACGCGGCGTATTGACGATTCGCACGGCAGACGACGAACTGCTCGATCAGCTTGCCGACATCACCGAGTATGAGCCCGTCGTTCCCGCCCCTACGCCACCGGGCGATGATCAGGCGTCCGGCGACGAGCCCGCCTTGTTTTCGACAGTGCGCGAGCTGCCGGTCAACACGACCATCGCAGAGCAGCTGGTGCCGTTCGCCGGACCGCTCGAGCTCGGGCCGGCCGAATTGGGTGCGGCGAGCGTGAACGGTGCCCAGTTGGTCTTCTTCGCCAGCGTTCATGAGGGGCCCGACGACGTGGGGTCACGCGTCTGTCTCTCCGCCGGAACGACGGCCGCCTTTCGCGACCTGGAATGCGTTGACGAGTCCGAGTTTCGCGCGAACGGGATCACGCTTCGGGGCAGCGGCGACTTCGCCACCGTGACGATTCGCCTCGACCCCTCCGGCGAGCCTGACGTGAGGTTCGACTGATGCCGCTGTCACGCCGCGCCGTCGCGGGCCTCGCCATTGCGGGGCTCGCCGCGGGCCTGCTCATCGGCGCTGGCACTGGCCCGCTCGTGCGCGCGGTTGCCCCGGATTCGCTCGCGGTGTTCGAGCGTGAATCGACGCCGTCCGACGAGGTGGTACCCGGTTCCCAAGTGCTCGGAACGTTCACCGCTACGCGCCTCATCGGCGAGGTCGACGATGTCCGCGTTTTCGCCGTTCGCACCGATCGCGATCCGAGCACGGGCATCCAGGCGCGTGATGACCTTGTATGCCTCGCCGCCGCCGCGCCGGCCAGGCAGTTCGTGCCCAGCACGTGCGTCCCGGAGGAGGTCTTCCGCGAGCAGGGCATCCGTGGCGTGCTGCGGGGCCTCGCGCCCGCCGCATCAGTCGCCGGGTATCGCGACGTCGAACGCGTGCTCGCCGTCGAGTGGGGCCCGCGGGGAGGGCCGCGCATCATCGACATGACCGACAGCGCCGTCGTCGCTCTCGACGGTCTCTTCACCAATGAGGAGCTGGCTCTCGGCGCCGACATCCCCCTCGTCCAGAGCCTGCGGTCATCCGCCACCGCAGAATGGGCCGCCGACGAGATCAACGCCCTGACAGAGCTGCCCGCGGCGATCGCCGGACCGGTCTCGTATGGGGAGGCTGGGTACCCGGAGCTCGGCGCCACGGAACTGTTTGCGAGCCTGCACCCGCCGGCAGGCGACGAGGAAGCCCACGTGTGTCTGAGTGTTCGGGTCGAGGGCGAGTTCGTCGCCTGGCAGTGCAACCCGCTCGAGACGGTTCGCATCCGCGGGGTGCGCGTGGTCGTGGAACACGACGGAGGCCAGACCGCCTTCCGCATCGGCGCCAACAATGAGGCCCTCAACGTGGAGCAGACGAGTTGAGCGAGAACCCCGCGGCCAGCGACGAGCTGAGCGCACTCGCGGACGGCGAGCTGCGGCGCATCGCCTACGGGCGTGGCCACGCTGACGCCGCCGGGGGTGTGACCCGCGAGGCCGCCGCGGAGGAACTGGCGCGGCGCACCCCGCCTCCGGTCGCGCCTCCTCCCGCAGCGCCGCACTCGTCAAGCTCGGCAGGCTCGGCAGGCTCGCCAATCGGGCCGGGTTCCTCCATCGATGACGAGCTCGCCGACGACGAGCTCCCTCCCCCGTTCTGGACCCGCGCCCGCCTCGTCGGTGCCGCAGTGCTCGTCGCCAGCATCGCGGTCGGCGCCGCCGTCGGCGTGGGCGTCGATCGGGTGGCCGACGCACTCGCCCCTGAGTCGCTCACGGTGTTCGATCGCCCACCGTCAGAGATTGAGATCGCCGCGCTTGACGGTGCGGATCAGTTTGGACTGGGATTCGGCAGCGCCGCCGCCGGCATAGAGCTGCGCCATCTCGCGACGGTCGACGAGGTCGACGTTTTCGCCCAGCTGGTGCCCGCTGACTACGGAACTCCCCGCAGCGACGTCGGCGACCAGGTGTGCCTGCTCGCGATGGCGCCCGATGCGAGCTTTGTGTCGCCGCCGTGCGTTCCGCGGGCGGTGTTCGAACGCCAAGGCATCGGCGGCCAGCTGTCTGAAATGGACACGAGCGGCACCTACCCGCTGGCCGACAATCTGCGGTCCCTGTCGATCGTGTGGGGCCCGCGCGGTGGTGCCGAAGTCGCGCTGAGCGTGGCAGAAAGGTCAGCGCCATGAGGCGTCGCACGCTCTTTGCCGTCATCGCCGCCGGGCTCACCGTGGGGGTGATGCTCGGCGTGACGAGTGAGCGGTGGGCGCCTCCCACGGCCCCCGCCGCCCTGTCGATCTTCGACGGCGAACCCACGGACGAAGATCGCTGGACCTCGACCAACGTGGCCGCCAATTCCATCCTCGCCACCCGACGAATCGCCACGCTCGGCGACACCGAGGTCTTCGCGGTTCGCAGCACGGTCGATCTGTGGTCGGGCATGACCCACCCCGAGGGCGTCCTCTGCGTGAGCGCCCGCTCGCCTCAGCTCATGTTCTTCTCGACCGGGTGCGTCTCCGAAACCGTGTTTCGCGAGTACGGGCTTCGCGGCGTGCTGGCCGCCTACGGACAGCCCTCGGGCCTCCCGACCTGGCGAACCGAGCGCCTCATTTCCGTCGTGTGGTCGCCCGCGGGCGAGGTGACCGTCACCGACCTCACCGACGAGGTCGTCCTCAGCCCCGAGGAGCTTTACTCTGATGAGGAGCGCGCCGCCGGACTCGATATCCCGTTCATCGACACCCTCCGCTTCACGGGTGCCGATCCCGACATCAGTCGCTTCGTCGCCGAGAGCGTCTCCCTCGCCGAGCTCGGCCCGGGCGAGATCGGACGCAGCAGCGGCAGCGGGGTCACGACGACGAGCTACCTCAGCGTGCATGCGGGCGCCACCGCGGACGCCGAGCGCTCGGTGTGCCTCACGGTCCGCTTCAACGACGAGCTGTTGCCACCGGTGTGCGACTCACTCGCGACGTTCCGCGAGTCCGGAATCACCCTCCAGCTCGTCGACGAAGGCGTCACCGTCTTCGCCCGCCCGCGGGAGGGCGTGGGCTTCGACGTCAGCGCGAGAGGCACCGGATGACGGCGATGGACGAACTCGGGGCGCTCGACGACGAGGCGCTGCGCGGCATCGCTTACGGGCGCGCCGATTCCGACGAGGCGAGGATGCGCGCGCAGGCCGCCGCGCGCATCCTCGCCTCGCGGGGCGCCGCCGCCCACAGCGCGCCGTCGGCGAGCGCCGATCTGGTCGCGCCGTCAGCGCCGCCGGCGCTCGCGACGCCATCGACGCCGGGTCCGCCTCGCGCGCCCACCGCCGTGACCGACGAACCGGAGTCTGAACCGGAACCAGAGCCGACCTCGCGCCGCTGGAGCACGCCCGTGGTCGCGGGCCTCGCCGTAGCCGCCCTCGTGGTGGGGCTCATCGCGGGCGCCCTCAGCGACCGCGTGTTCACGGGCACCGGCGAGGACTCCCTCGCGGTGTTCGACCGCGAGCCCACCAGCGCCGAACTCGAACGGGCCGTCGCCATATTTGGCCCCGAGGCGCAGGCCGAGGCGCGCATCATCGGCTCCGTCGGTCTGACCGAGATCTACGCCGTGCGCATCGAGGGCGTCGGCTTCTTCGGCGGCGAGACCCTCGGCCCGCAACTGTGCATCACGGGCGAGGCGCCCGGCATCTACTTTCCCCCTGAGCTCTGCACGCCCGAAGAGGTGGTGAGCGTGCACGGCATGCAGGGCGTGCTGCGCGGCATCGACCCGGCTGGCGTCGACTTCGGACTGGTCCAGCTCATCCGCTTCGAGTGGGGCCCGCGCGGCGGTCTCGTCGCCTCCGACGTCACCGAGCTCGTGCTCGGCGAGGGCTCGAGCCGCTTCAGCGACGACGACATCGCCGAGGGCCTCGACATCCCGGCCGTGCGCGCGATCGAGCGCCTGCCCCGCTTCAGCGGCTCCGACGAACGTCTCGGTCGCGCCCTCGTCGGGCCCGCCGTCGTCGGGCAAATCGACACCACCCTGTTCATCGGCACCGTCGAGCCGACAGCGGGCGACGGGCGCCAGGTGTGCGTCTACGCGCTCGTCAGCGGCTCGTCGCGGGCGTCGGCGTGCGCGTCGCTCGGGCAGTTCCGCCGCGAAGGGCTGCGCGGCTCGTTTGCCGTACCCAGCGGCCAGGCGTTCGTCACCTACCAGCCGTCGGGCGAGTTCACGGTCGACGGCGAGTGAGTTCGCGGCCCCACCGTGCTTGACTGACGCCGTGGGCGACGGCGACGCACAAGAGGCCGACCTCGACCGGCTCGAGGCGCTCGACGACGACGCCCTCACCCGGCTCGCCTACGACCGCGCCGACAGCGCCACCGATCGGATGCTCGCCCAGCGCGCCGCGCGCATCCTCGCCTCCCGGCGCCCCACCCCGCCGCTCTCGCCGGTGGCGGGTTCTGCGCCCCGCCGAGACTCCCCCTCCGTCGGCGCCGAGCTCACGGCGAGCGACGACGATGACGAGGAAGAGGGCCTCGAGACCCGCCGTGAGGACGCCCGCCGCCGCTGGCGCGCGGCTGCCGCGGCCGGAGTCGCGATCGCGGTGCTGGCCACCGCGATCACCCTCACTCTCCCCCGCACGCCGGCAGCGTTCGCCATCTTCGACGACGAGAGCTCCGCCAGCGAGTCGGAGTTCGCCGCGCTCCTCGCGAATGCCGGCGAGCGCCTGCTGTCGCCAGCCCGGGTCATCGCGACGACGCCCCTCACCGACGGCGGGCGGCTCGACCTCGTCGCCTACCGGCAGGGGCGCGAGGGCGACCCGGCCGAGCGCCGCGAGGCGTGCGTCACCCTGTTCGGAATGCTGGGCGAGCCGGGGGCGTCACCGCGGCGGTGGGACCGCAGCTGCGTGCCCGAAGAGGCGTTCTTGAGCGGCGGCATCGCCGGCACGCTCGAGCTGACGGGAGTCGAAATTCGCTACGCCTGGCCGGCCAGCGCCAGCGACCCAGAGACGGGCCTGCCGCTCGCCCCGGCGCTGGCCTACGAGCCGACGGGCCCCACCTCGGTCGCCGAGGCGCTGGCGCTGGGCGGTGAGGCGCTCGGCGCGCTGCGCCCCAGCACCGAGGCCGAACCGCCACCGCTGGTGGCCTCGATCATGACCGTGGTGCGGCCGACGGGGCCGGTGCTGCTCGGCCCCACCGAGCTCACCCGCGTCGGCGACGACGAGGCAATCCTCATCGGCTACGTGACCCCGGGGTCGCTGCCGGGCGCCGAACTCTCGGTGTGCGCGGTCGCGGTGCGCCTCGGAGTCGCCTGGGGCGAAATCGACGAGCGGTGCGTGCCCGTGAGCACCTTCGCCGCGGTCGGCCTCGGCACCCAGCAGAGCCCCAACGCGGGCGTCGGCACGTTCTCGTACCGGTGGGAACCGTGGGGGCAAACCAGCCTCATCGTGTTGCGCCCCGGCGACTCCTGACGCTCTCGGCCAGGCGTGCTTCACTGTGCCCTGTGAGCGAGCCCGCTGACCCCGACGCGAGCCCCGGCCTGGACGCCGCAGACGACGCCGCCCTCGCGCGCCTCGCCTACGGCCGCATCGCGCCGGCCGACGACACCCCCGAACGGCGGATGCTCGCCCAGCGCGCCGCCCGCATCCTCGCCTCCCGGCA
>Ga0213835_101917_pt1 | contig 11020 bp, 8 predicted proteins | sample SWPATP01_FD_160576 | JGI IMG/M metagenome (GOLD analysis project Ga0213835, IMG submission 160576) | Coastal seawater microbial communities from Marineland, Florida, United States - SWPA TP0 #1 | ecosystem: Environmental > Aquatic > Marine > Coastal | place: USA: Florida | collected 2016-08-05
GAGGCGGCGATTGTCTCCTCGCACCGCAGCTTCGCCCGGTAGTAGCCGAGCGGCACCGCGTCGACGCCCACGATTGACAGGTAAATGATGTGCCCCGTTGTCGACGAGCGCATGGCCTCGATCAAGCGGCGTGTAGCCGGAAGATCGTTGCGACGATTAGTGGCGAGGTGCACAACAGTGCTCACTCCGTCCAGCGATGCCGCGAGACCCGTACCAGTGCGCAGGTCGCCGACAGCGTGGTCGACACCGGCTCGTCGGCTCAGGATGCGCGTGGCAACGTCTCGCGCGCGCAACGAATCGACGGTGGGACGCCCCACGGTGCCGGTACCTCCCGTGATGAGAACGGTCATAGTGCTCCACACATCGGCTGGAGGATTGTGGCCTCGCGGCGCGAGACCGCAACCCTGCCGTGTTGCCACGACGTATTCCGCGCGAAACCCGCACGCTGGTTGGCGCCGTTCGCGGGCCGACGGGCTGCGCTCCGGGCGCCATCGCTGGCCATCGAGGTGACCATGTCTGAGGAAAGCGTGCCCGCAGCGGCAGCTCGCTCAATCCCCGTAGTCGCCGCGTGCACGGCTCTGAGCGCTGTGGACCGCAACTGCGGGGGCTGGTCTGATTCCGACGCGGGGGTCACGGCACGATCGTAGCGACGTGGGTGTCAACAACTCAGGACTACCGCCCGGGCAAGCCGCGGGCCGCTGCGTGACCACAGGGGTCGGCAGGCCGGCGCGACGCTCTAGTCCTGAGTTGTTGACGCGCGCGGGCTTGGCCCCAACGCGCCCCAGCCCCGCGGCGCCAGCCTTCAGCGCCGCGAGCGGCTCGCCCCGGGAATGGGGGAGCGGCGGCGCACCCGCACCGGCGTCTCGCTGTCGCCGACGACGGGAATCGCCGCGGTGGTCGCGTGCAGGTGGATGACCCCTGTCGCAGTGGTCACCGTGCGCCCCCGCTCGGCCTCGACGGTCGGCGACTGTCGGCGCCGCAAGCCCATGGGTAGCGCGGGCAGCGGCGGCAGCTTCGGCAATCGGGTGATGGCGCGCTGCTCGGGCAGGCTCCACCCGAACAGCACTGACAGAATCCGCACGATGAACGTGATGACGACGCCGACCGCCGCGGCGACGAACACGTCAACGCCGAACTCCAGCAACACGGCGATGGCGACGGCCCCGCCGGCCGCAGCGAGCGCGTAGAGCGACCCCACGTGCATGAGCGCGATAGGTAGATTCAGCAGCACGTCGCGCAGAATCGACCCGCCGACGGCCGCGAGCACCCCGACGAACACGGCGGCGACCGGCGGCAGTCCGAACGCGAGCGCCTTCGTCGTACCGATCGCGCCGAACAGTCCAATCGTGAGCGCGTCGAGCGCTGTGATGAGCTTCGACAACTTCGAGAGCACCCGCTCGAGCAGCATGCCGAGCAGCGCCGCGCCGGTGGCCACGGCCACGTACCAGTTCGACTGCAGCGGCGCCAGTTCGACGTTCAGGAGCAGGTCGCGCAAGAGACCGCCGCCGAAGCCGACGACGATGCCGATGATCGCAACACCCAGCCAGTCGAGCCGTCGATCGCGAAACTGCGCGGCGAACAGGGCGCCCTGCAGCGCGCCGACGCCGACGGCGAGCAGGTCGGCCCACAGCGGGATCACGAACAGGGGGCTCACCCCCTCATTCTGGATGCTCGCGGCGCGTCCGCGACACACCCCGCGCCGCCGACACCACCGCTCCGCCCGTGAGCGGTGCCGGCCCCGGCGACACCGCGCACCACAGTTCAGGTGCCTGCAACCTTTAGTGCTAGACTCCGTTCTGGTCATCATGACCCTAACTCTGCGTCGCTCGGCGCAGTGAAGCCGACCGAAGGAGCGCCGTGAGCGACAGCGGTGATGCCGCCCGCGCATCCATTGGTCTGGCCGTCTCGACGGTGATCTTCGCCCTGCGCGCCGACGACGGCGTGGCCGACCCCGCCGGTCCGGCTGATCCCACCGACCCGACCGAGCGGGCCGAGGTGTGGCTGCCGCTCGTGCGCCGCATCCGCGAGCCGCAGTGCGGGCGCTGGGCGCTCCCGGGTGGCATGGTCAGTGTCGACGAGAGCCTCGAGGCCGCGGCGCGCCGCAACCTCGCCGAGACGACGCACCTCGAGCCTGCCTACCTCGAGCAGTTGTACGCGTTCGGCGACGTCGACCGCTCGCCCGACCGGCGACTCGTGTCGGTCGTGTACTGGGCACTCGTGCGGCCCGACGAGGCCGAGCGGGTGACGCTGGGCGAGAACGTGCAGTGGTTCCCGGCCGACGCGCTGCCCGAGCTGGCCTTCGACCACAACCTCATCGTCGACTACGCGCTGTGGCGCCTGCGCACCAAGATGGAGTACTCGGCCATCGCGCACGCCTTCCTCGGCGACGAGTTCACCCTCGCTGAGCTGCGCGGGGTGTACGAGGCGGTGCTGCAAAAGCCGCTCGACCCCGCGAACTTCCGGCGCCAGATGGAGTCCTCCGGTGCCATCGAACCCACCGGCGGCGTCGTCACCGGCGGCCGCCACCGCCCGCCCAAGCTCTACCGATATGCCGGCGACGTGCAGCTCGTCGACGCCGGCCCGCTCACCCCGAGGATCCCCGCATGACCCCCACACCCCTCACCCTCGACACCACGATCCGCGGCATCACGAACGGCGTGCTGCCCGGAGAGACGTGCACCCCCGAACTCGCCAAGGGGCCGTGGGAGTTCGACGAGACTCCCGGCTACGGCCCCGGCTCGTCGATGTACGACGTGATCCCCACCGGCTCCCCGGTGCAGGGCGGTCTGCCGCGCGAGTACCAGGATGCGTCAACGAATGAGCTGCACGCGCGCATCCGCGCCGCAAAAGAGACGCTCGGCGACCGCCTCGTGATCCTCGGCCACTTCTACCAGCGCGACGAGGTCGTCCAGCACGCCGACTTCCTCGGCGACTCCTTCCAGCTCGCGAACGCCGCGCTCACGAAGCCCGACGCCGAGTACATCGTCTTCTGCGGCGTGCACTTCATGGCCGAAACGGCCGACATCCTCGCCCGCGACTCGCAGAAGGTGATCCTTCCGAACCTCGCTGCGGGATGCTCGATGGCCGACATGGCCGACATCGACAGTGTCGAGGCGGCGTGGGAGGAACTGCTGTCGGTCTACGGGACGGAACCGGACGCGGATGGCCGCGCCCCGATCATCCCGGTGACGTATATGAACTCGTCGGCGGCGCTGAAGGCCTTCTGCGGGCGCAACGGCGGCATCGTCTGCACCTCGTCGAACGCGAAGACCGTGCTCGAGTGGGCGTTCGAGCGCGGGCAGCGGGTGCTGTTCTTCCCCGACCAGCACCTCGGGCGCAACACCGCCAAGGCGATGGGGGTGCCGCTCGAGCAGATGCCGATGTGGAACCCGCGCAAGCCCCTCGGCGGGTCGACGCGGGACGAGCTGATGGATGCGCGCGTGGTTCTGTGGCACGGGTTCTGCAGTGTGCACAAGCGGTTCACCGTGTCGCAGATTGAACAGGCCCGTGAGCGGTACCCCGACGTGCGGGTCGTCGTGCACCCCGAGTGCCCGATGCCCGTCGTGGACGCGGCCGACGAGTCGGGGTCAACGGACTACATTCGCCGCGCCGTCGCCGGCGCGAGCGAGCCGACCACCTTCGCGATCGGCACCGAGGTCAACATGGTGAACCGGCTGGCTGCCGAGTATCCGCAGCACACCATCTTCTGCCTCGACCCGGTGATCTGCCCGTGCTCGACGATGTACCGCATTCACCCGGGGTACCTCGCGTGGGTGCTGGAGGAGCTTGTCGCGGGTCGTGTCGTGAACGAGATCGTCGTGCCGTCAACAATTCAGGACAATGCGCGCGTGGCGCTCGAGCGCATGCTCGCGGCGAAGCCGCGCGACTGAACGGTCGGGTTCGTCGAGCTATGGGTCACGTCGTCGTCATCGGCAGCGGCATTGCCGGGCTGATCAGCGCTTTGCGCGCCGCACGGGCGCACGACGTGACGCTTGTGACGAAGGCCGAGCTGACGGCGGGGTCGACCGCCTGGGCGCAGGGCGGAATCGCTGCCGCGGTGTTCGCCGACGATAGTCCTGAGTTGCACACGCGCGACACGCTGGCCGCAGGCGCGGGGCTGAGCGACCCCGACGCGGTGCGGGTGCTGACGACCGAGGGGGCAGCGCGACTGCACGACCTCGTCGCGCTCGGGGTTGAGTTCGATCGCGCCGGGGGAGCGGGCCACGGGCTCGGTGTCGGGCGTGCTCGGTCTGGCGCTCGCTCTGGGGCGGGGGGCGGTGCCGGGGCGGTTGCCGAGGGTGGCCCGCTCGGCTGGGCGCGCGGGCTCGAGGCCGCCCATTCGGTCGCGCGCGTGCTGCACGCCGGGGGTGACGCCACCGGTCGCATCATCGAGCAGGCCCTCGCGTCCGCGCTCGACCAGGCGCGCTCGTCCGGGCGGATGCTCGTGCGTGAGCACACCACGGCCGTTGCGATCGTGCGTGGCGACGACGGGCGAGTGTGCGCTGTTGACCTGGCCCCGAGCATCCCGGGTGGGGGTGCCGCGGTCGAACGGCTCGAGGCTGACGCGGTCGAACGGCTCGAGGCTGACGCGGTCGTGATCGCGACCGGCGGAAACGGTCAGCTCTACCGACACACGACGAACCCGCCCGTGGCGACCGGCGACGGGGTGGTGCTCGGCTACGCGGCTGGGGCGGCGGTCGTTGATCTTGAGTTTGTGCAGTTTCACCCGACAGTGCTGCCCGGCGGGGGGCTCGTGTCCGAGGCCGTGCGCGGCGAGGGAGCCGTGCTGCTCGACGCGGCGGGGCGCCGCTTCTTGGCCGGGCCCGAGCAAGATCCGCGGGCGGAACTTGCGCCCCGCGACGTGGTGGCGCGCGCGATTGCCGCGACGATGCGGGTTCAGGGGGGCGCTCCCGTGATGCTCGATGCGACGGCCCTCGGTAAGCGGATGCTGCGCGAGCGGTTCCCGACGATCGACCGCCTCGTGCGCGCGGCCGGCTACGACTGGACGCGCGAAGCGGTGCCGGTGACCCCAGCCGCGCACTACGCGATGGGCGGGTTGCTGACCGACATGAGCGGGCGCACGACGGTGCCGGGTCTGTTCGCTGTGGGCGAAACCGGTTCGACCGGGGTGCACGGAGCCAACCGGCTCGCGTCGAACTCGCTCCTCGAGGCCCTCGTGGTCGGGTGGCGGGCGGGCGACATGCTCGCCGCCGACCTCACGGTGGGGGCGTTGCCCACCCCGGGCTGGAGGGCAGCACCCCCCGGCGACCCGGGGGCGTCAACAACTCAGGACTATCGACCCGACGCGCTCGACGAGGTGCCCGTGCCGGTCGGAGTCGACGCCGGCGCTGAGACTGCCGATGCTCTCGAGAACGGGCCCAGCCCGATGACTGGTGATCGTGTGCGCGACTGCGCGTGGGAGGGCCTCGGTCTGCTGCGCGACGGCGGCGAGCTGCGGGCACTCGCCCGCGAACTCTCGGAAGCGCGGCCTGCCGACCTGACAGCGGCGCGGCTGCTGCCCCTCGCCCGGCTGACGGCAGCAGCCGCACTCGCCCGGCGCGAGTCGCGCGGCGCGCACGCCCGCATCGACCATCCGCTGACCGACCCGAACGCCCGCTGGCGTCGAGCCTTCACGCGCCCCGACACCGTTAGTCCTGAGTTGTTGACACACCAGGTCGTCCGCGAGATCCCCAGCGAGCACGCTCTCGCCGCAGCCGGACCACACCGCGAAGTGAGCCCATGAATCAGAGAGCCAGCGTGCATCCCGAATCTGCCGCCCCGGCACCCCGCGCGGCCGTCGCTGCCGTCGTAGCGGCAGCCCTCGCCGAAGACGCGCCGTGGGGCGACATCAGCGGCGAGTCGAGCATCCCGGCGAGCGTCACCGCACGGGCCGAGCTCGCGAGCCGCGAGGCGGGCGTGCTCGCCGGCACCGACTGTATCGTCGAGGCGTTCCGCCAGGCCGACCCGTCCGCCGAGATCACCCTCCACCTGCGCGACGGCGCGCCCCTCGAACCTCGCATACACATCGCGACCGTCTCTGGCAACGCCCGCGCCATCCTGCGCGCCGAGCGCATCGCCCTCAACTTCGCGCAGCGCCTGAGCGGCGTCGCGACCCTCACCGCCCGCTACGTCGCCGCGGTCGATGGCACCGGGGCGCGTATCGCCGACACCCGCAAGACAACCCCCGGGCTGCGGATGCTCGAACGCGCCGCCGTTCGCGCCGGCGGCGCCCACAATCACCGCTTCTCGCTCTCCGACGCGGTGATGCTCAAAGACAATCACCTCGCCGTGCTCAAGGCGCAGGGTCTGGATCTCACCGAGGCGATTCGGGCCGTGCGTGCGCGCATCCCGCACACGATGCACCTCGAGGTGGAGGTGGATCGTCTCGACCAATTGCCGGCGGTGCTGGCGGCGGAGCCCGACACGGTGATGCTCGACAACTTCGACCTCGCGTCGCTGCGCGAGGGTGTCGCCCTGGTCGGTGGCCGGTGCGTCGTCGAGGCGAGCGGGGGAGTCACGCTCGAGACCGTGCGCGCGATTGCCGAGACGGGGGTCGACGTCATCTCGGTCGGAGCGCTCACCCACAGCGCGCGGGCGCTCGATCTGGGCCTCGACATCGGGACCGTGTGAGGCGCGGCCGTGACGCTCATTGATCTCGATCAGGCCGCGACTTCCGCGGTGCGGCGCGAGGTGCTCGAGGCGATGTGGCCGTACCTGACCGGCTCATACGGCAACCCCTCGAGCCGCCACGCGCTGGGGCGTGCCGCAGCCGACGGGCTCGACGCTGCCCGCGCCATTGTCGGTGAGCTCTGCGGCGTTCGGGCGTCGCAGGTGGTGTTCACCAGCGGCGGAACCGAGGCCGACAACCTCGCTGTCGTCGGCCTCACCCTCGGTGCGATCACCGCCGGACGCGGGCGCCACATTGTGATTGGCGCGACCGAGCACGAGGCCGTGACGGCCTCCGCCGACTACCTCGCTCGCTGGCACGACGTGGAGGTGAGCGTGCTGCCGGTCGACAACTCAGGACTAGCCAACGCGGCCGAGCTCGCGGTGCTCCTGCGCAACGACACCGCGCTGGTGAGTGTGCACCACGCCAACAACGAGGTCGGCACCGTCCAGCCCGTGCAGCAGCTGGGGGCCGCGGCGCACGACGTCGGCGCGCTCTTCCACGTTGATGCGGTGCAGACCGCGGGCTGGTTTCCCCTCGACCCGGGGGTTAGTCCTGAATTGTCGACGGCCGATGCCGTGAGCATCTCTGCCCACAAGATCGGCGGGCCGAAGGGAGCGGGCGCGCTCATTCTGCGCACGCCCGCTCCGATTGAGCCGGTCATCCACGGTGGCGGGCAGGAGCACGACCGTCGCAGCGGCACCGAGAACGTTGCAGGGGCGGTCGGCCTCGCCCGCGCGCTGCAACTCGCCATGCACGAGCACGACCCGGCGACCGTCGCGGCGGTGCGCGATCGGCGCGATGCGTTCATCCATGCCGTGGTGGAGTCTGTCCCGGGCGCGCGCCTCACGGGGCACCCCACGCTGCGCCTGCCCGCCCACGCGTCGTTCGTCGTGCCGGGCATCGGCGGCGAGCCGCTGCTGGTCGCGCTCGACGACGCGGGGGTGATCGCCTCCAGCGGATCCGCGTGCGCCGCGGGCCGCGACGACCCATCGCCGGTGTTGCTCGCGATGGGGTATGACCCCGACACGGCGCGCACGGCGATCCGCTTCACCTGGGGTGTGTCGACAACTCAGGACAATCTCGCACGAGCCGCCGAGCTTCTCGCCGAATCAGCGGCCTCCCTGCGGGCGTGAACCGGTCGCCGGGGCGCTAGTCCTGAGTTGTTGACGCGGGCGCCGCCCACAACGCCAGCGACGCCGGCGACGGGCGCCGCCCCACCCCACTCACCTCACTTACGGGCGGCCCCCACCCACCCACTCGCGCGCGCCGCTCAGCCCGCGCACCACACCTCGCGGGATACTGAACCCCGTGCCCACCTACCGTGACGAAGCCGTCGTGCTGCGCACCCACAAGCTGGGTGAGGCCGACCGCATCGTGACGATGCTCGGCCGGCAGCACGGCAAGATCCGCGCGGTGGCGAAGGGCGTGCGCCGCACCGGCAGCCGCTTCGGCAGCAGACTCGAGCCGTTCATGGTGGCCGATCTCCAGCTGTACCGTGGCCGCAGCCTCGACATCGTGCAGCAGGCGGTGACGCTCGGCTCGTACGGTAACGAGATCAGCTCCGACTACGGCCGCTACACCGCGGCGAGCGTCATGGTCGAGACGGCCGACAAGGTGACCGGCGACGACGGTGGTGGCCTACAGCAGTACCTGCTGCTCGTCGGCGGCTTGCGTTCTCTCGCCCGCGGCGAGCACGACCCCTCGCTCACCCTCGACTCGTACCTGCTGCGCGCCCTGTCGATCGCCGGCTGGGCACCCACGTTCGGCGACTGCGCCGTCACCGGAGCCCCCGGCCCGCACCGCTTCTTCGTCGTGCAGCTCGGCGGCATGGTGGCCGACGAGGTCGCCCCGCCGGGCGCCCCGCGCGTCGACGACGACACGCGCACCCTGTTGAGCGCCCTGCTCACCGGCGATTGGATGCTCGCTGACGCCTCCGAGGAACGCACCCGCAACAGGGCGAGCGGCCTGATCGCCGCGTATACCCAGTTCCATCTCGAGCGTGGGCTGCGGTCGCTGCCGCACGTCGATCGCGCGGCCCGTGAGCGACGTGCACCCGAGGACGTGCCCGCACCCGCCGCCGCGCGCGCCGCCGCACCCGCCCCCTCGCCCGAGGAGGTCCGCTGATGGCCCGTGGCGACGGCACGTCGAGCGCCGAACCACTGCGCCCCGTCGACTGGACGGGCGAGCAGCCCCCACCGATCCCCGCGAAGGCGGTCCCCGCCCACGTGGCGATCGTCATGGACGGCAACGGCCGGTGGGCGAATCGGCAGGGCCTGACCCGGGTTGAGGGCCACCGCGCCGGCGAGGCTAGCCTTCTCGACGTCGTCGCGGGTGCGATTCAGGTCGGCGTCACGCACCTCAGCGTCTACGCCTTCAGCACCGAGAATTGGAGCCGCAGCCCCGACGAGGTTCGCTTCCTGATGGGCTTCAACCGCGAGGTGTTGCGTCGCCGCCGCGATCAGCTCGACGCCTGGAACGTGCGCATCCGCTGGGCGGGTCGCCGCCCCCGCCTGTGGCGCAGCGTGATCTCCGAGCTCGAGGAGGCGCAGGCCCGCACCGCGAACAACTCAGGACTAACCCTGACGATGTGCGTCAACTACGGCGGGCGCGTCGAGATCGTCGATGCTGTTCGCGCGCTGGCCGCCGACGTGAAGGCCGGCCGCCTCAACCCCGAGCGCATCACCGAGCGCACGATAGCGAAGCACCTGTACGAGGCTGACCAGCCCAACGTCGACCTCTTCGTCCGCTCGAGCGGCGAGCAGCGCACGAGCAACTTCCTGCTCTGGCAGAGCGCCTACGCCGAAATGGTCTTCCTGAACACGCTGTGGCCCGACTTCCGTCGCCGCCACCTTTGGGCCGCGATCGAGCAGTATGCGAGCCGCGACCGCCGATTCGGCGGTGCCGTGGATGCTCCCACCACCCCGCCCGCAGACCCGGACGCCTCGTAAACGCGGGCGTCCGTCGGCGGCCGCCGCGCGCATCCGCAGCCGGTGCGCCACCGCGCCCCGCGCATCCTGGGAGGTGCGCCTCAGTAGACTGAGCGATCGTGCGCCGCGCAGCCTTCGCGGCGGCCCCGAAACCTGCAGGAGTACCCCCGTGGCAGCATCCACTCACCTCGATTCCGTCATCGCGCTCGCGAAGCGGCGCGGCTTCGTCTTCCAGGCGGGCGAAATCTACGGCGGGTCGCGGTCGGCGTGGGACTACGGCCCCCTCGGCGTCGAGCTGAAGGAGAACATCAAGCGCCAGTGGTGGCGCTCGATGGTCACGCGCCGCGCCGACGTGGTGGGGCTCGACTCGAGCGTGATCCTGCCGAAGCGGGTGTGGGAGGCGTCGGGCCACGTCGACGTGTTCAGCGACCCGCTCGTCGAGTGTCTCAGCTGCCACAAGCGCTACCGTGCCGACCACCTCGAAGAAGAGTTCGAAGAGAAGAAGGGCCGCGCGCCCGAGAACGGGCTCGCCGACATCGCCTGCGCGAACTGCGGAACCCGCGGGCAGTGGACCGAGCCGAAAGAGTTCTCGGGGCTGCTCAAGACGTATCTGGGCCCGGTCGACGACGAATCGGGGATGCACTACCTCCGACCCGAAACCGCCCAGGGCATCTTCGTGAACTTCGCGAACGTTCTGAACGCCGCGCGCATGAAGCCGCCGTTCGGCATCGGGCAGATCGGCAAGTCGTTCCGCAACGAGATCACGCCCGGAAACTTCATCTTCCGCACCCGCGAGTTCGAGCAGATGGAGATGGAGTTCTTTGTCGAGCCCGGAACCGACGAAGAGTGGCACCAGTACTGGATCGACCAGCGGCACCAGTGGTACGTCGACCTCGGCATCAACCCGGACAACCTGCGGCTGTACGAGCACCCGGCCGAGAAGCTGTCGCACTACTCGAAGCGCACCGTCGACATCGAGTACCGCTTCGGGTTCTTGGGCTCCGAGTTCGGCGAGCTCGAGGGCGTGGCCAACCGCACCGACTTCGACCTGTCGACCCACGCGAAGCACTCGGGAGTTGACCTCTCGTACTTCGACCAGACGAAGGACGAGCGCTGGACCCCCTACGTCATCGAGCCGGCGGCAGGCCTGACACGCTCGCTCATGGCCTTCCTCGTCGACGCGTACCACGAAGACGAGGCCCCGAACACGAAGGGTGGCGTCGACAAGCGCACGGTGTTGCGCCTCGACCGCCGCCTCGCGCCCGTCAAGGCCGCTGTTCTGCCGCTGTCGCGCAACGAGCGACTGTCGCCCGCCGCGCGCCAGCTGGCCGACACCCTGCGCCAGCACTGGAACGTCGACTTTGACGACGCCGGCGCCATCGGTCGCCGCTACCGCCGTCAGGACGAGATCGGCACGCCTTTC
>Ga0213835_101919_pt1 | contig 11015 bp, 8 predicted proteins | sample SWPATP01_FD_160576 | JGI IMG/M metagenome (GOLD analysis project Ga0213835, IMG submission 160576) | Coastal seawater microbial communities from Marineland, Florida, United States - SWPA TP0 #1 | ecosystem: Environmental > Aquatic > Marine > Coastal | place: USA: Florida | collected 2016-08-05
CGGAAAGCTCATTTTCTGGCTCGATATCCAGCGCAACCACCTTATTCGTCATGAAGTTTACCCTCCCTGTAACGATTTGCTGCCATAGACGCTGTGGGGGCGCTCCGGCACGGGTCGTCAAAAAATCGCCTTCTGTTACGATGGCGTGGAAATTGCATTTAGGCGGGAGGGTCGCATGGCCGCAAGGCGAAGCAAAGAGACCGGCGGGAAGAGCAAGGCGAAGCCGCGTCTGCTCGAACACCTGAGAGCAGGTGCCCCGATTGAGGATCTCGCCCACTACGATGCGGCGACCCTAGCCGCGTCGGCCGACCTGGCCGCGGCGGTCTTGTCCAAGCACCGCACCGGCAAGAGCCTTGTCTCGATCGAGAATGATTCGGGCATCGAGCGGCAGGGCCGGCCGATGACCGTCATCACCGTCGTCAACGACAACATGCCCTTCCTCTTCAATTCGGTGTTGGGCGAAATCACCCAGTCGGTCGGCGAACCCGCTCTTGTGCTGCATCCTGTGCTCGCGGTGGTGCATAGTAAAGACGGCACCGAACTGCTGGGCGATGCGGGGCCTGGAAAGCCGGAGGATGGGGTTGACCGCGTAAGCCTGATCCATGTCCACATTGCGCGTCAGAGCGCCGCCAACTGCAAGACGCTGGCTGAGCGCATTCGCAGAGTGCTCAAGCAGGTCCATGCCGCCGTCTCGGACTGGAAGCCGATGCTGGCGCGGCTAGACCAGGCAATCAGCGACTTCCGCTATGCACCTGTCCCCATGGAAGGCAAGGACGTGACAGAAGCGATCGCCTTCCTGGAGTGGCTGCGCGACGACAATTTCACCTTTCTCGGGATCCGCGAATACCGCTATAGCGGCGGCGAGGAAACCGGCGTTCTGGAACGCATGCGCAAGCCTGGGCTGGGCATCCTGCAGGACCCGGACGTTCAGGTACTGCGACGCGGCGACCAGCCGGTAACAGCTACCCCGGAGATCCGTGCCTTCCTGCACGGACCGGACCCGCTGATTGTGACCAAGGCCAATACCAAATCCGTCGTCCATCGCCGCATCTATCTCGACTATGTCGGCATCAAGACCTTTGATGCGAAGGGAAAGCTGCTGGGCGAACTGCGCATCGTCGGGCTGTTCACCTCCACCGCCTATACGCGCTCGGTGCTCAAGATCCCGTATCTGCGTTCCAAGGTGCAGGCAGTGATCGAGGCATCCGGCTTTGATCCGTCGGACCACTCCGGCAAAGCGCTCATCAACGTATTGGAATCCTTTCCGCGCGACGAATTATTCCAGATCGACATCCCCTCGCTACAGCGCAGCGCCACTGCCATCCTGGCACTGGGGGAGCGCCCACGGGTGCGCGCGCTCTACCGTGTCGACCAGTTTGACCGGTTCGTCTCGGTGCTCGTCTACGTTCCTCGCGATCGATATGATTCGGATGTCCGTCATAAGATTGGCGGCTACCTGGCCCAGGCCTTTGACGGTCACGTCTCGGCCTATTATCCAGCCTTCCCCGAAGGCACCCTGGCAAGGGTCCACTTGATCATCGGTCGCCGGGGTGGCGAGACCCCGCGTCCAGCACAGGAGGAGATCGAAGCGCAATTGCGGGCGATCATCCGGACCTGGGAAGACGCGATCCGCGAAGCGGTCAGCGAGGCCCAGGCCGATCCCGATCTTGCGGCCATTGCGATGCGGATGCCCGACAGTTATCGCAACAGCTTCGCTCCCGACGTTGCACTTGCAGATGCGGCACATATTGGGCGTGTCTCCGTAGACGAGCCCATCGTCATCCATTTCTATCCGGTCCCAGAGCGGGAAGGCGGCGCGGCGCGGCTCAAGATCTTTCACCTGGCCGAACCCGTAGCCCTCTCGCGGCGCGTGCCGCTCCTGGAGGATATGGGCTTCCGGGTTATCAGCGAACATACCTTCGAGGCCGATCTGGAGGATCGCGAATCGGTTTTCCTGCACGACATGGAACTGGAGAGCGCCTCAGCCGCAAAAGTCGATCTATCCGACGACGGTACGCTGCTGAAAGAGGTCTTCCTTTCGGCGTGGAACGGCGAGACCGATGGCGATGCCTACTCCGCCCTTGTGCAAACGGCCGGTATGGATGCGCGTCGAATCGCGCTCATTCGGGCTTATGGCCGATACCTCCAACAGGCGGGCATTCCCCAGAGCCAGGAGTTCATCGCCTCGACATTGAACCGCTATCCCGAGATCACGCGTCACCTTGCGGCGCTGTTCGAGGCCCGCTTCGATCCCGGTCGGGAGAAGGACGGCGACGCAGCGGCCGAGAAGGCGGAGAAAGCCATCGAGGCAGCCCTGGAAAACGTACCGCACATCGATGATGACACTATCATCCGCCGCTATTGGAACCTTATCGACTCCACCCTACGGACAAATTTCTTCGCCGATTTCGACCGTGAAACAGTGTCGCTGGCGCTAAAGCTCGATTCTCAGGCAATTACAGGTTTACCGCAGCCACGCCCCTGGCGCGAGATTTTCGTCTACGGACCGGAGGTAGAAGGTGTGCATCTTCGCTACGGACCGGTCGCACGCGGCGGGCTGCGCTGGTCAGACCGCGCTCAGGACTATCGCACCGAGGTGCTGGGACTGGTCAAGGCGCAGCAGGTCAAAAACGCCGTCATTGTGCCGGTTGGCGCCAAGGGCGGCTTCTATCCCAAGCAGTTGCCCGCAGGCGGCAGCCGCCAGGAGACTTTCGAGGCGGGACGCAAGGCCTACATCAATTTCATCTCCAGCCTCCTGTCCGTCACCGACAATCTCCAGGGCGACAAGGTTGTGCCGCCAAGCGGCGTGCGCCGTCGCGATGGTGACGACCCCTATTTCGTCGTTGCCGCAGACAAGGGAACCGCGACCTTCTCCGACACCGCGAACGCGATCAGTCAGGCTCACGGCTTCTGGCTCGACGATGCGTTCGCCTCGGGCGGATCTGCAGGATACGATCACAAGGTGATGGGCATAACCGCGCGCGGCGCCTGGGAAGCGGTGAAACGCCATTTCCGCGAAATGGATCGCGACATTCAGACCGAGCCTTTCACTGTCGCCGGCGTTGGCGACATGTCTGGTGACGTGTTCGGCAATGGCATGCTGTTGTCGCCCTGTATCCGGCTCGTGGCGGCCTTCGATCACCGCGACATCTTCATTGACCCCACTCCCGACCCCGAGACCTCCTTCGCCGAGCGCAAACGGCTTTTCGAGAAGGGTCAGTCGAGCTGGCAGGATTACGACCGTGAAAAGCTGTCGGCAGGCGGCATAGTTGTTTCGCGCGCGCAGAAATCGATCACGCTTTCGCAGGCGGCCGCTGACGCGATAGGGCTGGACAAGACCACCGCCTCGCCAGTCGAGATCCTGACCGCCATCCTCAAGGCACCGGTTGATCTGATGTGGTTCGGTGGCATAGGCACCTATGTGCGGGCGCGCAACGAATCCAATGCCGATGTCGGCGACAAGGCCAACGATCAGATCCGTATCACGGCTTCCCAGTTGCGGGCCAAGGTAGTCGGTGAAGGTGCCAATCTCGGCATGACCCAGAAGGCGCGTATCGAATACGGCAAGAGCGGCGGCCGATGCAACTCGGACGCCATAGACAATTCGGCAGGCGTGAATTCCTCGGACCTTGAGGTCAACATCAAGATCGCCTTGGCCTCGGCCATGCGAAAGGACGACCTGACGCGCGAAAAACGCAACCGACTTTTGTCAGACATGACCGAGGAAGTCGCCCGCCTGGTGCTGCGCAACAACTATCTGCAGTCTTTGGCCATATCATTGGCACTCGACCGCGGGACCAACGACCTTGGCCACCAGGAACGTTTCATGGAAGCGTTGGAGGATCGTGGTCTGCTGGACCGCGAGGTGGAGGAACTGCCAGGGACGCAGGAAATCATCGACCGGCAGAAGGAAGGCCGCTGCCTCACCCGCGCCGAGATCGGCGTGCTGCTTGCCTATTCCAAGATTGTGCTGTTCGACGATCTCGTCGCCAGCGACCTCCCGGCAGATCCGGTCTTCGGGCCAGACCTCGAAGCCTATTTCCCGAACCTCATGGTAAAGCGCCATGTCGAGCATATCCATGGCCACCGGCTACGGCGTGAGATAATCGCGACACAGCTTGCCAACGAGGCCATCAATCGCGGCGGACCTACTTTCATCAGTCGCCTCCAGGACCTGACCGGCCGGTCGGCGGCGGAAACCGTCGCTGCCTTCTACACGGTTCGAGAGGGCTACGAATTGAGGTCGCTCTACGAACAAATCGATGCTCTGGACAACAAGATCGAGGGGAAGGCGCAACTCGAATTATACCAGGGAGTAGCCCGGCTCGTGCATTCGCAGACGGCCTGGTTCCTGAAGAACGATATTGAAGCGCCATCGATCGAAGCCCGTATCGAGAAGCTGAAATCGGCGCGCAAGACGTTGGAGCCAAAGCTCAGCGCCATGCTGCCGGATTTCACCCAGGAGCGTTTGGAGGAACGTGCTCACAACCTGTTTCGCGACGGAGCGCCGGAGCCGCTGGCGGAACGCATCGCCTTCCTCCACGTTTCGGAACTTATCCCCGACATCGTGCAGGTGGCGGCGAAATCGGGCGCCGATCTCGCCGTCGCGGCGCGGGCCTTCTTCGAGGTTACGCAGGCCTTCCGCATAGGGCGTATCGCCGATGCTGCGCGCTCGATTGGCGTGACCGACTATTATGACGGACTGGCACTGACACGCGCGACAGACGGAATCGGAGCGGCGCGGCGTGATATTGCCGCCGCCGCGCTAGAGTCATACCCCAAGGCCGCGCACCCCGTTGCGGAATGGTTGGAAGCGGGAGGGGAGGCGATCGAGCGCACACGCAGGCGACTGCAGTCTCTGACGGAGGCGGGCGACATTACGGTCGCCAGGCTTTCCGTGGCGGCTGGGCTGATGACCGACCTGTCTTAGGGCTCCGACTTAGTCGGCCTCCGGACGCTCGAAGTCACCGGTTTCCGGATCCATGATCCAGAGTTCGCCCGACAATATGTCGAACCACGCGCCGCACACCTGAAGCTTGCCTTCGGCCTCCAGCTCGGCGATGCGCGGGAAGCTGCGCAGATTGGCGATGGAATGGCGGATGGAGATGCGCTCGAGCGCTGTCTGGCGCTCGGAAGTCGTCAGCAGCTCATTGCTCGAAACGGCACCTGCCACAGGCTCCAGCAGGCTCATCCACTTGCCGATGAAGTCGCCGGCCGAAAGTGGTCCGGCCGAGGGATCAAGCGCGGCCTGAATGCCGCCGCAACGCCCGTGCCCGAGAACCAGGATGGTGGTCACTTCCAGGCTGTGAATGGCATATTCCAGCGCCGCCGAGGTGCCGTGATACTTCCCGTCGGGGCCATAGGGCGGCACCAGATTGGCGACGTTGCGCACGACGAAAAGCTCGCCGGGCGGGCTGTCGAAGATGGTCTCGGGTGCCGCACGGGAATCGCAGCAGGCGATCACCAACGTCCTCGGCTTCTGACCCTCGCGGGCGAGCTCGCGATAGCGCTCGCGTTCCGTGGAGAATCGGCCATCGATGAAATTGCGATAGCCGCTAAGAAGATTTTCCGGAAAAGTCCCCATGGGTGCCCCATAAACGCATGGGGCGTCGGTGGCAATGGACCTTTCAGGCCCAGATGGCGATCGGGATGCCAAGCGGGTCACGAAGCGGCGGGTTGGGGAAGCATGTGGTCGCGCCACGAGCATGGCGGGCGGCGATCAGATACATGGCGGCAGCATCGAGGAGGTCGTCTGCCCCCGCGCCTTTCGGCGGCGGCAGCTCGAGCAGATCACGCGGCAGGCCGTGTGCGGCGAGAAGCGCCTTGCGTTCCTCCATGCCGTTCGGATTCACGGTCCCCTTGATCTTCTTTGGCAAGGCCATCGCCCGCTCGCCATTCAGCCGCCAGAAAGCCAGTTCCGGATGTGATTCGATAACGCGTTCGCGCAGCTCCTGTCTCTCGATCATCAAGGCATCGATCTCGCGGATTTTCGGAAACAGGCCAAAAGCCTGGATCGAAATGGCCCTTGGAGGATCGGACGTCAGCCAGGCGACGGCGCTGGCTCGGCTGTGAGCGTCGCGGAATTCACTTGCATTGGCGAACGGTCCGGGCTCGGCGTAGACCGCCGAACGCGAGGGTATTGAGAACACGCTCGATTGCCGCTGACCCAGAAGCGGACGGATGAGGCCCTCCGGCCCGCGGCCACCGTGTCCAACACGATCCGGCAATCCGATCGGCATGTCCACGGCGATCACAGAAGTCGGCGGCAGGTAGTCGACGACATCGGCAAAACGTTTGAAAACACGTGAGCGCAGGGCGCCATCTTCTTCCAGCACCGCGATCCAGCCCGCCTTGCAGCCATCCACGCCGGCCTGCACGGCTTGCCCGGCAGTGGATGTCATGTCTTGGCCGGACTTGTACCAAAAACCATGCGATGGAGGTGAATCTCGGCATCCGACGAGGCCAAGAGGTCACCGTCCGGCGCCAGCCTCAATTCGTCAGCCCCCTCTTCGACCGCCGCGCGCAACAGCGAGAAGACACCTCTGCTTGCCTTTGATAGCGCCGCTTCTTGCGCCAGCCCATTGAGTAGACATGCCGTCAGCAGAGCGGCGAATGTATCGCCGGCACCGTTGGGCGGCTTCTCCAGGCGTGCATGCTCGGCGAAGGTCATGCCCTGCTCGGTGACGAGGAGATTGCCAATGCACCCAGCCGTTACCCCATCGACCGAAGTAACGACTGTTGTGGGCGGTGAAAGGTCGGCTGCAGCAGCGGCGATCTCGTCGAGACCGGCGGCCTTGTGGCCGGCGAGCCATTGCAACTCGAACAGATTGGGCGATGCAATATCGGCCGACGGCAATAGTTGGTCGCGTATCGCTTCGGCTGTCGCCGTCGGCACGTAGAGGCCCCCCGCGTCACCGATCACGGGGTCGCAGACATACAACGCATCTGGCGTGCTTGCTTTCACGGCTTCGACCAGCACCGCGATGGGACCGGCCTGCGCGGCCTCGCCGAGATAGCCCGAGATCACGGCGCCGACCTCCCCCAGCCATGGCGCCCGCGTCAGGTCGCCGAGCAAGCTGGAAAAGGAAGCGGCCTCCGGCACGATGCGTGTCGCCGGACCGTGGCCGGGATGCCAGGAAAGCGTGACCGTGGGCACGGCCCAGACCGGGAAGCCCAGACGCTCCAGGGCAAACACCATGGCCCGGTTGCCGACTCCCCCGCGCACCACATGGCTGGACACCACGATCACCGCCGGCTTGCGCACGCTCTTTCCCGTCATCGTCAGAGAGCGGGAAAGACAAAAAAGGCCAGCCAAACCACCAGGCCGAGGAAGAAGAGCACCCCCAGAGCGCGCCCGATTCGGCTGCCCCAGACTTCCACCCAGTCATCCTCCGGGGCGTCGCGGGCGGCCATGTGGTCAGAGACCCTGCGCTTTACCCGCTGCGCCATGGTGGCCTCGGACTCGGCTCCGACCCGGTTCAGGATGCGTCGGGATTCGGCCTCGTCATGGTAGGGTCGCTTGGGCATGGTCAACCTCCCCGCTGCGCTCCCGGTGCCAGCCCGGCCTATCGGGTGGGAACGGGCGTGTCGCCGCGATAGTCGTAGAAGCCGCGTCCCGTCTTGCGGCCGAGCCACCCGGCCTCGACATACTTCACCAGCAGCGGGCAGGGTCGATACTTCGAGTCCGCAAGTCCATCATGGAGCACTTGCATGATCGACAGACAGGTATCCAGGCCAATAAAATCAGCCAGTTGCAGCGGACCCATCGGATGATTGGCGCCGAGCTTCATGGCCGTGTCGATCGCCTCGACCGACCCGACGCCCTCGTAGAGCGTGTAGATCGCCTCGTTGATCATCGGCAAAAGGATGCGGTTGACGATGAAGGCCGGGAAATCCTCCGCGACCGTAATCGTCTTGTCCAGCCGGGTGACGAATTCGCGCGCGGCCTCGAAGGTAATGTCTTCGGTTGCGATACCACGAACCAGTTCGACAAGCTTCATCACCGGCACAGGGTTCATGAAGTGAATGCCGATGAAGCGCTCGGGCCGGTCGGTCTGGGCGGCAAGCCGGGTGATCGAGATCGACGACGTGTTGGTGGCGATCATCGCTTCCGGATTGAGCACCGGGCAAAGCTGCTGAAAGATCTTGCGCTTGACGGTCTCGTCCTCTGTCGCCGCCTCGATCACCAGATCGCAGGAAGCAAGATCTTCGATAGACGGCGCTCCGCGAAGCCGGGCCGTCGCCGCCTTGCGTTCTTCTTCAGACAGCTTTCCGGAGGACACCTGGCGCGCCATGTTGCCATTGATGGTGGCCAGGCCCTTTTCGATCCGGTCTGTCGACATGTCATACAACAGGACCGTGTAGCCTGCGGTGGCTGCGACATGGGCGATACCATTGCCCATCTGTCCCGCGCCGATCACGCCGACTGTCTCGATCTTGCCTGTCATTGAAATCGTCCCGTTATGGCGTCGCCAACGCCTTGGTCATGTTGCATCGCAGCGTAAACGGGCGGGGGAACATCGTCCACCCCGCCCGTCGATAATGCGCATCGTCAAGTTCGGATGTCAAAGAGCCTTTTGGAGCTCTGGCAGCACAGAGAAGAGGTCTCCGACAAGGCCATAATCGGCGACCTGGAAGATCGGCGCCTCCTCATCCTTGTTGATGGCCACGATGACCTTGGAATCCTTCATGCCGGCCAGATGCTGGATGGCGCCAGAGATGCCGACCGCAATGTAGAGCTCGGGCGCGACCACCTTGCCGGTCTGGCCGACCTGCCAGTCGTTGGGCGCGTAGCCAGCGTCGACGGCAGCACGCGAAGCGCCGATGGCGGCGCCCAGCTTGTCGGCGACAGGCAGCATGACTTCTTCGAACTTCTCCTTCGAGCCCAGAGCACGTCCGCCGGAGATGATTACCTTTGCGGAGGTAAGCTCCGGCCGATCGCTCTCGGCAATGCGGTTTTCGACGAATGTCGACAGGCCCGGATCGCCCGCAGCTTCCACGTTCTCGACGGAAGCCGAACCGCCCTCACCCGCAGCCTGGAACGAGGCCGTACGAACCGTCATCACCTTCTTGGCGTCGGTTGACTGGACGGTCTGGATGGCGTTGCCGGCATAGATCGGACGCTTGAACGTGTCGGCCGAGACGACCTCCACGATGTCGGAAATCTGCATCACGTCCAGAAGGGCTGCCACACGCGGCATGACGTTCTTGCCCATTGTGGTGGCCGGCGCCACGATGGCGTCGTAGCCGTCAGCGAGCTTCAGGATCGTGTCAGCCAGCGGCTCGGCGAGACGTTCGGCGAGCGCATCGCTCTCCGCCAACAGCACCTTGCGGACACCTGCAAGCTTGGCGGCGGCGTCGGCAGCAGCCTTGGCGCCCTTGCCAGCGATCAGAACGTCGACGTCGCCGCCGATCTGGCTGGCGGCCGACATCGCCTTGGCAGTCTGGTCAGACAGGCTGGAATTGTCATGTTCGGCAATCAGAAGAATGGCCATTGTCGTTTACTCCCTTCCAGCGCTCAGAGCACGCCGGCTTCGTTCTTCAGCTTCTCGACCAACTCGGCAACGTCCTTGACCTTGACGCCCGCCTTGCGGCCGGCCGGCTCCTCGGTCTTCAAGACCTTCAGCCTGGCCTTGACCTCGACGCCGTAGTCACCGGGCGCCTTCTCGTCGAGCGGCTTCTTCTTGGCCTTCATGATGTTGGGCAGCGACGCGTAACGGGGCTGGTTGAGACGCAGATCGGTGGTCACGATGGCCGGCATTGAGAGCTCGATCGTCTGCAGGCCGCCATCGACCTCGCGAGTCACCTTTGCCTTACCGCCCTCGATTTCAACCTTGGAGGCGAAGGTTCCCTGGCTCCAGCCCAGGAGTGCGGCCAGCATCTGTCCGGTCTGGTTTGCGTCGTCGTCGATCGCCTGCTTGCCGAGGATGACCAGCTCCGGCTTCTCCTCTTCCACGATGCCCTTCAGGATCTTGGCGACAGTCAGCGGCTCGGTCAGCTCGTCGGTCTTGACCAGAATGCCACGGTCGGCACCCATGGCGAGCGCGGTGCGGATCGTTTCCTGCGATTGCTGCGGGCCAACCGAGACCGCAACGATCTCCTCGACCTTGCCTGCTTCCTTCAGCCGGATCGCTTCTTCGACGGCGATTTCGTCAAAGGGGTTCATCGACATCTTCACGTTGGCGAGCTCGACGCCGGAACCGTCCGACTTCACCCTGATCTTCACGTTGTAGTCGACAACCCGTTTGACGGGGACAAGAACCTTCATGATCTCAAGACCTCTCCGATCGGAATTCTGGAACGGCTGTGCCACGGTCGCATCTGGACCGATCGCCCGTTTCCGACATTCCAGGGTGAAAATCACGCAGTACGGAACGAACCTCGCGAACGCCTGCGCAGGCGGCGGGACCGTAGTCAGGCCGATGGCAGGCGTCAATATCGTGCGTTGCTCTCAAGCTGATCGAAAGCGTTGCTTCAAGAACGGCCAGCGCTCGGTGGTGCGCCAGGCGGCCGACGACGGGGCATTGGCACGGTCGTCTCGACGGCCTCCGGGGTAACAATCTCCCGATCGAAAAGCGGTACGCCGTGCCGCCGCATGAAGAATACCAACCCTGCCCCCATCAGAATGCCTCCCACATGGGCGGCCCACGAGACCCCGTCGTCTCCCGCTGTTGTCAGCATCAAGAACTGCATCGCGATCCAAAGCGCCAAGACAACCCAAGCCGGGATACGCAACGGGATTCGGGCAAAGGCCAATACCCAGATTTTTACCCGCGGATGGAGGATTAGATAGGCGGCGACGATGCCTGCGATTGCGCCTGAAGCGCCGATAAGGGGAGCCTGGGATTCCGGCAGAAGAAGCCCGTGCAGGAGAGCCCCGGCAACGGCACAGAGCAGATAGAATATGAGAAACCGAAAGTGGCCCAGCGCATCCTCGACATTGTCGCCGAAGACCCACAGAAACAGCATGTTTCCGCCCAGATGAAAAATGTCACCATGCAGGAAGGCGTAGGTAA